>Ga0268262_10002354_pt1 | contig 21963 bp, 27 predicted proteins | sample TergutNc150P3_FD_190354 | JGI IMG/M metagenome (GOLD analysis project Ga0268262, IMG submission 190354) | Nasutitermes corniger P3 segment gut microbial community from laboratory colony in Florida, USA - Nc150 P3 (SPAdes) (version 2) | ecosystem: Host-associated > Arthropoda: Insects >... | reverse complement strand
CTTTCTATCGGTTGGCAAAAAAAAATGAATTTAAGGTGCTATTTACTGATATAACGTTTTCAACAGCGAAAGAATATCATAAAAGTGTGGAAATTGATCAATGTATTGACAATTTAATTTTGTCCCGGTTAATAACGGCAAATAATCCCGATTTGGTAAAATATAAAATTTCGCCCGTGTTTTACAAATATTATCATGATAACGAAAAAGAATTTTTTTTAGAAAAAGGTGAATTAGTAAAAAAGATATCAAGGGATTTATATTATTTAGTTGGTAAATAAAATGCCTTGCCTCGAAGAAGATATAGAACAATATCTAGATTGGCTCTTTCATTCGTATGAATTTACGAAAATTCGTATGGGTAAAATAATACACGACAGCGTATGGGGCACAGATTATTTATCTCCACATGAGGTATCTATTCTTGACACTCCGCTTTTACAAAGATTAAGGAAAATATCACAAACGGGACTGGCTTCTTTTACTTTTCCTTCTACAAATCATACCAGATTTTCCCATAGTTTGGGCGTGTATTCACAGGTGAAGAAACTTATAGACGCTGTTGAGAAAACGAATAAAAAAAATAAGGTTCGCAGAAAAGATACAATAAAATATGCGGCTTTACTCCATGACGTAGGGCATGGTCCTTTTTCCCATATCAGTGAAGAGATTTACAAAAACTTTCCGGAATTTAAGGAGCTAAAGACTAAAAATGAAGATTTGAAAAATAACCCAAAGGCTCATGAAATACTGTCTTATCTGATTGTTAAAAGTGATTTCTTTGAGAAATCGGTATTAAAAAAAATACCGGATTTGTTTAAGGAGGATATTAACATTGATCCTGAGCTTCTGGGAAATTGTATTGTTGGCAATTCAAAAGATAAATCAAAAGCATACGAAATAGAATTTGTTAATGGGGCTTTTGATGCCGATAAATTAGATTATCTTATGAGAGACGGTCTTTATAGCGGATTACCACTTAGAATAGATTTAGAAAGGCTTTGGTATTCCGTAGATATGATTCATGCAGATTTTGTTTATGACGGAAAACCTATAAAAAGCAGAAGATTGACAATTAAACCAAACGCCGAATCGTTAATGGAACAACTTGTATTTGCTAAAATGCTTTTGTTTATGAATTTTTATCATCACCAAAAAATAAGATCATCAGAATGTTTGTATAAAGGAATTATTGAATATATACAAGACGGATATAAAGCCGTTAAGTTAAAATCATTTGGTAACAGGGAAATGACTTTTAAATCAGCAATAGATTTTTTGTATCTTGACGATCATTGTTTTATGAGTAGCTTTTTAACAGAATATTTTAATGATTCAAATTTGGATAAATTGTTTTTTAATCTTCAGAATCGCAAACACTTTGTAAGAGCGACGGTAATATCTTATGCCACAATAGCGTCCGATTACAAGGACATTGAATCAGTATCTGAGGAATCAAAGATAGGGTACAAGAAATTATTGGATTTAGCCAATGACACTGCTTATACCAATCTTTCTGCGAGTGAAATAAGAAAATTTACAAGGAAAATATATGATGAAGTAAAGAAGAAGCATCCTGATTGCTTAAAAGAGGAGATTTGGGTTGATATTCCGGCTTGCCCTAAATTTGATGAATCCGAACTAACTTTTATTTCCCCTTACACAGATGGCGCCGATCCAATGCCATTTAAAGATTTTTTTCCTTCAAAGATGTGGGCGGAACAATACCGTACTCATAAATATAAAATAAATGTATTTTGTCCAAAAGAATATGTCGAAGAAACATCCCGCGTTACCAAACATATTTTGAAAGATGAATATGGACTGATTTTAAATAAATTGGCTTTTGAAATTTGTCATCAGAAAGAGCCTGAATAAACGTAGACGTTAATATGTTTACTCCAATGGAATTATTCAGGCTTTGTTTTTTTGGCGCGGGTTCTGTGAATATTCACATTATTTGCAACATTCTTCAGGGTATGCCTAAAAACGAATTTGAAACAGTTACATGGACAAAGAAACCAAGCTGGCAGGAATTCCGCGGCGATATTGAGCGGATTGCACTTGAAATGATAAACGGATAACCTGTGCGCATAACAGAACAAGAAAGGCGGCGATATTGACATATTACGTGAAAAATATTTAGTGGAAAATTATTATTGTGGGATGTGATAAACATGGAACTTAAAACTAAAAACGGAGTTAATATAATTCTTGACCCAAGAATTATTGAAGCAGGGCAGGATAAAGTTATTATTGAACTGCTTGATGAAAACAACAACATTTGGATGAAGGTAGAAGGATGTAGTGATGGATCAATCAAAGTATTGATGAAATCTGATGAAATAGCAGATGATGAAGAAATAATTGAATCAAAGCTGGATGATTTATTATCTGAAATTATCGAAAAACAAAAATCAGGTACAGATACATTTAACGAAGGAAAGTCAAAGGAATTTAACCCTTATAATCCTGAAGAAATAAAAGTAAGATCTGACAAGATATCAATAACTCTTATTTATCAAATGATCGAAAAAGGAGATATAGATTTAAATCCAGATTTTCAGCGTCATTTGGTATGGAATCAGATACAAAAATCGCGATTAATTGAATCTATTTTGCTAAGAATTCCTCTGCCGATGTTCTATTTTGCAGAGGATAAAGAGGGAAAATTATCTGTTGTAGATGGATTACAGAGGATATCGGCAATAAAAGAATTTATGGACAATAAACTTCCATTAAAAAACCTACAGTACTTGGAAGATACCTGCGGCAATAAATTCTACGAAACAAACGGGAAAAATATTGGAATAGGTGCAAAATATTTCAGATGGTTTAATCTTACAACCTTGTCTGCGAATATAATAGATCCAAGCTCTCCATTTCAGGTTAAATATGATATTTTTAGGAGAATCAATACCGGGGGAAAACCGCTGAATAATCAAGAGATACGGAATTGTCTAACCGGACAGGGCTTACGGGAAGCCTTGAAGGAAATGACAACCATGAATGAATTTAGAACAGCAACAGATAACAGCATCAAATCAAAGCGAATGGAAGATCAGGAAGTAGCCCTTAGATTCTTGATGTTTTATGATAAGGTAAAACAAGAAGGAAATATAGAAAGTTATAACGGCAATATGGAAGCTTCCTTGGATGGGTTCACTGAAGATAACATAAAAAGGAACAAAGTTGATTTCAGGTACGCTATTGGAAAATTTTCCTCCGCAATGAAAAACGCTGAATATTTACTGGGCAGAAGATATGCTTTCAGGAAAATTGTACCTGAAACTATTAGCCCAAAGGCTTATAAACAGCTTATCAATAAGGCTCTTTTTGTATGTATATCAATTTTGCTCGCTGATTATAAATATGAGAAAATAATATCTCTTAATGAAAGAGAAGCCCTTTTATTTCCTCTTGCAAAGAAGATACAAAGTGATTCACAGTTACTTAACTATTTATCTTACGGAACCAACGGCAAAGCCAATTTACTTTATACATATTCAATTCTTAAAGAACTATTTAAGGAGAACATAAAATATGAATAATATAATTTATTTAAGCATAAAGAATTTTAAATGCTTTCATGACATTGATATTCAGTTAAATAATTTGACTATTTTAGCCGGGGCAAACGGAAACGGGAAAAGTACCGCCATTCAAGCTTTGCTTTTTCTGCGGCGGACTATTGAGCATTGTGGTAGGTGGGAAAAAAATCGTTTTAACATGGATGAACTTATAGGGCTAAACGTGGAATTAAACGGCCCATATTGCCTGAATTTGGGAAACAGCGCGTATATTATACCGGCGGATTCCGGAGCAGAAACAATCTCGCTTGGTATATCTGACGATGATAAAGTTTTTGAGGTTATTTATAGTATCAATACCGGGAAAGAATTATGGTTGACACCGGTAAAACCTCTGATTAACAAATTTACAGATAATCCCCTGTATTATCAGGAATTTTATTATCTGAATGCGGAAAGAATCGGACCGCGATTATATCAGGATATACGCTTTTATGATTATTACAATGTCGGGCATAGGGGCGAGTATACGGCTCAGATTATTTCTAATCTTAACTATGGCTATGATTTTACGTTAGATGAAAAAAGAATAAACAATGAGTTCAAAAAAGGAAGCCGCTTTGAACACCATGTTAATGCGTGGCTCAATTTTATTTTGCCTGGTGTGTCTGTAATACCTCATTACGACGAAAAAACCCATGCTGCCCGTATTGAAATTGAAAATAGCTTTTCAAGGGGAAGTCCTGTTGTTCCGACAAATACAGGATTTGGAATTAGCTATGTCCTGCCAATTATTGTTTCCGGACTGATAGCGCAGCAAGATCGTTTTCTTATTGTAGAAAACCCGGAGGCCCATCTGCACCCTTATGCGCAGTCAAAAATTGGTTATTTTCTTGGAGTAATTGCGAATGCAGGGGTACGTGTTATACTGGAAACGCATAGCGATCATGTAATCAATGGTATACAACTGGCTGTTGCCGAAAAGGCAGTATCCAATGATGCAGTTACCATTAATTTTTTTACTTTAGATGATACTGATATGGAAACTAATAAAAACCAGCCTGAGGTTAAGCCAATCAGTATTACAGAAAAAGGTGAATTGGCAGACTGGCCAAAGGGATTTTTTGATCAGAGCCAGATTGATTATTCACAGTTAATCAAGCAAAGAAGAAATGTTTAATTTTTATCTATGTAATAAAAGTTATGAAAAAGCGAATGCCGTTCAAATAGAAGAAAATCTTCGAGTATTAAATGACTTGGTTTTTGCGGAACGGGCAGAAGAAGATTCTTTTTTGAAGAATGATTCTATATGGAACTGTAATACAGTCGATGGTAATTTTTACGAAGTTATTTCTTCAAGAATACCGGATAAACAACTAAGACAGCAGGTACTTCCCAAGTTACTTAATTCTATTGCTTCGATACCTCAAGAATTCACAAGCCTTGAGGATTTTGACAAATGTTACAAAATTTATAATGCGTTTTATGGTATTATTTTTGATGGTCCCTTATCAGAAAGATACATTACCAATAAAGAGACATATTCAGCTTTTAAAAAAAAGTATTTATGGGATATTGATGCAAAATCTTTATGGGAAAGAAAAGAAATATTATTTTCCAGGTTAATTTTGTGTCCGGGTGTGGAAGGTGATCTGGAAAAAATCGGTTCAAGCTATTTGTTTCAAATCGTCAGTAGACTGGTTGCGCTAGATAAATATGCCGCTACGAAATGGCTTATTGGTGAATTTAATTACAGAGAAGCAAATAGGTCTACTTCTTTATCAATTTCTCCGGAATCGGAAGGAACCATGAAAAAGTATTATAATGAACGTATATTTAAAATGCCTGACGGAACTACAAGATGTTTTGAACTACATATTAAAACAGGTGAGTTAAGGTTTCATTTTTATCCTGAAAATAGTAAAATATATATTGGTTATATAGGGAAGCATTTGCCTACGGTAAAATATAGATAAATTTTGTAAGAAATGCTGGAAAACCGCTGATATATGCCTGACACAGCCATCCAAGTAGAGCACCTTTCCAAAATGTACCGTCTTGGGGTAATTAACAACGGGGCTTTGTACCAGGATATTCAATCGTGGATTGCCAGAAAACGCGGCAAAGAAGACCCACATTCAAAGATTGGCGGAAATAAATATTCAGGCGACAAAGATCACTTTTGGGCATTAAAAGACGTTAGTTTTGACGTAAAACAAGGAGACCGCCTTGGCATTATCGGAAAAAACGGCGCGGGAAAGAGCACCCTGTTAAAAATACTTTCCCGGATTACCGCTCCAACCGAGGGAACGGCAAAAATAAAAGGAAAAGTGGCAAGCCTTTTGGAAGTGGGAACCGGATTCCACGCCGAATTAACCGGCAGGGAAAATATTTACCTTAATGGCGCAATCCTCGGCATGAAAAAACGCCGGATTGATGAAAAACTCGACAGCATAATAGAGTTCAGCGGGATTGAACAGCATATAGATACGCCTGTTAAGCGTTATTCCAGCGGAATGTACGTGCGACTTGCCTTTGCAGTGGCGGCACATCTGGATAGCGATATATTAATTGCTGATGAGGTTTTGGCTGTAGGTGACGCGGAGTTTCAAAAGAAAGCGTTGGGGAAGATGCAGGATTTAAGTTCAGGTGAAGGACGAACAGTGTTATTTGTGAGTCATAATATGGGGGCAATAAAACACTTATGCAATTGTGGAATATTATTAGAGAAGGGTGCAATAAAGTTTAACTGTGGTATTAAAGAAGTTATTGATAAATATTTAGTAGAGCAGGAATTACGTTCACAAGAATCACTTTCAGAAATGAAAGAACGTGCTGGAAATGGAGCTTTGCGGTTTGCTAAAATTGAATTTATTGACGATAATAATAAAGTTCGAAATACTTTTAAAACAGGAGAAGAATTGATAATTAAAGTTTCATTTGATTATACTTCTGAAATGGGAAAGTGTATTACTTCTCAAATTGATATTGGTATAAATGATTTGCTGGGTACAAGAGTATCATGGTTAAGTTCATCTATTTTTAATGATAAAATTGATTACAAAAAAAAATACTTATGTTTTAAAATCAAACGATTATTATTAATGGAAGGTACTTATAATTTTAATTTATATTGTAGTACTAATCTTGGTATAGCAGATTATATAATAAATGTCTGTAAGTTAAATGTTATATTTGATGATTTTTGGGGAACAGGAAGAAGAACAACATCTGGCAATCAAGGATATCTTGTTACAGATTTCAAATTGGAGTGAATATGAAAAAGAAAATTCTTAGTATTATTAGAAGAATAATAGGAACAAATAATTTAGAAACAAACCTGCAAATTATTAATCATAAACTTAATTGTGAACTAAATGAATTAAAAGAAATAAAAAAAGGATTGATATTCAATAACAGTATAAACGATTGTGAATGGTTAAAATATAAAAGCTTCTCTCTTGGTGGTTGGGCATGTGATTATGCTTGTCTTTATACATTATTCCGTGTATTAAATGATATGCATCCAAAATCCATTCTCGAATTTGGTCTTGGGCAATCATCAAAACTAATACATCAGTATGCTTCATTTTTTAATGACGTAAATGCGATAACTATTGAACATGATACTGAATGGATCAAATTTTTCAATAAGCATCAAAGTAAGAGCTATAATGTAAATGTGCTTTGTCTGGAATTGGAGGAAATGTTTTATAAAAACAAGCCTACCGTAGCATATAAAAATTTTTTAAATAAATTAGGCAATGGAGAAATATGGCGGGGGGGGGGGGGGAATTTGATTTTATATTTGTTGACGGTCCTTACGGCTCAGATAATTTTTCAAGATCACAAGTAATCCAGTTAATAAAAAATAATCTACATGAAAGTTTTTGCATTGTTATGGATGATTATAATAGGAAGGGCGAAAAAGAAACAATACAGGAAGTGATGGAAGTACTGAAAATAGAGAAAAAAGAATTCTTGTATAGGGTATCTGCTGGTGAAAAAGAACATATCCTTCTTTGTTCAAAAGACCTTCTTTTTTTAACAACATTTTAAATATTAACAGTAGGTTAATTAAATGGTAAATATAATAATAGGAACAGGATATGTTAGCCTTGTTTCCGGAGCTTGCCTTGCGGATTTTGGAAACACAGTTGTCTGCGTTGATTCGGATGCCAATAAAATCGCGAAGCTAAAAAATGGCGATATTACTATATTTGAACCCGGTTTGGAGGAAGTTGTCGAAAGAAATGTAAAGGTGGGAAGGCTTGCCTTTACAACAGAGCTTGGTTCATCGCTAAATAATAGCGATGTGGTATTTATCGCTGTAGGCACTCCTCCTATGGAAGACGGCAGTGCCGATTTACAGTATGTTGAACAGGTTGCCAGGCGATTAGGTCGTTTTATTAATAAATGTATTATAATAGTAAGCCTGATAAGATTGTTTACGCCCCAAAATATTGGAAAGGCTTTAAGATGAATAAAGAATATCTGTTGAGGATTATTCTTAAAGATTTTATAACATTTCCTGTAAATGGTATATAAGATATCCTGAATTTTGATAAGGTAAAAGTTATGCACGGAAAAAAAAGAAAAAGGATAAAAAGAGAAAAATTTTTATTATTAAGAAATATTAGTATTATAATCAAGCAACTCAGAGTTGCAAATAAAAGGTATCGTAAAAAATTTGTATTGAATCAGAACAGAAGACGTTTATACATAAAAATGACGGAGGATGAACGAATAGGGCGGATGTCAGAAAAAGATGTAGCTGATTTAAAGAAGAAAGTTATTTACAAAAATAGAAAAAGAATTGAAGAGAGCCGAAAAAAAATATTAAAAATGGAACATAAAAAATATAATTACACTTCGCCTAATGAGATAAAGGTAACTATAAGTGGTGAATTTGGGGTGGAACAGGGTGGAATAGATTATTTTGTAAGAAAAGCTTCGGAAATAATTGATTTTAATGCACAGAAGCTTACAATTGATATTCAAAATTGTACTAAAATGTGGCCAAGCGCTATTACGTTATTGTGTTCTCTTGTGGAATGGGTAGAATATTGCAAAAAGTATATTAAGGACTTTAAGGTGCCACGTATTTTTTCTACCTACTCAATGGATGATAGAGTTAATGGCTATTTAAGCAAATCAGGTTTTTTTGAATTCATTCATAAAAGCGATGATACGAGCATTACAACAAGCCACAGGCATCATGTGATAAAAATAGTACGTGAAATAAGAAACGATAGTAACGCAGCAGCAGAAAAAGAAGAAAAAATCATTGAGCATTTAAAGAATTTCACAAAATATACACCAGCAGAAATAAAATTATTTGTTTCAACTGTAATAATGGAAGTATTTGTTAATATTCAGGAACATGGGATTCAAGTTAATGATAGCGGGTGGTGGTTTTTGGCACAATTTCATTCAAATCATGATGTTATCTCAATAAACATTGCTGATAATGGCATAGGTATCAGGAATAGCCTGTTATCCGGCCCCCAAAAGTTACAAATTAAATCATGCCTAAAGGAAAAAGCAAATTCGGATGGAGAAATGATAAAATATGCGATGGCAGAACTCGTAAGCGGTGCAATAGGCTGTGATATTGAAGACAAATACAAAAACTATTTTAGGGGTTATTCTTTAATTGGGGGACAACGAAGAGGCAATGGGCTTGACAGAATACGAGAAACATGCAAAGACTTAAATGTCCCATTTGCTATAATTTCACATCGGGGTTATATTTATTATGACGCTATGGGTAATATGAGTTATGGTACTGAAGAAAATCGCATTTTTGCCGGTACATTGTACCATTTTGACTTTCCTGTATCAAGGAGCAAAAGATGATTAAAGTTAATGTAGATGTTGGAAAAGAATTTCATTTTCGCCTTGCAAACAGAAACGAATTGCAGGGAGACGGCGCATATAATGCTGTAGATTTTCGTAATAAATTTTTGCATGTCCTAGATTCAAAAAAGGCATGGGAAAATCTTGATAAAGAAGTAATACTTGATTTCTCTAATGTAAAAAGAATCGGGCCTTCCTTTGCAAATGAAGCTTTTGCATACTTTATGCAGTATACAAGTCCGGAAAATTTTCTAAAAAAAGTTGAGTTTCTAAATATTGACAAAGATGTAGACTTGACAATTATTAGTAAAGAGCTTAAAGCAGGCTATTGTAAAAAATGAGATTCTTTTTTGTCATTATAATAATAGCGCTTGTTTCTCTGTTTATGCCTATGCTTCCCAATTTTTGTGTTTTAGATAAATTGATTTCCAAACACCAGTCTTACTATACAGTAATAGTAAGTCTTTTGGCGTTGTTATTGGGGGTTTTTTACTTTTTTCATAGACAAAAATATGATAATAATGCGAGGATTGCCGAGACGCGTCGTCAACAACTAAAAGTGCTATCAAAACAATTATGTATATACGATAGTTATGTTGAGGAATTACTGAATAAGATACCTTCCAGCGAGAAAGAGCTCTTATTTTTAAGAAATAAAATATCGAAACAATCTGAAATAATAAATATAATGTTGAAAGGTTATAAGGATATATTAAAATTTAGCCAAAGTGATATGGATTCATTTTTAGAGCTTGATGCATATGTTGATAAATCGGAAGTAATAATGAGAGTGCCATATACAGCGTATGAAAAAGAGTCATTGTACCAGATACACGACTTTTATATAGAAAGAATAAAAACCGCATTAAAAATATGTTTAAAAATGTAGCACTGAAATATTTATTTTGTTTAAAAGGCCGAAATGTCATTATTGCATGATATGAATATTAGTCATATGAACCGTCAGGAATTACATAAGGAATTAGACTTATAGATCTTTAAGTATAAACAAAAAGAAGATATATAAGAGTGGTAAATATTACAATTATCGGCACAGGATATGTTGGCCTTGTTTCCGGAGCTTGCCTTGCGGATTTTGGAAACACAGTTGTCTGCGTTGATTCAGATGCCAATAAAATCGCGAAGCTAAAAAATGGCGATATCACTATATTTGAACCCGGTTTGGAGGAAGTTGTCGAAAGAGATGTAAAGGTGGGAAGGCTTGCCTTTACAACAGAGCTTGCTTCTTCGCTAAATAATAGCGATGTGGTATTTATCGCTGGTGGCACTCTGCCTGCGGAGGACGGCAGCGCCGATTTGCAGTATGTCGAACAGGTTGCACGGCAGATCGGCCGCTTTGTTAATAAATATGCGATAGTTGTGGATAAAACAACACAAGCGATATGAGGGAATCTTCGGCGATAGATATTTGTGAAGGACTGGTAAAGCGCGGCGCTCATTTACGCTTATATGACCCTGCCGCAATGCAGGAAGCTGTCAGGCGGCTTAAGCCAATCGAAGAATTTACAATATAGATGCAGTAACTTGTGTAGGACTTAATTATTTTGGAGCTGGTACTTGATTAATAATGACCGCGACAGAATTGCTTAATCGCTTATCAGATATAGAATGGGACGATTTTGAAGTTAAAGAGGCCCGCTCTGAACTTCCCAAAAATATTTGGGAGACAGTGTCGGCCTTTTCTAATGCGTCAGGCGGTTGGATCGTTTTGGGTGTTTCCAAACGAGGTAAAAAATATGACGTTTTGGGTGTAGAAAACGCTGAGAAACAGGAACAGGATTTTACAACTGTCCTTCGTTCCCGCAGTAAGTTTAATGTATTAATAAATCCGGAATGTAAAAAATATAATATTGATGGGAAAAAGGTTTTGGCTTTTTTCATTCCATCTTCAGGACAAAAGCCGGTATATTACGGATCGTTGGTAAACACATTTGTCCGCACAGGCAGCGGCGACCAGCGGGCAACTGATTCGGAAATAAATGCCCTGTTTCGGGATCAATCTTTTGGAGTTCGTTCTGATTTAGTTGTAGAAGGACTAAGTTTCAACGACTTAAACAAAGGTTCGTTGCTTACTTATCGAAATAGGGTTAAAAGCCAGAATCCGCAATTGCCCTATAACAATTTGGGCAATGAAGTATTTTGCGAGAAGTTAGGCATTACTAAAAACGGAATTTTAACCTATGGAGGGCTATTGACGCTTGGTAAAGAAGATTCAATAAAAAAGGTCTTTTCTTCATTTTGGATCGATTATCTTGAAATTCCCGGTATTTCTTATTCCGATGCCAAGACCAGATATACTTTTCGCATTCAGGAACAGGAAAATATTTGGGAATACTACAATGTCCTTATTCAACGGCTTAGAAATTATGCGGATAACCCTTTTAGAATGGGCGATAACGGGTTTGCATACGAGGACGACAGTCAATTGGATGCCTTACGGGAAGGGCTCGTAAATATGCTTATGCATGCTGATTATTTTAGTGTAATACATTCAACTGTAAGGGTTTTTGATGATAGAATTGTTTTTCAAAATCCCGGAAGATTTGATATAAATATTTCGGAGTGGCATAAAAACGCTATTTCAAAACCGCGAAACCCTGTAATAGCCCGAATGTTTAGATGGGCAAAATTGGCGGAGAATGCCGGTTTTGGATATGACAAAATGCTTACATGGAAACATAAGGTAGAATTTGAAACGAATATTGATTATTCGGAAGCTACGTTTTATTTGGGTGAAAAACTTGTAGAAAATGTTACTCCTCAGAAAACTGTGGAGAAAACTGTGGAGAAAACTGTGGAGAAAACTGTGGAGAAAATCATGGAAGCTATCACAAATAATCCACAAATAACACAAGCCGAATTATCGAAAATGACAGGATTAACAAGGCGTGGGGTTGAATATAATCTTTCAAAGTTAAAAGAAAAAGGCCTAATCGAACGCGTGGGACCGGACAAAGGCGGATCTTGGAAAATTAGAGACAAATAGTTTATAAAAAAAAGAAGGTATGCTAATTATATGAAACAGATTATGTTGGCCTTGTTTCAGATGCCGATAAGATCGCGAAATAACTCTGAGGATTTATTTTGGGAAAAATAACCATTGGCATTATAGGTTGTGGGTTTGTTGGCGGTGCATTGAAAAAATGGCTGGAAGAACACAATTCTGATAATGTTAAATTGCTTATTTCCGATCCACGAAAAGGGTTTAATGACGATATGGAAACTGCTGATGTTATTTTTATCAGCATACATTTACCGACTGAAGATGATGACTGTCAGGATTTAACGCTATTAAAACAAATAATAAGCAAGCTTCCGGATAAACCCATTTTTATTCGAACAACTATTCTTCCGGGAACAGCAGATAAATTATCAAGTGAATTCAAAAAACAAATATATTTTATGCCTGAATTTTTGACAGAACGTACAGCATATCAAGACTTTTGTTCTCAAACAATGATTTTTACCGGTGAAGTTGAATTATTAAAAAAAATATTTCCAAAGAAAAAATACATAGAGATGACTTCTCTTGAGGCAGAAATGGCAAAATATGCCCATAATGTATTTGGAGCTTTGAAAGTAACATATTTTAACAGCGTCTTTGATATTTGCGAGAAACTTGGCATTAAATATCAAAAAGTCTTAGAGGGGGTACTGGCAAGCGAATATATAAACTCCATGCATACTCAGGTTCCTGGTCCCGATGGAAAATTTGGATTTGGCGGAAAATGTTTTCCAAAAGATGTTAACGCATTTGTAAAACAGTTCAAAGATTATCCCATTTATAAACTCTTAAAAGAACTTAACCTCCTAAATGAAGTATTTAGAAAGGAAGGCTGATAATATGAATAGTCTAGCTCCAATTATCATTTTTGTTTATAATCGTCTATATGCAACAGATGAGCAATTAGAAAAAATAAAGCAAGTTCGAGAATTAATAAAAAGCAAAAAGTAATAATTCTAGCATGTACCTGTTGCTTTTTTCCGTTATTAGGATATAATACTTAAGGGGGAGTTATGCAATCAAATATTTATGCCAATGTAGGCTTTCGTTGTGAATCGGCTTGTATTGCGCTTACAAATTATCTATGTAACGGAGAAGTAAACAATACAATTTTTGAGGATTCAAAGCAGATATTTAATGATTGTTTGAAAACAGAAAGGGAATCTGAAAACTTTTTATATATGAATGAAGCAAAAAGTATCGAAATTGAAGGTATACAAAGTATCCTGTATGATTATATAATGGCTCAAGAAAACAAAAGAGCTGTATTCGCCAAACTGCGGCAAATAAACAAGAATATTGGTGTTGTTCAAGAATTAAAAGAAGCACAGGTTAAAGAATTGCGGGACTTTTTTACGGAAATAGTAAAACTATGCAAAGATAAATCCCAACATGGTATCTCTAGCAGGGACGACAGTTATTGGACGATATCCAAGGGAAGATAGTCATGACTCCACTGGAAGAAAATATCCTTAAATCAGAGATTTTGCTGAAAATTCATGTTACATTGCAAAAGGTAAAGACATTATCTCATGATACATTCCCTACCATAGGCCCGCAAAAATTACTGCTTTTATCGGAGCGGATATTGGAACAAATTAAAAGGCGGTATAAAAGTTTTAATTTTACTCAAATGTTCTTTATTAAAACAGGGATCTTAAAATTGATTATTGAATTAATATCATACATTGAATATTCTACTATAAAAAATGTAACGTGGAGTATTATACCGGCATACAATAGGCTCTTTAAATCTTTGCTTAAGGATACGGAATATATTATTGTTCCCCAATGGGGAGAAATTTATGCCATACGAAATAAAAACTTGATTGACGATTTTTTGTTCTATTTGCAGTCACCAGGTTTGATATTTGAAGTAGATGCTCCCAAGGAAAATATTAATAAAATATTGGAAGATATTTCAGCAAAAATATATTTGATAAAGTATTCGAGACTGGAAAAACTATCGGCATTGCATATGGCTTTATTGGGACATGAAATAGGGCATATTTTTGCTTCCAAATGGATGGATGAAGAATATTCTAAATTTGTTTATGGCACAACTTTATCAGTTCGATTGAAAGAAATTGTAATGGAAGAATTGAAAAAGGAGAAGTTAACAGATGGTATGCCTATGAAAAGTCTAATAATGATGAAATTGAATTCTTATAATAACCTAATAAAAAAGAATTATAGTGAATTATTATCCGATATTTTTGGCTGTGCGCTTTTTGGTCATACATATATAGTAGCAATGTATTTATTCTCATCCATCACAGATGATTTAGATGATTCAAATTGGTATAAAGGTTATTTATCATGGCGGTTCAGGTTGCAAAATTGTATTCGTTTTCTTTCATTTGTTGTAAAGAAACATAATCTCAGACTTGATACTTATGATTTGTATGAAAGTATTTGTTCCACAGTAAAAGGTGACATAAAAGATCTCCAGGCTCATGATGTATGTAACTTGTTAGTTGCATCGTTTATAGCGAAAGAGGAAGAAATATTTGAGACTATTTGTACGTATTCAAAATCTGAATTGTTTGTAAAGCGAATTGATATTCAACAGATAGAAACCGCTCGTGATCGTCTACAGCATGGTATTATTCCAAATGCAATGATAAAAGACGGCGATGAATGTCCTATAGATATCAGAAATATTCTATTTGCTATTTGGCTTGTTTCCTATGAAAAAAGTGAAGATGATATACAGTCTTTTTCGGATCATATTCAACATTATAATTTGTTAGGAATAAAAGGTATTGAACTATCGGTTGAACAAGAGGAATATAATGACTTTGTCAAAAAATAAACTGAAAGAAAGGCTTAATCGCGAGAACCTTGATGAGGCGATTGTCGTTACTCCCATACTTGACAGAGATACCCAAATAGGCTCTTGTGGTATTGATCTGAGACTTGGCAAACAGTTCATAGTATTTAATGAAAATATACAAGATGTATTTTCTTTTGATATTGAAAAAGAGGAAAATATAAACGTATATCAGGATGAAATTGTATTGGCAGTAGGAAGCCCTATAATTATTCACCCAGGAAAAATAATAATAGCATCTACATTTGAATATGTGTCTATTCCGTACGACTTGGAATGTCAGGTAGAGGGTCGAAGTTCATGGGCCAGACTGGGCCTTGTAATAGCAACCGCCTCAACCATTGAACCTGGGTTTAAAGGCATGATAACACTGGAATTGAGCAATATTGGCAAAATTCCAATAACCCTACATCCAGGACTGAGGATTGCACAATTAATATTTCACACGATAGAATCGGTGGATCAAGAAGCATATAGTTTAGCAGATGAAAAAAGCAAACGTAAATATGAAAAGAAATATACATTCAATATAGGTCCAAAATCAAGTAAAATACTAAGAGACAAAGATGCCGATTATTTTATTAAAAAGATGCGGCCAAGACAAAACTAGCAGAGATTACTCTAACAATTCGTTGATTGTGTGGCTTTCAAATGTAAGGAAAAGCGACTGTGTATTCCAATAATAAAAGGCCAATACCGGATAAAGATGCAATACAACAGCGTATTACCCTGTTTGAAGCGGCAAATGACCTTCTACCAATTCCGCCAAGTAAGGAGGGTAGCAATTCGCCAGAGGGCCTGGAAGAGGGAAATAAAAAGACCGGTATCTGCGGAAAATTCTTTGACCAAATATTTGTGTTTAACTTGCCAATTAGAGTTACTTGATCAGAAATAATTAGCAAGGAGTCCGCAACCAAAGAATACATAAGATTTTTACTGGATTCCGGAGTCGATTCTATTACTATCACCCTGCCTATAATTGCACAATGGGTTCGCGATGCGTATTCTTGTGGTATATATTGCGGCAACCTGCTCGGCTTATGGAAGCATTTAGAAACAATTGATAATGGTGATGACCACGAATACCCTATTCCGTACACCATTCCTAATAACACCTTAGACGGGTTTATTGATTTCTGGATGGTTGAAAATGCACCCATATGCGCTAACGAAGTCTGCGGGGTAACCTGTACATATTGTGACGAGTATTATAAAACACATTGCTGTTCAACCAGCTAACAAGCAAAAAATTATCCGTGGATTACACGGAGAGATAACTTGAAGCCATCACAAATAATCCACAAATAAATGTCTTGTTCCCAAAAGATGACAGATAATATTAATACCCTTGCTCCTATAGTCCTTTTTGTTTATAACCGTCCGTGGCATGCAGAACAAACTTTGAATGCCTTATCTAAAAATGATTTGTCAGAACAATCTATGTTATATATTTATGCTGATGGACCAAAACCAAATGCAACAGATGAGCAATTGGAAAAAATAAAGCAAGTTCGGGAATTAATAAAAAGCAAACAATGGTGTAAAGAAGTGCATATTGTAGAATCTGATATAAATAAAGGATTGGCCAATTCGATAATTGATGGGGTTACAGATGTTGTTAATAAGCATGGAAAAATTATTGTACTTGAAGATGATATTATAACCTCTCCTTATTTCTTAAAATATATGAATGATGGATTAAATATTTATGAAAACGAAGAAAAAGTTATTAGCATTCATGCACATCAATTTCCTATATCTCCAATAGGATTACCAGATACTTTTTTTATTAAAGGTGCAAGTTGTCAGGGATGGGCAACATGGGATTCGAGATGGTCAGTCTTTGAAAAGGATACAAATAAATTGTTGAATCATATAATTGATAATAATATGCAGTATGAATTTGAAATTAATGGTACATATCCTTTTATTCAGATGTTAAAGGATCAAATTAACGGAAAAGTAGATTCATGGGCAATAAGGTGGCATGCTTCTGCATTTATAAATAATAAATATACATTATATCCTAACAAAAGTATAATTTATAATATCGGCTTTGATAATAGTGGTACCCATTGTGGTAGCGTTGATAAATTTAATAACAAAGCATGGAATAGTAGTAAACCTATTATTATTGAAAAGATATTGATTATTGAAAATAATAAGGTAGCGTTGAAAAGATGGATATACTGGTTAAAAAAAATGAGTAAACCTATAGTTGATTTTGGATATGTAAAAAACAAAATAATTAAAATAATAAAATCGGTAATTCCTACTTTCATAATGAAAATAATATAATTAGGTGATAGGAAAAAAAATGGTAGAAGATGATGAGATAGATGTTCTATCATTTCTCAGTCAAACGACAGGTTATAAAATGTTGGTAACTGCTCCGCTATACAGAGTCGTCTTAGTCTACCAAATACAGCAGTAAGTTTTGATATGAGTTAAGCTCGTTATTAGTAGAGTATAAAAATATTATTTTAAGGAGAAAATTGTTATGAAGGATACAACCAGAAAAGTCCTATCGAATGCTCTAAATGAAGTATTGCCAATACTTGCGGAGCAAGTAACTTATGATGATAACTTGGCTCTTTGGCAAAACAATTCTGGTATATTTGATTCTTTAGCATTAGTTTCTTTTGTATCAATTGTTGAAACAATGGTTTCTGAAAGTCATGGCAAAAAGATAATAATTGTGTCTGATAAAGCCTTTTCTCAACGACACAGCCCTTTTATGACAATGGAAACATTAGGAAGTTTTATTGAGGAATTACTACAGGAGGCCGAATAATGATTATCGTTATTACTGGTACAAGAAAAGGTATAGGACGTTACCTTTCAGAATACTATCTTGAAAAAGGATTTACAGTGGTTGGCTGTAGCCGTGGGGATACCGATTTGCAGTCTGAAAATTATTATCATTTTCAAGTAGATGTTTCTGATGAAAAATCAGTTGATAACTTTTCTGCCTCTGTCTATAATAAATTTGGTAGCATTGACGCATTAATTAACAATGCTGGGATAGCTTCAATGAATCATTTCTTTTTTACGCCTGTTTCAACCGCAAAAAGAATAATGGATACAAATTACTGGGGTACATATTATTGTATACGTTCATTCATCAATCTCTTAAAAAAGTCTGAAAATCCGCGTATTGTGAATTTTTCGACGGTTGCACTCCCTCTTATCTTGCCTGGTGAATTGGCCTACATTGCCTCAAAAAGCGCAGTAGAAGCTTTTACAAAAACATTAGCCAAAGAAATTTCACAATTCAAAATCACGGTAAATGCGATAGGGCCTACTCCGATAGATACAGATTTAGTTGCCCATGTTCCCAGAGAAAAATTAAAAAGCCTTATGTCACAGCAAGCAATTAACCGTATGGGTAAATTTTCCGACGTTGCAAATGTAATTGATTTTTTCTTATCCCCCAATAGCGATTTTATTACTGGGCAAATTTTATACTTGGGTGGGATCAACTGATGGATGTATCTTTTTTGTTGAATGTTTTATTGACAAACAAAGATGCCGATGCGGTAATGACAGAAAAAAAAATATATTCATATTCAGATATATATGGTGAGTATGTCATTGCAAGACAATTACTTGAACAAAATAATATAAATATCGGTTGTATAGTTTCAATAATTTCTGATTTTTCAGCAAAAGCGATAGCGATACTTATTGCTCTTATTGAAAAAGATTGTATTCTGGTTCCTATATCCCCTGTTGTTAAAGAGAAGGATAAATTTATTTCCATTTCGCAAACAGAATTTGTTGTTGATCTTTGTGATGAGCATCCACGCATTTATATAACAGATATTGTACCAAACCATGAAATGCTTCTTAATTTGAAGGGTAAAGCACCAGGGTTATTGATTTTTACATCGGGGACAACCGGAGAGCCAAAGGCGGTTCTACATAATTTATGTTTTTTATTGGAAAAATATAAAAAGCCAGGCAAAATATTACGGACAATAACATTCCTACTATTTGATCATATAGCTGGGTTTAATACATTATTTCATACCCTTTCAAATGCCGGACAGTTTGTTTTAATAAATTCTCGTGATGTGGATGTTGTTTGCAAAATGATTGAACGTTTCAGAGTTGAGTTATTACCTACATCACCGACTTTTTTAAATTTATTGCTTCTTAATAAAATGTTTGAAAAGTATGACCTTTCTTCCTTAAAATTTATTTCTTATCAAACTGAACCAATGCCGCAATCAACACTGGATTTACTTCATCGTATTTTTCCAAATACTGTCCTCAAGCAGGGTTATGGTTTATCTGAAGTTGGAGCCGTAAGTACAAAGTCTGAAAATTCTGATTCGCTTTGGATAAAAATCGGCGGCGATGGTGTCGAAACGAAAATTGTAGATGGTATTTTGTTTATCCGAACAAAATCTGCGATGCTTGGTTATCTTAATGCGCCAAACCCCTTTGACGATGATGGCTGGTTTAATACAAAAGACAAAGTAGAGCAAAGAGAGGATGGATATATTAAGATATTGGGAAGAATTACAGATATAATAAATGTTGGCGGAGAAAAAGTATACCCAATAGAAGTGGAAGAAATATTGCTTAGAAACAAAGGCGTAAAAGATGTTCATGTGTTTGGAGAAAAAAATCAGCTTACAGGGAATGTTGTGGTAGCTGAAATATCAGTATCTGCAGAAAACAACAATAAAGATTTTATAAAAGGGCTACGAAGTTTTTGCGTTGAAAATTTGGAAAGATTTAAAATACCGGCAAAATTTATATTGGTAGAACATGATTTATATTCGGAACGCTTTAAGAGGAAAAGGTAAAATAAATGAAAATAAAATTTCCTTTGGCAGGATTTGGTGTTGGACTTTTCTGGCTGGATGTATACTTAATTTTTTGTAGTATAGTTATTTAATAAAAAAGGAGGTTTATAGTTTGTTTACCAGAATTAAAAATTACATAAGAATGATCCGTTTTGATAAGAGAAAAAATCAATTAATTAAGATGGGACTTATTGCTATTGATAAAAACGCAGTTATATTACCATCAGTAAATTTTGATTTTAGAGAGATTGTGGAGATGAATAGAAATACTAAAGTAAATATTTCTGAATATTCAGTCATTGGTTGTGATTTTATTTTTGAAACGAAGGATGGATATATATCTATTGGGAAAAGAACATTTATTAACAGTGGAACAAGTATAATTTCACGTAACGAAATAGTAATTGGCGATGATGTAACTATTGCCTGGAATTGCACTCTATATGATCATAATGCACATTCAATAGACTGGCGGGAAAGGAAAAAAGATTTATTGGATTTATTTAAGTATGGTCAAAGTAACTATATGAAACATAAAAATTGGTCCGTTGTTAAATCAAGGCCGATAGTAATAAAAGATAAAGTCTGGATAGGCTTTGGCTGTACAATATTAAACGGAGTAACAATAGGTGAAGGCGCGATTATTGGCGCCAATTCAGTTGTACGGGAAGATGTAAAGCCGTGGACTATTGTTGCAGGTAATCCGGCAAAGGAGATTAGATCGATTAGCCATGAATAGAATAATATTGTCATTAAAAAATGTACTTAAAGGGATTATATATAATTATGATATGAAAAGCCTTGATAAGATAAGATATCTGGAAAATTATAAAAGTAGAGAAAAACGTTATTTAATTTATAAAAGGTACTTAAAATCACTTGGGGAAAATGTAATAATAGATACAGGAGTTTTTATTTATGGGATGGAATATGTTACGATACAGGACAATACTCACATTGACAAGAATTGTATAATTGTAGGATCTTCTCCCAATTTGGATTTATCAAGTAGAATTGTTAAAGAATTAATAAATAATACGGATATCATAGAAAAAGGCGAGGTTTACATAGGTAAAGATTGTCATATTTCTCAAAATACAATGATTTTTGGGTATGGTGGTGTTTATATAGGAAATAATTGTGGGATGAGTACCGGTGCAAAAATATATTCATTGACTAGTTTCCCAATAAATCCATTCAATATTTCGGAAATAATATCAATTGTTCCATACGATGGTATATCGCCCACATTAATTGGCAAAGTAATTATAGAAGAAAATACATGGATAGGTATAAATGTTGTAGTTAATCCCGGAATAACAATAAAGAAAAATTCATTTGTAAGGTCGAATTCTTTTGTATTGGATTCTTTTGAGGAAAATTCATACATTGCCGGTGATCCGGCAGTATACAAGCATAAGAGGTTTAAAACCAGTGGTTGAGCAAATAGTATGGAAAAGCATTTTCAGTGAAGGCTGGAAAGCTTTTTCGGTGGAGATTGTACTTTTTTAAGAAGAAATATAGTATAAGCTATATTTTATCGCTCAGTATAATCACCACGAAAGCCTTACTGGCAAGCTCGGCAAGCCTGTTTCGGCGGCGGCTGGATTTTTGAAAGGAATTTGGCAAAAAAGCCATCTTTTGGGTGGTTAAGGTATCTTTGCCAGGGCCCACGTCTGGTAATAACGAATGGTCCGAATAAAATGTTGAGTTCCGTAACTGGTGCATTGACAGATGCATATTTTGTGGGCAATAATTTAAAGATGATACAAGATGTCTCTTTTGAGATATTAAGTAAATGTCCTTTCAACTGCTTGCATTGTTCTTCCTGCTCATCTATGGAGTGTCAGGAAGAATTTTCGTATGAAAAAATTCTGGATATTGTAGAGCAACTTGCAA
>Ga0268262_10002353_pt1 | contig 21978 bp, 18 predicted proteins | sample TergutNc150P3_FD_190354 | JGI IMG/M metagenome (GOLD analysis project Ga0268262, IMG submission 190354) | Nasutitermes corniger P3 segment gut microbial community from laboratory colony in Florida, USA - Nc150 P3 (SPAdes) (version 2) | ecosystem: Host-associated > Arthropoda: Insects >... | reverse complement strand
GAAATTAGGAAAATTGTCGCAGGAACAGGCGAAAAAACTTTGCGCGAATTTCACAAAAAACGACAAAATAAAACACAGCGAATTTTGTAAAAAACTTGAAGAATATCATAAAAGAGAGCATACGCCGCAAGAATTGTCTTGCATTCCGGTTCTTAAAAAAAGCGATATTCCCGCAAAAAACGAAATCGTTCCTTTACAAACAGGCGAAATCGGCGGCTCGAAATGGCTAAATTCGCAAATTTTTACGGGCGAGGTTTTTTATTTGAATTTGGCGTTCGATTTGTCTGTAATTCCCGACGAATTGCTTGAATATTTACCGCTTTACACGCAATATTTGGAGCGTTGCGGCGCGGGCGGGCTTTCGTCGAGCCAAATGGCGAAATTGTGGAAACTTCATTCGGGCGGTTTTTCGTCGTTTTCTATAATTTCAAACGATTACAGCCAAAGAAATTCGTTTGTCGCAAGCAACGTTTTCACCGTAAAAACGCTGGTAAAAAATATTCCGCAAACGCTGGATTGCTTGTCTAAAACGCTTTTTGAGGCGGATTTTTGCGACGAGAATTTAATAAAAAACGTTTTGAACGAAGAAAAAAACGACGTTTTCGACGAAATAATTCAGCATGGGCATAACAACGCGATTGTCTGTTCGGCGGCGAGATTTTCGTCTGCAAGCGCGATAAAATACCGTACGGAAGGAATAGGATATTACAGGTTTTTGAAAAGTTTGCAGGGGAAAAAAGGCGACATCCTTACAAAAATAAAAAAAATCCATTCGATAATCGTAAATTCGCAAAATCTGACGGTTTCGACCGCTTGTACTAACGATTCGTTTTTGCCGCAAATAACGGACTTCGTTCAAAAAATTCCGTCTTTTGATAAAAAAATCGAATTGACAAACGAGAAATTGAAACTGAATCCGCAAAAGGATGTTTACGGAGTGGAAATATCGTCGTCGGTCAATTATGTCGCCGACGTTTTTGAAATCGACACGAACGACGCCAAAGTCGCCGGAGAGATAAGTTTGTTGTCGCAAATTTTATCCAGAGGTTATTTGTGGGACAAAATCCGTGTGGAAGGCGGCGCGTACGGCGGCTTTTGCGGGTTCAACAACATAAGCAAAATCTTTTCTTTCGGTTCTTTTCGCGACCCCAACATCGCTTCTACTTTTGAAAATTTTGAAAAATCTTTGGTGCAAAATTCAATTTCGCAGGAAATTATAGACCGTTCTATTCCGTCGGAAATCGGAAATATAGATTCTCCCAAAAGCCCTGCCACTAAGGCGGTAAACGAGTTGTACTGCTACCTTTCTAACTATAGCAACGATATAAAACAAGAAGTCCGCGAGGCGATTTTAGGCGCGGACGCACGGTCGATAGAGCAAAAATTTGAACTTTTGCGGCAGTACCATAAAAATTCGCAAAAGAGCGTTATAGGAAGCAAAGACGCTTTTGACGAGGCGCAGTCCGGCGGGTTAAAACTGAATAGAGAGCCGTTGTAAATGGATTTGCGTTTCCCCGATTACCCCTTTACGAAAATATTGGGCTGGTCAAATTCGCGTTACGATTTGTTTTGTTCGTGCAAGCGGAAATATTTATATTTTTATTATCCGGCGAGTTTCGCAAATTTGGAGACAAAGATAAAAAACCTCAAAAATTTGACGACGGTTCCGCTTGAAATAGGCAATCTTTACCACGATATGATGGAGGTTTTTTTAGAACGTTCACAAAAAAGCGATTCGCCGGTTAACGAAGAAAGATTATTTAATTTTGTCGATAATTTATGCGAAAAGAAGCTTCCGCAAAAAGCGTTTTTTGAAAATTACTACAATACTTGCGCAGTTGATTTTGAAGAAATAAACGAAAGGGTAAAATTCTGTCTGAAAAATTTTCTAAAATCGCCGGTTCTTGAATTTCTTAACTCGATAGAAATGCCGCAAAGAAAATCGTTTTTGGTCGAAGCGGGAAGTAAAATGAACGGAAAAAAATATTTCGGCGAAACCAGAATTAACGGGTTGAAAGCGTTTTGCAAAATGGATTTTATTTTCGTGAAAGATGAAAAAATTTATATTGTCGATTGGAAAACCGGCAAAAAAGACGAACGCAAACACGCAAAGCAACTTTTGGGCTATACGCTTGCGGCGAAAGGGCTAAATTCCGAAATAAAATCCGAAGAAATATTTCCCAAGTCCGTGTATGTAAGCGACGTTTACGACGAATTGGTTTTGGAAACGACCGATAAAAAACTTGCCGAGTTCGCCGAAACGGTAAAAGCCGAGACGGAAGAAATGCAAAGTTTTTGTTTGAACGTCGAAGAAAACGTTCCGCTGCCTGTCGAAAGATTTGAGAAAACTTCAAATGAAAACGTTTGCAAAATGTGCGAATTTCGGGAGTTGTGCGTTGAATGAAAACTATCGATTTTTTTTACGAACTCCCGCAGGAATTGATTGCAAAACGACCGCTTGAAAAACGCGACGAAGCGAAATTGATGTGCATAAACAGAGATACGAACGAAATCGCTCACAAAAAGTTTTACGAAATTGTGGATTTTTTACGAAAAGACGATGTTCTTGTCTTCAACGACACAAAGGTTTTGCCGTGCCGCCTGTTTGCGGTTAAGCAAGACACAAAAGCGAGAGTAGAATTTCTTTTTGTAAAGATTTTTGATAATTTTTCGGCGCAAGTTATAGCAAAACCTGCAAAACGTCTTAAAATCGGCAATAAATTATTTCTTGAAAAAAATGAAAATATATATTTTGAAATAGTCGAAAACGCGGAGAGCGGCTCTAAAATTGTCAAATTCTCACAAAACATATACGAAATTCTCGACGAACACGGAGAAATCCCGCTTCCGCCTTATATGAACAGAAGAGCCGACAAGCAGGATAATTACGATTACCAGACGATTTACGCAAAAGTTCCGGGAGCGGTCGCCGCGCCTACCGCAGGGCTTCATTTTACCGAAGAATTGCTGGAAAACATTCGCCAAAAAGGCGTAAAATTACATTTTCTCACATTAGAAGTCGGAATCGGGACTTTTCGTCCGGTAAAAACCGAAAATCCGCTTGAACACGATATGCACGCGGAAGAGTATTATATTGCGCAGGACACGGCAGACGCCATAAACGACGCGCTTTTGCACAAAAACAGGATTATTGCTGTGGGAACGACTGTCGTTCGTACGCTTGAAAGCGCATTTGACGGCGAAAAGATAAAAAGCGGACGCAATTCCACGAAAATTATGATTTTGCCGTCGTATAAATTTAGGGCGGTTTCGGCGATGATAACAAACTTTCATCTTCCGCAATCCACCCTTATTATGCTCGTTTCGGCGTTTTACGAGCGTGAAAAAATTTTGAACGCATACAAAACAGCCGTTTCGCAAAATTACAGATTTTTTAGTTACGGCGACGCTATGTTTTTGGAGTAAATAGCCGTTTTCCAAACTAAAAAAGTATGTCAAACGCGCCGTTGGCAACAGACATCGTTGTCGTTAAAATTCATAGATAATTCTGTGTTTTTATATAGAAATATTGTTTGACAAGCGGACAAAACGTATATTTGGATGAGGACGAGGCGGATTTCGGAGAAAAAATGGTTCCGGTTATTATTGATACCGAAGAAAAATGCGATTTATTATTTGAGGCAATCAAAAACGAACCCATCGTATCGATGGACACGGAATTTGTTTGGAGCCGCTCGTATTATCCCTTAATCGGGGTGATTCAGATAGGCGTTTCGCCGGAAAAATCGTATCTATTCGATGCGGCGAAAATGAACGAATGCCCCCAATCTTTCAAAACATTTTTGGAAAACGAAAATATTATGAAGGTTTGCCACGACGCGTATCAGGATATTCAGATAATAAATTATTACGCAAAAACGACATCTAAAAATATTTTTGATACGCAATTAGCGGCGGCGTTTATGGGTTACGGGCGTGCGATTTCTCTGAGCGAAATGGTCGAAAAAATTTGCGGAAAAAACCTTACGAAAACCCAGACGCTTACAAATTGGCTGAAGCGTCCGCTTACCGATGCCCAGATGGAATACGCCCTTGACGATGTTCGATATTTGTCCGAATGCGCAAATTTTTTGATAAAAAGAACTAAAGAAAAATATGTTTTTGAGTGGATTTTGGAGGATTGTCAAGAATTGTCGCAGATAAGCGAGCCGTTTTCATTGACATCTGCTGTGGCGCGGTCTTATTCAAGAGAATTGCAATCCGTGCAGTTCAAAAATCGCAAAAAATTGTATCGGCTGTGCTTTGCCGTCGAAAATATGGCGCGCAGTAAAAATTTGCCGCGTTCGTTTTTATTCAAGCCGGGGCAGTTGGCGCAAATAATAAATTGTAATCCAGAGAATCAGGAAAATTTGAAAAAGACATCGTTATCGCCAAAAGTAATCGCTCGATATTCGGAGTTTATTCTGTCAAGTATTCGCGACGAAAATATTCCCATAGACGACGAACTTATAGAAAAAAGTCGTTATTATCAAAACAAAAACGCGGTTCAGATAGGGGATATGACGAAAGAAATTGCTGTGACGCTCGACAAAATAGCGCAAGATAACGAGATTTGCTCGTCTACGGTTTATAATCGGAAGCAATTGACAGAACTTGTGCGGCAAACGCTTGAAAACAAATCGCCCGCTGTTTTGCACGGATGGCGCAATGTATTTTTTGGCGGCGTTTGGAACGATTTTTGGGCGGAAAAATTGAAATAACGTTTAATTATGAAAGAGGTTTTTATGAAATTTTTTTGTAAAATTTCCCCTATTTTAATGCTCGTCGGATTCGCATCGCTGGCGGTCGGAGTTTTTTTATCGATGTCTCATTATTTGCAGGTCGCATATACGCTTGTCGGAATCGGGCTTATTTTATACATAGCCGGAAGAATCGGCGTTCATTTTACTCCGAAAGTAATCAAAAAAGATTCGGAGACGGAAGGTGAATAGTTTTTTTGAAAAACGGGGTTGTCTTTGAAATTTGAAACGTTTATCGCGGCGCGGTATTTGAATTTTCGCAAACGCGGATTTATTTCTCTGATAACCGTAATATCGATGCTCGGCGTTTTTTTGGGGACTTGCGTTCTCACGGTAGCCATGTCTATCGCCAACGGAATGGAGAGCGAGGTGCGCGACAGAATCACCGGAACTTTCGCGAACGCGCGAATCCAGAAATACAGCAACGCGCCTATTAAAAATTATGAAGAAATATCGCAAATAGTCGCCGCTCATCCCGAAGTTACGGCGATTTCTCCTACGATTATGGGGAAAGGTACGGTTGAATTCGCCGGTATTCAGGAAGGCGTTATGATAATGTCGGTAAACGATTCTTTGGAAAAATTAACCACCGACCTATACAAACGGATAATCGAAGGCGAATTTTCGCTCAAACCCAAAAAATCGGATAAAAACCGCGAAAATCCGGCGATAATAGTGGGGAAAGGAATCAGCGACAAGTTTGCAATTTCTATAGGACACGAATTGGTGTTGATGACGCTGGCAAACAGCGAAGAAGACGGCGACCCGACTCCCGCTATGATGAGGTTTACTATTTCGGGGATATTTTCGACGGGGATGTACGAATACGACCAGAATTTGATATTCATTTCGCTTGAATCGGGACAAAGTTTGTTTGAGACCGACGGCGTAGATATGATTTCTTTCAGGAGCAAAAATATTCACCGCGCGGGAATTATCGCCACCGAATTAGTCGAAGAATTGGGCGGATATCCGTATAAATATTCGGATTGGGAAAGCCAGAATCATTCGCTTTTTCAATGGATGCGCTTAGAAAAATTGATAATTTCGCTGATAATAATGATAATAGTTTTGGTAGCGGCGTTTAATATCACCTCGACTTTGGTGATGATGATAATGGAAAAGCGCAAAGAAATAGGAATTTTGCGAAGTATGGGGGCGTCGCGCACGAGCGTTATGCGGATTTTTTTGGTAAGCGGCGGGCTTATAGGAATTATCGGTTCGGTTTTTGGCACCGCTTTGGGATGCGCGGTTTGTTTCGCACAGCAAAAATACCGGATGATTTCTCTTCCAGACGACGTTTATATAATAAATTTTGTGCCGATTTTGATGAATTTTGCAGATATTGCGGTAATTTTTGTGTCGGCGAATTTGGTTTGTCTGTTTGCGGCGTTTTATCCGGCTTGGCGTGCGTCCAATTTGCTGCCCGCCGAAGCGATAAGGTTTGAGTGAGACGGATTATGGATATTATAGGGAAAATAACGGGAATAAAGTATTCGGTTAAAAACGCAGAATGTTTGTCGGAAATACCGATAAACAGTTTTGATGTGAATTTGTCGCCTGCCTTTTTTTTGTTGAAAAATAATAATAATTCGCTTGCCGTTTCAAAATGGGTTTCCCCGAAAAGAACTCGCTCTTATCCGTATGAGCGGGTATATAACACGTTAAATATTTCAAAAAAAATAACAATTATTCCGATTGTAAAAGATGAAGGTATCGATGGCGATAGGGATTTTTTACAATGGGACACGATTTCATTGATGTCGCTTCTTGATGTTTTTGTGATTTTTGCACACTACGAAGATGCCGAGAAAAACCCGCAATACGTTAATAAAATTACAAATCAAAAATTCAACAATTATTTTGTTTTATCAAAAATCAAAGAAATTGGGCAGTATCACAGTTCTGCGTTGCATTGGAATTTGGATGAATTGAAAAATAATTTTAATGGACTTGTTAATGAAGTTAAAAAAAGTTATGTTGAAATTGAAAAGAACACGGGCGTTAAACTGCATAGTTTTAACGGATTGGATAATTTTCAAAAAAGAATCGGTGATAATGTGGAAAAATTTATGGAGTTTTCAAGAGAAAAAGCGCAAAAAGCGCAAATCCGTGAAACGAAAACGATTCAACCCAAAGAGTGTTTGCAAACTCTAACGAAAGCGAAAATTACAATTACCAATTATTTGGGCGGACAATATTTTTTTACCGCGGACGAGGTCGCAATAAAAAAAAATACTATTTACTTAATTGAAAGCAAATATTCAAAAAACAACGTCTTGCCAAATAAAAGCGACATTAAAGACGGCTTATTGAAAATGATTTTGTACTGCAATCTTTGTGAAACGTCGGTCGATGGTGAAAAAATGCCGAGTAAAGCGGTTTTGAGTTTGACTTCTGCGAAAATTATCGGTGAAATAAATTCTCAAAGCAGTAGCGAAGAAAAAATAAAATTTTGCAAGAATAATGATATTTCTCTTGGCAACGAATTGTTTATAAATAATATTTTTGAAGAAGCGAATACGAATAATTTTATCTTAAAAATCGGGGGAATAAAATGATAAAAAGTCCTTTGAGATACCCCGGCGGGAAAAGCAGGGCGGTTGAAAAAATAGCAAAAATAATTCCGTATTTCGACGAATTTCGTGAACCGTTTTTAGGCGGAGGTTCGGTTTTCGTATATGTAAAACAGCAATTTCCTAAAAAAAAATACTGGATTAACGATTTGTATTCAGAATTATATAAATTTTGGGAAAAGACGCGGTCGGATGCTGATTCTTTGGTTGAAAAAATTTATGAATGGCGAAATTTGTATAAAAACGGTAAAGATTTGTATAAATTTCTCAACGAAAATATGGACTGTTTTGAAGATTTGGAAAAAGCGGCGGCGTTTTTTATTTTTAATCGTATTACTTTTTCTGGAACGACTTTTAGCGGCGGATACAGCGAAGGAGCGTTTTCAGGAAGATTTACGGAAAGTTCTATTAGACGGCTGAGCGAATTGTCAAAACTTACTAACGGTTCGACTATAACGAATTACGATTACGAAGAATTATTGAAAAAAGACGGCGATAATGTTTTTATTTTTCTTGACCCGCCGTATTTTTCAGCGGTAAAATCTGCGCTTTATGGGAAAAACGGAAATTTACACAAAAATTTTGACCATAAACGTTTTGCGGAAAATATGAAAAATTGCAAACATAAATGGTTGATAACATACGACGACTGCGAATATATTCGCGACTTGTTTTCTTTTGCCAATATAACATCTTGGAATTTGACTTACGGAATGCGGAATATTACACAAAATTCCGAACAAAAAGCGACTGAGTTGTTTATCTCAAATTATCCGCTTGTTTCACAAGTGGAGCAAATTGAAATTTTTAGACAAGGATAAATAAAATGATAAAGATTCAAAACATAACAAAGACGTTCAAAAACGATTACGAAGAACTTACGGTTCTAAAAAATATCTCGTTTGAAATAGAAGTCGGCGCAAAAGCCGCGCTTGTCGGTGCGAGCGGAACGGGGAAAACCACGCTTTTGCAGATTATCGGCGGATTGGACAAACCTACAAGCGGCTCTATTTTTGTCGACGGGCAGAACATCAACGAAATGAAAGAGAAAGAATTGTCGCGCTTTCGCAGTGAAAATATCGGATTTGTTTTCCAGTTCCATCATTTGCTTCCAGATTTTACGGCGATTGAAAACGTTATGATTCCCGGACTTGTAGTCAAAGTTCCGCAGAAGAAAGCGGCGCAAAAGGCGGCTGAATTGCTTGAAGAGGTAGGGCTTATCGAGCGGGCGAAGCATTTTCCGTCGGAGTTGTCGGGCGGAGAAAGGCAGCGGGTCGCGTTAGCGAGGGCGTTATTAAACGAGCCGAACATAATTTTGGCGGACGAACCGACGGGAAATTTGGACTCTGCGAATACAAAATTGTTTATTGAAACTATTTTTCGTATTAGCGCGGTGAAAAAAAGTATATTTCTTGTTGCTACGCACGATAGTGCGGTTGCAAATTCATTGGATTACAGATTGTCGTTGTCCGACGGGACTATTGAAAGAAAGGACGGTAAGTTATGAAGTGCGAAAGATGCGGAGTTAAAACTGCTACGAGCCACATTGTATCCGTAGTAAACGGAAAAAAAGAAGAACATCATTATTGCAACGAGTGTCTTTTACGCGGCAGTTTGTTCGGTGTGCTGGCGCAGGATTTGAAACTTCCGTTTTTTGACGGCGCGGACGACGATTGCGACGACGACGAATTTGTCGCTCGCGGAGAATATGACGAAGGCGATTACGACGATTATGACGACGATGCGGATGAAATGTTTCCCGTTCCGGAAGATTTACCGCCGTTTCTTCGTGAAGCGTGTGAACGTATCAAAAAAGAGATTTCCAATTCCGGTAAAAAAAGAAATAGCGGCGAAAAAGAAAAGCAAAAAGATAGTGAGCCGGAAGTTTTTTGTTCGGTATGCGGCATATCGCTTAAAGAAATATTAAAAACGCAAAAGGCGGGTTGCGCGAAATGCTATCAGGTTTTTGAAAACGTTCTTTCAAAAAAACATAATATTTGTTCCGACGGGAAAAAATATTGCGGAAAAACATACAATCCCAAACTTATGAGTTGCGACATCGACTATTTGCAAAACGAGTTGAGCATAGCGGTAAAAAATCAGGATTACGAGCAGGCGGCGGCTATACGCGACAGCATAAACGACGCCAAAAAGAAGATTTTGCAGAAAAATGCCAGCGAGGCGAATATTGAGTGAAACAGTTCAGGGAGGCGAGTCGCTTTCGGAAGAAGCGGTCGAGAAAACCGGCGGGGAAACGCAAGTTCCAAATGTTCCTTCGATAGAAACGCGGTTTCTTGCAAAGACCTACCCAAAGTGGCTCGAAATAGAAAAATCTACGTCGAATAATCCAGCGGTCGTCTTGTCGCAAAAGTTAATTCTTTCCAGAAACATAAAAAAGTATCCGTTTATTGAAAACGCCACCGCTCTGGAAAAAGAGTCGATTTTTAGCGATGTTTTGGATGCTGTGGAAAAGAGCGAAATCATCAAGTCCGACGATTTCGTGAAAATAAACGTACAAAAAATCAACGGATTGGTCGCGGCGATGCTTTTTGAGAAGGATATAATTCCATGGGCGGCGGTACGTACCGACTGGGCGAGAGGAATTTTAGCCGACTGCTGCGACGAAAAATTTCCGATAATCGCCATAAATACGAAAAACCATTTGGATTTGAGTTTGTATTTTGAAAACGAAAAAGAATCCGAAGCGCTTGATAAACTTAACGGAATAGACAATATTTTGGGAGAAGAATTATTTTACGCCTACGATTCCCGTTTCGGCTTTTTGTTCGCCAAACCCGAAGAATGCGGTTGCGGATTATCCGTTGAAATGGTCGCGCATCTTCCCGGATTGGTTTTGACCGGCGAAATAAGCCAAACGCTTAACGGATTGTCTGTTATGGGCGCAAGGGCGACCGGATTGTTTAACGACGGCGGCGAAGCGTGGGGCTCGTTTTTTAGAATAAACGCGGGAAATTGTTGCGGCGGCGACGAAAAAGAGATAGTCGCAAAAGCCGTAGAAATTCGTAAAGCCCTTATCGACGTGGAAGCGAAAGCGCGCAAACGTCTTTTCAAAGAAGCCAAAAAGATAATGGAAGACAAAATTTACAGAAGTTTTGGAATGTTGAGATACGCACGGGTTTTGCCGACCGCGCAGTTGTTTAATTTTATATCGTTGCTTCGGCTTGGGTGCGAACGCAAACTGCCGCTTCTTGTGAACATAAAAAAATTGAATATAATGCTTGAACGCGGATTTACGACAAGTTTGCTTTTGATGTCGGAAGAAAAAGAACAACCTTTGGGCGACCTTGACGAAATACGCGCAAACTTTTTCAGAATGCTATTGGGCGGCGATTGATAAATCAAACAAGATAATTTTTGTTTAACTAATTCTTGAACTTTTACGTTAATCATTGATGCGTAATTGTTCGTGCGATTCAGAAACAGTATAAAGCCCGTCGAACATCGCCTTTTCAAGCGGCAAAGCCAATTTTTGCGCAGGCAGAATTTTCTTGTTTCTGCGCCCGAAATTCGCGCTGTCATAGTTAAAGTTTTCATCAAACTGATTTTCTAACGTCCGTGCGATTTCGGGAACAATCGGCTTTATCGCAACGCCCAAAACCACGGATAAATTAGCGCAGGTGGCAATAACTTTTTTCGCCCGCTCCATATCGCTTTTTACCAACTCCCAGGGCTTTTCGTCCTGAAAATATTTGTTCGCCAAACTTCCCAAATTCCGTATTTCGTCAAGCGCGGCGCGAAAATTTAATTTGAGCAAAAACTCGATGACTTTTTTCATTATCTCCAAACTTTGCTTCTCAATTTCTTCGTCGCAGGAGCAGTCGGGAATCGTCGAGCCAAAAAATCTATCCAAAAACGTACTCGTACGGTTGCAAAAATTACCAATGTTATTTACAAGAGTCGAATTTATCGCCGTCACAAGTTCGTCTGTTGAAAAATCCAAATCGTTCACGTTCAAGGCGAGTTTAGTGGCAAAATAAAAACGCAGGTACTGCGCCGCGTTGTCGTGCTTCACTCTTTTTACAAAGTCCTTCGCCAAAATAAAAGTTCCGCGCGTTTTGGACATTTTCTCGCCCTCTATCGTAAGAAATCCGTGAATGTACAAGCTGTCCGGCGTTTTTAGTTTTGCGCTTTTTAACATCACGGGCCAAAGCAGCGCATGAAAATAAACAATGTCTTTCCCGATAATATGCACGACTTCGGCGCCGCTGTTTTCGCTCCAGTATTTGTTTATGTCTATGCCTTTTTCGTCGCAGTATTTTTGCGTCGAACCTATGTATCCTACCGGAGCGTCAAGCCAAACGTAAAAATATTTGTCTTGAGTTTGCGGGATTTTGAATCCGAAATACGGCGCGTCGCGGCTTATGCACCTCTCCTGCAAATCGCCCGCCCAGTTATTCACGAAAACTTTCATATCGTCCTGAATAACGCCGTCTGAGGCTATATATTTATCGAGAAAATCCTTTTCCTTTTTCATATCGATAAAAAAATGTTCGCTGTCTTTGAGGATAGGCGTTTTTTGACATAAAGAACATTTCGGGTCTTTTAGCGTTTCCGAATTGTAACTTGCGCCGCAAACCTCGCAGTTGTCGCCGTATTGGTTTTGCGCACCGCATTTTGGACAAATTCCTTTGACGAATCTGTCTGGAAGAAACCTTTTGTCGTGTTCACAATAAAACTGCTGAATGGTTTTTTGTGAGATAAGCCCGTTTTTTTGCAACTGCGCGTAAATCCTTTCGACCCAAACACGGTTTTCTTCGGAATTGGTCGTGTAAAACTTATCGAATTCTATTCCGTATTCGGCGTAATCTTTAGTATGTTCGTCCCACGCTTTCGTAATCAGTTCTTCAGGGGTGATGTTTTGCTTCATCGCGTTTATCTGAATCGGCGTTCCGTGCGTATCGTCTGCGCAAATATAAATAGTGTCTCGTCCCGTCATTTTATTCGCCCGCACAAAAACGTCCGCCATAACCGCCTCGACCAAATGCCCAAGATGAATACTCCCGTTAGCATACGGAAGAGCCATCGTTACAAGCAGCGGCTTCTCATTTTTTTGATACAGATTCATTTTCTTTTCCTTTCCTCTCGTCACTTTTTGACGATGCGGCGTTTTGTTTCGACTCTTCACATTTTCCAGCTTTTATTTGTTCTCTGTCAAACCATTCGTATTTTACGGTAGGCTTTTCATTCCCTATTTTCTCAAAAAACTTAACCTGTACTCTTTCCTTGAAGATATCTACGAAAACGACTTCTCCCTTTTTGCCGTTTTGCTCCGTAAAATAACTTCCCGCACGCGGAATTTTAGTGTAAGCGTCCAAATAACATTCCTCTTCAAACGCCAAACAACAAATATAGCGCCCGCAATTCCCCGAAATTTTTACGGGATTTATAGACAATTGCTGGTCTTTCGCCTGTTGTGCGGTTATTTCCTTAAATCCGCTCATACAAGAGGAGCAACACTGCACTCTTCCGCAGGGTCCTATGCCTGAAATAAGCCGCGCTTCGTCTCTGGCTCCGATTTGCCGCAAGTCGATTCGCGTGTGATAAATTCCGGCAAGCGCTTTTACTAATTCCCTGAAATCTACACGTTGCGGCGAGGTGAAATAAAAGGTTAATTTTCCGCCGTCGAACCGCATTTCAACTTCCACAAGTTTCATTTCCAATTTGAGTTCGGCTATTTTTTCTTTGCAAAACAAAAAAGCGTTTTTTTCTTTTTCGTTGTTTCTGGAAATCCTTTCAATATCTTCCTGCGTGGCGACTCTTTGAATTCTGGGAAGCGCTTCCGCGTCTTTTTCGTCAAGCGGTTTTGAAGTGGAAACTTTTCCGGCGTCAAGCCCCTTTTCGACGTTCACGACAACAAAACTTTCCCGTTTTATCTCCGAATTCGCCGCGTAAATTTCGCGTCTGTTCCCCTTGAAAGTCACTTCATAGGAATATAATTTAGATTTTTCTTCCATCGAATATCTCCGTTAATTTTATTGTTAAGTCCGCAAAAACCATTAAAAGCGGACTGCTTCTTTTTATTGACAACATTGAATCATCAACCGCCTGCGAACACAAAGTCGCCTGCTGCCAATTTTTGAAATTCGGAATATGGATTTCAGGCTTTATCTGAGAATAATTCGCCGCGTACAAAAATCCCGCGCGCACCTGCCAAAGAAAATAAACTAAAATCTGTTGCGCCAAATCAAAATTTCTTTGTAAATTGTCCAATACAAATTTTTCCAAGTTTATCATTCGCGTAAAATCCGTTTTTTCGCAAAAAACTATTTTCGCAAAATCGGCGGCTAATTGCTGCGTTTGCGCTCCGCCTTCGGATAATTTTTCCAGCGCGACACCCGGAAGATTTTGCGAGACCTCGGCTATATACGAAATTTCCGCGTCCGATTTTTCGCTCGCTTTTTCTTTAAGCCAATTTTTAATTTCGTCCGGTTTCGGCGCCGCAAACCTGTAAACTATACAGCGCGAGCGAATTGTCGGCAATACCGAAAACCTTGCCAAAAGCAATATTAACGCTCCGGCGGGCGGCTCTTCAAGCGTTTTAAGCATAGTGTTAAGCGAAATGTCGCTCAAAGTGTCGATTCCGTCGATAATTATCACGGTTTTTTCGCCTCGTCTGCTAAAAATCATATCGTTAGTATCGCGGATTCTGTTTACATAAATCGGCGCGGAATAATCGCTTATCATAGAATACGGATTTTCAATTCTTTCGCGTGTTTTTTTATAAACATATTCCCATCCGTCTTGCGTAAAATCGTCGTTTTTACGTAATTTTTCGTCCAATTTCAGCGGAAAAAGATACTGAAAATTACGGTTGTTGTATTTCTTTATCGACTTGCAACTTTCACATGCGCCGCAGGGTTTATTTTTCGATTTACACAGATACATTTGCGCAAATTCTAACGCCAGCGAAAATTTTCCTACGCCGCCCTCGCCCAAAAAAAGATACGCGTGCCCCTGCCGCTCGTTTTGTAAAGCGCGCAGGATTTGTTCTTTTATTCGGTGATGCCCGATTGTGTTCTTAAATTCCGCCGTCATCGTTTTCTCTTTTATTCAAGTCCCGTCTTTTCGTCAAATCCAAGCATAATATTCAGGTTTTGCACCGCCGCGCCGCTTGCGCCTTTTCCAAGATTATCAAAGCGGGCGATAATCATGGTTTGTTCGTCGTTTCCAAAAACCAAAATTTCCAAATTATTCGTATCGTTGCAGTTTGTCGCGGTCAGATAAGCGTTTTTAATTTCTCCCGCGTCCGCCAAAACCGAATTGTCACCAAAGGGTAATACGTTGATAAACTTTTCGCCCTCGTAATATTCTTCAAAAATATCGCGAACGTCTTTTGCGCTAAGTTTCTTTTTGAGGAGACGGTTTTCAAGTCCGACGGAAACAAGCATCCCGCGTTCAAAATCGCCCAGAATCGGATAAAAAATCGGGGAGTTTTTTATCCCCGCAAGCGCGACTATTTCTGGTATGTGCTTATGTTTTAAGTTAAGCGAATACGGACGAACCGCCCACGACTCGTCGCTTTTGTCCCGCGTTTCGTACGTCTCAATCATTTTTCTTCCTGCGCCGCTGTATCCGGTAATCGAGGTTATGAAAAAAGGATAATCGCCGCCTGCAATATTTCCGCTTATCAGAGGACGAATTATAGAAATCGCGCCCGTCGCGTGGCAGCCGGGGTTTGCTACTCTAAACGCGCCGGCGATTTTATTGCGCTGACGACCGTCTGAATTGTTTAGTTCGGCAAATCCGTAAACCCAGCCGCTTGTCGTTCTGTGCGCGGTACTGGTGTCGATAACTTTTATGTTTTGCGCAATTTCTTTCGCGGTTTCTTTTGCGGCGTCGTCGGGAAGACACAAAACAGCCAAATCGACTTTTTTGAACAGGTCTTTCTTTTTGTCGATGTCTTTTCGGTAACGCTCTTCTATTTCGACGATTTCTACTTCGCCGTGCTTTTTAAGCGTTTCGCGAATAACAAGCCCCGTAGTTCCCGCCTGCCCGTCGATAAAAACTTTTTTCATTTTATCCTCGAAAATTCTGCAATCACGGCGCGAAAATACTATTTGCCAAAAACAAAAGCAGTCCCCAAATTTTGGGATTGCTAACATATTATACAATTTATTATATTCCATAGTTAATTATTGTGAGGTAAGTTATGAATTGCAGACATTGTGGAAGTTTTAGCGTTGTAAAATTTGGAATTGTGGCAAATAAAACAACGTTACAAATGTAAAGATTGCGGTAAAAGCAGCAGAGAGAATAACCGCCGCAAACTATATTCAGCCGTCGCTCGCCGCGCTGTTCGTCGTTGTCGGCGTGATAAACAGAGCGCGTATGCCGGCTATCGCCATGCTTCTGTCGGCAGGACATTTCAAACAAACGAAATGGCGCGCCGTCGCCGAAGCGCTTATAAGTATCACCGCAAGTATATTCTTTATTATCAATTTCGGATTCACAGGAGTTCTGCTTGGCACGATTTGTTCTTTGGCATACAGAGCGCCGGACATAATTATTTATTCTTCACGCCACATCGTCCATAACAATCCGCTGGCGACTCTGGCAAAAATTATCGTTTTGGGCGTCTGGTTTTGCGCGGGATATTTTATTTTGTCGAATTTCGTCATTTCTGATATCAATAACTATTTCGATTTTGCTAAAAACGCGATAATTTCCGTGGCGTTTCTGGCGGTTCCGGCGGGAATTTATTTGCTTTGCTCAGCCAAACCCCCGAAATAAACCGGAATTATCTCCAAACCGGACTGCTTTGTACAAAATCGTATCTGCTTTTTGCGGTTATTTTCGGCGGTTTCCCCAATAACTTCCTGATAAAATTACTGTTTTTGGCTATCTTTTTAAGAAACGACTCGCTGCGCCAGCTCCCCAGAGTGCAATGAATAGCGTACGACTCCTTTGTAAAGCCGAGTATGTTGGGCGCAAACACATAAGACGGATAAATTTTCATATTCCCGGACAAATTCTGCTCCTCGTTCTTATACCGAAATCCGTATCTTTGCGCGACGCTCGCATAAATATCCGGCGCGACTATCCTGTCGAAGAACGAGCCGTCGGGCAAAACAAAGTGTTTATCGGCATACCATTCCAGACAATCCTTCAAAAACACGTTGCCGGCGACGCTTCCTATCACCGCCGCCTGCAAAGCCACGCCCGCAATCTTTTGCACGACGCTTCCGTCTTCGTGAACATATACCGCGGTTTTATCCGTTTTGTCCGGGATATATTCTTCCACGGCTGAAAACAAATCGTTCGCGAGAAAAACGTCGAAATTCTTCTTTACGATTACGTCGCTGTCCATATAAATTCCCCCCTCCCGATAGAGGGCGTAAAGTCTTATGTAGTCGGCGGCAAAAGCCCACTTCTTCACTCCTACCGCTTCCTTGACGAACGCCACGGAATTTACGTCGAAGCGGCTTTTATCCCAAAGAATCATCTCGTAATCCGGCAGGAATTCCTTCCACGTCGCCATGCATTTCACAATTTCCTCCGGCATCGCCTCCCCGCTCAGCCAGCAATAATGAATTTTCTTCGGTATCACGTCCGTCCTCTTATTTTTTGAATAAATAACGTTTCAGCTTGCCGAAAGCCTTCAACGAACGCTTCAAATCGTCGACGTTCGTAAGTCCCGTCTTCAAGCGGTGCAATAAATACCGTACGCGGATGTAATATTTCTTCCTTGCGTAGTTGCAAAACTCGACCATATCCTGCGCGGACAGCCCCGGAAGATTCAACACCGAATTGTGCGTGCCGTCTTCCTTGCAGTACGCGTCGTAGCCGGCGCTGAGATATGCGTTTTGCCTCGCCCAAACATACGCCTGCGTCCCGGGATAGGGAATAAGCGGAAAAAACTGCGCCGTATCAGTGTTGAGTTTCAGCGCCAGACGCAGCGTTTGACGCATTGTCTGTTCGGTTTCGCCCTGATTTCCCACCATATAGCAGGCGTGTATCAGTAATCCGGCTTTTTTTGCGTTTTTTACATACTCTTCTATCTGTTCAAGCGTAATGCCTTTCTTTATGTTATTCAAAATTTGCTGGTTGCCGCTTTCTATTCCCGGAATTATCAGCCGGCACCCCGCCTTTTTCATAATTTTCATCGTCTCCAAATCCAAATTTATCCGCGCGTTGCAAAGCCATTGAAGTTTTCGCCCCGAAACTTTCTGTGCAATGAGAAGATTGCATATTTCGATTATCCGATTTTTGTTCGCGGTGAACGTATCGTCTTCTATAACCACCTCTTTCACGTCGGGGAAGTTATCCGCGATATACTTAAACTCTCCGACTATGCTTGCGGACGAACGAATCCGATACTTGTGCCCGTGCATCGTCTGCGGATATACGCAAAAATTGCAGCCGAACGGACAACCCCTGCCGGTAAATATCTGAATCGCCGGATAATACGTCGCAGCCGGAAAGAAATAATCTCTAACGTCCAGATGTTCCTTTATAAACTCGGCGGCGTACGGCAGTTCGTCGAGATTTTCCATATAAGGCATTGCGGAATTGGCGCAAATTTTTTGCGAATTTGTTATTCTGTACGTAATACCCTTTACGTTTTCGAGGCTCTCGCCCGATTCCAAAGCCGAAGCCAGCCGCGTCACGGTCAAATCGTATTCGCCCGCGGCGACGGCGTCTATTTTTTCGTTCAAAGCCAGCGTTTCCTGCGGGCAGGCGGAAGGATGCGTCCCCACGAGCAGCGCGAAACTCTTCGGGAACATATCTTTTACGGACGCGGCGAACGAAACGTCGGAGTAAATCGACGGCGTGCTCGTGCCGAACACGAAAAGCATGTCGTTTTGCCCGTTATCCTTAATAATTTTTAGCGAATCCGCCTCGTTCATCTGTTTGGCGGGCGCGTCGAGGAACAAAACCTCATGACCGTTTTTCTTTGCGTAAGCCGCCGCGTATATCAGCCACAGCGGGTAATACACCGCGCCGCTTTTGGTTATAGCCGGACTCCTCGATTCCCGGGAGAATTTTCCGTATTCGGCTTTGAAAGGCGGATTGATAAAATATATTTTCATAGCGCTATCTTTCCGTTTCGCCGACGATTTTCTTTGCGTGGTGGCGATATAACATTTCGTCGTAGGCGCTTTTGCCCAGAACCGTGCGCAAAAACAGATGTTTGCATCTGTTGGCGACGCTTCTTTCGCCTTTGCCGCACCACGAGCCTACCGAATGATGCACGCAACAGGTATTTTCGGACAAATTTATGCGGTTTTTATACGGGTCTTTTGGCGAAAAGTATTGATACGGATACAGATTCAGTCCGTCGAGGCGCTGAATCGTCGAATCGTCGCAGATTTTCTGTCCGTAATGTTTGCGCAGCACGTTTTTCACCATGATCGGGACTGCGAGGTTTCTTATTTTCCCCCGTTCGTCGTAGAAAGACAGGTCTGCGTAGTAATCGAGGCACTTTTTCACCCACGCAACGCCCGAGGACGCCCCTATGACGGCGGCTTCCGGGATGGACATATATTCAAATCCTATAAAACTCTCGCAATCTAACAGTGGGTTGAATGTTTTCAGCATTTCGACGTCGGCATCCAGATATATGCCTCCGTGGTTATACAGCGCGTAGAAGCGGATGTAGTCGGCGGCGAAGGCGTATTTTTTCTCGGCGTACGCTTCCCTCACCCATTTTACGCCGTTTATGTCGAATTTTTTTTTGTCCCAGAGGATAAATTCATATTCCGGCAAAACTTTTTTCCACGTTTCCATGAAGTTTTGCAGCATTTGAGGCATAGTTTCGCCGCTCAGCCAGCAATAATGAATCTTTTTAGGTATCATCTCCGTACTCCTCGTTTTTTATCGTGAAAATAATATTTGCCCATAAGATTTACGCGGTTTTAATTTTTCTTTGCTTGGCGACGTCTCATAAATCTCTTAATCTTCTATATCAAATAAAAGTTCGTTTTGACCTTTTTCGACTTTGCAGATTTTTGGCGGCTTATGTAAAATAAAATCGCAAAGATGGCTTAAACGCGCGTTTTCTACGAAATTATTTACGGCTATCGCGAGCGCTTTGTAAGTCCCGACAAAAACGCATAGTTTTTTTGCCCGCGTTAGCGCGGTATAAACGATTTTTCGCCGAAGCATCGTGTAGTGCTGGGTCGTCAGAGGAACTACGATAGCGGGAAATTCCGACCCTTGGCTTTTATGAATCGTTATGCAATATCCGTGCGTCAAATCCTGGATGTCAATCATATTGTCGTATTCGACAAATTGTTCGTTGCCTGAAAATCTGACTTTTAACGCGGCGTCGTCAATTTCTGCTATCTCGCCTATATCGCCGTTGAAAACAGATTTTGTGTAATTGTTTTTCGTTTGCATCACCTTGTCGCCGACGGCGAAAAGCCGTTCTCCGAAAGCAAGCGACGGGTTTTTCCCGTTAATTTTATTTCGCAGTTCGCGGTTCAAAGAGATTGTTCCCACCTCGCCTTTGTGCATGGGAACGATAACCTGAATGTCGTTTTTGGCGTCAAAGCCGTACGAATTCGGCAGCCGCCTGCAAACCAAATCGACGACGGTTTCAAACACTTCGGACGGCGTTTCTTTTTGAATAAAAAAGCAGTTTTCGTCGGGAGAGTTTTTGTATGCCGGGATTTTCCCGTTGCAAATTTCGTGCGCCGACGTAACGATTCTGCTTTTTTCCGCCTGACGGAAAACCTTTTTGAGAACGACGTGGCTGACCTTTTGCGAGTTTATCAAACTTTCCAAAACCGCGCCGACTCCGACAGACGGTAATTGATTAGTATCGCCGACGAAAATTATGTGCGCTTTGCCCGGCACCGCCCTCAAAAACGCGGTTGCAAGCCGCAAATCTACCATCGACATTTCGTCGATGATAAAAACGTCGCCTTCTAACGGATTGTCTTCGTTTCTGGTGAATCTTCCCCGTCCGTCTATTACCTGATATTCCAAAAGCCGATGAACAGTTTTTGCGCTTTCGCCGCTGATTTCGGTAATTCGCTGCGCCGCTCTTCCGGTCGGGGCGGACAGAACTACGTGCTTGTTTTTGCTTTTGAACCAACTTACAATCATTTTAAGCGTAGTAGTTTTTCCTGTTCCGGGACCACCCGTCAGTATGAACATTTTTGTCTGCGCCGCGCAAACCACCGCCAGAATTTGTTCGGGATTTACGACCATTTGTTTATCTTCGCACTCTTTTTGCGCCCAGTCAGAGATTTCTTTCGACGATTTTTCGACATTGTTTGTCTCTACCGCCCTTTTTCGCACCAATTCGGCGCACTCGGTTTCAATAAGCCACAAATTTTTCAAATAGACGTCGTTTTCGTACTCGACCGCGACCTCTTCGTTTTTCAAAAAATCCAAACAGAACAAAACCGTGGATTCGTCTCCTTTGACTAAAAGCGCCGTTTTACTTATGAGTTCGGATTTCGGAAGATAAACGTTCCCGTCGCTTTCCGCCTCGCGCAAGATATGAATTATCGCCGCCCGCGTTCTTCGATAACTGTCGGTAAAACCGATTGCCTGAGCGATTTTATCCGCCTTAAAAAATCCCACGCCCCGCATATCCTCGATTAACTGATACGGATTTTGCGAAATTACCGCTTTCGCGCTCTTTCCGTATATTTTTTGCAGACGGTAAATAAACGGCATTGCGATTCCGTATGGATATAGAAACGCCGTGAGTTCGCGGATTTCCCGTCCTTCGTGCCATGATTGCGTTATTTGATTGATTGTTTTTTGAGTAAGTTTCGGGACTTCCGCCAGACGCTGCGGAGCGTTGTCTAAAATATCCATAGTGTTTTCGCCGAAAGTATCGACAATTCTTTGAGCGGTTCTTTGTCTTACTCCTTTGATAATTCCCGACGACAAAACGGATATTATTTCCTGCGTTCCAGACGCTTTGACGTACTCAAACCGTTCGACGCGAAACTGCTCGCCCCATTTTTCGCTGTCCTGCAAACTGCCGCTTGCAAGTATCTTTTCACCGACGCGAAGCATCGCCAAAGTTCCGACTAATTTTATCTCTTCGTCGTTTTCACCGCGGGCGTAAACTACCGCGAAACCGGTTTCTTCGTTGCTGAACGAAATGTTTTCGATTTTGAAAATCTTTTCCACATTACCCGACATAACGCGAGACGACGATTTTTACGCCGACGGCAAGCAAAATCGTACCGCCGAGTATTCCCGCTTTTTCGCCGAACAGAACGCCGAATTTGCGCCCGATGAAAAATCCGGCGAACGAAACGAAAAACGTGATAATTCCTATGACCAAAATTGAGAAAAGTATCGGCTTTGAATTGAAAGAAAACGAAACGCCGACGGCGAAAGCGTCGATACTCGTCGCCACAGCCAAAAACAAAACGTTTTTTATATTTGAGAAACTTTTACGGTCGTTAATATTTTCGGTTTCTTCTTTTTTCACCGATTCGAGAATCATTTTTACACCGACAAACGCGAGCATCGCAAACGAAATCCAGTGTCCGAATTCAAAAACATATTTAGCCCACAAGTTTCCGAAGAAGTATCCTAACGCGGGCATCGCCGCCTGAAAAAAGCCGAACATTAAAGACGCGTTCAGCGCGAATTTCACGGGTAATTTTTTTTCGCCTGCGCCGCCCGACAGCGATACCGCAAACGCATCA
>Ga0268262_10002352_pt1 | contig 21978 bp, 20 predicted proteins | sample TergutNc150P3_FD_190354 | JGI IMG/M metagenome (GOLD analysis project Ga0268262, IMG submission 190354) | Nasutitermes corniger P3 segment gut microbial community from laboratory colony in Florida, USA - Nc150 P3 (SPAdes) (version 2) | ecosystem: Host-associated > Arthropoda: Insects >... | reverse complement strand
TTGTTGAAGCCGAAAGAACATGGCTTCCGATAATTGATCTGCTCTCCCTCTATTTCAACCTTGATCAGATTCATTCCACTTCCGATGCCCAGAACGAGCAAAAAGCCCTGAACCGTTACACCAAAACAATCAACCCTGTACTGGACCTGGCGGCTCTGGCTTTTGGGATTCCGGAAATCAGGACTTTGACAGGGCAGGGCTTTGCTAACTTAAAGACCTCTACTGAACAGAATGTTGTGGAAGGCGCCCTGATCTCAATAGAAAATGACACGGGCTACATTACCGCCATTGTTGGCGGGTCAAAGTACGACGAGTCAAATCAGCTTATCCGGGCTGTACAGGGGAACCTCCAGCCGGGGAGCGCCTTTAAACCCCTTTATTATTCAGCGGCCATAGACAGCAGGAAATTCACCCCGGCATCCGTTATTAGCGACCTTCCCATTGTCTTCTACAACGAGGACGGAACTCCCTATATGCCGCTTAATTTCCTCGGGAAGTGGAACGGTTCGGTGCTGGTCTTTGACGCTTTGGCGCAGTCGATGAACGTGGCGAGTATCAGGGTACTGGACGGCATTGGTTTTGACGCCGCTATTGACAGGGCTTCCAGCCTTCTTGGCTATACAGACCCGGACGACATAAGGCGGCGCTTCCCAAGGGTTTACCCGCTTGGCCTGGGCATAATTTCAACTTCCCCACTCAAAATGGCAAGGGCTTTTTCAATCTTCGCAAACCTTGGCCGCGAGGTAACCCCCATTGCCATCCGTTCGATAGAGGACAGGAACGGAAGGATCATTCTGGATATTGAAAGGGAAGTCCGGCAGGAAGCACGGCGAAAAGGAAACGCGGTTCAGGTGATAAGCCCGCAGAACGCCTATGTCATGACATCCATGCTCAAAAAAACAGTGGAAAGGCTGGGCGGTACCCTTTACAACCCCTCAGGCTGGGGATCGAAATTCACATTCAAAGACGCAAATGGAAAGACTTTTAAGATGCCGATGGCAGGAAAAACCGGAACGCCCCAGAACTGGTCTGACGCCTGGACTATAGGCTATTCGCCCTACTACACCACGGCAATTTGGTTCGGCTTTGACAAACCCGGAAATTCGCTGGGGCTGACCCTCACCGGTTCCACCCTGGCCGGCCCAGTATGGGCGGATTACATGAGGGAAATCCACCAGGGGCTTCCCTACAGGGATTTCCTGCGTCCCGCCACAGGCCTGATTGACGTAACTGTGTGCATCAAATCAGGGCTTTTAAAAACGTCTTCCTGCACCAACGGGGATGTTACCCTTACCTTCCTTGAAGGTACCCAACCCATGCATTTCTGCGAAGAGTGCAGCAAAACCAGAGGGTTTGATGCATTCAGATACATAGAACTGAACCCCATGTTCTTCGACACATTCGATATTATAAGCGATCTTAAAATGCCGGTTTTACGCGATGACGCGTTACTGAGAGAAATACAGGAAGAAATGCGAAGGCCGCAGACCAGCCTGACCAATAACAGAAATACTGCCCAGGACCCTTTTACGTTGCCGACCTTAAATTTGCCTACTTTAAATTTAGATTTGCTGGAAAATAGTCTGCCGCCGGTAATTATTGGCGGTTCAACTGTAGGCATTTCAATTGAAAACAATTCTGATGAGGAAAAATCTTATAATCGGGGCATGGACGACAGTCTGGAACCGCCTTCCTACAACCCGCTTCTGGACTAACATATGCTGGTACAAATAAACGATATCAAGGTAAAAAAAAGAATCAGAAAAGACATGGGCGACATCGCAGCCCTGGCTGACAGTATGAAACGTTTCGGGCAGATCAGCCCCATTTTAATAACGAAAAATAATGTCCTTATTGCCGGCGGAAGGCGGCTTGAAGCGGCCCGCAGCCTTGGGTGGAGTACAATAAACGCAGTGGTAGCCGAAATTCCCGATGAAGTTTCAAAACTGGAATATGAGCTGGAAGAGAACATCCAGCGCAGGAATTTTTCCCAAACCGAAACCATCGAGGCAGCCAAAAGAATATACAGCCTTCGTAATCCTTCCCTGTTCCGCCGTATAATTACCGCTATCGCCGGGTTTTTCAGGCGGCTGTTCAGGATTGAGTAGATTTACAAAACTCGTCAAACCCAGACTCAACTGCCAGGAAAACATCTACCAGTTCGGGATCGAATTGCCGTCCTGTTTCTTCCAATATAATTGATTTTGCCTTCTCATGGCTGAACGGCGTTTTATACGAGCGTTCCGAACGCAACGCGTCATACACATCGGCAATGGCGATTACGCGGGCAAGAAGCGGTATCTCTTTTTCTTTTTTGCCGTCAGGATAACCTGAGCCGTTCCACTTTTCATGATGGTGCTTGGCCATAACAAACGCGTTTTTCAAAAAGTCGTTATCTTTCGAAAACTGCATTGATTTTTCCAGGGAATCCGCACCTGTCGTGCTGTGGCTTTTCATTACGTCAAACTCATTGTCGTCCAATTTCCCGTTTTTAAGGAGGATACTGTCCGGTATAGCGATTTTTCCCATGTCATGCAGAAGGGAAGATTCCGCTATTCTTTTTATGTCCGATTCGGAAAATTGATAGCCGCGGCGCGCCAATTCCCGCAGCAAAATAGAGACATACTCGCTTACGCGCCTGGTGTGTACTCCCGTGTAACCGTCTTTTTTCTCTATCAAATCGCTCATCGAATATACAATCGCCTTCTGAAGATTGCGGATACTCTCGGTCTGCCGGTCAACTTCTGACTGCAACTCTTTGTTAAATTGTTCAATTTTCGCGTGAGATTCATTAAGCTGGCGTATCAAATCCTCTTTTTCGGTGATATCCGTTACTATCACGACAGTGCAGATCATTTCGTCAAATTTATCGTAAACATAATTCAGCGAAATTTGGCATTTCTGCCCTTCAATACGGCAAACAGCGTCGCAGTTGAAAACAGACGCGTCTTTTCTCTGGCGTTGCAATAACAGCGGGACATTTCCAAAATCAAATAAGTCAAACAATTTTAACTTGTTAAGCTGTTCAATATTTTTCCTGAAAAAGCTTTCAGAAGCCGTATTGCAAAGTACAATATCGCCTGTATCGTCAAGGATAAGCACAGGCAATTTAACAGCCGTATAAACATAAGCTGCAAGGTTGGAAATATTAAAACTAAAGTTGTTATATTGGTTGGCATAATTGTTAAGAATAAAAACAAGCGTCAACAACCACAAAAAAGGGATAAGTTCTATCCAATTAAATAAATAATGTGAACGGGAAGTAGCCAAATCACCTGAAAGAGAAACAAGCGCTATTAAAGAACCAATTAATATTGTTCTTGCCTGTGAACGATCCCGTTTCAGGGATGCGGTTTTTATCCATTTATACTGAAGAAAAATTAAGCAGGCCAGGGAAAAAAGAACCATTAAAAGAACCGATGTGTTAAACACATAGGTAGACAAAATGCTGATTGCATCTATAGATACGGCAATAATTATAAATATCGCAGAAACGACCAGAGTATTAACAGTAAGCAAGACATGCTGCAATACCCTGATTCCTCTGGATTTGATTTTTGAAAGAATATGTATAAAAGAGAAAAGAAATGGAACGATCATAACTTTTATTATTGAAAAAATCATGTTTATTTTAGTAAAAGTATAACTCGCTTCGCCTACTGCTACGCCTTCTGTAAAAGCTTTATAAAACTGAACGCCGTTGTTAAAGGTGGAAGATGCAACTATGATACAAATGGCAAAAAAATACCAGTTCAAAGCACTGCGACGGCTTTTGCCCAAGATTTGAGATGTGCCGAGAAAAAGCACAATGAAGGAAATAGCAATATATATATACGTAATAATTATTAAATTCAATTTTTTTCTCTCTTTTTAAACTTTTTTCTCGAAATGCGAAAATTCCATTGTAAAAACAGCGCGGCCCTGGCTTACGCTGCGCAACGCTGTCATAAAGCCAAACATCTTTGCCATTGGGGCCAGGGCTTTTACCTCATCCCCGCCGGGCTTGGAATCCATGCTCAACACCTGCCCCCCGCGCTGGGTCATCAAACTGATCGCGTCTCCCACGGATTCCTTGGGCGATACCATGTTCACAGCCATAATCGGCTCCAGAAGTATGGGGGAGGCGTTTTTACAGGCCTCGTCAAAACCCAGCGACGCGCAGGCTTCAAAGGCAAATTCGGTGCCTGTAAGCTCCGAATACTCAACGCCAGTTACGGTAACGCCGATGTCAATGCAGGGGTATCCAAGGACGATGCCGGACTGGAACGAGGCGTTCACGCCGCGCTCCACCGCTTCATAGATCCCTTCGGGAATGTCCCTGGTTTTGGCAGCCCAGGCGTACTTGTTTCCCGAACCCCGCGCCAAAGGCTCTACTTTTATGGTCAGGGACGCGGCGTTTTCCTTTCCGGCAATAACCTTAGAAAAACTCTCGGTTCTTTCTGTTGGAACGCTGATAGATTCGCGGTAGGTTACCTGGGGAGTGCCTACCTTGGCTCCTACGTTATACTCTTTCTGAATGCGGGTTACAAGCACGTCCAGGTGAAGCTCCCCCATGCCGGAAATAATAAGCTGGCCTGTCTCTTCATTTTCCTTCGCCACAAAAGTGGGGTCTTCTTTGGAAAGAAGGGCAAGAACCTCTTTCAGTTTTTCCTGCTCAGAAAGGTTCCTGGGTTCCATAGATACGGAAATGACAGGCTCGGGGAACTGCATTTTCTCCAGAAGCAGAGGCCAGCCTTCGCTGCCAAGGGTATCGCCTGTCTGGGCCAGTTTGAGCCCTATGATGACGCCGATGTCCCCGGCTGAAAGCGTGTCCATCGGCTCGTGCCTGTTGGAGTGCATCCGCAGAATACGGTTGGCCCTTTCCCGCTTTTTCTTGCCTATGTTGTAAACCGTAGAGCCAACATTAAAAGAACCGGAATACATACGCACATAGCAAAGGCTTCCGGCTTCCCTTTCGTATTGTATCTTAAAAACCAGCCCTAAAGGCTGGGCGTCAGCTTTGCAAGGGACGGGAATTAGCTCGTCTTTCTTCTGATGGTGCGCCTGGGCAGGCTCGACCTCGTCCGGAGCGGGAAGGTAATCCAGCACTGCGTCGATCAGGGGCTGCACGCCCATGTTCCGCCTGGAAGCGCCGGCAAATACGGGAAGAATAGCCCTGCACAGTACGGCTTTACGAAGCTCCTGGCGGATGAGGGCGGCAGGCAGTTCTTCGCCCGCAAGGTACTTTTCGGTTATAAGGTCAGAGACCGACGAAAGGGCATCAATCAGGTTTTCCCGCCATTTAAGCGCCTGCTCTTTACGCTCCGGCGCTATGGGGGAAATTTCCATCTTTTCCCCGTCGCTTTCGGCATCCCAGCGGATCTCGCATTGCTCAATAAGATCGATAACCCCCTCAAAGCCGCTTTCCTGCCCGATAGGAATTTGAAGGGCTATAGCTTTTACGCCAAGGCGGGATTTAATGCTTTCCAGAACCAAAAAGAAGTCCGCGCCTATGCGATCCATTTTGTTCACATAGCCGATGCATGGCACCTTGTAACGCGCCGCCTGCCGCCAGACTGTTTCGGTTTGCGGTTCAACTCCCCTAAGCGCGTCAAAAATCGCGATAGCCCCGTCCAAAACCCTCAAGGAGCGCTCAACTTCCGCAGTAAAGTCCACGTGCCCCGGCGTGTCTATGATATTGATCTGGCACCGCTCTCCCTTTATACCATTCCCGGTCTTTTGCCAAAACGTTGTTGTTGCCGCGCTCTGGATCGTAATGCCGCGCTCCTGCTCCTGCTCCATCCAGTCCATTGTGGCTTCGCCGTCGTCAACCTCGCCTATGCGGTGGCTTTTGCCGGTATAATAGAGAATCCTTTCGGTGGTAGTTGTCTTACCGGCGTCGATATGGGCCATGATGCCGATGTTCCGCATGGTTCTTAACATAACTATTCAATATTACTTAAATTAACAATTTTTGGAAAGGGTTTATGCATTTTGACATTTAACAAACTGTAGGATACCATTATACAATCTATGAAGCAGTCATTGTCTTACGTAATGGTAACTCCTTACACAATCGCAAAGAGCAGAACCGGAGGCGTAATTGCCCGGCTATTGTCCCGTGTGGATTTGGAACTGGTAGGGGCGCAAATAATCACCCCCGGAGAAGATTTTATAAATGAATACGCCGGCACTCTCAGGAATCAGGAAAAGCGAAACCTTAACAGAGCCGGAGAGCTTTTAGCGAATTACATTGAGCGGAACATGGGGCCATCGGGCGGAAGGCGGCACCGTTCCCTCTTGCTGGTTTTCCGGGGAGAAAACCCCTGCCGCAAGCTTTCGGACATCAGCGGAGCTCTTTTCCCCGAAAACAAGAGCGTAGAAGCCCTTTCCGGCGAAACCATAAGGGATACCTACGCAGACTATATAGTAGACCACGATGATCCTGAAAAGGTTATCTTTTTTGAACCGGCGATTCTGACCCCGCGCCATCAGGAACTGGCGGATGAAACCCTGGCCCTGTTCATCAAGTATTTTAAAAACAGCAAAAATGTCGCCGACAACAGAGCCCACCAGGACTCCACAAAAAGAGAACAAACCCTGGTGATCCTGAAACCGGACAACTGGAGCTTCGCATCAAGCAGGCCAGGTACCATTATTGATATGTTTTCACGTACCGGCCTAAGAATAGTCGGAATAAAGATATTCAGTTTTTCCCTGAACCAGGCGCTGGATTTTTACGGGCCGGTAGAACATACCCTTAAGGAAAAACTTGCCCCGGCTTATGGGCAAAAAGCCAGGGAGATTCTGGAGAGGAATTTTGAATTTCCCCTGAGCGATAACACAGGCAGGATACTTGGCGAAAGTTTCGGCAAGGAATACGCCCAGGAACAGTTCTACAAAATCGTGGCTTTTATGTCAGGGCGCAGGCCGGACACCTGCCCTGCCGGCGAAGAAGACAAGCCAAGCGACGTTAAGTGCATGATCCTCATCTACGAGGGGGAAAATGCCATAAAAAAAATCAGGGACGTGCTTGGGCCTACCGATCCGCTTAAAGCGCCGGGAGGAACGGTACGCAGGGAATTCGGCAGCAGCATGATGGTGAATACAGCCCATGCCTCAGACTCCGTGGAAAGCTGCGAAAGGGAAAAGAAGATAGTCAGGATAGAGGAGAATTCCCTTATTTCACTTATCGAAGAGTATTTTAATTCTTAATAATGGCAATTAATTCCACATCAAAAATAATCAGCTCATTTGGGCCAATATCGCGCCCAACTCCGTTTTCTCCGTAAGCCAGATCAGAAGGTATGTAAAGCCTTACCCTGCTCCCTTCCCTGGTCAGACGCAGCCCTTCGGACCAACCGGCAATAACCATGTCCAAAGGAACGTTTAACGGCTCGCCGCGTTCGTAGGAGCTGTCAAAGACCACTCCGCCAAGAGTCTCCCCGCGGTAATGAACAAGCACAGTATCGCCTGGGCCCGGTTTTTCACCGTTCCCCTCGGAGATGATTTCATACTGAAGGCCGCTGGGCGTAACCATTACTCCTGGCATTTTAGCGTTTTTTGCAAGGAAAGCCTCTCCCTCAATGCGGTTTTGTTCCCCCTCAAGGCGCCTCTGTTCCATTTGCCTGGCGTTTATCTGCATAAAAGTGGCGTCAATTATATCCATGGCTTCATCCATTGTGATACTGGTCCTGTTATGCTCCATCACGTCGCGGAATCCATGGGTAAATTGATCGTAGTCCAATTCAAGCCCGATATCTGACAGATCCTCGGCAATAATCATGCCAAAGGCGTAACTTACCCTTCCTTTGGCATTTTCCTGGGCAAAACTGAAAACCAAAGGCGCAAGCAATATACAAAACACCAGGTGTTTTTTCTTCATATCCTCATCTATTCCTTTATTTCTTTTAATACAGAAATAAGCTCAACCGTGAAGATAAGCGTCGCGTTTGGAGGAATTGGCCCTGATCCGTTAGGCCCGTAGGCCAAATCGGAAGGAATAACAAAACGGTAAGTGCTTCCCTCGTTCATAAGCTGCAACCCTTCGATCCAACCGGGAATTACATAGTTAACGGTAAATTCAGTCGGCTGGCTTCTTGCGTAGGAACTGTCAAATACGGTTCCGTCAATCAAAGTCCCCTCGTAATGCACCCTGACCGAATCATCCGGGCCGGGCTTTGCCCCGCTTCCCTGCTTTACAACCTCGTATTGAAGCCCGCTGGCGGTTGTAATAACCCCGCTTCTGGCCGCGTTTGCAGCCAGGTACGCTTCCCCTTCTTCACGGTTTTTCGTTCCCTCAAGCCAGGTTTTCTCATCTTCAGCGGCCTGCATCTTGGTAAAAGCCGTGTTAATCAGTTCAATTGCCTTATCCTGGGTAATGCGGGTTTCTTTTCCCTCGTTATAATCCCTAAAACCATCCGCAAAAGCCTGGTAATCAAAAGCAAGACCATAAATGCCAAATTGCCCCTGCAATTGGTTTGACATCAACATTCCAAACGCGTAACTTGAATCCCTGTCCAGGGCATCGGGGTTTTCTCCCCCTTTTCCCTTGCAGGCCGAAAGCGCAGTTAACGACAAAAGGAGTATTGCCGCCGCGAATAGAGTAAAGAACTTGCTTTTATTATGCATCATTATTATCCAGAAAATAAAATTCCGGAGTGCAAACCCCGGCAGCCTGGGAGCATTGGGCTCATTAAAAGGCTTTTTTTATCATAAGGGTATTATAACCGCAAGGCAAGCCCTGATAGCGGTATTTATTTTATTACCAAATTAAAATTCAGATTGCTGAAATCATCCCGGAAGTCTTCTCCGCACTCAATGATAATATCGTTGTCATCGGTGGTTATCCAGTTTACAATCACCTTTTTTTCACCGGAGGCGTGCTTGTCCATTTTGGTTAACATATTATGCAACAGTTTTGAGGTAGAGCTGTTGAAGTAGTTCAATTCAAAATCGAAAGTAAAAGTACTGAAATTTTCCTCCAGGTAAGTGTCCAGCCAGGTATTTACATCCCTGAAAAATTCCACAACGTTTTCGTGAAAACTCCGGCCCTCGAACCTCATATAGCTCTTTTCTTCGTCTATCAATATGTACGGAGTTGAAGTTGTTTTTTCTTTTTCCAAACGATATGCCATATAATTCTCCTGATCCTATCATTATCAACAGAAAAGCGTCTATACTGTTACATACATTGTAAAATACGATAAACCTTCGCCATAGGGAATAAACTCGTATTCGATTTTTGATGTCGCCCGTCTGGCTATTTCCGTCAGCCCGAGCCCCGCGCCCTTGCTTTCAGGATTGTCATTTCCGGTTTTTATCTGCTCCTTGTATAATTCCCGCAGCTCTTTTTTGTCCAGCGTGTTAAGAAAGTCTATCCGGTTTTTCAATAGCCCTACGCTGCTGTTTTTTATTACATTTCCTGTCTGCACATAATACGATTTATCCTGGCTGCCCAGGACAAAAATGCCGTTTGCCATTTCCACAGTCCCTGTTTCAGGGTGTTCGTGACTCTCTTTCTCGGCTGAATACATCAGCATATTGTTCATTTGTTCCACAAACACCGAAAAGACAGCCTGCGACGCACTCAGAGACATATCGTCCATATCAAGCCTTTTTTGCAGAAACTCAGCCATACCGTCAATCCCTTCCGCCCATAAAGGGCCGCTGTAGATGATGCCGATATTATGCTCGGCAAGCAATTTGCTGTACTCCAGAATATTAAACCTCATTATTGTTGTCTCCTTTTTCATCATCGTATTTTAAATGGGTATATCTGTTGCGCCCTGAATTTTTTGATATGTACAGCGCTTTATCGGCGCGCTCTATGTAATCCATGTATTGATGGCTGAGTTTCACCTTGACTGTCGTTGCTCCAATGGAAATGGTTACATAATCTGCGATGTCGCTTTTAACATGAGGTATACAAAGGGATCTTACGCTATCAAGAAGCCTTGTCGCTATAATTCCCGCGCCCGCCTCGTCGGTGTTTGGCAACAAGATCATGAATTCCTCGCCGCCATACCGAATCACACAGTCGTCCATCCTGGCAGCCCCTGAAAGAGCTTTAGCGACAGTCTTAAGGCATTCATCGCCCATACTGTGGCCATAGTTATCATTGTATTTTTTAAAACAATCAATATCGATCATCATTATACTCAATACTCCGTTGCTGCGTGACAGGGATTTTATAACCCTTTTTAAATTGTCATCCATAAAGCGCCGGTTATAAATGCCTGTCAAAGCGTCATAATGAACTTTCTCATCCAAATTTAAGTTGTTTTTGAATAAGCCATTTGAAACCCTGTCGGCAAAATGTATACACCGGCGAAGCTGTTTCAGCATCTTTCCGTATTCCTTAACAAGAAACTCGTATTCATCAAAGCCGAAAGAACCGCCTTCCCGGACTTCCTCAATGCGTTTTGTGGCATCGTCAAATATTTTTTGCTCGTTTTCAAATAAGTCCAAAGTTGTTTTTCTCCTTTAAGTTTTCGTTTTTATGGCTTAAAAGCTATCAATTGTAAATCGTCCACACGCGTCTCTTCCCCCCGATATTCCTCAAAAATATTCCATACTTTTTCGGAGGCGGCGGACAGCTTTTCATCGTGGTTATCCAGAATGAACCGTGTAAACGCCTTATATCCGAAGGGAATGGATAACGGGCCCCCGGGTTGATCGAAGAAACCGTCCGAACCGATATAGAATGTATTATCCTGATTTGGTTCAATACACACCACATTAATTTCTTCTTTACTCTTAAGCTTGCCTTCCCCCACAGCTATCCTCTGCCCCTTGATTTGCCGCACCTCTTTGCCGTCGCAGACAAAGACGGGGATATGCCCGGAAGATATTCTGACGCTTCCGTCTCTGGCGATAAACAGGACCGCCAGGTCACAGCCATCCTGAATTTCGTCCAGGTTTTGCGTTCCGGCGTTTACGCTGAAATTAACGACAAGCCTTTGTTCTATTTGCCATATTATCTCGGCGGTATCATGGCAGTTGTCCGGCAAAATGCAGGCTTCCAGCGCCGATACCACAAGCATGGTAAGCATAGCACCGGAAGTCCCGTGGCCTGTGCAATCGCAGACACAGAGGATAGTACCGCGCTCGAAATTCTTCAGCCAGAAAATATCACCGCCTACTATATCGCGGGGCTTCCAAATAATGAAATAGTCCCGGAAGGCCTTGTCAAAGGCGTAATTCCTGGGCAACAAATCGCGCTGGATTTTACTGGCATAATTGATACCCTGAATAATCGTTTCTGTCGCTTTTTCCGCTTCGCGGGTTTTTTGTGTGGCAACAAATACCATATGTTTTAACGAAGCCACCATATCCTGCAAAGATTGCGCCAATATGCCAACCTCATCCTCGCGCCGGACAGACAGTTTGGCTTCCAGACGCCCGAGAGATACAGTTTCAGCATAACTTATTGTGGTACTCAGCGCTTTGGTAACGCCGTTAACCACAAGGAGGACGATAATCGCGAGCAGCAAGATGACGCCAGCGGCAAGCATGATGATTGCCCGCGTTACATAATGGGAAGAAGCGGAAAAATCACTGAGCGGGTCGATAACAATGGGAAACCAGTCTGTGGAGCCGTTGCGTTCAATAAAAAGCATGGACGAAATGCCATCAACCGTGTCCTGAAAGGCAAAATGCCCCATACCAAGGTTCATGATACGCTCCCGCAAGTGCTCCGGAATCTTCTTCCCCAGAAAACCGTCGTTTTTATGCCCGATGATGGTACCGGCTGAGTTTATGATCATTGCATAGCCATGCCCTCCCAGAAGCCCTATGGGAACAACATAACGGCGGTTGATCTCTTCAATCAATACGCCTGCCATGATCACGCCTATAACATTTCCCCCGTCAAACACCGGAACGGAAATAAACGAGACGATATTTCCAGTAGAGCGGCTTACTTCTACCTCGGAGATGTAATTTTCGCCCCTCATGCTCGCCCGGAAATATTCCCTGTCAGAATTATTGCTGCCCGCGCTGCCGGATGTACCGGCCACAACAATGCCGGAGCTGTTCAGGGCAAGTATATTGTTGTATATGGGGTACCTTTTTATCAATGCTGCCATATATTCCTCAAGCTCGCCTGGGGGCATTTGCCCTAGCACAACAGGCTTTACAGAAGGATGAAGCACAATAGCGGACAAATCCAGCTGCGTTGTGGAAATAACAAGGCTGATGTACTCGCTCAGGCTTTGAACGGCATTGAGGCCTTCGGTAACAGTTATGTCAGTAATGGCATTGGAAGTAATGCGGCTGCCTATGTAGGCCATAATAAACGCCCCCATAATGACAGCGCATAAAATGGGAATAAGCAGTTTCATGCGTATCGTTCTGAAATACCGCCGTTTTTTCATTAGCTAAACTATAATGCATATTTCTACCACAAACTATACAACGACCATAAAGAGTGTACTTAGTGCCTTTGTGAGAAAATATTATCCTTAAATAATTATAGCAGAAGAACCCTTTCTGCTATTTTCTCGCCTTCCCCGGTGAGTTTTTCGATAATGGCGCAGGCGAATTCTCCGGCAGTACCGGCGCCCCGGCTTGTGATAAAAGAGCCGTCAACAACCACCCTGTCCTCTTTCCACTGCGCCCCGTAGCTTGCCGACGAGGCGGAAGTTACTTTCTCTTCTTCTCCAGGGAAGCAAGTAAATTTTTTGCCTTTTAAAAGGCCAAGGGGGGAAAGCACCCTGGCGGGAGCGGCGCATATAGCACAGATCAGCTTGCCTTGCGCGGCCATTTCTGTTATCAGAACCCCTGTTTCTCTTGAAGCCGCCAGGTTATCGGCACCGGGAAGCCCCCCGGGAATAACTACCCCATCCCAGGCGGAAGGCACGAGCTTACCTTCCGCTATAAGGCTATCCAGCAAGGCGTCAGCCATTATCTGAATACCATGGGAGCCTTTAACAGCAAGGCTTTTCCCGATTGCGACGGTTGTCACCTCGATTCCGGAACGGCGCAGATAATCAATGGGCGTAACCGCCTCCACTTCCTCAAAACCTTCAGCCAAAAGCACAATAACCTTCCCCGGCATAAAATCCTCCATAATTTCAGTTTAGCATAGAACCTGGTTCTATAAAACTTGTTCTGCTACTTGCCACAGATTTATCCACTATCTACAATGCAATGGAGGTAGCCACTGAAAAATGATGCAAGGCCGGTAATACTAGTTGCCGATGATGAGCCGGTTAACCAAAAAGTCTTCTCGCTAATGCTGGAAAAGCTGGGATACGATCCTATAATAGCAGGCAATGGCGAAGAAGCCCTGGATAAAGTAAAATCTGCTGAACCGGCTTTAGCTTTTTTTGATTTACAAATGCCCAAAATGAACGGATTTGAAGCGGCAAAAAAATCACGAAGTTCCGGCTTTGGCAACCCCATTATAGCGGTTACGGCAACCCTTTTTCCCGAAGATGAGGAAAAGCGAAAAGAATCAGGCATCAATGATGTGCTAATCAAGCCAATAAACCTGTCAGCAATTCAGAAAATGCTTGAAAAATGGCTGCCCGCCGAAAAAAAGCCTATGCAAGAATTACCGGAACACAAGGCGGTTTTTAATTCCAAAAAAATGTTTGATGCTTTTACAAATGATGAAGAAACAGTCCTGCCGCTTTTAGCCCGTTTCATTGAACGCACCAGTGGCCAACTGGAAAATTTCCGGGCTTTAGTGCTGTCAGGCAACTGGGCTGACGCCCGCCGGGACGCGCATACAATAAAAGGGGCTGCCGGCAGTATGGGCGGCCAGGAGCTGAGCAAAGCAGCTGGCGATCTGGAACTGGCCTGCATAAACGCCTCCGCCGAAGAAGCCGAAGCCACCTACCCTCGTGTGCTTGAAGCTTTCGCGAAATTCAGAAAAGAAGCGGAAGAGTTTATTTTAAGCAAAAAAGCACGATAGAAAATTACGCTGAGGAGATCACGATGAGCCTTGCATGTATTCACACGCACACTTTTTTTTGCGACGGCAAAGACGATATAGAGACCTTTTGCCACGTCGCATATGAAAAAGGGCTGGACTCTCTTGGTTTCAGCGCCCACGCCCCGATTCTTAAAAAAACCGGCTTTCGCACTACCTGGCATCTTAAGGATGAACGGCTTGAGGAATACCTGGACAGTGTCCGCTCAGCCAAAAAACGCTGGGAAGGGAAGCTCCCTGTCTACCTTGGTATGGAAGCGGATTTCATTCCTGGCTTAACAGGGCCGGCCGATAAGGAATACCGGGAAATGTGCCTGGACTTTATTATCGCTTCGGTTCATTACGTCGTTCCGCCAATGGGAGAACCTTTTACAGTGGATGGTCCGCCTGAAGAAGTTGAGCAGGGCATAAAAAAAGGATTCGGCGGAGACCCAATGGGAATGGTTGAATCTTACTTTAATTCCGAAGAAGCAATGGTCCGCGCCGGCGGCTTTGATGTGCTTGGGCACCCTGATTTGGTAAAGCTTCACAATGGAAAGAATAATTTTTTTAACCCACAAAGCGATTATTACCAAAAAAAGATCGCCACTTTGGCAGCATTGCTGGCAGGAACCGGCATTCCTTCCGAAATCAACACAGGAGGCATTAACAGGGATAAAATAAGCGAATGTTATCCGTCCCTCGATTTCTTAAAATGCTTCCGCAAGCATAATATACCCATTGTTATCAATGCTGATGCCCACAGGGCGGAAGACCTTGACGGCAACTATGAAGAAGCCCGCAAAGCCATGCTGGAAGCGGGATATACGGAAACTGTACTCTTTGAAGGGCGAACTAACGGTAAAGCAGTCTGGAAAATCGAAAAACTATAATTTACCTATTCCGTTTTTCTTCCGCAGTCTTGCACTCAATGCACATCAGGGCATAGGGAATTTCTTCCAGCCGTTCATGGGGAATTTTTTTGCCGCATTTCATGCAGAGGCCGTACTTGCCCTGCTTAATCCTGGTGAGAGCAGACTCAATCATTCTAAGCCTTTTTAAATCCTGGGAACCGATGGCTTCTATCATTTTCCGATCTATATCATCAGAAGCCACATCTGCCAGATCTTTGGGATCCATAGCCTCCATTATTTGCTTAAAGTCTTCGTTCCCCATTACCAGGTTAGAGATAATTTCTCTTTTTTGTTCCACAAGGGTCTTTTCCATTTTTAAAGTAAAATCCTGTTCCTTAACAGCATTATTCTTTGCCATAACTCCCCCTGTTTTAATAATGTTCTGCGTACATTGCCGTAATATATCGTTTTTGTCAAGGGTATTTTCGATAAAGGCTTTACTCAGAAACAAACAAAATGTTATGCTTGATAGACGAAACGCCAAGAGGAGTAATTGTGGCAAAAGAAGAAGCGATAGAAGTAGAAGGAGTAGTTCGCGAAGCTCTTCCAAATACCATGTTCAGGGTAGAGCTTGACAATCAGAATGGACATCTAATCCTTGCCCATCTTTCGGGAAAAATGCGGAAACATTACATCCGTATTGTCCCCGGCGACCGGGTTCGCATTGCCCTTTCCCCTTACGACCTCAACAGGGGCCGCATTATTTACCGTGAACGCTAATATGGAATAACAGCCACGCGCGGGACCCATCCTGATCTGCCATCGGGAGTCTCGGCAAAACACCAATCCCCCCTGTAATCGCCAATACTTGCAGGCTGGCCTTCCATAAATTTTTCGCTAATAGCCCCTTTGTAATCCGGAATCCTGTAACCCTGAGTTTCTTTAAGTATCCCGGTTTTTCCGGCGGATCCCGAACCGCCAAAAGAAAATTTTGAAATGCTTTCTTCAAGAACGATAAAGCCCAAAGCAACGGCAAACACCAGGGCAATGATAATAAAAAAATTGTTCCCCCGGTGGAAGATTGCGCTCTTCCACTTGATTCTCCTCTGGGGGCGGAATGTAAACAGAATAATTCCGGCTAAAATAATGATAAAGCCCGATATTGCCCATGCGGTTAAGGGAATCCTGAAGGGGTGCCATCTCTCATTTTCTGTGAAGCCTAGTCCCATCGCTTTTTCAACTTCCATGCGGAGCGGAACCAGATAAGGCCCAAAAAGGCTGTCACGCTCGTTTTTTCGGAGCTCCGCCAGAGTTTCCGCATAATGGCCTTCTTCCCAAAGATAGCGGGCTTTAGCTATTGCTTCATCGTACTCTCCCTGGAAAAGGAAAAAAACTTTTCCCCTGCCCGATGGGAAAAGAAGCGGCAGCGCTTCGCTTAATTCGGTATTATCCTGCGGCGTTACTTCTCTATCGTCGGGAAGCGATTTCGTCCTTCCGGCAGGCACAACAGGAACAGTAATTTCAGGAACCGTCAGCGTATAGATATCGTAGCGAAACGAAACCGGCCCTATCTTTACAGAACTGTTATCCAGGGGAATTATGCTTATTGTGTAACTATAAGCCCCTCTTTCCCCAGAAGGCATACTCTCTTCAAGAATCGCGTTTGCCGGTGCTTTTCCCTGGAAAAAACCCTGGGGAACTGTCTTCATGGGATCCCAGTTTACAAGCTCCAGCAAAAGCTCTGCTTTATTCCCGGCGGAAACCGAAGGCACCCTGCCCTGCCAGCGAAAGCGGGGATCGTAACGCCTTCTGACTGTATCTTCACTAAAGCTGACATTTATCGCGGGGGTTAACGCCCGGCCCAGCGGCGTTTTTACGTCAAAGGGATCAAGGGTAACGGTGTCCGCCAATAACGGGGTAAAAAGGAATTCTACCCGTGTCCAGCGCTCGCCCTGGGCGTTAGTTCTGGCTTCCGCCCTGACCCTTTCCAGCGACAGGGAAGAAGGAAAGCGCGGCGGCTCAACGCTTACCTCACGGGGGCTGGGATGCTTCACCAGCACATACACAGACCAAAGGGTGTTCACTACAGGGTTCGCAGGCGATGTTTCAATCAGCACATCAAGGACTTCCCCCTCGTCTGCATGAAGCCCATCTAGATTGAAAAAAGATAAGATTAATAACATCAGAGTCAAGAAAACCAGTACTAAAGAACAACTAAATTTATTAATATTTCTCATTTCAAAAGACCTCACACAGAGGCACATCGAACCTTTGGTTCGCGAACACAAAGAACACGAAGAAATATGCAGAATTAATAATGTCTTTGTTTTTCCTTTGTGACCTTTGCGTACTCTGTGCCTTTGTGAGAAAAATTGTCGTTAAGCCAATGTTACGGACTACTAATAGTCCGGACCGGAATAGCTGTTTTCCCCGATCCATTCCCGGCTTTTCCATTGTTCCTGCTCCTTGGCTTTAAGATATTCAAATATTACAGAGCTTCCCCCGCCTGAGCCCTGCCTGCCGTCTTCGGCTTCCTGCGACGAAGCCCCCTGGGATTGGCTGCTCCTCGCCCTGGAAAGAAGGCTTAGCTCCAGGTTACGTTTTGCTTCGATCCGGCTGCCGTCAACCTTTAAAGCTTCCTTAAACGAGTCTATTGCGTCCGCATACTTCTCATTTTCAAAGTAAATAATCCCCATATTATAATGAATCCTGTACCTCAACTCCGGGTGATCCTCGCTATTTAAAAGGAGGAACTTCTCCGCTTCGATATAGCGGTCCAAAGCGGCTTCTCCTTCGTCAAGCGCGGAAAAAACAGAGGCAAGGCCGTATTCGGCGTAAGGAACCGCTTCTTCATGGTTCAGGGCTTTTAAGTATGATGCAATCGCTTCGGTATATAATCCCCGCGTATTAAAGAAGTTGGCTTCCATAACCAGGAGCTTGCCCTGAATATTTGAGCAGGAAGATAACACGAAAAGGCAAAGCATGGCTGGCAGGATACCGCGCCTGCGGCTTCGGCGGCTAAAGCCCATAAGCCGCGCACCGCCAAGGCATGCCATGGCTGCCATGATAAAAAACCGCCACCTGGGATTCGCCTCGCGCCTTTGCCCCTGAAGCCTGGAATCAGCGGAAAGCGAATTGATGAAGGCTGTCAAAACCCTGGCCGCGTCATCCTGGCTGCCGTCAACGTAAATGCCCCCGGACTTTCCTGCCGCGTTCTGTAAAACATCCGCATGCCTTTCACTCCTCACAACCTTTCCGTTTGCGCCAAGCAGAAAACCGTCCGGGGCTTCCGGGCTTTTCTCAACCGGTATAGGCCCTCCCGAATCAGAGCCAAGGCCCACGGCGCTCAGGGAAATACCGGCTTTTCTTGCTTTATTCACAGCCCGCTGAAAGGAACCGGAAAGGCTCTCCCCGTCCGTGAAGAGGATTATCCCCCTGCAGCTTGGAATAGATTCCTGAAATGCCCCAATAGCGGAATCCATAAGGGATTCCAGGTTAGTCCCCATGCCGGTAACAGCCTGGCTGTCCAAAACATAAAGAAAATTCATCACCATGTCAGAATCGAAAGTCAGAGGTACCGCTAAAATTCCTTTGCCCTTGCTTATAGCCGTCCCAAACCGCACATCCTCCAGATATCCAACTAGTTCACGGGCTATGCCTATTCCGCGCTCAAGCCTTGAAGCGCTATCAAAATCGTAAAACCGGTGGGGAGGGCAATCCCTTACATTCATGCTCCGTGAAACATCAAAAGCCAAAACCACATCGAGGCCGCGCCGGTAATCGGCAACAATCCTCAAGCCCCACCTGGGCCCCGCCAAAGCAACGATCAGAAGGCAAAGAAAAAACAGAAAAAAAATGTCCGACATGATCATCCTTAAGCGCAGTTCCCTTAAAAGCGGTTCACGCCTGTTTGACGGAGCGGCAGCGGCGAACAAGGCGGCTTTCTCCCTGATCTTAACGTACCTGACTATGGCAACCGGGATTAAGGCAGCCGGAATAATTAATAAAAAAAGGAATGCGGAATTGTCAAAACTCAAAGAAGGGCCCCCAGTACATAGCGCCTGACAAAACGCACCCCCCAAAGCAGCGTAACTGCCACAATCAGGAAAATAATATAAAGGGGTTCTTCCCTTCTTACAGAAATGGACCTGCGTATGATCATTTCCCTCTGGTCAAGCTGCGTAAATGCCGCCGATAAAGCTTCCGCCTGAGGCGCGTGAACCCATTGCCCATGCGCCTTTTCGGCAATACGCCTTAGATCCTCGGTGTTGTAGCGGGAGTCAAATGTACCTGTACGGCGCATTTTTGTTATCGGATCCACATAGTTGACGGGAACCTCTCCGGCTGATCCTACTCCTACCACCCAAAGCGAAACGCCCATTTCGCCCAGCATGGCTGCCGCAGATTCAGGGTGAATTGTCCCGGCGTTGTTCTCGCCATCGGTTATTAAAACTACCGCCCGCCTTGGAGCTTCCGACTTGTTGATATGAAAAGCCGCCAGGGCAAGGCCGGTGCCCAGGGCAGTCCCGTCGCCCAATTCGCCGATTGCCAGCGTATCAAGCCGGGAAAACAGAGCCTCGCGGTCGGTTGTTAAAGGCACAAGAAGGGCGGCGTCCTGCCCCACGGCGATGAAACCGATAGCATCCTGCCGCCGCCGGTCTGCGAAATCTACCAAAAGGCTGCGGGCTGCTTCAAATCGTGTCCTGCCGCCCATGTCCATTCCCGCCATGCTTGGGCTAATATCCATCACAAAGAAAATATCGGCCCCCCTGTTCAGCCAGACCATCTCCGAAAAAACAAAATGAGGGCCTGCTGCTGCGGCAAAAAGCATGAAAATCCCTGCCATTTCCAGCGCATGAAGGAATTTTATCAAAAATTTCAGGTTTATTGGCGGTTTAAAAGCAATACCTCCCGGCGGCTCCAGGGGTATATCCAGGGCGAAAAGAGGCTTAAAGTACCTTGAAACAAAGAGAAGAAGCGGAATAGATATAAAAGCGGCCAGTATAAACAAGGGCCTCTCAAAACCTATACTCATGCGCTCCCCAATATCATCAAATGAAGAAAGAAAAATTCCAGAAGATCTCTCACAAAGGCACAAAGATCACAAAGAACACAGAGTATCAGGCTTAATTTTTTAATTCTGATGTACCCTCTTATCATTCTATAATTTGAAGGTTGGGAATTTAAAGAAAAAATTCTCTTCCCCCTTTGTGTCCTTTGTGATCTTTGTGCCTTTGTGAGATAAAATTTATAGAAATTTATTAATTCCATAATGTTACCCCTCTCCGCTGGCTGTTTCGGGCATACCAAGCGATTTGGGTAGGGATCTTTCCCTTTCCTCTTTGTCCAGGGCGGCTATTAGCCTTTCTACCTCGTCAAGCGCAGTTAGCATCTCCGCCATTTCCATTTTCTTTCCGCTGAAGCGCAGGGTTTCCCAGGTTTGGAAAAGCCGGCAAAGGTAAACCGGGCCGAGAGCCAGGGCCTTTTGGCTTAAGGGCAGTCCCAGGAATTCACCGGGCGTAAGGGAACGGCAGTTGATTCCGCTAAAAAGGCTTAAGAATTCCCTGAATTCCTTGGAAAGCAGGGTAAGGTAATACCCCGAATCTCCTTCCTTTTCAAAACTACATTCCTGCCTTAAGCAGTGTAAAAATTTAACCATCGCTATAATAAGACGCCGACGGCGGAACAATTCCCAAAGATCCTTAAAATGACGGCGGCCCCATAAACTGATTCCAATCCCCAGGCATAAAAACAAAATAACGATAATTATCGTCCCGTAAATCAAAAAACTGGTGCCTGGCACCGCAATAGGAGCGGCTGGCCCTGAAAGCGACATCTGGGAAGAGTTAAGAATAGACGCCACTTGCACTTCCAGGCCTGACAGTACCAAAGGCTCTGTCCCTTCTCCGGGGCTGGAAATCTCCAGATCGGGAAGGGAAAGAACGCCGGAAGCGTAAGGGATAAAATCTATTAAAAGCCTTGAGCCGCCGCTGCTCCGGCGTTCCAGTTCAAGGCGGCGGATCATCAATTCCGGCGTTTCAGGCAGCTTTTCGGGAACATCCAGAATAAACGGGCTGATTCGCGAAAAAGCCCGCCCCAGAGGAACCACCAAACGGCCTGAATCCCCCACAAAGATGGTCTGAGGCACAAGATAAGGCACATCCGTCCGCGTCTGGGAATAAACAACAAATGGAAAGAAAAATAACATATAAGGAAAAATCCATCTCACAAAGGCACGGAGAACACAAAGGAAAGATGAATAATAAATTAACTCTGTACTCTTCGAGTCTTCCTTTGTGATCTTTGTGCACTTAGTACCTTTGTGAGAGGTTTTTAAGAATGGTTTCACTGATGGCCCCGGAAAAAACGCATTAGCTCCGTCGGGGCATCGTCGGCGGTAGATAGCTCAAGGCAGGCTATTCCGTAGCGGCGGCAGATCGCTTCCCAAACCCTGACCCGCTCCTCGTGCCAGGATGCCCAGGCGGTTCTGAAAGCGGAAAATGAAGCCGACGCCCTGAGTTTCAACCCGGTCTCGGGGTCTTCCAGGGTTAAAAGACCGCTCCTGGGCATCTCCCTGTCAAGCGGGCCTGAAATTTTAATAGAAATAACATCGTGCCTACGGGACAAATCCCCTATTTCCTGCTCCCAGTTTATGCACAAAAAATCGGAGATAATGATAACCAGGCTCCGGCGTTTTAAAAGCCTTTCAGCCCCAATCAGGGCTTTTCCCAGACCGCTTCCCTTTTCCTCCGGCCTTGCTTCAATAGCGGCGCTTATAACTGCCATAGTATGGGAACGCCCTTTCCTCGGCGGGATAATTTTGCTAATTTCCTGGTCAAAAAAGATCATCGAAAGGCGCTGCCCAGCCTGCTCGGCGGAAAAGGCTATAAGCGCTGCGGCAAGGACAGCCTGCTCGTAGCGGTTAACATCGCTGCCCGGCGACTTGGAAAGGCTCCCCCCCGGAGTATGCATGGAAGGTGAATTATCCAATATGATACAAACTGTCATTTCGCGTTCTTCCCTGTACATTTTTACATAGGGAGTCCCGAACCTGGCGCTTACATTCCAGTCTATCGAGCGCACATCATCGCCCCGTTCATAATGGCGGACTTCGTCAAACTCCATTCCCTGCCCTTTAAAAACAGAGCGGTAATCCCCGGATAAGAGATCCTCCGCAAGCGAACGGGCAAAAAGGGGGAAAGTTGTAATTCTGGATAAAATGTCCTG
>Ga0268262_10002351_pt1 | contig 21994 bp, 22 predicted proteins | sample TergutNc150P3_FD_190354 | JGI IMG/M metagenome (GOLD analysis project Ga0268262, IMG submission 190354) | Nasutitermes corniger P3 segment gut microbial community from laboratory colony in Florida, USA - Nc150 P3 (SPAdes) (version 2) | ecosystem: Host-associated > Arthropoda: Insects >... | reverse complement strand
CGTGATTGTGTAGTTGTCGGGCAGCGGGGCGGGGGCGTCTTCCGGCGCGGGGGCTTCCGTTTCGGACGCCGGAGCGGACGCGGGGGCGGTGGCTTGCGCGGCTTCCTGTGCGCGGCGGCTTTCGTCAAATTCCTTGTACTGCTTCGATTCGACGAAGGACGCAATAAAGTTTTTCTCGACCGCGGAATCTAACTCCAGCTTGGCGCACTCCAGCGCCTGGGCCCGCGTGCTTTCCGTCGCCAGGCGCGTGCCCGTGGGAACGTGTGTTGCTATCCAGCACCTGGCGCCCTTCTCGATGCCGATCTCCCCGTATACGTACCCTTCCACTTTTTGCGCTGCGGTGGAGTAAGGCATTGCGCCCTTAACGGCATTATAGTAGATGGTTTTTTTCATGTTGTGTGCCGCGGCCCTCCGTTCAGTCCCGCCTGTTGCGGCTCCACCCGGTTGGGCAGCGGGGGCTTGCGCGGCTTCCTGCGCGCGGCGGCTTTCGTCAAATTCCTTGTACTGGGTCGATTCGACGAAGGGCGCGATAAGGTTTTTCTCGACCGCGTAATCTAACATCAGCTTGGCGCACTCCAGCGCCCGGGCCCGCGTGCTTTCCGTCGCCAGCTGCGTGCCCGTGGGGGCGTGCGTCGCTACCCAGCACGTGGCGGCTTTCTCGACGCCGATTTCCCCGTATATGTACCCTTCCGTTTTTTCCGCTGCGACGGAGTAAAGCATTTCGCCCCTAACGGCCTTGTAGTAGATGGATTTTTTCATGGTGGTTGCTCCTTTCAGATTTTGGGGTGGCGGTGCTTCGTCTTTCTGGGGATAGTATAGCATACGTTGCACGTTTACGCAATACCGGAATATTGCACAAAGTTTTCTATGAAATTTTGTGCACGTTGCACGTTTACTTTTTGCGGCGGATGTGCTATAATGCTTTGTGGAGGTGATTCTATGCCAGTAAGCGATGCGCAGCGAAAATCTAATGCAAGGTATGATGCAAAGCATTTTGCTTATTGCACGGTCAAGGTGCGAAAGGAATTGCGCGAGGCGGTGCGGGAACATGCGGCCGGGCATGGCGAAAGCGTAAACGGATTTATAACCAGGGCCATTGCCGAAACGATGGAGCGGGACGAGCGAGCGGGCCAGGAAGAAAAAGCTTGACGCCGCGCCGGCGGCATGGTACACTGTGTTTGCTGGGGGCCGGACTGCACCCTCGGCCCCGAGTATTCCCCTTGGCCCTGCCCTCTTGCCCCCAGGGCGGGGCCGCCTTGTTTCCCGATGCACCGCGAAATGAAATCAGCGGAATGAACGGCCAGGATGGCCAGCAATGATGACCAGGCAGCCTTGATTTGGGTTGCCTGGTTGTTTTTTTATGTGATGGCTGGCCAGGCTATGTGCGATGGCTGGCCGGGCTATGTGCGATGGCTGGCCGGGCTATGTGCGATGGCTGGCCGGGCTGGGCATGGCCAACGGATTGCTACATTATATCTCTTATATATACTTATAAAGATTTTACTTATGCGCGCGCATAGGTTCTTCTCGCGCGCCAGCGCGTCGCGGGGCTGACGAGTCCGAAGGATTTCTAGTTAAAAACCCCAGATTTTTAGAGCACTTTGTTTTGTTTAAAGCTCACTTAACTAACTACCATGTGGACTGTACTTTTAGAAATACCGAATTGCTTGGCGGCGGCGCGCACGGTGGCCTGGTTCTCCACGATGTAGCTGCCCAGCTCCACGCAGCGCTCCTCAACGATACCTTTCACTTATGACCCCTCCGTATGTAGAAATTAATGGTGTCTGCGCCCGGATGTTACAGTCCCATCCATATGCCGGGGGGGCCGAAAATATACACGTTGACTTTTTTGGCGAAATGAGGTATAATGTCAGGTGTTGGAGTGGCATGTCTTATCAGAACGGAGCGATCCCCATGAAAGGTATCATTTTGGCCGGCGGCTCCGGCACGCGTCTCTACCCCCTCACCATGGTCACCAGCAAGCAGCTGCTGCCCGTCTACGACAAGCCCATGATCTACTATCCCTTGAGTACGCTGATGCTGGCGGGCATCCGCGAGATCCTGATCATCTCCACGCCCGACGACACGCCGAAGTTCAGCAAGCTCCTGGGCGACGGCTCCATGTTCGGCCTGCAGCTGAGCTACGCCGTGCAGCCGAGCCCCGACGGCCTGGCCCAGGCCTTTCTCATCGGCGAGGGGTTCATCGGCCGCGACAGCGTGGCCATGGTGCTGGGGGACAACATCTTCTACGGCAGCGGCCTGGGCACCCTGCTGCGCAGCGCGGCCAAGCGGGAGGGCCGGGCCACCGTGTTCGGCTTTTCCGTGGAAAACCCGGGGCAGTTCGGCGTGGTGGAGTTCGCCGGGGACGGGCGCGTGCTGTCCATCGAGGAGAAGCCCAAGGTCCCCAAGAGCAACTACGCCATCACCGGCCTGTACTTCTACGACAACCGGGTGGTCGAATTCGCGAAGCACCTGAAGCCATCCGCCCGGGGCGAGCTGGAGATCACCGACATCAACCAGCGCTACCTGGATTGCGGGGACCTGGACGTGCGCATCCTCGGGCGCGGCTACGCCTGGCTGGACACCGGCTCCATCGCGAACCTGATGCGCGCGGCGAGCTTCGTGCAGGCCGTGGAAACCCTCCAGGGCATCAAGATATCCGCGCCGGAGGAGATCGCCTACAACACCGGGTGGATCGCCGCGGAGCAGCTGGCGGCCTCGGCGCGCAAATACGGCAAGAGCGAGTACGGCCAGCACCTGCAGCACGTGCTGGAGGGCAAGGTGCTCTACAGCGCCACGTTCGACTCCCGGCCCCAGTGGGGCAGGGACGAGGCGCGGCTGCAGGAGTAGGATGTAGGAAAGGAGCCCCCATGACCGTCACCCCCCTCGCCCTCCCCGGCGTATACCTGCTCGAGCCCGCCCTCCATGGCGACGCCCGGGGGTGGTTCTGCGAGATGTACAGCGAAGCCGCCCTGGCGGAGATCGGCATACACGCGCGGTTCGTGCAGGATAACCGCTCGTTTTCCGCGCGCAGGAACACCCTGCGGGGCCTGCACTGCCAGGCCGAACCCATGGCCCAGGGCAAGCTGTTCAGCTGCCTGCGCGGCGCGGTGCTCGACGTCGCCGTGGACGCCCGCCGGGATTCGCCCACCTACCTGCAATGGGTGTCCGCCGAGCTCACGGGCGAAAACCGCCGCCAGCTGTGGATTCCCCGGGGCTGCCTGCACGGCTTCGTCACGCTGACGGACGACGCCGAGGTCTTCTACAAGGTGGACGCCCCCTATTCCCCCGCGCACGACCGTTCCGTCCGCTGGGACGACCCGGCGTTCGGCGTGGCGTGGGGGGTGGAGGCGCCGGTGCTCTCCGCGAAAGACGCGGCCGCGCCGCGGTGGAGCGAGGCGGGGCTGACATTTACGATGGAGGTCTGACATGCGCATCATAAAATTGGCATTTGCGTCCCTTGTGTTGCTGGCCCTGCTGGCCGGGTGCGGCGCGGTTGCGGAACCTGTTGAGGCCAGTGGCCCCGCAACATTTCGCCTGCTTGATATGAGCGACCCGGCCAATCAAGAGCAGGTGGAGGAGTATCAGCACTGCATCGAATATTGGTCCGACGGCGGCAACTTTGCTCTCTGGAACAGGAACGCAACCTATGATCTGCCCGGCGGCATAAAGCTGGTGCAGCGCCCGGCATCCTGGTCGACAGTTTCACCGGAAATGGACACATATTTGGAGGCTATCTATACTGAGCCGTATGAAATTGCCCTCGTGAACGAAAGCGCCGGCGAGGAATCCATCCTGATGCAGGGCAACGGTTTGGATGGCGGCGAATTGGAACAGCCGCATATTGAGGAAGTGATCGACGGGCGCTATTTCGCGTTTGATACCATCGGCGAGTTTCCTACGGACAGCGGCATATATGATATGCAGGCGCGTAAGGCTTACCCCACAAGGTTCCCGGCAGGCCGGGATTGGATGTTTATCGGTTCCGTCAAGGGTTCGCTCTATTATATCAGCATGGACGGCGACAAAGTCACTCTCTGGCAAACGGATATCACAACATTGAAAGATGGCGTTTTGCATCCTGAAATCATCGCGGCGTACCAGACGGAATATGCGGCCGGACTCGCAAGCTTCTTCTTTATGGACGACAAAACGATCTGCGGCTCGGATTACGAGGCACCCATTTTGCTGGAAATCACCCTGCCCTAAAGGAGCCCCCCATGCGCATCCTCGTCACCGGCGCCCTCGGCCAGCTCGGCCATGACGCCGTTTTGGAATCGGACCGCCGCGGCTGGGAAACCATCGGCGTTGACATCGGCGATTTCGACCTCACCGACCGCGCCGCCACCCTCGCGGCCCTGGAAGCCGCCGCGCCCGATTGCGTCATCCACTGCGCCGCCTATACCGCCGTGGACAAGGCCGAGGCCGAGCCCGAGCGGGCCTATGCCGTCAACGCGCTGGGCACAAGCTATGTGGCGGAATATTGTGCGCGCAGAGGCATTTGGTTGATTTACGTCAGTACGGATTACGTCTTCGACGGCAGCGGGGATAAGCCCCACGAAATCGATGAGCCGCCCAACCCCCTGAACGCCTACGGCGCAGCGAAGCTCGCGGGCGAGCGGTTTGTACAGGCCCTGTGCGGGAAGCATATGATCGTGCGCACCTCGTGGGTGTTCGGCAACCATGGCGGCAATTTCGTGAAGGCCATGCTGCGCCTGGGGGCTGTAGGGGCGGCGTGCCAGCCGCCCGCCCTTAAAATCGTGCACGACCAAATCGGCGCGCCCACCTACACAGTTGATTTGGCCCGCCTGCTGTGCGATATGGCCGCGCGGCCCGTCCCGGGGCTTTACCACGCCGCCAACGCGGGCGCGTGCTCCTGGGCCGCCTTCGCCGCGAAACTATTCGAGCTCTCCGGCCTCAGCTGCAGGGTCATCGCAATCCCCTCCAGCGAGTACCCGCAAGCGGCCCAAAGGCCGAAAAACTCGCGCCTTTCCCAAAAAGCCCTCATCGGGGCAGGCTACGCACCCCTTCCGCCCTGGGAATCCGCCCTGGCGGAGATGTTGAATATAGAAATGAGGTCATCATCATGAGCGAACTGGTACTGTGCTACTCCTTCACCGGCAACACGAGGCGCCTGGCCGAGGAATACGCCCGCGAAAACGGCCTGGCGCTGTGCGAAATCCGCACGCAAAGGCCCCTGGGCAAGCTCGCGGCCTACACCGCGGGCTGCTTCAAGGCCCTCAAGGGCGCCGGCCTGCCCATCGAGGCCCCCGCCGAGGACCTCAGCGAGTGCGAATCCGCGCACGTTTTCGCGCCCGTCTGGGCCGGGCACGTCGCGCCGCCCATGAACAGCGCCCTGGCCCTGCTGCCCAAGGGGGCGAGGCTCTGCCTGCACATGGTCTCCGGCGGCGGCAGCAGCAACCAGGACGGCATCACCGAGCGCCTGCGGAATATCGGCCTGGAGGTCACCGCCTATGAGGACATCCGCCAATAGCGGGTCCCTGCCCAATCTCGTCATGCGGCGCGGCCCGGAGCCCCTGCCTGCCTTCGAGCCGCCGCCGGGCGTCAGCCTGCGCGCCTTCGAGGAGGCGTGGGGCCCCGCCGCGTGGGAGCGTATCGTCAACACGGCCTTCGGGCGGGACTTCACCTTTGACGGGAAAATGCGCGCCGAGCCCGCTTTCCGGCCCGGGCGCATCCTCTTTCTCTGGCAGGGGGGTTCGCCGGTGGCCGTGGCCGCCGCGTGGCAGCGCGGCAAATGGCCGCCGGGCACGGGCTACCTGCACTATGTGGCCGTCCTGCCCGGGGCGCGCGGGCAGGGCCTGGGGTACTGGGTATCCCTCGCGGCCCTGCGCCAGATGCGCCGCGAGGGCAACGCCCGCGCCCTGCTGGAGACCCAGGACGAGCGCCTGCCCGCCATCAAAACATACCTGAAGCTGGGCTTCGCGCCGGACCTGGACGGGCATGAGAGCTATCAAGAGCGGTGGGAGAAAATCCTGGCGCAGTTGGATATCACAATGAAGAAACCCGGAGGGACGCAATGAGCAAGAAAAACATACTCAAACGCAAAATCGAGGTGTCGGACGTCGTGCGCATGGCGGGCATCGCGGTCTTCATCGGCCTGGTGGCCTGGGCGGCGGTGCTGTATACCCGCAGCTTCGGGGAGGTCACGGCGGCGGACGGGGCGGGCAATTTCCTGGAAAACCTCCAGGCCTCCGGGGTCAGGATGAAGGACTACATCGCCGTGCAGTACCCCAAAACCGGCCTGCTGATCATGATGTTCCTGCAGATCCTGCACGTGGTGGTGTCCGCCATCCCCGCCGCGATCATCTCCTTCGCCAGCGGCATGATCTACGGGATGTGGGGCGGGCTGCTCATCAGCATCGTCGGCACGGCCATGGGCACGGCGATCTCGTTCTACCTCGCGCGCCTGCTGGGCCGCCGGGTGCTCACGCTGTTCGTCAGCGAGAAGAACATCGCCAGGATGGAGAAGATGATCGACGGCAACACCTCCACCTTCGTGCTGCTGGTGCTGTTCATCATCCCCTCGCCCAAGGACTTTTTCTCCTACTTCATCGGGCTGACCAACATGAAGGCCTCGAAATACTTCCTCATCTCCGCCGCGGGGCGCATCCCCGGCATGCTCATCACCACGTACCTCGGCACCGTCGCCCTGCATCAGGACCCGAATTACGCCCTGATCATCGGCTGCACCGTCTTCGCCATCGTCGTTTCGATTTTCTCCTTTACGTTCAAGAATAAAATTATGGCCCTGCTGGACAAAATCAAAAAAAAGCCCGAGGAGGTTCCCCCGTGCTGAACTTCACCTATCACATTCCCACCAAAATTTATTTCGGCAAGGGCGAGCACAAGCGCGTCGGCGAGTACGTCCGGCCCTACGCGCGTAAAATCCTGCTGCACTACGGCGGCGGGAGCATCAAGCGCAGCGGGCTCTACGACGAGATCGTCGCCTCGCTGCATGAGGCGGGCATCGCCTTCGCGGAGCTGGGCGGCGTGGTGCCCAACCCGCGCGTGTCCCTGGTCTACGAGGGCATCGCGCTGTGCAGGCGCGAGGGCGTGGAGCTCATCCTGGCCGTGGGCGGCGGCAGCGCCATCGATTCCGCGAAAGCAATCGCGCTGGGCGTGTGCTGCGGGGAGGACATCTGGGAGGTCTACGACCGGGACATCGTCACGGGCAGGGCCCTGCCCGTGGCCACGGTGCTCACCATCCCCGCCGCGGGCAGCGAGATGAGCAGGTCCTCCGTGCTCACCAACGAGGCCGCGCAGCTCAAATACGGCCATACCGACGACGCCGTGCGCCCGGTGTTCAGCGTGGTGAACCCCGCGCTGTTCGCCACCCTGCCGAAGGAACAGGCCGGCTACGGCGTATCCGACATGATGAGCCACATCTTCGAGCGCTATTTCACGCAGACCGCCCATACCGACGTCTCCGACGAGCTGTGCGAGGGCGTGCTGCGCGCCATCATGCGCAACGCGCCCAAGGTGCTGGCCGATAGGAACGACTACGACGCCTGGTGCGAGCTCGCCTGGGCGGGCACCCTGGCCCACAACGACCTGCTGGGCCGCGGCCGCGCGGAGGACTGGACCTGCCACCACATCGAGCACGAGCTCAGCGCCATCTACGACGTCCCCCACGGGGCGGGCTTGGCGGTGCTCACGCCCAACTGGATGGAGGCCGTGTACCAGGAAAACACCCCCATATTCCTGCAATTCGCGCGGAATATCATGGGGGTGGCGGGCGGTCGCGACGCCGATGCAACAATCCGCGAGGCCATCGCCCGCCTGCGCCGCTTCTACCGGGACATGGGCCTGCCGGGCACATTAACCGAGCTCGGCATCGGCCCGGAGCGCCTGGAGGAGATGGCGAAGAAGTCCACCGGCGTGCCCTGGGGCGAGGAATACAGCCCGGGCGGCTTCATGAAGATGGGCTGGCGGGATGTGCTGGGGATTTTGGAGAGGGCGGCGTAACAAAGAGAGGGGGCGCATAGAACAATGGCATTGGACATATTTTCGCTTTTGAAATCTTCATACAAGAATTATCAAAGGCAATCGCTCATCGAAGCAAACCAACGCAAATCAAAGGTGGGCGATACCGTCTATTCTTTAAGCTCTGTTGACCTTAACCCGACGACAAGGGCGGCCAAAATCACGTTTGAATGCACCAAGCAATATCGCACGATAGAGCGATATGTCACCAGTAACTACGAAAAGCATCCTGTTTATTCGGACTGGAAATATAAAACAACATATATCAAGAAAAGTGTCAAGCTGACCAATGAGGCTTTGGAGGCATTGAATCAGCATGAGGACGACTTGGTTCGCGACTTTGCGGCGGAAATTATCGTTTTTCTCGGGAACGAGGATTTAATTCCCTCCTGGTTGCGCAAAGAATGGCTGCGTAAGCAATGGCAAAATGAGGTCGCGAAGCTCAACGCTGAAAAGGGCCGGATAACACAGGAGCATACGCAAGCCGTCGCGCAAGCGAACAATGAGATAAAGGCTATCCAGGACGCGCTGAAGAAAACAGAAAAAAAGGCGCAAAAGCGCAGAAACAGGCTCGATCGAATCATTCGGAAAATCGAAAAAATACGCGCGCGCAAAAAATCCACAAAACGTGAGCAGCGACTCCTCAAAAAACAAGAAAAACGGGAACAGGTTTGCGTTGATTTGGAAAACCAAATGAACAGCCAGTTGTCCGAAATACAGGCACTTGAGCGGCAAATAGAAGCGTTGGATAAAGCCTTCACAACGGACACGCAGAAGTTTGACGGCCAAATCAGAACCCTCTATCAAGAATACATCGCCAGCGAAAAGCAAATCCAGCCCTTGCTCACCTCGTTTCGGCAGGACGATGAATTCATCCCCCTAAAAACTTTCATGGGCCTGCAATATGAAAAAATCGTCGGCTGCTATGTCATACATAATACAGAAAGAGATAAATATTACGTTGGGCAGTCAAAAGACGTGATGAAGCGCTTAAGAACGCACTTTAGGGGAACCGTGCCGAACAACATGATATTTGCGGAGGATTATTTTTCCTCTCAACTCAAAAATAAAGATGATTTATTTACGGTGAAGGTGATTCGCCTACAAACGAAAGATGAATTGGACGCAACCGAAAAAGAACTGATAGAGTATTACGACGCCTATTTTCATGGCTACAATGGTACAAGCGGGAATATTTAGGGCTATTCCGCGCTCCCCCCGCACTCCTCCAGCATCCCCGCCAGCGCCGACCACCGCAGCGTCTTCCTGTGGTTCCCCACCATCCGCTGCAGCTCCGCGCGGCTGCCCACGAGGATCATCAGCGCCTTCGCCCGCGTCACGCCGGTATAGAGCAGGTTGCGGTAGCACAGCGGCTCCGCCACGCCGACAACGGGCATCACCACGGCGGGGAACTCGTTGCCCTGGCTCTTGTGCACCGTGACGGCGAAGGCGTGCTCGAGCTCCTCGGCCGCGGCGTCGAAGGGGTATTCCGTCACGCGGTCGTCGTCGAAGCGGATGGTCAGCGTGTGCTCCACGGGGCTGATCTTCTCGACGACGCCGATATCGCCATTAAAGACACCCATGCCGGGCTCGGCCTCGCCCGGCCTTTGCCACAGCAAGTCATAATTATTTTTCACCTGCATCACTTTATCGCCTTCGCGATAGAGCGTGCGGCCAAGCTTGTGCTCGATTTTCCCGGCTTTGTGTGGGTTCAGCGCCCCCTGCAAAATCTCGTTGAGCCGCCCCGTGCCGCACTCCCCCTTGCGCGAGGGGCACAGCACCTGGATATCCGCCAGCGCGCTGTAGCCGTAGGCCTTGGGCAGCCTTGCCGAGACCAGCTCCGAGATGGTCTGCGCTGCCTGCACGGCGCCGCTGCGTTCGAGGAAGAAGAAGTCCCGGTCCTTGCAGCCGAGCTCGGGCATCTCCCCGCGCACAATGGCGTGCGAGTTGGTGACGATCAGGCTCTCCATGGCCTGCCGGAAGATTTTCGTCAGCCGGATCACCGGCAGGGTGTCGGCCTTCAGCAAATCCTGGAGCACGCAGCCGCAGCCCACGGGCGGCAGCTGGTCGGCGTCGCCCACCAGCACCAGGCGGCACCCCAGGGGCAGGGCGTCCAGCAGGGCGGAGAACAGCGGCACGTCCACCATGGAGATTTCATCGATGATAACAGCTTGCGCGCTCAATGGATTTCTCTGGTTGCGGGCGAAGCTCTGCCTGTCGTCCTCGCCCCACTCCACCTCCAGCAGCCGGTGTATCGTCTTGGCCTCCGCCCCGGTGAGCTCCTGCATGCGCTTGGCGGCGCGTCCCGTGGGCGCGGCCAGCGCGACCTTTAAATTCGCCGACGTAAACAATTGTAGTATCGCCTTGAGGGTCGTGGTTTTCCCGGTGCCCGGCCCGCCGGTGAGGATCAGCAGGCCCCGCTCCATCGCGGTGCGCATGGCCTGCCGCTGCATGGCCTCGTAATGGATGCCGTGCCCGTCCTCCATCCTGGCGATCAGGCTGTCGAAATCGCCGTCCCACGCGGTCTTGGCAGGCGGGAAGCGCAGCAGGAAATCCACCCGCTGGGCGCAGTTCTTCTCGGCGTGGTACAGCGGGGGGAGGAAGATGAGCCCCTCCCACGCAATCAGCCGCCTTTGTTCCATCAGGCGCTCGATGGCGGCCTGGGCCTCTCCCTCGTCGATGCGCAGCAGCCCCGCGCAGGGCTCCGGCAGGCGCTCGGCGGGGATGCACGTGTGCCCGTTTTGGTAGCAGTGGCGGCGCAGCACGTGGAGAACGCCCGCCTCCGCGCGCAGGCTCCCGTCGGGGGGCGCGGGCAGGGCGCGGGCGATGGCGTCGGCCCGCTCGAAGCCGATGCCCACGTCGGCGTCGCAGAGGATGTAGGGGTTGTTCTGCACCATCTCCGCCGCCCGGGAGCCGTAGTGCTTGTGCACCCGCAGGCACTCGGCGGTGGTCATGCCGAAGCGCTCCAGGGAGATCATCGCCTGGCGCAGCGAGAACTGCTTCTTGAAGCTCTCGCTGATCTGCTCGGCCTTCTCCGGCGAGATGCCCCGGATGGTGGCCAGGCGCTGGGGGCTGCTCTCCAGCACGGCGACGGCGTCGTCCCCGAATTTCTCCACGATGCGCTGGGCCGTGGTGCCCCGCACGCCCTTGATCACCCCGGAGCTTAAGTATTTCAATACCTCGTTCTGCGTGGTGGGCATGCCGCGCTCGCAAAACTGCGCGTTAAATTGCCGCCCGAAGGTCTGGTGGAAGCCCCACCGGCCCATCAGGCGCAGCTCCTCCCCGGGGGAGATATGCGGCAGCACGCCCACGGCGGTCACCAGCTCCCCGCCGCAGGCGAAATCCAGCACGGTGAAGCCGCTCTCCTCGTTGCGGAAGGTGACGGCCTCGGCCGTGCCGCTCAAGCTCACCAGTTGATCCTGCTCGAAAAAATCATCCATGGGGATAGTATAGCAGGTTCCGATGCGAAATGCAAGGGGGAAGCGAATAAATATTCGGCTTAATCGCCCATCTCCAGCGTCAGCAGGTAGTCGATGCCCTTCGGGGCCTTGATAGAGGTCTTGACCGAGTCATCGATCTCCACCTTGAACGCCTTCCCCGCGTGCTCCAGGCTCAGCGCCGCGTGGCACAGGGCGATGCCCATGTCCACCCAGTTCATGCGGTCGATGACACGCTTGAGCATGCCGCTTGGCGGCCAGCGCCAAACATAAACCTTGCCGCCGTCCTTGGTGAAGCGCCAGGGCTGGGAATTTCGCGCGCTCGGCGCCAGTCGCACGGCCTCGAAGAGCGCGTACAGGCCCTCGTCGTCGATGACCGTTTCGATGGGCCTGCGGTCGAACCCGTCCGCGCTTTCCCGGGCGATGGGCTCCGCCGCCACGCCCACCTTCAGGCACATGGCATAGCTGAGACCCTTCGGCGGCCTGCTCTCCTTGGGCTCGCGCCCCATGCCGAACCACAGCCGCCCCAGCCCCTGCAAATACAGGGCCAAGTCAAGCTGCTGCAGCAAAAAGCCCAGGTTGGCGTTGCTCAGCGGCGTGTTTTCGCAGTAGCCGTAGACGCGCCAGCCCTCCCGGGCCTCCCCCAACTCGAGCTTGTACTTCTCCCCGGGCAGCAGCGGCACGGCTTTGGCAATCTCCGCCTTGATGGCGCTGAGCTGCGCGGGGGAGAGCGGCGTATCGGCGTATTTGCGGACGGATTTGCGGGTGAAGATGGGCGCGTAAAGGTTGGGGTTGAGCATAATATGACCTCCTCGGTTTATGGTTTAATCAAGGCTCTTTTAGACAAATGTAGTGATTTTTGTGCTCCGCACCACCCCCTCGGCGCTGCGCACCGGCCCCCCAAGGGGGGCATCCTGACGAGGCGACAGAATTGTTCATGAAACGAAAAATAAATTTACGATCTGTCAAGATGCCCCCCTTGGGGGGCCGGTGCGAAGCGCCGAGGGGGTAGTGCGGAGCACAAAAAAGAATATCACTACAAAGGTCAAAAACAGCCTTGATCAAAACGCGAGAGCGGGCGTCACGTCGATATATTTCGTGGGAATCAGCGGCTCGATCAGCCACAAAATCCATTGGAACAGGATGATGACCGGCGCCACCGGGATGAACAGCCAGCCCATCGGGTGCATAAAGAAAGCGAAGGGGACGAGCATCTTTTTGCCGAAGCCGCTCCAGAATTCGCTCCAGCTTTCTTTGGGGTTCGCTATCTTGACGTTGACCAAAATAATTTGGCCGTCCGTCATGTTGAGCAGGATCTGGCTGTACGCTCCGCCGTTGCCGTGCGTTTGGTAACTATAACGGCCCCCGTACAACACTGTGAGCTTCATTTCAACCTTCACGTCCCAGTGGGCCGCCTGGGCGATGTCGTCGGCCGTATACCCCATCTCCTCCAGCAGCGGCAGGAGGGAAAGGCTGTCTTTCGTGGCCATGCCGGCCTCCTTCACCACCGGGTTGGAGGCCGCCGTGACGTGAAAGCCGCTGTAGGACAGGGACGGCCCCTCAAAAAAATCAATCGTAATCGAGCCCTGCCCCACACGCGCGCCGTAGACGCCGCAGCTTACAGGGGGGTCGAAATGCGAGCATCGGATCGCGCCGCTGCAGGTGAAGCCGCGCACATTCCGATTGCCGAGCGCTGTTTTGTAGGAGCCTCCCAGCTCCTCCACCAATTGCTCCATCGGATAGATTTGCCCCACCGTGATGTCGATGCTGGCGGGCGGCGCGGGCGGCGTGTCGCCGTCGATTGCGGACGCGGTAACGCCGAAGGCCATCAGGAGAACCAGGACGGACGCCAGGGCTTTGCTTGCAAAGTGCTTTTTCATAACCTACCTCCAAATATTTTTTCTACCTGTTAGTCGTTCCCGACACTGGAAATCCCTCACCATTTTCCAGCATTTTTTGCGCCGCCAGCAGCACCCCCATTTTGCCGCTGTGGAAGTTCAAGCCCCCCTGCATCCACGCGGCCCAGGGGGGGCGCAGCGGGGCGTCGGCCGAAAGCTCGATGCTCGCCCCCAGGGTGAACGCGCCCGCCGCCATGATCACCTGGCTGTCGTAGCCCGGCATGTCCCAGGGCTCGGGGGTCACGAAGGCGTCCACCGGCGCGCCGCCCTGCATCCCCCGGCAGAAGGCGATGAGTGCCTCGCGGCTGCCCAGCGTGACGCTCTGTATGATGTCGCGGCGCGGTTCGTCCCATTGGGGAGAGACCTCGTACCCCATCAGCTCAAACAAAGCTGAGGCATACACCGCTGTCTTGAGGGCCTCGCCCACCACGTGCGGCGCGTGGAACAGCCCCATGAACAGGCCGCGGTTCAGGCCCAGGGTGGCCCCCACCTCGCCGCCGAGGCCCGGGGCGGTCATGCGGTGGGCGCACAGCCCCACCAAATCGGCGCGCCCCGCGATGTACCCGCCGTTCTTCGCCAGCCCCCCGCCTGGGTTCTTGATCAGCGACCCGGCCACAATGTCCGCGCCGCGTTGCGTGGGCTCCAGCGCCTGCACGAACTCGCCGTAGCAGTTGTCCACCATCACCGCCGCGTCGCTGTGCTCCTTTACAATCTTCGCCGCCGACCCGATCTCCTCCACGGAAAGGCTCGGCCGCAGCGTATATCCCCGCGAGCGCTGGAGATACACCACCCTCGGGTTTATTTTTTTCACGGCTTGCTCAATCGCGTCCAAGTCAAGCCGGCCCTGTCGATCCAATTCCACCTGCTCATACCGCACGCCAAAATCTTTTAGCGACCCCATGCCGCCGCCTGTTAAACCAATCACGGGCCGCAGCGTGTCATACGGCGTGCCGGTGACGCACAGCATGGTGTCGCCGGGCCGCAGCAGGCCGAATAGCGCCACCGCCAGGGTGTGCGTCCCGCAGGTGAACGTGTGCCGCATGAGGCCCGCCTGCGTCCCCATCACCTCCGCCAGCACGGCCTCAAGGGTTTCGCGCCCGCGGTCGCCGTAGCCGTAGCCGGTGCTCCCGGCAAAGTGCGATTCGCTCACCCGGTGCTTCTGAAACGCCGAGAGCACCTTCAGCTGGTTGTGCTCGGTGATTTGCTCAATCTCGGCAAACCGCAGGGCTATTTTTTGCAGGGCTTGGGCTGAAAGCGCCTGCAATTCGGGCTGAATATCAAAAAATTGTTCATTGTTCATTGTACATTGTTCATTGCTCATGCGTCCCCCTCCTTCCGCAGCGTAAGCATATCTCCCGCCCTCTCAAACCCAATGCCCTCGTAGAAGCCCTGCAGCGCCTCCCGGCAGGACAGCCACACCTCCCGCCCGGCCATCTCCCCGGCAACGCGTGTGAGCAACCTCCCCGCCAGGCCCCGCCCGCGGGCCTCGGGCAGGGTGCCCACCGCGCCCAGGAAGGCGTAACGCTCCGTCATCGCCAGGGCGCTTGCGGTGCATTTGCCCTCGAGCACCCAGGATTTCGCCGTGCCCCTGCGCCAGCGCAGCGCCAGGTCGGCCATCCAGTCGTTGCGGTTTTGCATGCCCGGGAAGCAGCGCGCCAGGATGTCGTAGACCTCGCCCGGGTCATTCGCAGCAGCGATGCCTTCATGGGCAAATTCTTTTTTCGACGCGGCGAACCGCACGAGCATGCTTCGCCATTCCACCGGAAAGGGCAATTTTTCGGCGGTTTCGCTGTTACATTGCAAATGCAGCCAGGGCTGCATCTGTAAGAACGCGATGAGCTCCTCCCAATCGGCCTCCGGTTTTGCGGAGAGCATGGCGAACCCGTCGACAAGGGAAATGACTGAAGTATCATCCTGTATCCAGCAAAGCGCATCGTCATAGCTTCTCCGCGCCGCCAGCACCCGCGCGCTGAACAAATCCCAGGGTTCCAATTCCCCGTCAAGCAGCTTCATCACGTGCCGATAGCTCCTTCCACAGCAGCTCCGCCAGGGCATAGACCGCCTGCGCGTCGCTCTCCTGCACCACCAGGGCAGGGGAGTGCAAATTGCGGCAGGGCACCGCCAGCCCGGCCGTTGGCACGCCGCCCCTGGCTCTGTGGATGCCCGCCGCGTCGGTCCCCCCGGCGACCATCGTTTTCGTCTGCGCGGGGATGCCGTGCCGCTTCGCCGTTTCCATCGCGAGCTCGTATAAATCCGGGGGGTACATCGTGCCCTTGTCCATAAACGGTACCACGGCCCCGCCGCCGAGCCTGCACACCCGCTGCGCGCCCTCGACGCCGGGCAGGTCGGCCGCGGTGGTGGTCTCGAGCACGATGGCGTACCGCGGGTCCAGCGCGAAGGCCGCCGCCCCCGCCGCCCCGCCGATCTCCTCCCGGGCGCTGAACACGGCGCACATCCCCGGGTGCGCGCGCAGCAGCTCGAGCAAAATCAGGCAGCCCAGGCGGTCGTCCAGCGCCTTGGATTTGATATACCCCTCGCCGAAGCGCACCATGCCCGGCGCGAACGTGACATCGTCGCCCAGCTTTACGTGCCGCAGGGCGTCTTCTTTATCTTCCGCGCCAATGTCGATGTAAAGGCTCTCCTGCTTGGGGCACCGCGTTTTCTCGTCGCCCTCCAGCAGGTGCACGGGAGCCAGCCCCACCACGCCCGGCAGCCGCTTTTCCCCCACGAGCACCTGCCCGCCCAGATACGCCGCGCGCTCGATGCCGCCCACATGCGCGAACTTGAGCAGGCCCTCCCCGGTGACGTGCGTGACGATCATCCCCACCTCGTCCATGTGGGCGCAGAGCATCACCTTCTTGTTATCTTTGTTGACAATCAAGCTGCCCAGCGGGTCAACGTAATATTCAACTTCCTCCGGTAAATGCGCGATGAGCCAATCCCGCACAGGCCCTTCCCGGCCCGAGACGCCCGGCAGCGCGCACAGCTCCTCCAGCCACTGCAAATTTATCATGCGGCGCTCCTTTCCCGGATATATTCCGCCATCAGCCTTGCCGTCGCCTCGATGTCGCGCATGTCGGCGACCTCCGCGGCCGTGTGCATGTTGCGCAGGGGGATCGACAGCAGCGCGCAGGGGATCCCCCCGGCCACGGCGTGCAGCGAATCGGCGTTGGTGCCGGTGCGCCCGCCCATCACCTCCACGGTGTGGGAGATGCCCCGTTCCTCCGCCAGGCGGCGCAGGTCCTCGCTCATTGGCCCGTCCAGCGCGGGCGAGACGCCCACCATCACCCCGCCGCCGAGCCTGCCCTGGGCCTCCTGCGGCTCCAGCCCCGGGGCCATCGCAAAGCTGACGTCAACCACAATCGCGCGTTCGGCTTGACTTGAAAAGCCTGCGGTTTTCGCGCCCGCCTGCCCGAAGCTCTCCTCCTGCGCCGAGAACAGCACCGCGAGCGGGCAGGTCTCCTCGCCCTCCAGCAGCTCCAGGCAGCGCAGGATGGCCGCCACGCCCGCCCGGTCGTCCAGCGCGGGCGCGGTGACGCGCTCCCCCAGCAGGCGCGCGGGCGGCATGCGCAGGGAGACCCGCGTCCCCAGCGGCACAAGCGTCTCGAGCGTTTCCTTCGGCAGACCGGTGTCGATCAACACGTCCTTCCATTCCGGGGCCTTGTCCTCCCCCTGGGCCAGGTGCGGCGGCGCGGCGGGGACGACCCCATAGAGCGCCTCCTTCCCGTGAATCGTCACCTCCTGCCCGGCCAGCACGCGGATATCCATCCCTCCGCAGGCTGTCACGCGCACAAAACCGCCCTCCTCGATCGCCGTGACAGCCATGCCGATCTGGTCCAGGTGGGCGTCCAGCAGCAGGCGCGGGCCCTTGCCGGGCCGGGTCCCCACCACGCTGCCCAGCGCGTCGGTATGCACATCCCCGCAGTGCCGCGCCAGCAGCCGGGCCGCAACCTCCGCGGCGGCGGCCTCATGCCCGGTCACGCCCTCCGCGGCGCACAGGGCAAGCAATACTTCTTCCATGGAGCACCTCCGTTCCATTCAAGCAGTATACCATATTCCCCGCGCGAACGCAATCCCTTCTTGACCTCGCGAGAAAAATATGTTATACTGCACAGCAGACGGAACGGAGGGACAAGCTTGATCATCGATTTCCACGCGCACTGCTTCCCGGACGCCCTGGCGCCCAAGGCCATGCCGGTCCTGGCGGCGCACAGCGGCTCGCCATATTTTGACGGCACCGCCGGCGGGCTGCTCACCGTGATGGATGGCGCGGGCGTCGGCCGCTGCGTGGTGGCGAACATCGCCACGAACCCGCGGCAGCAGCGCGCCGTGAACGACTTCGCCATCTCGCTGCTGCAAAACCCGCGTTTCATCCCCTTCGGCTCGGTGCACCCGGAAGCATTGGACGCCCTGGACGAGCTGCGGCGCATCAAAGAGGCCGGGCTCAAGGGGATCAAGCTGCACCCGGATTACCAGGCATTCTTCCCCGACGAGTCGCGGCTGTTCCCCATCTACCGGGAGGCGGCGCGGCTGGGGCTGGTCACGCTGTTCCACGCGGGCGTGGATATCGGCCTGTGCAGCCCCGTGCACTGCACGCCCGAGCGCCTGGCCCGGGCCCTGCCGCAGTTCGGCGGCGCGCCCGTGGTGGCCGCGCACTTCGGCGGCTACATCCTCTGGCGCGAGGTGCTGGAGCACCTGTGCGGGCGGGACATCTACTTCGACACCTCCTACTGCGCGCGTAAAATGCCGCCACCCTGGGCCGGGGAGATCATCGCGGCGCACGGCGCGGCCCGCATCCTCTTCGGCACGGACCTCCCCTGGGCCGACCCCCTGGACGAAATCGCGTTCGTTCGCTCTATCAGCGCCAACGAGGCCATGGCCGCGGATATCCTCGGGAACAACGCGGCGAAAGTATTGGGACTGGAGGAATCCCCATGATGAAAAAAATCGGGCCGTGGGCCGGCATGCTCGGCCCGGCGCTGTTCGCGCTGACGTTCACCCTCAACGGCTTGCTGCGCCCCGGGTACCACCCCGTGCGGATGTATGTCAGCGAGCTCTCCATCGGGCCGCAGGGGTGGATCCAGCAGGTGAATTTCATGGTCCTGGGCCTGTGCCTGGCGGCGTTCGCGGTCGGGGTATCCAAGGCGTTCCCGGCGGGCAAGGCGTCGCGGGCCGGCCCGGTGCTGCTGGGGATCATCGCGGCGTGCTACTTCATTTCCGGCCCGCTGGTGACGGACCCCGCCGCGATGTTCGACAACCAGCGGACCGTGCACGGGTTCCTGCACGGTATCTTCGGGGCGCTGGTCTTCTCGCTCTCGCCCGCGTGCTGCTTCGTCTTTTTGCGGCGGTTCCGCGCCGACGCGGCCTGGCGGCGCATGCGCCCGTGGACCCTCCTCGCGGGCATCGTCATGGCGCTTGTGGTCGTGCTGATGAAAATCGCGCAGCCGCTGCCGAGCCCGCTCAACCCGTGGGCGGGGCTGATCCAGCGCTGCTCGATGCTCACGTTCTACGCCTGGGTTATCACGTTTGCGCTGGGATTGAAAAGGAGGAGTAAAGCATGACCGCCTACACCGGCATCCCCCCCGAGGGCCTGTTCCTGCTCTCGCAAAACAAATTCGAGGACTCCAAGGACTTCTACGAGGCCCACAAGGCGCGGCTGAAGGCCCTGGTCTTCACGCCCCTGCAGCAGATCGTGGAGGACCTGGCGGACGATTTCGCCAGGCTCGACCCGCGCATGAACCTCCTGCCCGGGCGCGTCGTCTCCCGCGCGCGGCGCGACACGCGCTTCACCAAGGAGAAGCACCTCTACCGCGACAACGTATGGATCACCTTCACCCGGCCCAAGGAGGAGCCGATGGTCTGGCCCTGCATGTGGTTTGAAATCAAGCCGGAGCAGGGCGAATGGAACGCGGGCGTGTGCATCTACGCGGCGGAGCCCGCCTACATGCAGTCCGTTCGTTCGCGCATTATCTCTGATGCGCAGGCCTTCCTGGCCGCCGCTGAAGAAGCCATCGCCGCGGGCGCCGCCATGCTCCCCGAGCCGTTCAAAAAAGAAAAATACCCCGACGCACCCGTGACACTAAAGCCCTACCTGAACGCGAAAAGCTTCATCCTCATGCACACGTCGAAGGACATGGGCCTGCTGGCGCAACCCGCGCTGGTCGGCGAGCTGCGCAGGCTCTACGGGGCCTATGGGGCGATGTACACGTGGCTGCTGCGCGCGGCGGAGGCCTATACCTATGAAGCCTGACGCCCCCGAATTGACCTTCCCCACCCGCGCCGATTTCCGCGCGTGGCTGGCCGGGCACGCCGAAACCGGCGGTGGCGTGTGGCTCGCGTTCGGCAAAACAAAGGCGCTCCCCACACTGAAGGCTGGCGAGGCCCTGGAGGAGGCGCTGTGCTTCGGCTGGATCGACGGGCAGATGCGCGGCGTGGACGACACAAAGTACGTGAAGTATTTCGCGCCGCGCCGCGCGAAGAGCGTGTGGTCCGTCAAGAATAAGAAGCTCATCGAGGCGCTGCGCGAAAAGGGCATGATGGCCGCCCCCGGCGAGCGGGCCGTCGCGGCCGCGCAGGCAAACGGCATGTGGGACGAGCGCACGGAAGCGGGCGAGCAGGCGATGGTCGAAGCCCTCGCGGAAAAGCTGCGCGGTTTCCCGCGGGCGTACGAATATTTCTTGGGGCTGCCGGCCTCGGCGAAGCTGGCGGCGGCGCGGTGGTATCACGCGGCGAAGGACGAGGCGATCCGCGAAAGGGAACTCCCGAAGCTCGTCGATGCGCTCGAAAACGGCTGGAAGCCGGGGATGTAAAATCAATTGTTCATTGTTAATTGTGCATTGTGCATTGCCTACACCCCCCGGTACATCAGCCCCTGCACCACGTGCTCCATATAGTCCTCGCGGCCGGTGCGGGCCAGCAGCATGCCCCGCTGCAGCGCGTGGGCCTCCAGCAGGTAGAGGTCGGCGCGGTTCTCCAGCACCGAGCGCCCCACGCCCTGGTAGAACCCGCTATACCTTTCGCGCCGTAATTGCTCCACGCGGCCGTCCAGCAGCACGCGCTGCGCCATCATCAGGCCGTAGGCGTAGGCGTCCATGTGCAGTATGCAGTGGATCACGTAGTCCTCCGGCGTGGCGCACACCCGGTGCGGCACATCCAGGATGATGCCGCCGTCCCGCATCCCGCCGAAGCGCAGGATTTCCAGCAGGGTAGGTACTGCGCGCACGAAAAGGGTCTCGTAGGCCGCGGGCAGGGTAGGGGAGACCCGCAGCGCGCCCAGGCGGTCCGCCTGCAGCAGCGCGCGCAGCTCGGCGCAGGGGGCCTCGCCCTGCAAATCCACGCGGTAGGCGTTTTCCAGGCCGCCCTGCCGCAAAAACGCCAGCGCCTGCGAGGCCGTGGGCCAGTAGGGCTCCCGCGAGGCCTCCGCGCCCGGCCGCACGCTTAAAGAGCCGGCGTAGCCCAGCTCCGCCGCGTAGCTGCCCAGCATGCCCAGCATGCGCAGCAGGTTGTCGGTCTCCAGGGCGTCGTTCACGCTGGGGTAGAAGCCGTCGCGGCACTCCTGCTCCCCCGGGAAACAAAATTGCAGCGCCCCGAGCCGCCACGCCAGCTCGAGGGCCTTTTTCGCCTGCGCCGCCGCGTAGGCGTAGATATCCGCCGAATACGACGTCGCCGCGCCGTAGCAGTAGCGCGGGTGGCTGCTCAAATCCACCGAGACCTGCAGCGCCTGCGCCCCGTAGGCCTCCTGGAGGCACAGCAGGGCCTCGGCGGCCTCGTCGATACGGGCGTTGCTCTCGCGCAGGGTGGGTGCCTCCGGGGCGAGGCTCCCGTCCCGCACGGTATACAGCTGCAGGCCCAGCTTGTGCAGCAGCTCCATCGAGGCCAGCAGGTAGTCCTGCCCCTCGTGGCCGAAGCGGGCCGCCGCGCCGATGGGCAGCGCGAAGCGCAGCTGCTCGCGCATGGGCTTGCCCGCCACGATGCGCTCCGGGTCGTAGAAGCGGAAGGAGAACGGGTGGTTGGCGTAGCTCCCCTCATACTGCACGGCGGGGACCCCGGGAAAATACTCTTTCACGTTGGACATTTCCCCCAATTAAAGCCTGAAATGCGCCCATCGAATCCTGAAGCGGACAAGTATACCACAAAATAAAATAAAATGGAAGCTTTTCTTGTCGATAGGGAAAAAAAGGATTGCGTGCCGGCCCGGCTGTGCGGAATACTAAACAAAGACTACATGTGTTGGGGGTAATCCATTTGAAACGCACGATGAGCCTGCTCACGGCGGTGATCATGATCGGCTTCGGCAGCTTCTTCAACAGCCTGCGGCAGGCCTTCCAGCCCGCGGGGGAGGAGACCACCACCGCCCCGCCGCCCGTGACCGCCCCGCCCTATGTCCGCCCCGAGGGCGTGCACGCCGCGCCGGCGGGCGGGGGCAAGCTGGTGGCCCTCACCTTCGACGACGGCCCCGGCGGCGCGGTGACGAAGCACATCCTCGAGACCCTGCGCAAAGCGGAGGGCCGCGCCACCTTCTTCTGTCTGGGCGACCGCGCAGAGGAATACCAGGACATCCTCAAGCGCGTCGTGGCGCAGGGCTGCGAGGTGGCCAGCCACTCCTACTCCCACGAGCGCCTGACCCGCCTGGGCCGCGGCGCTCTCTATAAAGAC
>Ga0268262_10002350_pt1 | contig 21996 bp, 15 predicted proteins | sample TergutNc150P3_FD_190354 | JGI IMG/M metagenome (GOLD analysis project Ga0268262, IMG submission 190354) | Nasutitermes corniger P3 segment gut microbial community from laboratory colony in Florida, USA - Nc150 P3 (SPAdes) (version 2) | ecosystem: Host-associated > Arthropoda: Insects >... | reverse complement strand
GTGTATTTGAATCGTGCCATAATGGCGTTATTTTACCATTTTTAGCTTGTTTTGTCTATCTTTTTCTTTCTGTTATGCGTCATTTCAGTATTTTTGGCACTTTTCCGACAGCCTCGTTATGTGCCGTTTGTCCGTATTTTTATTTTTCCCGATTATGTATCTTGTATTCCTGTAGTTCCTTATGATATAATTAAAAAGAGATGAAAGTGTATACAAAATCATATAGACACGGTAAAATAGTATTTTTAAGGGGAAAATGTGAATTCTAGGTTCAGAGACTATAAACCAGATGGAGCAAATTGGATTACCCTTGCTTCGGGTGAATTTTACCCCGATATACTAACAGATGCATGTAAACTATACCGTCTAGTGCTTGAGTTTTTTGGCCAACTGTTAAAAACCTCAGAAAATTCAAGAAGGTTATTACTTGAAATAGCCCAAGTTCCAGAACAGTGGATGCGTATACAATTAATGCGTGTATTCAGAAAATATGTTAGCCCTAATACGCCAGTGGAAATGTTAAAAAAGAAAAGTAAAGCGGAATGGATTTGCGATCAATTTGGCAAATATTTTAGATCTATTGTTGAAGTTCAAAAAGCCTTTAATTCAAGACCAATACCGGATGAAGCATTGTGTGCCGTTTTATGGGAATATAAGGACAGAGGGTTAAAAGGCTATGATATGTCTGAAAAAATGTTTGGATTACTTAGAGACAAATTTCCGACTTATAAAATCATCGGGCCTGAAAGAGCAGGAAGAGATATTTTGATGGGGGAAATTTTTGTAAATTATCCCAAACCAGACAGGCCAGTTGATTTTGTTATCATCAAAGATGACTATATTTTAGCTATCGGTTTAGCCCGTTACGACTCTGACAGAGGCGGGGCACAGGAAGATGACAGAACAGGCGGATACTCAAAGGCATCAGATGAAATTCTTGGCTATGCCAAAAAACACAACCTTAAAACAAAGGTTATTTTTGTTAATGATGGGCCAGGACTTTTACTTGGCAGTATGTGGGATGACTATAGTTATCTAGAAGAAACACATGAAAATATACTTGTAGTTACGTTACGAATGATTACGGAACGGCTCACAGAGGAATGGTTAAATAAATAATGGCTACTGGTATTGCAAAAAACGGCTGGGTAGAAACTTCTTGCATAATCCCCAATGAAACATATTTTGGGGATTATTCATACGAAATAGTATATCCAGATAAATATTCAATATCGCAAATACTTCAACATCAGCCTCAAAATATGTATACAAAGTTACTCCATGATCATGATGTTAACCAAATTTATTTTGGTGAAAATTTTGACGTATTATGTCATTTATTCCATAATCAAAATTATAGAAATAAAATAAATCTCGTTTATATTGATCCACCATTTGGGACAAATAGTATTTTCCAGACGCGAAACCAAAAAAATTCATATAAAGATGATTTAATCGGTAGCCATTATATCGAATTTATGAGAAGGAGGCTTATCTTCTTGCGAGAATTACTTTCAGAAACAGGCTCTATCTTTGTTCATTTGGATAATAATATGACTTTCCAAATAAAAATTATTATGGACGAAATATTTGGTAGTAAAAACTTCCGTGGATTTATTACAAGAAAAAAATGTAGTACTAAAAACTACACAAAAAATACTTTTGGTAATATTTCAGATTATATTCTATTTTATTCAAAGACAGATTTATATAAATGGCATCGCCCTACTGAAATCTGGTCAGATGACAAAATAGACAAAGAATATCCTTATGTAGATGAAGCAACAGGACGAAGATACAAAAAAGTCCCTATACATGCTCCTGGAAAAAGAAACGGTGAAACAGGAAAACCGTGGAAGGGAATGCTACCGCCGCCCGGAAAACACTGGCAATATACACCGGAAACATTAACTGAACTTGATAACAAAGGTGAAATTTATTGGTCGTCCAATGGTAATCCTCGAAGAAAAGTTTTTCTTGATGAAGATAAAGGTATTCCCGTTCAGGATATTTGGCTTAATTTACAGGATTCCTTAAATCAAAATATAAAAATAACTGGTTATCCAACAGAAAAAAATCCCTATTTGCTCGAAAGAATAATTAATGCAGTATCTGAAGAAGGTGATATTGTTCTTGACTGTTTTGCAGGCTCTGGTTCTACTCTTGATGTTGCAAGTCAATTGGGTAGAAATTTTATAGGCATAGATAATAGTTTTGAGGCTGTAACAAGTATTGTAAAAAGATTTTGCCTAGGATTGGAAGAAATGGGGGATTATGTAAATAACAATAATAAGGAACAAGGATTGTTTGTTTTTTCGCCACAAGGAGTTTATAATTCCGATGACGCTATTAAAACAACTTTTTCATTTTTTTGTGATGATAGATATATAGATATATCTACCAGTTTATTAGATAAATATTTTGTATAAAATTATTATTTTATAAATATATTCTCAAACAAGTTTAGGACAAATGGCACATAACGTGATGTAGACGACATAAATGTCGTTTAATTTTGCATAAGCGACACGTTGTGTCGGTTAATACTCAAATTCGCAGTATTTACTGACACTGTACCTCGGTCGGGGGATAATGTCAAGCTGTCGAATACTACACCCAGGGCAACAGCACTTACTTTTTTCCGTCCTAAAAATAAGGAATATTATCATTGTAAGTGATACGAGTGCCACATACTTGCGGGTAAAAGCCGAATCTGTCCATAAAACACCTTCGGAGCTTGTTGACGAAATGATACAGGAACAGATCGCTGACGCTGTGTAAAAAAATCAGCGGAAATAGACATAGGCGGGTAGTATTTCCGGAAAATCAACTTATGTTTAGCGTCTTCCCCAACACCCCTCCGCTTCGGTAAAATACCAGTATATGGAACTAACAGAAGAATTTATCAAAGCCCTTGCAGTTGATGAAAAACGACTGGTCAAGGGCATTGCCCAGGACTTGGGTACAGGCGAAGCCCAGGTATTGGCGGTTATCGAATTGTTCGCCGAGGATTGCACGGTTCCCTTTATTGCGCGTTACCGCAAGGAAAAAACAGGCGGGCTTGACGAGATACAAGTGCGGGACATCGAGCATAAATACAACAGCGGGAAGAACCTGGAAAGCCGCCGTATTGATATTATCCGGCTTATTTTTGAACAGGGAAAGTTAACAGAGGCCCTGTACTCCAATATAAGCCAGGCGGCGACGCTGGCGGAGCTTGAGGATATTTACGCGCCGTACAAGCGCAAGAAAAAAACCAGGGGAATGATTGCCGTCGAAAAGGGCTTGCAGCCGCTTGCCGACGCGATGCGGGAACTGGAAACCGCGCCGCTTTTGGCAAAAGCCGCCGAATTCGTAACGCCCTCAGGCAGCGAAATCGCCCCGGAACTGGTTGTCGCTACTGTCGAAGACGCCTTGCAGGGGGCAATGGACATTATCGCCGAAGCGGTTTCGCAGGAGCCGGAGAACCGCGCACGGATAAAAGCCTTCTATATAAAAGACGGCAAAATCATCGTGAAGGGATCGGGCAAAGAGGGCAAGGGCGATGAGGAAGCGAAAAAAACCAGCGTCTATCAGATGTACTGGGATTACACCGAATCGCTTTCCGGAATCAAAGCCCACCGCGTTCTGGCTATTAACCGGGGCGAACGGGAGAACGTGTTAGATGTAACCATTGATGTTGACGAAGACACCGCCGTGCAAATGCTCCAGCAAAAATATGAGCTGCATAATGATTACCATAAAACAGCCATCGAAGACGGTCTTAAGCGGCTTTTGTCCCCCGCGCTGATCCGCGAGATACGGGGGGATCAGAGCGATGCTGCGGACGACCACGGCATTGGCGTGTTCAGCGAAAATTTGAAAAACCTGCTCCTCCAGCAGCCGATCAAGGGAACGCGGGTATTGGGTATTGATCCCGGCATCCGCACCGGAACAAAATGCGCCTTCCTTGACGATACGGGGAAATACCTTGCAAATATCGTTATCTATAACCATAAAGCCGAGGAAGCGAAAAAAGCGCTTCTTGACGGGATAAAGCTTTACGACATACAGTTGATTGCCGTGGGAAACGGAACCGGCAGCCGCGAAGTCCAGGAAATTGTCACCGCCTTGATTGCAGATAACAATCTTGAGGTGCTGTACACTGTAGTTGACGAGGACGGCGCTTCGGTATACTCGGCAAGCGACATTGCCCGCGAGGAATTTCCCGATCTTGATCTTACCATCAGGGGGGCCATTTCCATAGGCCGTCGTTTGCAGGACCCGCTTGCGGAACTGGTAAAAATCGATCCCAAATCCATTGGCGTCGGGCTTTACCAGCACGATGTAAACCAGAAAAAACTCTCCGATACCCTGGACGAGGTAGTCTCGTCGGTGGTGAACAATGTGGGTGTCAACCTTAACACGGCAAGCGCCTCGCTTTTGAAATACGTCTCCGGAATCAACAGTTCTCTTGCCAGGAAAATTGTCAAATACCGTGATGAGAAAGGCCGTATCTGTAGCAGGGCGGAACTTACCTCGGTTCCCGGCATGGGGCCGAAGAGTTTTGAGCAGTGCGCCGGTTTCCTGAAAATTCCCGAAAGTGCCGAGCCTTTGGATAATACCTGGGTTCACCCTGAAAATTACTCTGTTGCGCGGGAGATACGCAATGCCATGACTGGTGGCGAAACTTCTACCGCCACTGCTGGTCTTGGCTCCAATACCGTGACAACGCTCAAAGAAAAATACAGCGTAGGCGAAACCACGATTCGGGACATTGCCGAAGAGCTGAAAAAACCAAACCGCGATCCCCGCGAAAGTTACCCAAAGCCCATTATGCAAAAAGGCGTAGTAACATTTGAAGACCTTCACGAAGGCATGATGATTACAGGAAAGATAAAGAACGTTGTCGATTTCGGCGCTTTTGTCGATCTTGGGCTTAAGGAAACCGCGCTGGTGCATATTTCCGAAATGAGCGACCATTTTGTCAAAGACCCGATGGCTGCGGTAAAAGTCGGGGATGTGCTGGAATTCAGGATCATCAGCCTGGACGCGGAAAGGCGGAGGATTGGACTTTCAAGAAAATTAGGAATTAGGAATGAGGAATTAGGAATAAAGATGAAGGGAACAGGGCATAAACAACAGTCCTCCACTCCCCACTCCCCACTCCCCACTCCCTACTCCCGACCACGCAAAGATGATGACGGCACTATGTACAATCCATTTGCGGACGCTTTCAAAAAAATGGGTAAGAAGTGAGTCAGGTAAACGATCTTCTTGCGGAGGGGCTTCTCTCACTCTGCAAGAGTGATCCTGCCATTGAAAATATTATCGCGCCCCGACGCGAGGAGATCGTCACCCTGCTTGCCGCCTATATCGCCGAAATAATGACGCATAACCCTGTTTTAAGCCTTGTGGGAACAAACGACCCACGAGAACTGGCCATAAGGCACGTACTCGATTCGCTTGCGCCGCTGGGGATCTTTTCCCGCAAATGCAATCTTAGCAGTGTTGCCGATGTCGGATCAGGGGCCGGACTGCCCGGTATTCCCCTTGCGGTAGCGTTGCCTGACAGTGAATTCACCCTGATTGAACGGAAAGGCCGAAGGTCGGGCTTCCTGAGGAATACCCTTGCGGCCCTAACGGACAAAAATGGCAATGGCCTTCACATATCGGTGGAAGAGCAGGAAATGGAAAAAGTAAAGCCCCGCCGTTTTACAATGGTAACTTTCAGGGCGTTCAAACCCCTCGAACCAAAAATCCTAAAGAAACTCTTCAGGCTTTGCACAGAGGGGGGACTCCTTGCCGCATACAAAGGGCGACAGAGCAAGGTCGAGGCGGAAATAGCGGAGCTTCAACAGCAGATGCCAAATCAAACCATACAATGGGAACTAATACCCTGTCCTGTCCCAATGCTGGATGAAGAAAGACACCTACTTTTAATTAGGAGTTAGGAATTAGGAGTTAGGAATAAAGAAACTTTATTTCTAATTTCTCACTCCTCATTCCTCATTTTTTCCGTTCCTAATTGCTAATTTTCTTTCCTCGTGCCGGTTTCGCGCCGGGCGCTTTTGCTGCGGCTTTGCGTTTGCCGGCAAGCGTTGTTTTTTTCTTGCCGTCTGTCTTTGGCGCTGCCGCTTTTGAAGTGTGGGGTTTCCGCACAAACTCGTACTTGCCGATGTCGGTTATTTCGCCAACCTCTTTGGCAAGATCCTTGTCTTTCTCCGCATTGGACAGATCGTATTCCATCTGCAGGTTGAGCCAGTACTTGGGCTGGGTCTTGAAAAACTTTGCGAGACGGAACGCCGCCGCAATCGAGACGGGGGATTTGTCGAGAACCAGAAGACGCACCATGGCATTGCTCATGTTAATTGCCTTTGCAAGCCTGTTGCAGTTCAGCCCGTGTTTTTTTAACAGGGCATTTAATTCTGTTCCCGGGGTTTGAATGTTTTTTGTTGGCATAATACATCCTTATAAGTTAGATTTTATTAAATAATATATTTTTCTTACCAATATGTCAATACTATTTTATTGAGATTCTATTTTATTTGAAATTTGTTAGTGAGGTTTTTAGAGGGGGTGGTTATGGGGGCTCTACATCTTGACCCGGCCCCTGAAACTCCGTGAGATGGTCAGGCGGTCGGTATACTCAAGATCGCCTCCCACGGGCATACCGGATGCCAGGCGGGTTACTTCAACAGGAAATTCTTTCAGCATTTTTTGCAGATACAGGGCAGTTGTATCGCCTTCTACTGTGGGGTTGAGCGCGAGGATGATTTCCCTGATATTTTGGCTTTTTATGCGGGAAACCAGTTTCCCAATGGCGAGATCTCCAGGGCCGATTCCTTCCAGCGGCGCGATAAGGCCGCCCAAAACATGAAAAACTCCATGAAATTCGCGGGATTCTTCTATTATACGGAGATCCTGGGCGCGTTCAATCACGCAAATAAGCGAATGATCCCGGCTGGCATCAGAACAGATCGGGCAAGGGTCAGTTTCGGTAAAACCGCCGCAAATATCGCAGCGGCGGATTGTGTTGTGCAGAGAAACAAGGGCGTCAGCCAGGGTGCGGGCGTAGGCGCTGTCGTTATCAAGAATGTGGTAAACCAGTCTGGTCGCGCTTTTTTTGCCTATGCCGGGAAGTTTTGAAAACAGCGCGATAAGCCTGTCGAGAATAATTGGTTCTTTGGTATCGGTCATGAATTTCCCATCAAACCGGAAAGGTCGGGAACGCCAAAGCCGCCTGTCATCGATCCGATCTCACGGCCCAGTTTTGCCTGAATGTTGTCATGTCCATTGGAAAATGCCGCAATTATCAGGTCTTGAAGCATTTCTATGTCGCCGCTTTCCATCAATGTCGGAGAAATACGCACCGCCGTCACTTCAAACTTGCCGTTAAGGTCGATTTCCACTACGCCGCCGCCGGAAGAACCTGTCGCGCCGATCTCTGCCAGTTTTTCCTGGAATGATCCCATTTGTTTCTGGATTTTCTGGGCGTTTTTCAATATGTCAAAAGGGTTGATTTCCATAGTTTCCTCAATATTAATTTACAACAGTATTAATTTACAACAGTACCAGGAATTATCCTAAGCACCCGATCCACCTGCGACTCATCGCCGGTAGCTTCGTTGGCTGTGCCCGCGTTGTTTTGCGACTCGCTTTTAAGTGCCCCGCTGTTAAGCGGCCCTGTCCTCCATATAGGTTCATCATCGTCAAGAGGGGAACCTTCGCCCTGCGGGTTCGGTTGAGGTTCGTCATTCGGCTGTGTTGCGGTCTGCGGCTTTGATTTTGTCGCCATCACACGCCGTAATTCATCCGATAATGAATTTTCTTTATGCGTCCCTTGGGGAGCCGGATTATTCTGCGGCATTTGTTTTGGCGCGGGGGGCTTGTCCTGCGTAAAAGCGGGGACGGCTTGCCCCCTCATGGCGTTTTGCGCCTTGTCCATAGCGGCCTTTAGTTCAACCGGAGAAATCCACTTGTTAAGCCAGGAGAGTTTTGAGATAGCAAGCTCAAACTCATAACGGGGCGAAACTGAATACCGCATATCCCGGTAACAGGCAAGGAGTATTTCCAATGCCTGTTCCAGACGTATCCAGTCATAAGCCTCAAGGACTTTCGCGGAAAACTGTTGCGGGGTATTGCCCAAAAGGGATTCGCGGGTAATGCCGTTTTTCAGAAGCATGAGGCTGCGGTAATATCCGGCAAGATCGATAACAAGCTGTTCAATGGCAACGCCTGCTCCAAGAATTGCGTCAACCTGTGAAAGAGCCTCGGCTATGTCATTTGCGGCGCATGCTTCCGCGAGGGAATTGATTTTTTCCAGACCGGCAAGGCCAAGTTTTTCGCGGATCAGGTTTTCGTTTATATGCCCGCCGGAAAAAGAAACAACCTGATCAAAAAGGGTGAATGCGTCCCGCAGACTGCCCGTAGATTCCCTTGCGATCCAAAACAGCGCGTTATCATCCGCTTTTATTCCCATTTCATCGCATATTTTTTTCAGCAAGCCTTGAATTGTTTCAATGGGGATAAGCCTGAAACTGAACTGCTGGCAACGGCTTTTAATGGTTGCCGGAACCTTGTGTGTTTCTGTTGTCGCAAAGATAAAAATTATATAAGGCGGCGGCTCCTCTATAGTTTTGAGAAGAGCGTTAAACGCATTGGTGGTAAGCATGTGCACTTCGTCAATGATGTAAACCTTGTAGCGTCCTGACTGGGGAGGAAAAAGAACTTCATCTTTAATCTGCCTTACATCGTTGACACCTGTATTGGACGCGCCGTCAATTTCGATAACGTCCATGTTTGAGCCTGCGGCGATTGATCTGCAATTATCGCAATGACCGCAGGGTTCCCCCAGAGTTCCGCCTACAGGCGATTCACAATTCAGCGAACGGGCTAAAATACGCGCCGCGCTGGTTTTGCCGCAACCTCGCGGCCCTGAAAACAGGTAGGCATGGGCAATGCTCCCGCTTTTCAGGGAATTTTTCAGGGTGGAAACCACAAATTCCTGCCCCGCCAGTTCGTCAAAAGTTTTGGGGCGCCGTTTTGTGGCTGTCACTTCATAAGCCGGGGCCGCTAAATCTGCCATGTTTTAGGCCTCCCTCTTCCTTTGCTCCCTGTTCTTTGCTCTCTGCTCTTTGTTCATAATTCTATCGCCTTGCTTTCGATTTTTTCGAGCGCGTATTTGGCAAAGTCGGCGACCTTCATTGCCGGAAGCTGCCTGCCGTCACGCAGGCGTATTGATACCGTGCCTTCATCCGCTTCGCGCTGGCCGGCCACAAGCATGTAGGGAATCTTGCGGTTCTGGCAGTCGCGTATCTTCGCGTTAAGCCTCTCGTCGCCTAACTCAGCGGAAACCCGCAGGTCGTGCGCTTTCAGTTCCGAGGTAACTTTTTTCGCGTATTCGTTAAAGCCTTCCGCAACGGGAATCACGGCGATTTGCTCCGGGGCTATCCACGGGGGGAAACTGCCGCCAAAGTGTTCGATTAACACGCCGAAAAAACGCTCAAGGCTGCCAAGCAGGGCGCGGTGAACCATGTAGGGCCGCTTGTGCTGTCCGTCTGCGTCAACAAAGGTCATGTCAAAACGCTCAGGCTCGTTAAAGTCAAACTGTATTGTCGTCATCTGCCATTCGCGTCCAAGCGCGTCTTTTATTTTAAGATCGATTTTTGGGCCGTAGAACGCGCCGCCGCCTTCGTCAATCTGGTAATTAAGCCCTTCGGTCTCTACCGCTTTACGGAGGCTTTCCAGCGCGGCATCCCACCTGGCCTGTTCGCCCACGCTTTCCTTTGGCTTGGTCGCCAGATACGCCTTAATGTCCTTGAAGCCGAACACCTTCCACAAGGAAAGGCTGAAACGAAGCACTTCGAGAATTTCCGATTCCATCTGATCCGGCGTACAGAAGATGTGGGCATCGTCCTGGGTAAAGCCCCTTACCCGCAGCAGGCCGTGGAGTACGCCGCTGCGCTCATAACGGTACACCGTGCCAAGCTCGGCCCAGCGCAGTGGCAGGTCGCGGTAACTGCGGCCCTTTGTCTTGTAGATCATAATATGGAAGGGACAGTTCATCGGTTTGATGATGTAGTCCTGATTGTCGATCTGCATGGGGCTGTAGATGTTGTCCTTGTAAAACCCCAAGTGGCCGGAAGTTTCCCAGAGCCAGCTTTTGCCGAGGTGCGGCGTGTACAGAATCTCGTAGCCGTTGCGGTAATGCTCTTTGCGCCAAAAATCCTCAATGGCGACACGTATCCGCCCGCCGTTGGGATGCCAGTAGATAAGGCCCGCGCCCGCTTCCTCGTGAACCGAGTAGAGGTCAAGCTCTTTTCCAAGACGGCGGTGGTCGCGTTTTTCAACCTCCTCCAGAAAGGCGAGGTAGGCTTTCAGGTCTTTGGGCGTTTCCCAGGCGGTTCCGTATATGCGGGTGAGCATAGCGCGTTTTTCGTCGCCGCGCCAGTAGGCACCCGCTATATTTTGAAGCTTAAACGCCGCCGAATTGATTTCCCTGGTATTGGCGACATGAGGCCCCCGGCAGAGATCGGCCCACAGTACATTGCCGTTTGCGTCGCGGTTTTCATAGATGGTAATTTCCGCGTCGCCGGGCAGATCATTGATAAGCTCGGTCTTGAATTCCTCACCGGTAAAACGCCGCAACGCCTCCTCGCGGCTGACTGTTACCGCCGTAAAATCCTGTTTTGAATCGATGAGCCGCTTCATCTCGGCTTCTATCGTGACAAGCTCATCAGGTGAAACAGATTTGGGCAAAAGAAAATCGTAGTAAAAGCCGTTTTCGATGGACGGCCCTATGGCGACTTTCGTCCCGGGGAAAAGGTTTACCACTGCCTGCGCCATAATATGGCTTACCGAGTGGCGTATGACGGCAAGTTTTTCCTGCTGTTTATTATTTTCTGACATGGCTCAGAATAGCATACCAAATAACAAATAACAAGTAACAAATAACAAAGGAAGATTGTTGTCCGTCTACTCATCATAGCTCCGCTTACTTACTACGCTCTTCCTTTATTACCTATTACCTGTTATTTGTTATTTGACTTTCGGTTTGGTTTCTTGTATAATTTGGAGTGTGACTCCAAATCGTACAAAATGAAAAAGGTTGAAAAATGGCGGATTTAGAAAGAACGCTTGGTCCTGTAATAGAGAAAACAGCCAGGGGCTTCCGTGTTGTTTTGCTAAACGGACAGCGGCAGGTTGGAAAGTCAACCTTGCTGAAAAACATATCAAAGGGAACAAAGCGCAAGTATGTATCGCTTGACGACATGGACACGAGAAAACTGGCGCAACAAGACCCGGAATTGTTTTTGCAGCAGAATCCCCCGCCTGTAATAATCGACGAGATTCAGTATGCGCCGGAGTTGTTCCCCTATATAAAAATCTATGTGGATGAACACCGCGCAAACAAGGGTGCGTTTTGGCTGACCGGCTCGCAAAAATACAAACTAATGCAGGGCGTACAGGAATCGCTGGCCGGTCGCATAGGTATTCTGGATCTGATGGGATTTTCATATCGCGAAAAAATTAAAAAGCCGTTTTCCGGCAAACCGTTTCTTCCATCCATGGACAAGTCCAATGACGGCAAAAAACTGAAAATACAGGATGTGTACAGGCATATTTGGGAAGGCAGTATGCCCGAACCGTTTGTCGATAAAAAGATTGAACGGGACAGGTTTTTTTCATCGTATGTCCAGTCCTATATCGAACGCGACGTTAAGGACATCTACAAGATACAATTCTTTAACTTCCTGTCGGTAGTTGCCGCGCAGACGGGGCAGCTATTAAACTATTCGTCTATTAGTCGCGATGTAAATATAGATGTCAAGACCGCGCAAACATGGATGGGGATTTTGGATAGATCCGGCCTGGTGTACCTGTTGCGCCCGTATTCGCCTAACATAACAAACCGCATTATAAAAACTCCGAAGATGTATTTTCTGGACACGGGCCTTTGCGCGTATTTGACGAAGTGGCCGACCCCGGAAACTTTGATGATGGGGGCAATGGCCGGGGCTATGCTTGAAACCTATGCCATAGGCGAGATCCTGAAATCATACCTGCATAACGGCAGGGAACCGGCTATGTGGCTGTATCGCGATTCAAATCAAAACGAAGTCGATGTTGTTTTGGAAGAAAACAACACGCTGTATCCGATAGAGATAAAAAAAACATCAAATCCTGGGGCGGGCGATTATCAGGGATTTAAGGAACTGGCGAAGCTGCAAAAAAAAGTCGGTCTTGGCGCGGTATTATGCCTGAAGCCGGAACGCATACCGCTTTCCCGCGAAGCAGTGTCGATTCCCGTTTGGGAAATATAATTTAATTAGCTGATCAAATAACCCTAAGTTAAATATTTTTCCGGTGATAATTTTAATGATCTAGCATTTTATGACAGACCAGTTGTGGTATGATTATAGAGAAGCATAGACATTAGGCAGGAGGCAATAAATGTATTTAAGTGCCTACGATAACACGCCGGACGAAAAAGGAATAGTAAAGCGGATAGAAAACTGCCGTCTTACAGGAGGAAAGATACTTGATCTTTCCCGTCTTTGTATGACGAAAATTCCGGATGAAGTCAAAGAATTTGAAGGCTTAACCGAGCTTGACGTAAGCTACAATCAACTGGAATCTCTGCCGGATTGGATAGGCGCGTTACATTCCCTAAAAAAGCTCAATCTGCGGGGGAATAGAGTGGAAACGATACCGGATTGGATAGGAAATCTCAGCAGACTTGAATTTCTTAATCTACGCCACTGTGGGATAAAAACATTGCCCGAATCAATGAAAAACCTGTCAAACCTGCGAACCCTGTATCTTGGGGCGAATAAACTGTCCCCGCTACCCGAATGGCTTGGCACTATTACACGGTTGGAAAAACTTGATATCAGCGCCAACGAGCTTTTTATCATACCGGAGTTTATCGGGAAATTGCAAAACCTCACAGAACTTGCCCTTGGTCACTCAGGCGAATGGGAGAATGAAAGCTATAAACACATGATCAATGATCTTGACAGGCAGATAAACGAGCTTGATATAGTGCCTTCGTTTTTAACAGCCCTGCCAAAACTAAAACGTCTGGACCTGGGGCATACCGGTCTAAAATCGTTCCCCGAAGATCTGCGCTCTTTGCGCCTTGAATATTTAAGTCTTGGCAATAACGAATTAACCGCAATTCCCGAATGGCTTGGAGAGATGGCAAGCCTGCGCGAACTCAATCTTTGCGGAAACGAAAAACTAAAGTCTCTCCCAAACGGTTTGAGCAGGCTTTGTAATCTGGAAGTTCTTAATATTTCCTATACGTCTCTGACCAAAGTCCCTGAATGTATTCGCTGTTATAAGAAGTTAAAAAAATTATCACTTGGCGGCGTTTACATGTGGTCTTTTCAAATATTCAAGTATGAAATTGAAGGAGATAAATCTATGGCTATCCCCAGTTGGATTGGGGAGCTTACAAACCTTGAATACCTTTACCTGGGACGCTGGGTAACAAAAATTCCCGAAAGCATCGGAGCCCTTAAGAATCTGCGCGAAATGAATATTATCGGCAGTAAAATAAAAACCCTGCCAAAATCATTCTGTGGGCTTTCATCACTCAGGGAACTTTCTTTGAATGGCTGTATATATTTAAATAAGCTGCCTGCATTTTTTTGTAATCTTGCTTCTCTTGAAAAGCTGGAATTGTCAGGGCACGATTTATACGGCACAAAATTCAAAAAACTGCCCGACTCTTTCGGCAATTTAAAATCATTAAAAGACCTGTCACTTGGCGATTTATATTATCTTGAAACCCTGCCGGACTCTTTTGGGAATCTTTTGTCCCTTGAAAGGCTTTCAATATGCCGCTGTATCAGTCGTCTGCCCGAATCCTTCGGCGGGCTTTCATCACTTTATGATTTGTCCATCAGCAACAATATGCTTCGGCATTTGCCGGAATCGTTCGGTAATTTATCCGCCCTGGAAAAATTTGATCTTACCAATACGGAAATTGAAACGCTCCCTGAATCTTTTGGCAATCTACACAAGTTGAAAGTCTTCCATACTTACAGGGGACATCTTACCCGACTGCCCGAATCTTTCGGCAATCTCTGTTCGCTTGAATATATTGAATTCGGCAACAGTCAAACCGTGTATTATCCTGAATCTTTTGGAAATTTAAAATCATTGAAGGCTTTTCATCTGGAAAAAGGGTCCAGAGGATTTATAGATGATCCCCAAAAGCCAGGGAAAAAGAAACCTGTATTGGATGACGCTCCAAAAGATGACACTATTCGCTTACCGGAATCTTTCGGCGGTCTTTCTTCCCTTGAGGAACTGGATATAAGCGGGGATATTGGCCCTCTGCCTGAATCTTTCGGCAATCTTCGTTCTTTGAAAGAACTCCGCCTTCGCTTTTGGGTTTCACTGGAAGTTCAGAAGGATGGAGGAGCGATGATGGGCGTTCCCGGTCTTGTCCCTAATAATTATTACGCCCTGCCCGAATCTTTCGGAGGTCTTGGCTCTCTGGAAATTTTTACTATAGACGGCGGCAAGATTACAACGCTTCCCGACAGTATCGGAAATCTTGGTGCGCTTAAAACGCTTGTCATAAAAAATTCGCGGCTCCAGTCATTGCCGGAATCTTTCGGGAATCTAAAAAATCTTGAAAGCCTGGAAATTGACAATGGTTTAAAATTCAAATATTATGATCTTGAAAGCCCGGAAGCTGACAATGGGTTAAAATTTAATGATGATGAAGAAAAACCTGTTCCTCTGGCTCTACCGGCATCGATTGGACGGCTTTCCAAACTAAAGGAACTTGATATTAATTACCCGCTTCTGCCTATTCCCGACTGGCTGGGCGGATTAAGCTCCCTGCAAAAACTTGTTATAGATTCCGATACAATAACAAGTTTTCCGGATTCAATTTGCAATCTTTCCTCACTTGGGAAATTTTTTATAAACTGCGAAAAACTAACTGCCTTACCTGAAAATATCGGGAATCTTAAAAATCTTACGGAATTAGGCGTAGAATCACAGGCTCTCAGTACCCTGCCAGATTCAGTTGGCAATCTTGACAAACTTGAAAAACTGAGGATTGAAGGGATGTCATTTTCCGTTCTGCCTGAATCGGTCGGGAATTTATCGTCATTGACCAGACTGTATCTGTACCAAACAAAAATCAAAACCCTGCCGGACACAATAGGCTGCTTGTCAAACCTGAAAAAGCTCCGTCTCTTGCGCTGTGTCGAACTGGAATCCCTGCCAGAAAGCATAGGAAACCTGCGCTCACTTGAAACCTTGTACATCCGGGGCGGCAAACTTACGGCATTGCCGGAAAGTATCGGGAACATCATCTCACTTAAAGGGCTTAGTTTAGAGTATACTCAAATCTCGAGGCTTCCTGATTCCATTGGCAATTTAACTAACCTTGTGTCCCTGCTCGTTCACAGTTCTTCAAATGACCTCTGGGTTTCCGGCCCTGACGACCCTCCCAATTACTCCGAGGATGAGAAAACCGAAAAAAGAAGCCTTTTTACAGGTTTGCCGGATTCTGCGGCAAAACTTGTGTCGCTCAGACACTTGATTTTAAATAACTCGGAAATAACAAGCCTGCCCGATTATTTAGGCAGCCTTCCGAAACTAGAAAAAATTGAAATTGTTAACTGCAATGTCAAAACTATTCCGCCTTCAATCCAGCGGCTGGCAGACTCAGGCGAGCTTACCCTCTTAAAAACCGAGCGCGAATTTAACGAGTCGCAATGGTATCATAGGCATGAGAGAAAAAAACCAAGAAGGAGTTAAACTATGAAATTAAAGAAATCTCCGGCAGGGAAGGTATTTGGCTAGCAAAATATAAACATAACGTGTATAATAAAATATGGAAACAGCAGGAAATCTAAAAAATATCGCCGTCCGCCAAAAAGAGCTTGCCGCAGAAATTGAAACAGAGTGCCGAACCCTTGAAGACAGCGATCTGGTAAAAGAAAATTCAAACCTTAAAACAGAGATTGAAAAGCTCCGCGAGGATTTCCTGAATATCTCGTCTGAAGCCAAGGTTATTAAAGATGAAAATTCCAGCCTGAAAAATGCCCTGTATGAACATGTTTTTAACGAAAAAAATTCCGTCATTAACAATACAACCCAGAGGCTTGACATTTTTTTTCATGCGGAAAAAGACGGCGAAATAAACAGATTGACCGCTATTGAGCAGAATGTAAAGTCGCGTATAAAAAATATTAAAGATGCTCTGGCGAAAAATAATACCGGCATAGGTGATGAGTTCAACTTAAAACTTGACGAGTTGTCGGCTTTGCTGGATAAAAAAGTGACCGAAGCGAGGGAAAACGCCGCGCGGACAGACATTTTTTCCAGTGAAGAACGCGAACAGCTTAACGCCCTCAAAAACGAAGAAATCACCGATGAGCAGATACGCGCCGTCGCCAAAAAGAACAACCTTGAAAGATTTGTCGGTTTAAACGTGCTGAACGTAATCGGAATATTCCTCTTGTTTGTCGGGGCGGTTACGGCAATGCGTTATACATATCTAAAATTGCCCGATCTGTTTAAAGGAATAATGATATTCGCCCTTGGCGGGATAATGCTCCTAATAGGCGAGGTTCTAAACCGGAAAAAGCCGAACGTTTTTTCTTTGGGGGTTTCGGCGGGGGGCATTGCCATATTGTATGCCGCCCTTGCGATTAGTTTTTTCGTTCTGCAAATTTTGGGAATGTATCCCGCCATTGCAATATGTGTGCTGTTAACCGTGGGGGCGTTTGTGCTGTCCAACCGCTATAATTCGCAGATAATTGCCGCCTTTGCCCTTGTCGGCGGGTATCTGCCTATAATCACGTTAGAAGATAATATTAAATTTATTTACGGGGCAATGGTCTATTTTGCGGTTCTTAACGTATTCGCCCTTGTTGTCTCGTGGAACCGTAAGTGGCGCGTAACGGCGTTTATCGGGCTGTTCCTTAATATTGCCGCCACCGCATACATTTGTTTGTTTGCCGGTCTTACGGTCCCCTTCACTTCGGATACTCCGGATACTCTTAGAATGACGCTGACAATAATTTACGCGGTCTTTGCCTTTTTAATTTACACCGCCATACCGATAGTAAGCACATACCGCGCGAAATTGATTTTTAAAAAATCCGACATTGTGCTTCTTGCTATTAATACCGTATTCAGCAGTTTGATTATGTATAATGTGTTTTTTAGTTACGATTTGGAAAAGTACAATGGTTTGCTCGCGGTCGTCTATGCCGTTTTTTATCTGCTTCTCGGCAGGTTTATCGAAAAGAAATTTACAACCGAAGAGCGTCATACAAGGGCGCTTTTTTATCTTACGGCCCTTGCCTTTGTGGTATTGATCATCCCCCTACAGTTTGGCCGCGCGTGGCTCTCGCTCGGCTGGCTTGCGGAAGGCGTTATCCTTGCCGTATACGGAATTTTAACCGAAGAAAAAACATTCAGAAAAGTGGGATTTATTATTTGTCTGTTGTGCCTGAGCGCGTTTTTGCTGTTCGATCTTTCATGGGCAGAACGTTCCCTCTTTGTATGGAAATATTCGGCAATCACTTTTGGCAGCTTGCTCATTTTAGGCTCCTATATGTACAAAAAAATGATGAATGGCGATTTTGTTTCGGTTTATAAATATTTCGCGGTTGTAAACGCATGGGGTTACGCGATTTATATTATCAATAAACTCGGAAATATGTTAATTTTATTATATTCGGGCGGGAAAGCTTTTGAAATTATCTATTTTGTTTCCGCAGCTTCGATAACCGCTACATTTTTTATCGCATATTTCATAACGCGCATAAAACTGTTGTCAGGAAAAGGAATGAAAGTTCTTTCGGTAATAATGTACTGCATAGGTATTATTTGGCTGTTTATCAATAATAGTTCTCTTTCGCCTGTCGCGTCCGTTTATTTTAGCATGGCCACGCCGAAACCTGGCATTACTCTGGCCGGGACACTAATCCTTGCCGTGTTGGGGTTTTTGTCCATTCTTTCGATGCTGGATGTAATGAAGATTATCATCATAGACCGGAAAAAAGGAATTGAATGGCTGCCCTTGATTGTTTCAGGATACTTTGTGATTCTTCTTTCGCATAATTTAATAGCGCAGTACAATTTGAGTTTTTCAAGTGCAGCAATCAGTATTATTTACGCGCTTACGGCGTTGGCGTGGATCATTTTCGGTTTTGTGCGCCGTTTTGTTTTTATCCGCCGTTTTGGTCTGGTTCTCGCTATTTTCGCCGTTGTTAAACTGTTCCTTTTGGATCTGGCGGGTCTCACTCAAGGGTTTAGGATCGTGTCGTATTTTGCGCTTGGATTGTCACTTATCGGGATTTCATTTGTGTATCAATATTTCAGCAAACGGCTGGAGCTTAAGGAAGGAATGTCTATTCATGCCGAAAAAAAATAAAAGCCTTCTGCTTTTGCTGCTCTTTTTTGCGCCGCTTGCGCTGCCGCTTTTTTCGCATGACGCGGAAATTAATATTGAAGGCGAGAACAATTACAAGTCGGTGCGGTTGACTCCCCGGATTTACAATGAGGCGCACAGGAATCTTTCCGATTTTTTGATAAAGGACGGCGATGAGAATATTCCCTACTTTATCAATTCAAGTACCGGTAAAACAAACGAGACGAGGGAAACATATTTACTGAGACAGATTAATTCTTATATTAAAGACGATAATTTTTTCTTTGATTTCGAGCTTGCCCTTGCGCGTGACAGTGATATAATCGCGACTTCCATGGAATTTTCCACGAGAAACTCAGGTTTTGCCAAACCGGTGGATGTATTCGGCAGTTATGACAATATTCATTGGGAATTCGTGCAGAGCGATATGCTTTATGTCGTTGAGAGCAAATGGAAACTTGAGATTAATTTTAACCGTCCGCAAAAATACACGCATTACAGGTTAAAGTTAGCGAACAATCTTGAACAGATTTCTTTTTTCAGGGTTGAGCTTGTATATAGCCTGCGGATAAGCGAAGAAACATTTTTTATTGAATCTTTCAGGCCGGAATTTACCGTTGAAACCAAAGATAAAATAACAAAAATACTTGTTAAAGGTTTAAAAAATCTCCGTTTATGCGATCTTCAAATAGAAACTGACAGTATGTTTATAAGAAATGTCAAAGCCTCGGGGGACAGGGATAAAGAGCTTTACAATTTATCTGTAAACGGCACAACATACACAGACACGGTATTGCCACTTAACAGGAAGGTTTCAGAAAGCGATATATTCACCGTTATTATTAACGATGCGGATGACAAGCCTATAAATATTAACGGTATTGTAGCGCGATATTACGCGGATGACCTTGTGTTTCAGGGAAACGTGTTTCAGAGAAACGAGGGCGATGTTTACAGGCTGGAATTCGGCGTTGATTTATCAAGAGCGGCTCCGGTATATGATATAGAACGCTACAAGAACGAAATACTGAAAGGCCCCATCGACAGGCTTGAGTTAGGCGAAATAGTTTATGTTAAAACGGAGCATCCGCGCGAAAAAACTTCTTACAGGGTTATTTTTGATATTGTGATTGTACTCGTCGGCATTCTGCTTGGCACATTGATTATCTTAAAACTGAAAGCAGAATGAGCGCTCAACGTACCGGTATCCAAACAAAAAGTGCCCTTGCCAGGATGGTCACGGCGCAGCAGGCCTCCGCTTACTGTTGCTTCCTTCCGGACCTGGCAGGGTTGGGCGGCGCCTGCTCGCATGGTTCCTGGCAGGGGCAAAGATAAGATACAATGAATTCAGGAAAATGACAAGAGGAAAATTCGGGTGATTGATACCGGGGCATAACTATGTTATAGTTACGATACCCACTTATGAATAAAGAATTATCGAAATTTGCTGAGTTGCGGACAGGCTCGCCAATAGAGTTTGATTTTGAAAAACTCAAGGAAGCTGCAAGGATAGCGATTGAGGTTTCCCTCAAGGTGCGGACAGGCGAACAGGTACTGATAATCAGCAACCCCAGACGGGAAGTCGCCGTCATTGCTGAGGCGTTATATGACGCAAGCCTTGATGCAGGCGGCAGGCCGGTATTGATTTACCAGCCGGTAAAGGCGCAGATTGCGTTTGCTGAGCCTGCGGTGCTAGCCGCCTTTAACGCAAGGCCCGAAGTGGTTATTTCACTGAGCGATGAAAAGCTCGGCAAAGACCCCGCCGGTATCGCTTCGCCGTACCAGCACAATGGTACAGGCTATGACCATATTTTTCATCTGTTAATGTACGGCGAAAAAAACTGCCGTTCGTTCTGGTCGCCCTCAACCACGATAGAATCCTTTATCCGCACAGTGCCAATTGACTATGCCGAATTACAACGCCGTTGCGCCGCGATCAAGCAGATATTGGACAAGGCGGTTGAAGTCCATGTCAGCGCGCCCGGAGGAACAGACATTACCATCGGGCTGCGGGACAGAGAGGCAAAATCCGATGACGGCAATTTTTCGACGCCGGGTTCAGGCGGCAACCTTCCTGCCGGAGAAACCTTCATCAGCCCGGAAAACCTTACCGCAAAAGGCCGGATTTGTTATGACGGCTCTATCAGTGTCAACGAAGGGGAACTGATCATTACCACCCCGATTGTATGTCTGGTAGAAGACGGCTATGTGACTGAAATTACCGGCGCGGAGGAAGCGGATTGCCTGTTGAAGACTGTTGAAGCAGCCGAGCGCAATGCCTTTGAATTTGAAAGGGACGGCAAACTCCCCCCCAGTTTCGGTGAAATTTACGCCCGCAATGCCCGCAACATAGGCGAGCTTGGCATTGGCCTGAACCCCGCAGCCCGAATCACCGGAAAGATGCTTGAAGACGAAAAAGCCTTCCGCACCTGCCATTTTGCCATCGGCTCGAACTACGATGAAGACGCGCCCAGCCTTATACACCTTGACGGTCTTGTAAAAAGCCCCACCATAACGGCGATCTTTGAAGACGGAACCAAACAGGTAATTGAGCGGAACGGGGAACTGGACAGCAGTTTACTGTCTTGATTTTTTCTGTTCAAACAGTTACCATAGACCAACGCCAAGGTAGCTCAGTCGGTAGAGTAGCGCACTCGTAATGCGCAGGTCTCGGGTTCGATTCCCGACCTTGGCTGTAAAAAGGTAATAACGTATAATAATGTCGATGCGATTATGACGGCAGGCATAAGCATACTCAACGAGAAACTTGGCGCGATTGAAACGGAAATATTTATATCCGCTATTTCCGCCAACAAAACCAACTATACCGAATGGCGGCGTGACAACCTTTACAAAGGCATATCCGTTGAAGAAATAGCGCGTTCTGCCGCAGAACGCTTTCCACAGAAATCAGTCGGAGTGGAGAACGAAGTATAAACGGATTGATTATTTCCAATAGTTCAATCTGTTCGCGGCTATTTTTTCCGGTACATTTTTTTCAGATACCCACTTGACAAAAAAATGATTATTTAGTAAGTTTTATAAACTGCCGATATAGTTACGGTCAGCGATTAATTTGCCGTTTTTTTACTTTACGGATGTAAAGTTATAATATGCTGTTTTTGGGACTAGCGTAAAAGGTTTTAGTCCATGTTTTTATGGCCTAAAAAAAATAAATTTTTTTTTGTTTAGTGCTTGACAAAGTATATAAAAAAAGGGTATTTTTAGCGAACCGTCTTAAAGACGGCGGCGGTTTTAGGCCGCGCGCGACCTAAAGGTCGCTTTGATGTTTGGCAAAAAGCCGGAACCGCAAGGGACCGGCGACAGGGAAGGGGAGAGAGGGAAGGAAGCAGCGCCCGGCGCGAGCCGGGCGAGGCGTACGTTTTGGAAAGGGCCTTCAGCGGAAGCTGATAGCCGAACCGCGAGGGAAACCGAGCGGAGACCCGCCTGCCAGGGCGGGAGCGGACTAAGGTCCGTTTGAAGTGATAGTCTGGCCGGCTTCGGCCGGCTGGAATAAATATCATGGAGAGTTTGATCCTGGCTCAGAACGAACGCTGGCGGCGCGTCTTAAGCATGCAAGTCGGGCGGCAAGGGGGAGC
>Ga0268262_10002349_pt1 | contig 22018 bp, 19 predicted proteins | sample TergutNc150P3_FD_190354 | JGI IMG/M metagenome (GOLD analysis project Ga0268262, IMG submission 190354) | Nasutitermes corniger P3 segment gut microbial community from laboratory colony in Florida, USA - Nc150 P3 (SPAdes) (version 2) | ecosystem: Host-associated > Arthropoda: Insects >... | reverse complement strand
CCAAACCCGATGGCAAGGATTGGGAAACCATAAAATTAGCCGACCATACTATAGGCGTTCCAAAGGCTATCGATTTAGCTGTGTCGGAGTTCCGCGGAGCGAAGGGCGGCGGTTGGGGTTTATCGCTTAGAAGGTTTAACATCATCGATGATAAAACCACCGTGGCTAGAGGTGAGGAATTCACAGTTGACCACTCATTGAGCGATGTATCCTCAACAACTTTCCCCCGTACCACATCAGGCGTAGCGTTAATAGATGATAACAACAACTTAGTGGAAGTTTTGGGAACCTTGGACATCCCCTCAGACGCAAGCCTCAACCGTGCCTCTGCCAAAAAAATAAGGTGCAAAGTTTCAAATGCCGCCTTTGGAAAATATAAATTGCGTATCGTGGTAAAAACCGAAGGCAAAGACGAGTGGAGAGTTGTAACCCAAACCGATGGAAACCTTCCAACAATTATTGATTTCACAGTCCAGGAATTCCCCGTAGCAGGAGGGGGAGTGCCGGGGGGCAATGCGTTTGCCGGCAATGGAGTGTGCCCGTATTAAAAGGAGAACAGCGCAATGAAAAATATTAAACTCGCGCTGGCGGCAGCCTTGGGGCTTGCCATTATCTTCTTTGCTTGCGAGGAAAAAAAAACAGAGCAAGAAGTTTCGCAGGAGATAGCGGCGCAGTTGAAAGCAGAGGCAAAAAGAGAAGCATACATAAAAGCAAATGGCGGAACATTCACCGACACCCGCGACAGCACAATCTACAAAACCGTGAAAATAGGCGAGCAGGTTTGGATGGCGGAAAACTTGAACTACAACGCAGACGGCAGCAGATGCTATGCAAATGAAGAAAGCAACTGCCAAAAATATGGCAGACTTTATAATTGGGAAACAGCTATGAAAGTTTGCCCAAGCGGTTGGCATTTGCCAGACGCAAATGAATGGAAACCCATAGTGAATTTAGCAGGTGGCGAAGAAAAAGCTGGGAAGGAACTCAAAGCATCTAGCGGTTGGAAAGACAGCGAAGATGGCGATAAAAATGGCAATGGCACAGACAATTACGGATTTTTTGCCCTGCCGGGCGGCTATGGCAATTCCGATGGCAGTTTCAACAGCGTAGGCAACCACGGCGATTGGTGGAGTAGCTTTGAGAAAGATAGCGACTACGCCTACGATGGGGGTTTGTCTTACAACTACGAGGGCGTTTACTACACCTCTACCGATAAGAAGGAACTGCGAAGCATTCGCTGCTTAAAGAATTAGCTTGCTCTCGCTGCATCAAGGATTTGCCCGCCCTCTTCTCCCGCGCCGGGGCCTAGTTCCAAAATATAGTCGGCGTGGTTCCTGAACAGCTCGTTGTGCTCAATGGCAATTACGGTGTGCCCTTTTTGGGTTAAGCCTTTGAGCAGATGCAGCAGCAGGGCAGTGTCTTTCATGGAAAGCCCTCTGCCCGGTTCATCAAATAAATAGAGGGTGCGGGGCAGCTTGGCTTTTGCCAAATCCTGCGCAAGCCTTAAACGCTGCAACTCCCCGCCGCTCAAATGCGTGGTTGGCTGCCCAAGCCGCAAATAGTGCAAGCCAGTTTCTGCAAGGGGTTTTAACTTGGATGTTATGTTTTCAAAATTGGCAAAAATCTCCAACGCTTTGGAAACGGATAAAGCCAAAACATCCGCTATGGACATAAGTTTAAAACGTATTTCCAAAACCTCGTCTCTAAACCTTTTGCCAAGGCATATTGGGCACTCGCTTTCGTCGTAGCCGCTTGGGTCAAATAAAAAGCCATCTCCTTTGCAATTCTCGCAACGTCCGCCCGGTTTGTCTGTGCCAAACTTAGCCGCTGAATATCCGCGAACTTTGCTCTCCGGCAGCCCCTCAAAGAGGTTTTTCAAAATTTGCATAATATCAATGGCGGTCGCTATGGTGCTCCGTTTTTGCGCAAAAGCCCTGCCCGTTCTTGCCGCTAAAATTGAATCTATCCCTGTGATTTTTTTGCGGTTTACAAGAGGCTCTATAACCCCCCACAAAAGCGAGCTTTTGCCCGAACCGCTCACCCCGCAGATGATTGTCATTGCGCCTATAGGTATATCTACATTCAAGTTTTTTAAATTGTTGACACGTGCGTTTTTTATCCGAATATAATTCTGGGCAGAGGGGGTAGCCGGAAATTGCAAATTGCAGGCGAGGGGGAGGCTTCCCCCTTCAATTATTTCCCCGCCTTCTTCTCCGGCACCCGGTCCCATCTCAATAACGTGGTCTGCGCGGCTTATTACGCTTGGGTGATGCTCTATCAAAACCAGCGTGTTTTCCCTCTCCTTTAATTTCACCAACACATTCCACAATTTTTCAACATCTTTTTGGTGCAAGCCGCTTGCGGGTTCGTCTATGCAGAGCAAAATCCCGTTCAAATGCCCGGTGCAGAGCGCGGCAAGCCTAACTCTCTGAGCTTCTCCGCTGCTGAGTGTTTCCGCTAAACGCCCAAGGCTCAAATGCCCCAAACCCAAGTCGCACAAAAACGAAATCCTAAGCGGAATATCAAAGATGGTGGCTTTTAACCTATCTGGGACTCGCTCCAAATAAATTGGCAATTTCTCGTTCAATTCCAGCAGCGTTTTTGAGTGCAGGGAGAGCCACGAAAAATCTTCCCATTTGCTGTGCAGAGCTAGATTGGTGAGTTGAAAGTTGTTGCATTCCGGGCAGTCTAAGCCGTTGCCTTTGCATTTTGGGCATTGCCCTTTGTTGTTCCAAGGCGAAAAATGCCGCACGCTCAAATGCTCCGCTTCTAAGCCGTGAACTTCGCAGCGGGGAATTGCAGAGAGGAATAATTTTTGAGTTTCCATGTCTGCCAAAATCAAATTCTCGCTCACCTTCAAAGCCGTGTCTATAGCTTCGGAAAGCCGTGTGCGTTGATTTTCCTTTGCCATAAGCCTGTCTATTATCAGGTAGAATTCCTGCGGGATTATGCCTTTCATGTTTGTGCTTAAAAAATCCAGTGATACGGATTTGCCGTCAACAATGGCTTTCACAAAGCCCTGCGTTAAATAAATTTTTGCAAGTTCGCTCAATGTTCTGTTGCTCACTTGAACAGGGGAGAGAATTTGGATTTTTGTTCCCTCTTCTATAGCGGATAGTTTTTCCACCATTCGCTGCGGGGTTAGGGATTTCATCTCTGCGCCACATTCGGGGCAAACGGGGTTTGCGTATTCCGCGAACAGAATTCTGAGCATGGGGGCAATTTCCGCTAGGCTTGCTACGGTCGCTTTTTTGGTGGCTATTTTATCGCCACATTCAAGCGCGATGCTCGGCCTTAGATTGTGGATGGCTTTTACCGGAACGTGCTTAGGTCCGCCAAACATGGCTATTGCGGAGTTGCCCAGCGTTTCTAAATATCGGCGGCGGCTTTCCGCGTGCAGCACGTCCAGCACAAGGCTGGATTTGCCGCAGCCGGATGGTCCGCAGACTACGGTTATGCCCCCCGTTCTAAAATTTGCGTTTACATTTTTTAGGTTGTTGGCACAGGCACCTATAACCCGTATATCTTCCATATCTAACCCCCTCCCCCCTTTGTCTATCCAAACCTGGCGTTTACCAGTTTCATAGCCGCATAATCCATGTTTTGGGCGGTTTTTTCCACCCTGCCCGCTATCCAGGTGTGCAGAAGATGCACCGGAATTGCAACGGAAAGCCCTGCTTCGGTGGTTATCAGGGCTATGGAGATACCGCCAGCCAGTAGCTTAGGGTCTGCGGTGCCGTGCATGGTTATAACATTAAAAAGCTCTATCATGCCCATTACGGTTCCCAAAAGCCCCAGCAGGGGAGCGGTGGTGCCCAAAATTGAGATTACGGGGAGCCTACTCTCCAAGTGCGGGACTATTTTTGCAAATTCCGCCTCCACCGCTTTTTCCACATCTTCCCTTGTCTTTAAGTCCGGGTTAAAAATAGTCTTTGCAATTTTCCCAAAAGAGCCTTCCAATTTTCCGACATATTCATCCAATTCCCTTCGCTTGCCCTTTTCGTGCAATTCTAAAATTTTTTCGATTCCTTTTTCCGGGAATTTCCCATTCTTGAACAGGACAAAAAATCTCTCCGCTATTAAACCTACCGCTGCTAGCAGCATCGCCAAAATGGGGTACATCAAAATCCCGCCATCCTGCATGAATTGGGAGAATTTTTCCGAGATGCTTTTCTCTTTTTGGTTTGCTATTTCCGTTGATAAGTACGAATTTAAAAACGGGTCTATGGGCACAAGCAAAAATTCCTGCCCGCTGTCTTGGGGAGTTGCATAGCTAATCCCGCCCAACCTTATGTTTGTATCTTTTTTTTCAATGCCCTCTGTGTACTCGATATTTTTTTTGGCGAGCGAAAAGAGAATTTCCGCAGCTTGCAGTGGAGAGTCCTTTGCAAGCGAAATATCCGGGATTGCAAAAGGGATAGCTCCCTTGTTTACCGATTTTAATTCCAGCACCCTGCCTTGGTCTGGGAACACGGAGGCAAAAGCGGCTCTAGCTTTTTCCGCGTCTTCGTTGGCGTAGCTGAGTGCTTCCCTTGCAATTCTAAGCTCTTCAAAAAGCCTTGAGCGCTCGGAGAATATGGCCTCTGTTTTTTCCTTTTTGTTTTCCAGCTGCTGGTCTATGCGTTCCCTCTCTTCGTTTTGCTTGGACTTTTCTTGCCAGCGTTTTGCAACAACCATGTCTCGCGCTTGCCTCGCTTCTTCCAAATCCGCCTTTGCGCTGTTAATTTCCGCTTGCAGCCGTACCAAATCGGTCTGAGCAAAAATGTTCATCGAGAGCATTAAAATTAAATAGAATATAAAACGCACAGCTATAAAGTAGTAAAAAAATTAAAGTTTTTTAAAGAATTCCCATAGGGCGTTTGTCATTTTTTCTAAGGTGTAGTTTTGGCTGTGTATTACAGAATGTTTGCGCATATCTTGGTATTCCGGGGTTCCAAACATTTCGCAGCATTTGCCGAGTTGATTTTCCCATTCGTCTAAATTTTCAAAAGGCAAAACCCAGCCGCATTTTTCCTCTGCGTTTTTGATTATGTCTTGAGGGCCGCCTTTGTCGGTTACCAACACCGGAGTTCCGCTCGCAAGGGATTCAACAACCACATTGCCAAAGGTATCCGAGCCGCTTGGGAATAAAAAGAAATCCGCATTGGCGTAAAGTTCCGCAAGCTCTTTGCCCGTTCTAACTCCTACAAAATACACATTTGAATAGTCGAGCATATTTTTTATAAGCGTTTCTAAATACCACCCGCCGCCCACAAAGGTCAGTTCCGCATTTGCTGCAAGCTCTGGATACTTTTTGCAGAATTCTTCCCACAGCACTTCCAAAAAAGATATGTTTTTTTCCACGGATATGCGCCCCACGTAAAGGAAGCGGACTTTGCGTTTTTGCTGCGTTTGGGGCAATTTTCTATAATCGGGCGAAAAATTTTCCAAAGGGATGCCCCTAGGCAAAACTTTTATCAATTCCGGTTTTACCTTTATCTCCGTCTCTAAAATTTCGCGGTAAGTTTCGCAAGGGCTTATGACCGGGGTTGTGTTTTGATAAAATATGCGCATGTAGTTGAGTACATAACGGCGCATCCAGGCTTCCTTAACCAAGAAGCGGGTATAGCTGGGGACATCGGTGCGGTAGTGGCTTACCACTTTTAAGCCAGCTACTCTGGCGGCTAGCCAAACCAACCATGCTCCGGGGCTTGGGGTTTCCAGTTCCAATATATTCGCTGGGTAGTGTTTCAAAAATCTTAGCACGGGGGCGAGCTGCGGGAATGCCAATTCGCTATCTGCATAGCCGAGCTGCTCCATGCTCGCGGCGCGCGGAAAAAGCACAACAAAGCTGTTTTCAATAACTCCGTTGGTGCGGGTATGGAAGGCACTGCCCCAAAGCTGCGCTTTTTTGCCTTTTGACCTTAAATATGGCACAACCGAGCGCAAACTGTTGGCTATGCCGTTCACCTCGTCTAAATTGTCGGAATAAAAAATTACGGAAATATCTTCGTTTGCTGGTTTGTTCTTATTTCTCTCTTTATAGAATTTGCGCAGTTTTAGCAAGCCGTAGAGGTTGATGATTACCTGATACACCATCCTTAAAAGGAGCATGGTGGTTCTAACGTTTCCGGGGCGGTAATGCGGCCCCTGCTTGGTGGCTCTGAACACGGAAGTTACCGTGCGCCCTTTTATAAACGGGCGTGTATCACCGCCATTTGGCGGTTTAAGGGGTAAACTCATATAACTGAATTTAGTAAATGCTCTTCTTGCATAGAAATGCCCAGCTAACATTATCTATTTTCCCGATATGCCTTTTTTTTTAATTGTCCTATTTGCTTCAACCGTTTTTGCCGCAGTTGCTGGCGAAAGCCGCTACGCTTCGCTCTCTCAAGATGGGGGAATGCAGGGGAACCCGGCAGCACTTAACGCTTTTGGAAGTTCAGGCGCTATATTTAGCTACGGAAAAACAGGAGAAAACATCGGCGATAGGGATAATTTTTTGCTAGGTCTTTGGGGGAGCAACTTAGGCACGGCTTTTGATTGGACAAATGGAAAAAACGGCTACGATAGAAGCGAGTGGTCTTTTGTGGGCAGCGAATCTAATTCAAGCCGTTCCTTCTTTTTTGGCAGCAGGTTTTCTGCGGCCAGGGTTTCGCGAAAGCACGGGACTTCCTTTTTGCTTTCGCCCGGTTTTTTGCTCCGCCCGGTTTCCCTTGTTTCGGTTGGGTTTTGGAGCGAACATGCCTTTCAATATGGCTTTTATCAAAACAGAGTGCAGAACGCAGGGCTTTCCATAAGGCCGGTGAATGGGATAACCGCAAGCTGGAACGCAAACATAAAAAATTATGAGCAATTAAAACATTTCTCTTCGCAAGCAAGGCAAAACATATTGCTTGAACTGGAGGCTTTTGATTTGACTCTTGGCTTGGAATATCCCCTTGTGGCACCGGACGATAACGGCGAATTAAGGCTTTCTCTTTCCGCTGCCCTAGGTTCGCATTTAAATGCTTCTTATGCCATTGATGCAGGTGATGCGTATTTGAGAAATAATTTTAATTTCAGAAAATTTAGCTTGATAAGACATTCCGCATTGAACGAGAGTTCTTTGGGATATAGCATAGTTCATGTACATTTGGGAAGCATAAATGAAAAAAGCAATGGATGGAGCGTTTTTGGCGACCAAGAAAACGATTTGGAAACTCTAAGAAACACTTTTGTCCTTTTGGAAAGATCCAGTACCAAAGCTGTGCTCTTTGATTTTTCCAATTACAGAGGCGGGTTAAGCATTTCCCAAGAGATTCGCAGGGGGATTGCCTCTTTAAAAAATAGGGGCGTAAAAGTTGCTGCCTATACAAATGATTACCGCCCTTCTATTATATTTGCCGCATCCGCTGCGGATAAAATAATTTTGCAGCCATCCACATTTGTGAACTTTAAAGGGCTTGCCAGCGAAGTTCTTTATTACAAAGGATTATTGGACCGGGTTGGCATAAAGTTTGAAATGCTCCGGCACGGGGGCTATAAATCCGCGATGGAACCTTATGTTTTGGATTCCATGAGCAATGAGGCTAGGGAAAATTTGCATGGGATTTTAAGCGGTTGGTGGAGCGTGGTGAGGGATACGGTGGCAGCATCCAGGGGGCTTTCCCCAGCGTTTTTGGACAGCATCGCGAGCAATCCCAAAACAACCGCAAGCTCTGCAAAAAACAACGGCCTGGCAGACACCCTGCTCTATATGGAAGATGTTGCAGAATATATTTCCAAAGTTTTTTTAGGCAAGGAGAACAAAGATGCGAGCATGGAGAGTTGGTATTTAAGCGGTGAAAAAATAATTTCAAATTCATGGCAGCCGGTGGCAAAGATAGCGGTGCTAAATATAGACGGGATGATAATTCCGGGCTATGGCTCAAACGACCCTTTGTTTGGGAACAGCATTGCTGGCGTTGCGAGTTTAATAGAAACCATAAACGATATAGGCTATTCCGATGAATACGATGCTCTTATTTTACGCATAAATTCGCCCGGAGGTTCGGCGATTGCTTCTGATGAGCTTTGGCATTCGCTCAAAACGCTAAGGGAAAACGGAATGCCAATTATAGCGAGCGTTGGCGATATGGCGGCGAGCGGTGCCTATTATACGGCGTGTGCTGCGAATAAGATTGTGGCAGAGGCGGGCAGCGTTGTGGGGAGCATTGGGATTTACGGTGGCAAGTTGAATGTTAGCGGGCTTCTCGCAAAATTCAGGATGAGAAACGAGGTTGTAAAAACCCACGAAAGCGCAAACGCGCAGAGCATATTCAGCGGGTTTTCCAAAAATGATAGCATTGCCTTGCAAGAGTATATGGACGACTTTTATTCGCGCTTTGTGGGCGTGGTCTCTGAGGGCAGGAACATGAGCGAAGAACTTGTGGATTCCCTTGGGAACGGAAAGGTGTATGTGGGGATTGAAGCGGTTAAAAACGGTTTGATAGACGAGATAGGCGGTTTTGAATATGCGGTTGAACTTGCAAAAAAAGACGCTGGTTTAAGGAAAAGCGCAAGGGTTGAGATAGTGCATATAAATAACTGGGGCTACTCGTTTACGGATAGAATTTCTGCAATGGCAAAAGGGGAAAAGCAGATATATCCGTGGCTGAATTCATTGGAAAATACTCAGGGTTGGGCAATTTATTATGGCAAATGATTTTTACGAGTTGGAATTAGGCGACGTTTACACAGGGCCTTTGGATCTGTTGTATCTCTTGATGAAAAAAGAGGAAATTTCCTTTGAAAAAATTTCCATAGCTAAAATTGCAGACCAGTATTTGGAGCACATAAGCGACCCAGAAAACATAGATTTATCTTATGCGGGGGATTTTTTAGACCTTGCGAGCCGCTTGATGGTGTTGAAAGCAAGGGAGCTTTTGCCTAAAGATGAGCAGGGCGAAGACAATATGCTGGATTTTGAAATAGAGCGCGAAACGCTTATAAGGCAAATGCAGGAATATCAAAAATTTAAACGGGTTGCGCTTGGCTTGCAGGAATTGGAAGAGAAAAATTTTGGCACTTACGGGCGCGGGCGCATGGAAAAAATAACCAGGGATTCCCAGCTTGCGGATGCGAATATATGGCAGCTGCTAAAGGCCTTTCATAAAACATTGCAAGCCCATTCTTACAACAGCGTGCATACGGTGGAAGTTGACAATGTTACCATTGAGGATAGGGAACAGCATATAAACGGTTATCTTGAGCAACGTGGCAGAGCCATGTTCGATGATTTGCTCGGCAAAGAAAAGGTGCCTATAATGACTGCTGTTACTTTTATAGCGATGCTGGAATTAACAAAGATAGATAGCATAGTTTTTAGGCAGAGCGAGGTAAACGGCCTTTTATGGCTTTACAGAAAAAAACAAAACGATGAATATAAAGAGGAGCTTGCCAAAGAAAAGATATACTATTCGCCAGACCCGGACGTTTTGGGCGGTTTGACGGATTATCTGCGCGGGCGTTCCAGTGTGCAGGAGATTGAGGAGCGGAGCGCGCTGGACTCGGTTTTGAAGCACGCTATGCAGTTGATTGAAGGCGGCGCAAAAATAGAGGAAAGCGACATTCAAGCCATGCTGGAAGGAAAGCTATGATGAGCCACGAGTTTTTTCACGAGCAAGCCCATATCGAAAAACGCCATGAACTAAAGAGAGGAATATTGCTGCTGGGGATATGCTCATTATTGTTGCTATTATTGTATCTATACCGCCTTTTTTGCCATTTTCAGGAGTTTGAAGCAGACCGCCTTGCCGCCGAAAAATGCGGAAGAAAATCCGCCTTGGAAAGCCTTAAATTTTTGCAGATGCAAGAGGGCAAAATTGGCTTTTTCGCAAATCTATTCTCGCTCCATCCGCGCACCGAAAAAAGGCTCAAAGCGATTTAGCTATCAAGTAAAACATAGAGCTTTCTTTGCTTTTGCCCGTGCCAGGGAAATCCTCGCCCTGCGTTCCCTCTTGCAGCAGCTTGAACTTTTTGCCATTTTTGGTAAATGCGTTTTTTGCCGTTTTGAGCAAGGTTTTACCGTCCCATTCGCTGTAATTAGTTGCTAGCAATATAACGCCGTCATCTTCTAAAATGCTCACCGCTTTTGCGGCTAAGTTTTCCAAATCCTTTTCCACCGAGAAATGCTCTTTGCCATTTTTTGCAAAGCTGGGCGGGTCAACTGCGATGGCTCCGAATTTCTTTCCTTTTTTTATGCACCAATCCACATATTCTTCTGAGCTGCCGCAAAAAAATTCCCCTTGCTTAATCTCCATCTCGTTTAATAGGTAATTCTCCTTGCCTTTGCTAAGATTTTTTTTGCTTATGTCCACATTCACGGCTTTTGCCGCTCCGTTTTTCCTAGCGTGAACGCTAAAAGAGCATGTGTAGGCAAATAGGTTCAGCATTTCCTTTTCTTTGCACAGCTGCGCAAAACAGTGCCGCGCTTCGCGCATATCCAAAAAAAGGCCGGGGTTCAGGGTGTCCAGCAGGTCAACGGCAAATTTGCAGCCGTATTCTTCAACAACGGTTTTGGAATTATCCCCAAACACCGCTTTAATGCTGCTACGGTCTGCAAACCTGTATTTTACCGCTATGAATTTTGGGGAAAAACGCTCCTTTAATAACTGTATTAACTCCTCTTCTTGCCCAAGCAAATTTTTGTTGAAGAACTGAATTTGGTAGCAATCGTTATATTTATCAACAGCAACGCCATCTAAACCGTCCGCTATTCCGTTGCACAATCTATACGCAGTAGGGGAGCCTTTTAACACAATTATTTATGCTAACTTATAATGTTCTTTGAGCTGCCCTTTAAGTTCGGCATTTTCTGTTCTGAGTTTGTCTATCTCGGATTTTAGCTTGTCTATTTCTATTCTCAGTTCTTTAATTTCCATTTTAAGTTCTCTGATTTCGTTGGTGGAGGCTTCCCACAACCCTTTCCATGCCATTACGGACTGTGTAAGTGCCTCTAGCTGATTATCTCTTTTATCTTTAAGAAATTTAGCCAATACAGTTAGTATGGCAGCTATCCCTGCCAAACCGCCTACCGCGCCTGCATACGCTAAAGTTTGCTCCATATATCTAATATAGTAAATGCTGATTAACTCACGACCTTAACTTTATTCCATCAGCATTCCCCCCTTGAATGGAGATTTTTTAACAAAAATCACCATTCGTCCCCCCGTTTTTTCCGCTCGGAGAGCTAACGGGGGGAACGCCACAGCGAAATTCAAAGTTAATTAGTGGCTACTATAGTAAATATAATTCAATATAATTCCCAGATTTTACTATCTTTACCCCATGAAGAAAATACTCCTCCTTTTATGCGCTTATGTCTGTTCCTTTGCCGCTGAAGGCAGCAATGCAACCTCCAGTGCTTCCAATGCTTCTAGTGCTTCTAGCGCTTCTAGTGCCTCCAGCGTTATCTCCTTTAGCACAACATTCATGGACTCAACGGGGAAGTTCTTTTTCACTTACCCCACGGTTTTGCCAGACTCAAACGCTTTGCGGGAGTTGCAGAAAAACTTTGTGATTCAAAGATTTGAAAAATTTCCCTTTTCAACCAAGGATATAGCCGCATCCTTAAGCTTTTACAAAGAGCAAAATAAGGAAATAGAGATTTTAAGAGACCAGGCCTCTTTTCCCCTGCCCGGCATTGTGCAGTTTGTGACCTACCATTATTCGTATTCCCCCGGCGCTGCTCACGGCGAAGGCGGTTCCAAAGTGGGCATTTACGCGCTTGCAGACGGCAAAAGAATAGATTTAAAAAACATTTTCACAAAAGGTTCTGAAAAGAGCATAACCCAATTGATAATAAAGGAATTTTTGAGAATACATAATTTGCAAAGGCTAGACGATTATTCCTATACCAAAAAAGAGAGCGATTTTACTCCGGTCAACGCCATGATTAGCGAACTGGGCATGGACTTTATTTACCCCACCTACAAATTGGCGCCCCACTCTGCGGGCGAGCAAAAGATATTTTTGCCGTGGGATACTCTAAAACTCTACCTGAATAAACAGTCGATTGTTTATCAGAGGTTAAAATTTTAAAATTATCGGTTATGGTGTATGCAAGAAAAGGTTCAGAAATTTTTAGAACGTTATGAAGAATTGGAGCAGGAGCTTTCAAAACCCGACGTTGCATCAAATCCGGAAATTTTCACAAAATTGCACAAAAGTTTTAAGGCCCTGGAAAAAACTCACGCTGTTGGCTCCGAATATATACGGCTTTGCAGCGATTTAAGGGAATGGAAAGAGGCCCTTAGCGGCAGCGACCAAGAACTTGCCCAAGCTGCCAAAGCGGAAATTTCCCCTTTGCAAGAGCGCATAGAAAGCATGGAGAGCGAGCTGCAAGTGTTGATGGTCCCTCCAGACCCCTTTGACAACCGCAACGCGATTTTGGAAATAAGGGCAGGGACAGGCGGCGATGAATCCTCTCTTTTTGCTGGCGATTTATTCAGGATGTACAGAGCGTATTTGGAGAACAGGGGTTTTAAGGTAGAGGTTACCGACATAAGCGAAGGGACGGTTGGCGGCTTTAAGGAAATTTGCCTTTTTGTGAGCGGAACCGATGCCTACGGCGTTTTGAAATTTGAGAGCGGCGCGCACAGAGTGCAGCGCGTGCCAGAAACCGAATCTCAGGGAAGGGTGCATACATCGGCGGCAACGGTGGCGGTTATGCCAGAAGCAGAGGAAGTTGATGTTGACATTCGCAACGAAGATTTAAAAGTGGATGTGTACAGGGCAAGCGGCGCGGGTGGCCAGTACATAAACAAAACGGATTCTGCGGTTCGCATAACGCATATACCAAGCGGCGTGGTTGTGGCTTGCCAAACGGAACGCAGCCAAATTCAAAACCGTTCAAAAGCCATGGAGCTTTTGCGCTCCCGCCTTTTAGACCACGCCATCTCCGAAAAGCAGAGAAAAGAAGCAGCCGAGAGAAAAAGCCTTGTTGGCACCGGAGACCGCAGCGACAAAATTCGCACTTACAATTTTCCACAAAACAGGGTTACAGACCACCGCATAAACTTAACCCTTTACAACCTGGACAAAATAATAGCAGGGGATTTACAGGAAATTATAGACGCTTTGCACTTAGCGGACGCGCAGAGCAAGTTGGGGAACTCATGAAATTGTTTTTGAAATACTTTCTCGCCTCGGCGCTCGGCACTTTCTGTGCCTTCGCTTTGGTAATCATCGTGGCAATAATCTCCATATCTGCGATGCTGCTCGCCGATTCAAGCCAAAAAAATGACTCGCCCATTTTGAGGATAAACCTGAACGGGATAATCTCGGAAAAGGAGAGCTACGACCCGCTAGCATTGGCGTTTTTCAAGTTTGGGATAAAGCAGCAGGGGCTAAACGATATTTTGAGCGCCATAGAAGAGGCAAAGTATAACCCACAATACAAAGGCATATACCTGAATTTAGGCTTTGTTCAAGCGGGGCTTTCTGCTATGCAAGAGATAAGAAACGCCTTGCTCAAGTTTAAAGAGAGCGGAAAATTTGTGGTTGCTTATGGGGAAATGGTTTCGCAAAAAAGCTATTACGCAGCATCGGTTGCAGATAAAATAATCATTAACCCCCTTGGGATGCTGGATTTTAAAGGGATTGGGAGCATGAGGCAATACAACAAGGGAATTTTTGAAAAGATGGGAATTGAGATGCAGGTATTTAAAGTGGGTGAGTATAAATCTTATGTTGAGCCTTATACCAGCTCTGCCATGAGCGACTTTGACAGGGAGCAGAGAAGCGTTTATTTAAAAGCATTGTGGGGAGAAATGCTAGACGGGATTTCCAAGAGCAGGGAAATTCCCATAGATTCGCTTGAACGCTACGCAGACGAGTACTTGCTATTTTCCAACACGGAAAACTTGGTGAAGTACAAACTGGCAGACTCGCTTGCATACAGAGTGGATTTTGAAAATTCCCTAAAGGAAATGGCTGGGATTAAAAAGGAAAAAGAGCTTAAATTCGCTAAAGTCTCGGATGTGCTGAGTGATTATATGCTGAGGAGCGTTGCTAAAAACGCTGGCAAAATAGCTGTTCTTTACGCGGAGGGCAGCATTGTTGGCGATGAAGAAGCGGATTTATATTCCGGTTCTGTGATAGCCTCTAAAACATATTTAAAAGAGCTGAAAAAATTGCAGGAAGATAGTTCCGTTAAAGCCGTTGTTTTTAGGGTGAATTCCGGCGGTGGTTCCGCCTATGCTTCCGACCAAATTTGGCACAGCATACGGGAGCTTTCAAAGGTAAAGCCAGTTGTGGCTTCTTTGGGTTCCCATGCGGCGAGCGGTGGATATTACATCGCTTGCGGCGCGAGCAAAATAGTGAGTTCCCCAACCACGCTCACAGGTTCAATAGGGATTTTTGGGCTTTTCCCAAGCGGCGAAAAACTAGCCAACGATGTTGGAGCCTCTTATGACGGAATAGGCACAAATAAAAACACCTTGTTTGGCGAGCAGGTTTTGAGCATACCGTTTTTGGAAGCGGGAATTTTGCCAGCGCGCCCTTTGAGCGAGAGCGAACACGCGATGTTGCAAGCTTTTATTGAGCGCGGCTACAGCACGTTTTTGTCCCGTTGCGCAGAGGGCAGGGGCAAGAGCGTACAGGCTTTGGATTCCATAGGCCGTGGCAGGGTTTGGGCTGGGGGCAAAGCGGTTGAGATAGGGCTTGCAGACACTTTGGGCGGTTTTGAAACAGCCTTGGAAATAGCGGCAACCCTTGCAAACCTCGGTGATTATTACACAGAGGAATTTCCCAAACCCAAAGACCCCCTTGAGAGATTTTTTGGAGAGATGTTTGGCTATGCAAAACTCAGAACCCTTGAATTTATTTTAGGAAAAGACGGCTTAGAAACCGCCCGTTTGCTAAACGCCCTCTCCAACCACGACTACATACAAGCTGTTGCCCTGGAATAAATTTTGTTAAAAAGCACCATTAAGGGGGGAAGTAAATGCGATTAGCATTTACTATATTTATTACATGGAATGGTATTACATAGACTCCTCTAAGCCGGAGGGTAAAAGGAGAAACGGGCCTTGGTCTCCGAGGCAGATGCTGTTATTTGCCGAGCAGGGTGCTTTTTTGCCAGAAACCCTTGTGTGGAGAGATGGCTTTGACGGCTGGCGCCCGTGGGGCGTAGCCGAGCCGGAGCTTAAAACTCAGTTCCAAACAGAAACGGTAAAGCAGATTGTGGAAGAGGAGATTTTGCCCAATATCAACGCCAGCAAAGCCGAATATGCTGGTTTTTTGATAAGGCTGTGCGCTTTTTCTATAGACGCCGTTGTTATACAACTCATCTTTGTTCTGCTCTCGCCAATTCATGCGAACTTTGGCGTTATCTCGGAAGTGACCCCGCAGACAACCGTGGCGGAGCTTATGCCCACCATGCTTTTTGCATTTTGCCTTATATTCCTTTACAACTCCTTTTTTGTGAAGAATTTTTCCGGGACTCTTGGGAAAATTGTGTTTGGCTTGGCTGTTGTGCGCCATAGCGGAAAACCCATGACATGGGGCTGCGCCTTTTTTAGGGCTTTCATCGCATTTTTTTCCAGTTCTTTTTTTGGCGCGGGCTGCCTTATTGCAGCATTTGACATTGAAAAACGGGCTTTGCACGATTTTATGGCAGACACCAGGGTTTTAAAATTGCAGAGGACCTAAAATTAGGGGGGGTTAAATTGAAACTTTCGATAAACGGCGAAGATGTAGAAGCGAGTTATGCAACTCTAGGCGAGTGGGCAGATGTTGAATTGGGCAATGCCCACGGCATTCAAGGCATTGCCGTGGCTGTGAACGATAACATTGTGCCGGATTCGCAGTGGGTTTCTTTTGCGTTGCACGATGGCGATAAAATTTTGGTTGTTGCGGCGGCTCAAGGGGGCTGATAGGTGGATGTTGGCACCGTATTCATTCGGGGGAAAATCCACCCCGAAATTCAGGTTAGAATGCGCGAAATTGTTCTGGACGATGAGGAAATCCCCAGGATAACGCTATACGACACCGGCACGGCTCCCCGCCATGTTTCTAGCCATGCAACCCATAACACCCCATTCCAAACCCAGCGCCAAGCCGCCATAAATGGCATAATAACGCCGGAAATGGAATACGCGGCTATCAGGGAAGGGGTTGAGCCGCAAATAGTGCTAAAGGAGCTGGCAGAGGGCAGGGCAGTGCTGCCCGCAAACAGAAAGCACCCCGAATGCGAACCCATGATAATAGGCTCTAAATTTTTGGTTAAGATAAATGCCAACATAGGGAATTCCGCTTTGGGCAGCAACATAGAAGAAGAAACCCATAAAATGCTTTGGGCTATAAAATGGGGCGCGGATACGGTTATGGACCTAAGCACGGGCAAAGACATACACCAAACCCGCGAAGCCATAATAAGGAATTGCCCTGTTCCCGTTGGCACCGTCCCAATTTACCAGGCGTTGGAAAGAGCGGGTGGCAACCCTAATAAACTTAGCTGGGAAATTTATAGGGATGTTTTAATTGAGCAAGCGGAGCAGGGGGTTGATTATTTTACCATACACGCGGGGCTTTTAAGGGATTACATCCCCCTTGCGCTAAAGCGCACCACCGGCATAGTTTCGCGCGGGGGTTCCCTTATGGCCTGTTGGATGCAAGCCCATAAGCAGGAGAATTTTCTATTCACGCACTTTAAGGAAATTTGCGAGATTTTAAGGGAATACGACATAGCCGTTTCGCTTGGGGACGGGCTGCGCCCCGGCAGCATTGCGGATTCCAATGACCAAGCCCAATTTGCCGAACTCAAAACCCTGGGCGAACTTGCAAAAGTGGCATGGAATTTGAATGTTCAAGTACTTATAGAAGGTCCTGGGCACGTACCTTTGAACAAGCTCAAAGAGAACATGGATTTGCAGTTGAAACTTTGCCACGGCGCGCCATTCTATACGCTTGGCCCCTTGGTGACCGACATTGCCCCTGGCTACGACCACATAACCAGCAGCATAGGCGCTGCTGTTATAGGGATGTTAGGGACTGCCATGCTCTGTTATGTTACCCCAAAGGAACACTTGGGGTTGCCCAATAAAGATGATGTTCGCACGGGTGTGGTCACATATAAATTAGCCGCCCACGCAGCAGACATAGCCAAAGGCAATGAACAGGCTTTGCTTAGGGACAAAGCCTTGAGCCGTGCGCGTTTTGACTTCCGTTGGGAAGACCAATTCGCCCTTTCCCTAGACCCGGAAACAGCGAGGGCGTTCCACAAAGAATCGCTCTCTTTGCAAAAAGGCGACTCCAAATTCTGCTCCATGTGCGGGCCGGATTTTTGCGCCATGAGGAACACACAAAAACTAAAATAACCATAAATAATTTTAAAAATTTGAGTCACATTTTTTCAAAAACTTTAGTCTTTTTTTAATAAAAATTAAGATATTTTTTCGACATTTTTTTACGATGAATTTTGTTCATTTTTTTTGGCATGTTTATTGCAGAATGGTATATATTTACAGGTGTAGGGTCATTTGTTTTCAGGGAGGTTTTTATGAAAAACCGATATCTTTATTTTGCGCTTTTGGCACTTAGTGCCATCTTTGCCTCTTTGGTTGCTTGCGGAGAAGGCAACCCATTCAATTTGGAAGATTCCTATGAATGGAGGCAAGTACAGATAGCCGTTGAGGACGTGGTGAACCAAATGCCTGGTTGCTTCAGCGGCACAAACAGCTGCCCGGAAGGTGGCATCACCGCTCCGGAACCCCAACCCCCTGCTTCCTCGTCATCCGCAGGTAATCCGGGGCCAGCTCAAAGCAGCAGCAGCGAGAGCAGCAGTCCTGTTGAGCCTAGCAGCAGCAGTATTGCAAGTAGCAGTTCCGTTGCACCGAGCAGCAGCAGCATTGCAAGCAGCAGTTCCGTTGCACCGAGCAGCAGCAGCGTGGCAAGCAGCAGTTCCATTGCGCCCAGCAGCAGCAGCGTTGCGCCTAGCAGTTCCAGCGTAGCACCGCCACCGAGCAGCAGCAGCGTAGCACCGCCTCCGCCACCTCCTCCGAGCAGCAGCTCAGAGAGCAGCGAACCTGGTTGCATAATTGCAATTGCAAAAAATTGTGGTTGCAGTGGAAGCGAATGCAGTACGCAAGCATGTCCAATAGGAACAAAAGGGACTTTCACCTTGCCGAATGGGGTTTCCTCTAAAGTCACGCTTTTTGGCAAGGAAGACTGCAATACCATAAAGTTCAAAAGCTCAGGATGCACAGATGCCAAAAAATGCTCGATTTCTGTAAACGGAACTTTAAAAGGAAGCAATAAAGCCGGGGATGGCATATCAGCAGGTTTGGTAAGAAGCCCTGTTTCCAATAATGGAACTGAGATTGATGTAGTTGTTAGCGGAGGCGATGGTGGCGATTTGACGCTATATTGCGATGGTGCTGAAAATCTCAATCAAACAGCAGCCCAATCCGGTGCCATTACTATCAATGCTTGCCATTGAGCGCAGGTGCAAAACCCAAAACCGCCCCCTACAAGGGGGCTTTTTTGTTAAACCCCCCTTTTTTTTGTGCAAAAATGAAAATTTTTGTCATTTTTTGTAAAAAAAATCTATATTTAGCATTTGGAGACCCTACAACCCTCCCAAAACCGAGGCTTTTATGAAAAAGCAATGTCTTTATCTTGTTCTTTTGGCGTTATCCGCCTTTTTCACCTTTTTAGCTGCCTGTGGAGAAGGCAATCCCTACAGCTTAAAAGACTCCGTTGAATGGCAGCAGATACAACTTGCTGTGGATGATGTGGTCAATAGCAACATACCTAATTGCTTAGACAACGGCAGCATCGGCCCAAACTGTCCGGAAGGGGGCATTGTCCTCCCTGAGAAGCCTTCTTCGTCTTCCAGAGTTCTTGAGAGCAGCTCGTCTGAAGAAGTTATTGCTCCGACCTATAATTTAACTTGCACTGGTCTCGCTGACAAAGGGATTACTGGCACGGCAATCACCCAGCCTACCGTAAAATGCAATGGCGACCCTGTCATTGGTGCTAACTATGTGGGTGCGCCTACTTCTTGGACTAACCCAGCCGAAGGCAGTTACGATGTGCTCGTAACGGCAGCAAATTGTGGAGGCAAAACGGAATTTTGTGGGACTATAGTAGTTTCTACGCCTGCTGCTACTGAACTAACCTGCACTGGTATGGCATCGCCAACCGGGCTTGCTGGCGAGCCAATCACCAAGCCTATCGTAAAATGCGGAACCACGACCATTGATAACCCAAAATTTACTGGAGAACCTACGCCTAGTTGGAGTAGTCCAGCTGCGGGTACTTATACCGTATCCGCTAATGCTACAGGAGAGTGCAAAGAAGCCGCATCTTGTGGAACTATAACAATTAACCCTAAATTAACTTGTGCAGCTTTCACAACGACTTCGGTAACCGCTGGCACTGCGGTGACCCCACCGACTGTGACCTGCGGTACTAGTCCGATTACTACTGGTATAGAATGGAACGCAACTGGTGGTGTGCCTAATTGGAGTAATCCGGCGTCAGGCGCAGGCGCTAGTTCCACCTATAGTGCCATTAAAGCAACGGTAAGTTGCGGTGGCGTATCGCAAACAGCAAATTGTGGCAGCGGCATCTTGACGGTAAACCCCAAACTGACATGTGGCAATATTGGGCAAGAAATAACAGTTGGGCGAACTCCTATCAAGCCGGAAGTGAAATGCGGAACCAATACGGTTACCAGCGGCATCACCTGGAGCCCGACTTCCATCAACAGTGCTATTAATACACCACAGGAAATTAGCAATATAACGGCATCAGCAACTTGTGGCATTAGCCAAACAGCTACTTGCACAGGCACAATAAAGGTGAATGCCAGCAGCGCAAGCAACAATGCCAGCAGTTCTAGTGCTGCGGGTGGCACTTCAAGTGCGGGTGCAAGCAGTGGCAGTGTAGCGGCCACTATTACCTGTTCAATAACCGGCAGTTATACAAGACCTGGACCTGGAAGAACAGATAATTGTGTTAGTATAACAACAGCTCCAACGCTCACTAATTGTACATCACCTAGTGCTCTTGAATACAGAATTGGCACAGCTAGTGGTAATTCTGTTTGGGGGGAGAGCGGTTCGACAGTATTCTGTAGCGACAGAACTGCAGCTAGTGGAAAAGTTTTTTTGACTAAAGCTACTTGCACCAATTCGGTAACTGCCATTCCGGCAACTGGAATAGAGTGTGGTGGCTATATTACCATTACAGCAGCAGCGAGCAGTTCTAGCGCAACAACAAGCACACCGAGCAGCTCCAGCACTCAGAGCAGTGCAAGCACTCAGAGCAGTGCAAGTACTGGCGGCAGTGCAACTAATCCCGGTACTATATCAGGTGCTGGAAGTTTGCCTTCCGGTGGCAATACTGCAGATGGTTTGAATGCTTTAGGAGGTATAATTTATATAAGCGGAACAGGTCCGAATAATCTAAAGTACATCCAGTGCGGCTATATGAGTGGTGGAACTGTTAAAGTAGAGTATTGCGACTTTACTAATGGAGACTGCGATACATATAAAACGTGTACCGAGGCAAGTAATAATATAAGATGTGCGATGAATGACATTACCTTCACTGGTACCAATTGTGGTCACGGCGATGCAACATGCGCATTTAAAGTAAAGGTAAAATTTACTAAGGTAACCGGCGATAGTTATCCAGCGAACTGCAAATTAAGCACATAAATTAGTGCCCCCGCAAGGGCGAGCCATGAACAAAAAACTCCCCCGAAGGGGGAGTTTTTTTTGTTTTACGTCAACAGTTGTTTGCAAAATGTGCCAAGGTTCATTTTTTTGGCCTATTTTAGGTAAAATATTATATATTTAAATCAGTTTAAACAAGAAAGGAGTTCGTGAAAGAGATAGAATTTTTTGTAGATTTAAGTGATAGTTTGTATGAGCCAGAGGATCGCATAAGAGTTCGTTTAGATATTAAAAAAGGCAAATTACTGAACGTTGTGTGCCAGTATGAAACTTTTGAAAAAAATAAATGGATTGCTATTGTAAGATTTGATTATTCGCATGGAGTTTTTCATAAAGATACAATGTATCCAAATGGCGACAAGGAAAAGGAAATAGTAGAGGTTTTTTCTGTAGAGGAGTTTGCGTTATATGCGAGAAATGATTTGGACTCAAAATGGAAATTTTACAAAGAGCGTTATTTTAAACGTATGAGGTTAAAGCTATGACAAAAGAAGAGAGTATGTCCAAAAAGATAAATTCGGCATTTGACTTTGTGGATTATTTAATTAAAAATCCTTCAGAGGCAGAAAAAATCCCCAATGGCAGCCACATAAGGTTTATAGACGGCAACGTGGTTGCCCCTACCGCCCCCGCAAGGGCAAAGCCATAAAACAAAAACCTCCCACTTGGGGGGGTTTTTGTTTTACGTCAACAGTTGTTTGCATTTTTCTAAAAAAATTGCATATTTATAATAAATAAAAGATTTTTGGATTTTTTTTGCCTCTACAATCGTCTAAGTATATGTAGAGTAATAGGAGGCAAATATGAAATATAGTAGCCACTGATTAACTCTGAATCTCGCTGTGGCGTTCCCCCCGTTAGCTCTCCGAGCGGAAAAAACGGGGGGACGAATGGTGATTTTTGTTAAAAAATCTCCATTCTAGGGGGGAAATGCTGATTGGATAAAATTGAGGTTGTGAGTTAATCAGCATTTACTATAATCCCGAACGGCATGATAGGCATTCCATACGTTTGCGTGGCTACGATTATTCAAACACCGGGGCATATTTTGTTACGATATGCCTAAACAGGCGGATTCCACACGTTGCGCAGGGGCAGACACACGTTGCGCAGGGGCAACCACACGTTGCACAGGGGCAACCACACGTTGCGCAGGGGCAACCACACGTTGCGCAGGGGCAGACACACGTTGCGCAGGGGCAACCACACGTTGCGCAGGGGCAACCACACGTTGCGCAGGGGCAGACACATAGGTCTGCCCCTACGGGAACCCAACCGGAATTTGGTTTCCCGACGTTTGGGTTGGTCAAAAACGGCGTTATGTTGTTGAA
>Ga0268262_10002348_pt1 | contig 22020 bp, 23 predicted proteins | sample TergutNc150P3_FD_190354 | JGI IMG/M metagenome (GOLD analysis project Ga0268262, IMG submission 190354) | Nasutitermes corniger P3 segment gut microbial community from laboratory colony in Florida, USA - Nc150 P3 (SPAdes) (version 2) | ecosystem: Host-associated > Arthropoda: Insects >... | reverse complement strand
AGTTCGTTGGCAAAAATTCTGGTAAAAAATTAAGAGCCAGAAGCAGTAATTGGATAGATAACTATGGCACGGATAAATATGGTTTTAGTGCTATGCCCGGTGGCTACAGAAGATCAGACAATGAGTTTGTATATCTCAACGAGTACGCTGTTTGGTGGACATCTACAATATCCAGTGATGAGGCGCTATATGAAGTAGATATGGAAGGTAAATATAATGGTTATACATATGATCCTAGAATAAGCGATTTCAATAATAAGGGCTACAAATACTCAATCCGTTGCTTAAAAGAATAGGAGTTTTTATGAACAGAAACAGCTTAAAAATCGCACTAGCAGCAATCCTTATCTTTTGTGCCTCTGCAATGGCAGATGAAGATGAGGCTCCCGCTGTTGCCGAAACTAAAAAGGTTGACACTGCCGCCGTTATGAAAAGGGTTTATAATTTCCGTGGGGGTATCAATTTCAGCTCCGCTTACAATTCTAGAAACGTGTTGGGCTTCCATGTTGGTGGAATGGCTGATATACCGCTTACCTTGGTGGACCTTGGAAATGAAGCCTATCTTTTGGAATTCCACGTGGGAGCGCAATTTGTAAAAAAGGGTGGAAAATATAGATATTATTCATTCTTAAACGGTTACTATAGTCGTTCATTTGATGCCTATTATCTTGAAGCACCTGTGCCTTTCTCATTCAAAAAAACATTCTCGGAAAATATCTCTGCAAGAGTTGATTTTGGACCATATATTGCCTTTGGCTTGTTTGGAACCCAAAAATCTTTTGACGAGTTGAGCCGATTTGATGCAGGAATAATATACGGAACTGTGATAGATTTCGCAAAAAAGTATAGCCTTGGAGTGCACGTAGGCACGGGATTAAGCGATGATGATATAGACTCGTTTTACATGACTTTGAGTTACAAACTTTAACACTTTTTCAAGGAGAAACAACAATGAAAAAAATCGCATTTATCGTAGCAGTTCTGGCACTTGGCGCATTCGCTCAGGAACAGGAAAAACCAAAGGAAGAAAACGCAAATGACGGTATAGCATTAGGTATTCGGGGTGGAGTTCATATAATGTCAATGGGTACTTTTGACTTATCTGTTGGCTGGCATTTTGGAGCAGTGCGTGATGTTATGAAATTAGCCGATTTGGAAATGTTTGGAAGCATATATCTCCAGCCAGGTGTGCTGTTTTTCACAAAAAATAGTTGGTTTGATACGAAAACGTACTGGCTTGAGTTCCCAGTTCTCGCCTCTTGGAAACACAATAGGTACAGAGTCAACATAGGTCCTTATGTTAATTTTGGCTTGCTTGGTGATTTTGAGGACAAGGCTGCAACTGCGATTAGCGGGCAACAAGAAGAATCAATGAACAGATTTGATTTGGGGCTTTCAGTTGGCACCAGCTACGAACTCTGGAGGTTTTGGCTGGGCGCAAGCTACAACTACGGCTTCATAAAAGTATCCGATTACCACGACAGCGGCTCCGCAAGCTATAGGCTAACTCTGGGATTTAATTTGTAAAGAGAAAAATCAAAACACCTGCCTTGCCTTGGCGGTTTTTGCATTGGGGGCTGTGGGAGCAGAAGTGTTGCTGAATATGGTGGCACCGCTTTCTTTTGGTCTCTCAAAATGCTTGCCATCGCATTCCTCAATGTCGGGAGATGCGGCGGTGTAAAGGCAACTTGTAAATTGGTTGCAATACGAACCTGCTACTTTGCCAGTGTGGTTGCAAATCTTTTTTGAAATAACCCCCTGAGGAACAGGAAATTGCAATTCTGGCAAATCTTTATGAATTTGCGGCATTGAATTTAGCCACACCGGCAAAGCATCTTCCGTGCCTGTGTGCCCAGGGCCCATAGGCAAAAAATCATCTGTTCCAATCCACACGCCCATAGTATATTGCCTAGTGAAACCTATATACCACGCATCGGTATAATCATTTGTGGTTCCTGTTTTGCCTCCGCTCGGATGGTGAAAACCGCTCGCCCATACTTTTGCAGCGGTTCCGCCTGTATTTACAGTTTGCAGCATTGAAACCATGAGATAAGCAGAAGGTTTTTTCAAAACCTCGTGCTCAACCTTGTAGTTCTTTTCTATGACTTCTCCATTTTTGCCAACTATAGCCTCTATATAATGAGGCTCTATTCTGGTGCCAAGATTTGGAAAAACCGTGTAAGCACTTGTCATTTCCATAAGCGTTGCACCTACCGAACCTAAAGCAATGCTTGGCACAGCCAGCAAAGGGGCTTTTTTCACTCCAAATTTGCGCGCATATTCCACAACATTTCCAAGCCCATATTTCATGCCAACTTGAATTGCCGGCAAATTTTGCGAAAGCCCAAGAGCTTTGCGATAGCTCATCATTCCTTTGAATTCCTTTGTATAATTGCCAGGTCTCCAAAACTTTGCCGTATCCACAGGGTCTGGAATTGTTATGGGAGCATCATTAACAGAATCGCAAGGAGATGCTCCATTGTCCATTGCAGTTGCATAAACAAAGGGTTTGAACGAAGAACCTGGCTGCCTTAAAGTTTGCACCGCACGGTTCCACTTGCTCTCGTTGAAATTTTTTCCGCCAACCATTGCCCTAATCGCACCAGTTTCATTCTCTATCAAAATAACTCCAACCTGTGCTTGTCTATAGCGCAAAGAATCTGGAAAACGTACTTTTGCCGTATCTTGCGCAAGATAATTTTCAGCGAAATCTGCGTAAACAGAATCAAAATTATTAAGCACAGTATCGTTTGGCATATTATATTTCTTTGCTAAACCAAGCCTATAAATAGCACGCTGGCGGAGCTTCCTGTCAACTCTGGCTCTTTGAGCTAAAGCGGCTTTTTCAATTATTTTTTGCGCATTTGGATCTATAGTGCTATAAACTGAAATGCCATCTGCATAAAGAGAATTTTCGCCATATTTATTTTCCAGATATTTGCGTATTTCTTCCATATAATAAGGTGCTACGGCTGTGTCTATTTTTGTTTCAATGGTCAAAGGCATTTTAATATAGTCGTTGTACTCATCTTTTGAGATATAGCCTGCCTCTCTCATGGCAAATAAAACCGTATTTCTACGGGCAATGGCGGCTTCGGGTTTGCGGTCGGGGCGGTAGGCTTCTGGGCGTTGCAACATTCCTGCAAGCACGGCCATTTCGGGAATGCTAAGGGAATCTAAAGTGTGGCCAAAATAAAATTGCCCCGCAGATTGGAATCCATAATTTCCACCTGCCAAATAAACCTCGTTCATGTAAAATTCTAAAATTTCCTCTTTGGTGTAGGTTTTTTCTAAGCGAATGGCTGTCATGGCTTCGCGTATTTTGCGGGTAATTGAACGTTCTGGGGTTAAAAATAAAAGCTTTGTCAGCTGTTGAGTTAGCGAGCTTGCTCCCCTCATTTTGTTGCCTGTTCTAAAACTCTCATATACCGCGCTTGGAATGGCAAGCGGATTCAGGCCCCAGTGATTCCAAAATTTACGGTCTTCCGTTGCCAAAACAGCATTTTTCACCATATCGGGAATGCTATCTATGGGTGTCCAAATTCTTTTTTCCACAAAAAATTCATGAACTAAAATTGAATCCTTATCATAAATTTTCGTTATTAAGCGAGGTTCTATTGTTTCCAATTTTTCAAATGAAGGCAGGGTCGGAGAAAGTTTATACCAAACTATGCCAATAGCAACTAAGCCTAAAATTACAGGAAACCCAAATATGAGAATCCAAAGCAATTTTCTTTTGCCCAAATCTCTAACTCCATGCTCGCTTTGCATGAATGTAATTTAGAAAAATTTGTTGCTTTTTTCTGTGATTTTCCAAAAAAATACACATTTTTGCAAACACTTGTTTACATTTTTCACTTTTTTGAATTTTTTTCCGTTTTTTTACGTCTAATAGGTGACAAAGGAAAAAAGGAGGATTCTATGACAGAAGTCAAAACCAATCGCAATCACAAGGATAGCGTTTTCACAAGGCTTTTCAGCGAAAAAAGCAATTTATTGGAGCTATATAGCGCAATCAGTGGCAGAAGCTACCCAGAAAGCACAAAGATAGAGATTGTGACTCTCTCGGATGTGCTTTACATGAATCAAATCAACGATATAGCCTTTATGCTAGAAGACAAGCTCATAGTACTCATTGAACACCAATCTTCAATCAATAACAATATGCCGCTTAGAATGCTTCGTTATTTGTCGGCGGAATACGATATGATAGTTGACAGGAAAAACCTTTACAAGCAGAAAAGGATAATGATACCTTCCCCAGAGTTCATAGTTCTATACAACGGCGATAAAAAATTCCCAGATTACAAGGAGCTTAAATTATCCGATTCCTTCAAGTCTAAAACCCCAGACTTATATTTGGAGCTTGTAGTAAGAGTTTATAATATAAATAAGGGTCATAATGCGGAGATGGCAGGCAGAAGCTCGGTTTTGAGTGGTTACGAGGAGTTCATAGCACAGATAAAAGAGAATTTAAAGTCTATGGAGCTTCGCAATGCCATTAAATTGGCGGTGAAGACTTGCATAAGCAAAAATATTTTAGTATCTTTCCTAGAGAGGCACAGCTCGGAGGTAGAAAATATGATATTTGGAGAATGGAATTTGGACGATGCCCTTGCGGTTAGGTATGAGGAAGGTGTTGACGAGGGTATTGACATTGGTATTGGCAAGGGTCGCAAGGAAAGGGACAGTGAAATTCTAGACCTCATAAAGAAAGGCTATACTGCAGCTGATATTGAGAATTACTTGCACAAACAAACCCACACTGCAACTGCGTAGCGAAAATCGCAATGTAGAAAAAATGTATTTACTACATTTAAAATTATGAACTCCATCACTCATGCTTTTTTAAAACTTTTGCCCAAAAATGCTCTTAGCAGGGCATTTGGAAATTTTTCAAGGGCAAAAATTCCTCTTTTTAGCAGTTTGGCAGCAAAATGGTTCGCAGATTATTATAGAATAAATTTGGAGGAATCGGAGGTTCCAGCAGATGGTTTTGCCAATATTCACGAGCTTTTCACAAGAAAATTAAAAAGCGGTGCCAGAGTTATAGAAGACAATGCCGAGGTTGTTTGCCCGGTAGATGGGCTTTTAACCGCTTTTGGAATGCTCACCGAAAAACCGGAATATATGCAAGCAAAGGGAAAATATTATCGTTTGAAAAATTTGCTTCGCAATAGAGAACTTGCCCAAAGATTCATTGGAGGCGTTTGGGCAACCATATACCTCTCGCCGCACAACTACCACCGCATACACTCCCCCGTTTCTGGAAACGTAACTGCTGCTTATTATTGCCCCGGAACGCTTTGGCCTGTGAATGCAGGGAGCGTTGAAAGAATAGAGGGGCTTTTTTCAATAAACGAAAGGCTCATAACGCAAATCAATACCTACGATGGCGGCGAGCTTTTGCTGGTTAAAATAGGAGCAACAAATGTGGGGCGCATTGCCGTTGATTACAAAAAAGACTGGTTCACAAACTCAATGCCGCCAATAGCTAGCCGCAATGCGCTTTTCACAAAATGGGAACCTGAGCAAATTTACGCTTACACAAAAGGACAAGAAATTGCACGCTTTGAAATGGGCAGCACAGTGATACTCGTTTGCAACAGAGCAATTCTCCAAAGAACAAAGTACCTCTTTGCCGAGCTTGAAGGCAAAGAAGTAAAAATGGGACAGGGATTGATGATTTAACTCTTAGTTAAGCCCTGGTAAAATATCTGCAGCTCTGTGGAATTCATTGCTAGAAACACAATGCGCCGTGTTTAAAAGTTTTTGCAGCCAGGCTTTTTGCTTGGCCTTGTCTTTGGCTTCTTCTGCCATGCTTGCAAGCTTGAACTCCACCGGGCAAACCTTTACGCTTTGCGGAAATTTTTCCAAAAGAGTTTTGAAGAGAGTTTCGGCATTTTCTTTTTTGCCAGCCTCCAACATGCACATAGCCATCCAATACAAAGCGTTCTCTGCAAGCTCTCCCGTTTTTACCGATTCGTAAATCTGCTTGAAGCCATTATAGGCAACAGCATATTCACCCCTCAAATAATCTGCGCGAGATGCATTGTATAAAACTTCCATTTCGCTGTTATGCTCCTTATGCTCGTTTTGCGCGGCTTTAGCTGCAGACTTTGTAACCGCGCTTTTTTGCTGCGCAGCTCCCAAAAGCCTGTCTAGCCTAAATGTTATCTCTTCCATGCGCACTTCGGACTTATCACCATATTCGCTGATATTGGAATTGAGTTCGGCAATATCTGCCTTTATGCGCGATAAATTTTTAGCTTGCTCCATTTTCAGCGAGTCTATGACTAGCATAAGAGAATCTATTCTTTTATTTACGCTTGCCGCAGAGCTGTCGGTTACGTTTTTCATTTCTTTTGTGCGCAACACCGTTATGCTTGAACAAGCACAAAGTGCCATGCACAGTAGGCAGGCAAAAGAAAAAAGAATTTTCATAGAGCTAGTTGTTTATTTTAACTCTAAATGCTGCACGGCGGTTTTGTGCCCAAGCCTCTTCCGAATGGCCTGCTACCTTGGGTTGTTCTTCGCCATGGCTCACCTTTGTTAGGCGGCTAGATGCAACGCCGTAATTCGTTAAGAATTTAACAACAGCATCTGCCCTGCGCATTCCAAGCCCTAGATTATAGCTCTCGGTTCCGCGTTCATCCGTATGCCCTTCCGTTAAAACGGTAAAGCGAGATTCACGCTTTAGAATGCTGCCAACTTCCGTGAGAATATCTTTTGCGCTGGAAGTGAGGGTTGCTTGGTCAAACTCAAAATAAACATCATCAGACATTATTTTGTTCATAAGTTCTTCCAAGCGTCTCCGCTCCGCTTCAAGAGGGTCTTCTCTAGGAGGCGGCCTAACAGGCTCAGGCTCTTCCCTCTCAATTACTGGTGGCGGCGGCGGCGGTTCAACCCATACGGGTTCCTTCTTTTTAGCGCAGGCAAAAATGCCCAAGCTAAAGCCGATTACTAGAATTGGGACTATTGTTCTCATGGTGTTTCTCCTCTGATTAGGTTTGACCATACGGGCGAAGAATTTTCACCCGCATTTGTTATGCGCATAACGCCGCTCCCATCGCGGCGCATTATGTAAATTTGCGAGCTTCCAGAGCGGTCGCTGGAAAATGCGATGGACATTCCGTCTGGCGACCAAGTTGGACGTTCATTATTGCCTTCAGAAGTCAATTTGAGAACATCACTGCCATCTATGGCGCTTGTGTAAATATTGAATTTTCCGCCGTCCATTGAGCAATAAGCAATTCTATCTCCCTCTGGCGACCAAACTGCGCTTTCGTTGTATTTGCCTACAAAAGAAACTCGCTGAACATCGCTACCGTCTTTTAAAGCCATGTATATTTGCGGTGCGCCGCCTTTGTCGCTTGAAAATAGGAAAGCCGTTCCATACGGGCTCCAAGAGGGGCTAACTTCTATGTCTTTTGTGTAAATTAGGCGGGCAGCATTCCCAGTTTGAGGATTGCCCAGCCAAATATCCGTGCCGTTTTGCCCTATTATTGAAAAAAGCAAGGTTCCGTCTTTGGGGTTTACAGCCGGGCCAAAGGCCTGGTCTATTTGTGGGAAAAGATGCTTATCCATGTTACCTGCCAAATTTCTTTCAAAAATCTGAGGCTTGCCATTACGCATACTGGTAAAGTATATTTTGGAATTATCCCTGCTCCATGCAGGCAAAAAGTTTACGCTGCTGTGCTTAGTTATCTGCTTTTTGCGAAAACCATCGTAATCTGCAACTACAATTTGCTTATAGCCATCTATTCTGCTAACAAAAGCTATTTGGGTAGAAGCAAAGCCATGAACTCCCCAAAGCTGATATACTATGTTGTCTGCGCATTTGTGAACCGAAGTGCGAACCTGCTCCACAGGGCCTATGTAGGCAAAACCTTTTACCAATTCTTGAGAAGCTGTTGCATATAGCTTGCATTCCAGCGTTGCCTGGCTGCCAAGCAATGAAAGCGAGCCAATTACATAATGCTTTGCCTGGGCACGAGAGAGAGTAAGCAGGTTGTATTTTTCCAGCTCAACCGTTGAAAAGCGACCGCTCAACTGAAAATCCCTAGCAAGGGTTTTATGAGGAAGCTCGTCTAGCTTGCTCCAGTCGCTTTTGTCAATATCAAAATTCAAAACCCCTATGGGCATGGTCTTGTCGGTTGAAACCGCTATATCCATGGTAATGGTATCTTGCTGAGCATAGAGGCTAGCAAAGAAGAACAAAAATATGGCTATGAAAAATTCCACTGGGGTGTAATATAGTAAAATTAGGGAAATAGCAGCTCCCTAAAAAATTCCCATTGTGCTGTTGTCATTTTTTCCAGGGTATAATTTTTGCCGTGTTCTGCACAGTCAAGCCGCATTTGTTCGTATTCTGGGCTTCCAACCATCTCGCAGCACAGTTTTAATTGCTCATTCCAAGCTTTTAAATCTCCACATTGCAAAACCCAGCCGCATTTTTTGCTCGCATTGTTAATTATATCTTGAGGGCCGCCTTTATCGGTTACCAAAGCAGGGGTTCCGCTTGCAATGGATTCCACTATCACATTTCCAAAGGTATCTGTTGCGCTGGGGAATAAAAAGAAATCTGCGCTTGCGTAAAATTCCGCAAGTTCCCTGCCTGCCTTTACACCGGCAAAATGCACATTTGAATATTCCTTCATATTCTCTTTCAATGTTTCCAAATACCAGCCACCGCCAACAAAAACAAGCTCTGCATTTTTATTTTCCTTGCAAAATTCTTTCCACAACTCCTCTAAAAAAGAAATATTCTTTTCAGCAGAAATTCGCCCAACATACAGGAATGTAATATGAGTGGAATTTCGCTTTCTCAGCGATGGTGAAAATCTTTCAAGGGGAATTCCCCTTGGCAATACCTTTATATTTTGCGGCTTTACTTTTATTTCTGTTTCCAAAATTTTGCGATATGCCTCGCAAGGGCTAATCACAGGCGCGGTGTTTTGGTAAAAAACTCGCATAAGCCAAAGCACGTAGCGCCGCATCCAGGCCTCTTTCACAAGCGAGCGAGTGTAGCTTGGCACATCGGTACGGTAATGGCTCAACACTTTCATGCCAATTATTTTAGCAGCTATGCCAACCAGCCATGCTCCAGGGCTTGGAGTTTCAAGCTCCATTAAATCTGCCGGATAGCGTTTCAAGAATTTTATCACGGGAGCGAGATAAGGGAATGCTAGTTCGGAATCTGCATAGCCAAGCTGTTCCATGCTAGTGGCACGGGGAAAAAGAACCACAAAACCATTTTCAACAACACCGTTTGTACGCGTATGGAATGCGCTACCCCATAGATGCGCTCTTTTACCCCTTGAATTGAGATAAGGCACAACAGAGCGCAGGCTATTGGCTATGCCGTTCACTTCGTCTAAATTGTCGGAATAAAAAATAACGGAGAAATTTTCTGGCTGCCTTTTTCTTTTTTTATACACTTTTCGTAATTTAAAAAGAGATGGTAAACTTATCAAAAGTTGCAAAATCAAACGTATTAACAATAAGGTTGTTAGTACATTTCCTTGACGATAATGCGGCCCCTGTTTCATAAATTTGAACACAGAAGTAACCGTGCGCCCTTCTATGGGCTTGCGAGTGTCACCTCCATTAAGCGGTTTGCACGGTACTTTCATCTCTTTCAAGTTAGAAATTTCTAACTTGAAAATAATGCTCCCCACCGAAGATCAAAAATGGATGGCACAAGCCCTGAAGCTCGCAGAATGTGCGGCTGCAAACGGAGAGGTTCCAATAGGCGCTATTATTGTTCTAAACGAAAAGCAAATAGGAGCTGGTCAAAACAGAATGGAAGAGTTGCAAAATGCAACCGCGCACGCGGAAATTCTGGCTATAAACGAAGCTAGCAAGCATTTAAAAAATTGGCGTTTAGATGGCGCAACCATTTATGTTTCTCTGGAACCCTGCCCAATGTGTTTGGGCGCAATTAAAAATAGCCGCATATCAAGGCTCGTATTTGCCGCCCACGACACTTCTTCTTATAACAATTCAACAGAAATTGAGAGCGGTTTACTCAAAAAAGAAAGCGTGGAAATTTTGCAGAAATTTTTTCGCAATGTGCGGAAAATCAAAGGAGATTCGGGGCTTAAAGCAATGCCTTCAATTCCTCAACAATAGAATATGGCAGGCTTAGTTCTCCAAGCAGCCCGTGACCATCGTGATAATCGCTGCCGCCCGTTTCCACAAGAGAGTATTTTTTTGCAATGTTCTTGTACTTATTTATGTTCCTTGAGGTTTTATAATTATAAACCTCAATGCCTTTAATTCCGTATTCTACCAGCTTTGGGATTAAATCATCTGCATTGGTATATTCTGGATGAGCCATCACCGCAAGCCCTCCAGATTTTTTTATCAATGAAATGGCAGCCTCTGGGCTAAGCCCCATCAGCGGGGTATAAGCCGGCGCGCCTTCTTTTAAATAAAACTCAAAAGCCTCCTGAAAAGAGCTGATGTACTTAGCCTCAATCAAAGCACTGGCTATATGAGGCCTTCCTATGCTAACTCCCGTACAATGCTTTTCAACCTGTTCGTAGCTTATGCAAAGCCCCAGTTTGCGCAATTTTTCAAGGCTTTCCCTAACCCTGTCCTTGCGGCTTTCGTGCTGGACGGCGAGGGCTGCCAAGAACTCTGGGTTTTGAATATCGCAAAAATAACCCAGCAAATGAATATCCCTGCCTTTATCCACAGAGCTTATTTCAATGCCCGGTATAAGCTCCAACCCTAGGCTCTCCGCAACTTTTGGGGCGGTTTCATAAGCTGCAAAGGTATCGTGGTCTGTTATGGAAACGCAAGAGAGGTTCTTATACTTGGCAAAACTCAAAAGAGCCTCTACCGTAAGCGTGCCATCTGAATGAAGGGTGTGTATGTGAAGGTCTATATTCAAGTACCCTCAAGGGGAGTTGAACCCCTATTCTGGGATTGAAAGTCCCATGTCCTAACCACTAGACGATGAGGGCGATTAAAACATACTCAAATATAGCAATAAAAAACGAAATTGTCAAGGTTTTATTTTTCTATATTTCCTTTCTATGAAAGCTGAACATATAAATCCATTTCTAAAATCTACCATAGAAACCTTCAAAACTATGGTAAATCTATCTGTTACACCAGGCAAACCTTATTTGCGCAAAGAACCTGGCAATGCAGACATCTCCGGCGTTATAGGTCTTTCCGGCGATATAAGAGGTGCCGTTATTATGGCATACCCTCTAGATACAGCTCTAAAAATAAGTTCCCGATTTTTAGGCGAAGAAATAAAGGAATTAAACGCAAGCGTTGCCGATTGCATTGGCGAAATAGCAAACATAATTACAGGTTTTGCAAAAAAAGATTTGCAATCTCTGCACTTGTCTATTTCTTTGCCAAGCATTGTGCGCGGGCAGGGTCACGTAGTTGATATGCCCAAAGATGCTCCGGTTATGTGCATTCCTATCGATAGTGAAAGCGGCAGCTTTGCTATGGAAGTAAGCATGGTGGATAAATAATTTAACTTAGGTGAGGTCGAAATGAAAATACTATTAGTGGACGATTCTTCTACAATGCGCCGCATTCAAAAGAATACTCTCGCATCCCTTGGCTACTCAGATGTGGTTGAAGCAGAAGATGGGGCAGATGCCCTTGAAAAGCTTCGCCAAACCCCAGACATCCAGCTTGTGCTGATGGATTGGAATATGCCTAATATGACGGGCATAGAATCTCTGAAGGCAATAAAGAGCAACCCAGCAACAAAGGCCATTCCGGTTATGATGGTGACATCAGAAGCTGAAAAAGCCAAAATTGTTGAAGCCATTCAAAATGGAGCCAGTAACTATTTGGTAAAGCCTTTTGAAGCAGATGCGCTAAAAGAGAAAATTGCCGGAATTGTTAAATAGCCCAAGGAGCTAATATGCCTAGCTTGGTCTATATAAACGGCGAGTTTTTTGATAGAGAAAACGCCAAGATTTCTGTTTTTGATCATGGCTTTCTCTACGGAGACGGCGTGTTTGAAGGCATTAGAGCCTACAAAGGCATGATTTTCCGTTTAACAGAACACGTAGACAGGCTATTTGACAGCGCAAAAGTTATAGGGCTTACACCAGGCATTTCCAAAAAAGAAATGGAAGATGTAATCGTTAAAACCTGCGCAAAAGCAGGCGTGAAAGACGGTTATATGCGCCCTATAATAAGCCGCGGCATTGGAGATTTAGGCTTAAATCCCTATCTATGCAAAAAGCCAAACATTATTTGCATAGTAGATAGCATTTCGCTTTATCCGGCAGAAGACTATGAAAACGGGTTAAAAATCATAACCGTTGCAACCCATCGCAACTACAACGAGAGCCTCAACCCAAGGGTCAAGTCTTTAAATTATCTCAACAATATAATGGCAAAAATTGAAGCCGTGCAGAGCGGAGTGAAAGAAGCCCTGCTCCTGAATCCTCTCGGCTATGTTGCCGAATGCACGGGAGATAATTTGTTCATAGTTCGCAAGGGAAAAATTTACACACCATCTGTGCAAAGCGGTTCCCTAGACGGCATAACGGCAGCTGCCGTTGCCGAGCTTGCTGCAAAGAGAGGCTTTGAAGTTATACCAGGGCTTATGAGCCGTTTTGACATTTGGACATCAGACGAATGCTGGTTAACTGGCACCGCAGCCGAGATGATTCCTGTTACAAGCGTTGATGCCCGCCTTATAGGTGATGGAAAAGTTGGCCCTGTTTACAAACAGCTTTTGGCAGATTTCAAACATCTCACAGAAACCACTGGAACACCCATAGCCTAGCTCTACTTCTTGACATTTACTAATTAGCACTTACTATATTACTATAGATGCTTGATTTTTACCCAACTCATATATATTACCCGCTTGAAGAAGCGGAGAAGAAATACAAAGAAGGTAATTTGAAACAAACAGAAAATTACCTTCTTGCTTTCGTTGAAAGGCATTTAGAAGAAATTATGGATATTGCAAGCGATTGTGGAAATGCAAGTGATGAGGATATTATAGATGCCGTGAAAGGCGAAATTCTTGCAAGAGGTTCTATACAGCCAGCCGCCGAGCTTGCAGACATAATAAAGGAAATAAACAAGGAAATTTGGTATAGAGGCGAAACAGGAAATCAAAGCCAAAACCCAAAAGATATAGCCGAGGAGTGGCAAGCGGAATACGCCGCCAAATGGCACGAAGCCAGGCTCTTTGAAGCTTTTGTTGTTTTAGAGCACTGTGCAAATACAGTGCTAGCAAAATTCAGTGGGGTTCGCTAGTGACTATCTCTATAGAAAACAGCTACTTCAAGGATTTGAGCCAGTATCAAACCCTTTCCACTCAGGAGGAGCAAGCTCTTATACAGATACTACGCGATGCCAGCAAAAAAAATATACACAATGCCGCTCTCCGCAAACTTATATGCGGCAACCTGCGATTTGTAGTGAGCGTAGCTCGAAAATATCAAGGTCGCGGGCTTAGTCTGCTAGATTTGATAAACGAAGGCAATTTGGGTCTTTTCAAAGCGGCACTTCGTTTTGACTGTGCAAAAGACATTCGCTTTATAAGCTACGCGGTGTGGTGGATAAGGCAGGCAATACAAAAAGCCATCTTTGAGAGAATTGGCGTAATGAGAATTCCACCCAACAAGTTGATACTTGTGAACCGTTTCAAAAAAGCCTTGTCCAGCAACCTTGGCGACTATGAAAAAACATTCAGCATTCCAGAATTCAAAGACAGCGAAAAAGACATAATAGACATAATGGAAAAAATGATGGAAATTTCGCTTGATACTCCATCAAATGATGACCCCAGTTCCGATAACGTTGGAACGCTTTTAGATGTTTTGGAAGGAAGTGCAGACAATCAAGACGATTTTATGAGAGAAGCCGAATTGCATAATATGGTAAGTGATGTGCTATCTAAATTACCAACGAAAGAAAGCGAAATTCTCCGCATGTTCTACGGCATAGATTCGGCAGAAGACAATACCTTGCGCAATATTGGCGAAGATATGCGGCTCTCACGGGAAAAAGTGAGGCAAATAAAAAACAAGGCTATTCGCAGAATGCAGAAGAATAAAGAATTGCACGAAGATTTAAAAGATTTCTTTTATTAATAAACAATGAAAAAATATTTAATCATTGCGCTTGCGATTTTAACCGTTACAGCCATTTTGTTTGCTGCCTCTGGCAATTCAATAAAAATTTCAGCTGTTCCTTTTGGCTTGCCAGCAAAAACAAAAATACCAATTGGCGAAAGGGCTAAATTTCCGCAAAGTCCGGTAGCTGCAGAAATAGATTTGCAACGCGCAAACGACTTGCGGATGGCAGGTGCTTTTGACGCTGCTCAAGATTATTACGAAACCATATTGCTCAAATACCCGAATTTGCCCATAGCGCTTTTTGGCGCAGCATATTCCATTATAGCACAAGATTCCATCTCTGCAGAAAAAATCGCAAAAACAAAAAATTTGATAGAAAGCCTTGCGCAGCAAATGCCTGGATCCGTGTGGGTAAGGTTGCTTTTAACATTCTCCAGAGAACGCGAAGGCAATTTGAGTTATGCACTGGATATGGCATCTGAGCTTGCTCTTGCATCCCCTGCCTTTTCCGAGGCGAGACTTAGATATGCTGAGTTGCTCCTGAAAACCGAGCAACCATCCAAAGCGGCAAACGAAGCCAGAGCGGCAATCTCAATATCTGCAGGTTTAGACGCAAGAGCTTATGCAAATCTCGCTTTTGCCTTGCATAAAATGGGAAATATCGAAGAGTGTATTGAACTTGTGAATTATGCCTTGCCCAGATTTCCTTCGCAAACAGGACTACTGCTTTTGCACGGTTATCTGAACGAATATTCCAGAAATTTTGATGTTGCGCTAAACGATTACAGAAAAATTTTGGTATTAAAACCAGGGGACGTGAACGCCATAAACGCCATAGCTACTTTGGGTGAAAAACTTCCTCCTAAAACAGATGCTAACGCAGCTTACCAAGGCGGCATATCTTTGAAAGACCACGCAAGAGAAGCTGCAAAAATAATTTTGCCTTTAATAGATGAATATCCAGAAAACCTGCCGCTACGCGAAGCCCTTGGAAGAATTTATCTCAAAGCTAGGTTAATGAAAGAAGCTCGCGTCCAGTTTTCTGAAATTTATTCGCAAGACTTTGAATACCCCAACATAAAAAAACTCATGGAAGAATCTTCCGAGGAGCAATATAAATCCATATCTCTATCGCCTGCGCTGTATAACAAAGCTTTAACAGATTCGCTTGCAAAAACCTTTGCTTCGCTGCGCAAAAGCGAAAAACTTGATGATGATCATCTCGGTCACTATTTGGTTCACTACGGTTCAACGCTCAAGGATTTTTTTTCAAAGTATTCAATAACCAGATTTAAAAAAATAGATGAAAAAACATTTATTGAAAGATACAATATAGAATCTTTTATATACGAAAACACAATTTTTTTTGATTCAAAAAAAGCATTCTATGCGGTTCGCTCCGTTATAACAGATTCTGCCGAAGCTGGCTCCTTTAATTACATTCAAGATTTATTCGGGCATTTTTTGAGAAAAGAAACCGAAACCTTGGGTGAGGGTGCTACTGTGGAAACCAGAGAATGTTATGGCGAAAGATGGAACAGTGCTATATGGACTTCAAGAGATAATCTTGAAGTTCTAATGCACGGCACCAGAAGACCTAGAACCATTTTCATTATGAGGCTACACGCAAAACGTTTTCCAGATACAGGCAATTTATGTTCCTACGTAGCTATGGCACTGGATAAATCTTGGGTACTTAAATTTATTTAGAAGCATAATTTGAATGGCAATTTGTGCATTGCACCGCGCCTAGTGCAAATATAAGAGGAAACATCCACAGCCAGTTTATGTGCTTCACGTATGCTTTTCCCTTGAAGCAAAGCTCCAGCAAACGCGCCGGCAAAGGAATCTCCTGCTCCAACGGTATCTATAGCATTTACTTTAGGTGTATCTAAATACAATATTTCTCCATCGGTAAACACATAACTGCCCGTACTACCCTTTGTTTCCACAACAATATTCAGGTTATATTTTTTCAATAAATGCAAGCATATTTCCTGTTCGTTTTTTTTCTCAAATTCAAATAAGCGAGCTACCTCAATGGCCTCGTCTTCATTTATTTTCAATATATTGCTGTTAAGCAATGATTCGTGTATTATTTCTTTGTTGTAAAAATGCTGCCTTAAATTTATATCAAAAATTTTGAGTGCATTTTTGGGAACAAGTTCCAAAAAACGGCGAATGGTTTTGCGCGATGCTTCATTACGCTGTGCCAGCGTACCAAAGCAAACAGCGGAGCAATTCATAGCCAATTCTTTTGTTCGCTCAGTAAACGGAATATTGTCCCAAGCGACATTTTCACAGATTTCATATTTGGGAATGCCTTTATCGTTTAGCTCAACCTTAACAGTTCCGGTAGGCCAATCAATGGTTTCAACCAAAAGACCAAGCTCTTTTTCCGCAAAAATTTTCAAAATCTCTTCACCCAGCAAATCTCTGCCAACCGCGCTCACAACATAACTCTTAAAACCGAACTGCGAAGCATGGTATGCAAAATTGGCGGGAGCACCACCGGGTATTTTTTGCTCTGGGAATATATCCCAAAGCATTTCGCCTATGCCTACTATCATATTTTTTCAAATATAAAAAATTTCTATATTCTCCCCAAACCCAGAGGGCATAAATTATGGCTTGCAACGAAGAGCAAAAAAATGAAAAGAAGGATTTTCTAAAAGAAGCGGAATATGCGCTTGCAAAGAATAGGCGCGTGTTTTTGTGGGGACCAGTGGAAGATTCCAGTGCGGAAAAGCTGGTTAAGCAGTTTCTTTATTTGGATTCCATTTCAAACGAAGACATTTATTTCATTATAAACAGCCCAGGTGGCGTAATTTCCAGCGGGCTTTCAATTTACGATTGCATTAAGGCTATAAAAAGCCCTGTGGTTACTATATGCGCTGGGCAAGCGGCTTCTTTTGGCGCAGTGCTTTTATGTGCGGGTACAAAGGGCAAACGCTATGCCTGGCCAAATGCGAGAATAATGATTCACCAGCCGCTTATATCTGGAGAAGTCGTAGCACCAGCGAGCGACCTAGCAATACAAGCAGAAGAAATGCTGCGTATTCGTGATGTGCTCAACGGAATTTTCAGTGAGCACACGGGCAAATCCAAAGAAGAGCTTGAACACGATACCGACCGCGATAACTTTATGAGTGCGGAACAGGCGAAAAAATACGGCATTGTGGACGAAGTGAAAACCATACATTAAATTAGCGGAAACGTATAATGGGATTATTTTCTGCAATAAAAGCGGGCCTTGCAAAAACGCGCGAGACTCTATTGGGCGAACTCAAGTCCATAGCTGGGGTTGGAAAAATCACAGACGAAATGCTAGAGCATTTGGAAGAGCATCTGATAAAAGCCGATGTTGGAGTGGAAGCTGCATTTTTGTTGACCGATGCTTTAAGGGAACACGGGCTTGGAAAAAGTTTAACGCAAAATGAGATAAATTCAATTTTGCGAAAAGAGGCAGAGCGTTTGCTGATAGACCCACCAGAACTCAAATGGGAAAGCAAACCGCATGTTGTTTTGATTATCGGCGTGAACGGAGCGGGCAAAACAACCACCATTGGCAAATTGGCGCACCGCTTAAAGCAAGAGGGAAAATCCGTTTTGCTAGCCGCAGGCGATACCTTCAGAGCCGCCGCCATTGAACAACTGGAAACCTGGGCAGAGCGTTCCGGTGCAGACTTTGTGCGGCACCAAGAAAACTCCGACCCAAGCGCAGTAGCCTACGATGCTTGCAAAGCCGCCATTGCAAGGGAGAGCGATATTGTGTTTATAGACACAGCTGGAAGATTGCACAACAAAGAGCATTTAATGGAAGAGCTGCACAAAACGGTGAGGGTTGTGAAAAAACTAAATGAAAATTTCCCTCACGATATTTGGCTCGTTATAGATGGAAATTCAGGGCAAAATGTGATTAAGCAAGTTCAAACTTTTCACCAAAATTTTAAGCTCACCGGTTTGATTGTCACAAAATTGGATGGCACCGCAAAAGGCGGTTCTGTGCTTTCCATAGCGAGCGAACTTAAAATTCCAATTATTTGGATTGGCGTTGGAGAAAAAATTGAGCAATTGGTTCCCTTTAATAAAGCAGAATATATCAGCGGTTTATTTGAGGAGGGATAAAAAATGAAAACCATTGTCGTTAAAATAGGTGGCTCGCTGGCGATAGATGATGGCAAATTGCTTGATTTTGCCCGTGCTTCGGCAGAGATGTCAAAAAGCTGCAAATTGATTATTGTTCACGGCGGTGGCAAAGATATAAATGCAAACCTCGCCTTGCTGAACGAAGAACCAAAATTTATAAACGGGCTAAGGGTCACAACTCCAGCGATAATGGATATGGTGGAGATGACTTTGAGCGGCAAGGTTGGCAAAAAACTTGTTAGAATGCTGCTTGCAGAGGGTGCAAACGCGGCAGGAATTTCCGGCGTGGATTCAAAACTCCTAGAAGCGAAAAAATTGGAAGGCAAAGGTGATTTGGGAGCGGTTGGCGATATTTTCAGGGTGAATGCAAAAATTTTGGAAGTTCTTTTGGAAGCTGGCATAACTCCCGTTGTTTCGCCTGTATCTTATGGCGAGGGAATTTCTTACAATGTGAATGCAGATACCGCTGCTTCTGAAATTGCGGTTGCTTTGAAAGCGGACTGCTTTATTTTAATAAGCGACATAAGCGGGGTTTTAGACGGCGACAAAAAAATAATTCCGCATTTGAATAAAGAGCTTGCAAATGAGCTGATTAAGAGCGAAGTTATATCCGGCGGTATGATACCAAAAGTTCAGGGTGCCTTGGAATCCATAGAAAGGGGGCTGAAATCCATTCATATTGTGGGGTGGGAAGGTGCGGAGGCTTTCAAAAAGCAGATTGAGGGCAGTGCGAATAGCGGGACTATTATTGTCTGAACCAGAATTTTTTTTCTACATTATCCCCATGCGACATTTCTTTAAGTAAAATTTCGTCTATACCCAAATCTTTTGTTTCTTTGACTTTGTGATATAGTTCTACTAAATCGTGCGTTTTTTTGAATGGGATTTTTGATTTCACAAGGTAGGCTTTTAGGAATTTCTCTACTGCTTGCTGGCAATGGAACGCTAGTTCTCCTGTGAATTCTGGTCGCTCGGCTATGAATTCTGCGAGGGCTAAGTCCCATATAATTCTTTGCCTGTTTTTTCTATTTCTTGCACAAAGAAATCCTCGTTGTTTTTTAGGTAGTCAAATTCTCCTTTGGAATAGACTATTATGTCCATTGGGAACTGATAATTTACTTCTAGCAATGCTGTGGATATTGGTCGCTTTCTGTCCATTCTTTCGTCAAATGTTTTCGCAAATTTTTCTGTGTCTAAAATTACGAGTAGGTCTATGTCGCTGTCTTCTGTTGCTGTGCCGTTTGCGTAAGAGCCGAATAGGATTATTTTATAGATGTTCAAACCTATGAGGCTTTGGACTATTTTTGATATTATGTCTGTATGCAATGGCATAGTTTGAATATAGAAAAATAACAACCACACACAAACGCACGAGGTTCGCATTTATATTGTCTGAACCCCGATTCTCCCGATTTTCAGGATTATCAGGATTGTAAATATAAATGTAGGGGCGACCCTTGCGGTTGCCCCAAATGCGAAATGGGGGGTGTGCCTTGTGGCACGTGGGGTTGTTTAGGTATTATTGACCAGGACCGGTACATTTAACGCTACTTGCACCACTGATAGCAGTTAAGCACAATGAACCAAAATCATTATCGCCCAATTTTATTTTCCCTAACTGAACGATGGGAAGTACTACGAAACTGCCAGTAGTAGTAGTTGATTTTCCATTTAATGATAAAGTAACCGATACATCACTTTGAGTACCTTGTGCTTCACATCTCATTATTAAGTTTGTTAAAAACAGATTATTCGTATAGCCCAAAACATATATTTCAACACATTCATCTACTTTCAAAGTAACCGCATTGCTGCTACAATCACGTTCTTGCCAACCACCATTGCAGATTATCTGATGATTTCCGCTTTTTGAACGTACTATATTATCTACGCATTCTTGTATTGCTGGACTGTATGTTTTGCCATTGCATTTGGCATATATTAAAGCACTAGAGCAAAATTCTGTATTCAAATTGTAAACTTTGTCGTTGCAGCAAGATTCTGTATTCAAATTGTAAACTTTGCCGCCACAGCAAGACTGTGTTTTCGGAATATAAGAGCTTGTGCCGCAGTTTAGCCTGAAATCATTGTCTGCTATGCAACGAACTGAAAAATAGTCCTCGGCAGTTGCCCCACTCTGATATTCCATTAGGCAAGTTCCGCCACTCTTGCAAGCATATCCATTCCAAAAACCGATAAAATCGCTGTTCCCGCTGCTAGTCCAATAATAGCCGCTTGTGTCCCTATCCTTCCATCCAACTGGAGGATATTTTGTGTTAAGATTGTAATTCCCTGGGTATATATAAAAACCTTTTGACATTCTTGACATTTCTGCATAACCTTCACCTTGTTGTTGTTGGCATGGTGGGCATGGCTGGCAGGGAAGGCACTCTTTCCCTACTTCGCAGGCCTGGCAGGGCGGACATGGAGGGCAGGTTTCTCTTTTACCCCATTCCGCAGTGTTAGGCACGTGCCAGCCGTTTGGACATAACCCTTGTTTGGAATTGCCGTCCATAGCCACAGACCATTCGTAATGCCTGCCGTAGCCATTGTTGCAAGTGGTGGAATCCTTGTGCGGATTTGTGCCATTTATATCCACGCCGTAGCAATAACCCAGCGTGTTGTTTTTTGAATAGTTCAGATTTTCGCTCATCCAAATTCTCGCATTAGAATCAATCTCAATTTTGTATTTCTTGCCATCTCTGAGGTCAGTGAAAACATCGCCTTCTAGCTGTCCGTTTTTGGGTGACTCGGAACTGCTAGACTTTGCGCTTGAACTGCTTGAAACCTTCCCGCTTGAGGAAAGATTTTCAGAGCCTGAACTTTGCACAACAGAGGAGCTTGACGGTGCATCAGGGTCTTTTGGCAAAAAGGCAGAAAGATCGGGTACCTTGGCATCTGGATTCAAACTCAGTATATTGTCCCTCACCTTATCCATATCCACATCTGCTAACCCGTTAGCCACTTCGGATTTCGTGGAATTGCTCAAAGTTCCGTTATTTTCTATTTCCCTGCTGATATCAGCGAGCAAATCGGAAACCTCTTCAGTTGACCTGTTTCCCTGCAACAAAACTGAAACTGCGAGCAGAACAGAATCGCTTGGGCTGTTGCCGAAAAGAGATATATCCTCGCTGTTCTTGCTTCCGCTTTTGCTTACTCCAAGGGCATTCAAAACCTCTTTTTGAGCCTCTTTCTTCGCATCCTCAAATTTCGTTCCGCTTTTAACCTTTTTCATAACCCTGTCGTATTCCAAATCAGTCAAAACATTTACGTTTGCCTTGCTTTTATCCGATACATCTGCAACGGCGTTAAGCGTTATGGGAGTGGTTGATAGCTTGCCACTAACTTCGTTCATATATTTTCCGCTTACTTCTAGAACAATGTATGGAGAAGCTAACTTCCCATTTTTTATTTCTATCTCAAAATATCCCTTGCCATCAGTTTTTCCCTCAAAAGAATTTTTAGTTTTCTCAAATTTAGCGTTTAGTTCGTAGATTTTAACAACCGAACCCTTTGCGAAAGGTCCTTTCTCGCAAACCCCCGATATTTTTTCTCTCTTTATGGCATCGGAATTTCCGCCACCACCGCCGTCTCCAGAGCAGGAAAATGTGAATGTTATAGCAAGCATCAAAGCTGCCGTGAATGCGATTTTTGAGAATAGGGTTCTCATAGGGTTCCTCCGTTTTGAATGTGAAATAGAATATTCTGGAAATTCTTAAATTCTGAGAATTCTGGTTCAGACAATATGCAGCACCACTGCTTGTAAATAAATTTCTTACATAAGTGA
>Ga0268262_10002347_pt1 | contig 22022 bp, 23 predicted proteins | sample TergutNc150P3_FD_190354 | JGI IMG/M metagenome (GOLD analysis project Ga0268262, IMG submission 190354) | Nasutitermes corniger P3 segment gut microbial community from laboratory colony in Florida, USA - Nc150 P3 (SPAdes) (version 2) | ecosystem: Host-associated > Arthropoda: Insects >... | reverse complement strand
ATCGTCTTTTGTAAGCGTATTGCGGATAACATAAAAATCATCGTTTTTCTCAAAACACGACGTAAAATATTCCCTGTCCTGCGGATGTTCAATATATTTTACATATTTTTTTTCAAAAGTTTTTATTTTAATTGGTTTCTTGAAACATCCCGGTGTCTTTGCCGGTTTTTCATCTTTGTTTTTATCGTTATTCACAAGACGCTCCTTTGTAAGCTACTTAGGCATAAACATGTCAACCACTTTTAACAGCGGTGATTTAGCGATTGCTTTTACAAGTTTGGAATTTCTTATTTTTGGAGCAAGATTGTTACGGTAAAGGGAAATAAGAACCATAAATATGATAAAAGACGGCAGCCAAAGTACAATTCCGCCAATAAGGCCTCCCATAACCAGGGTATTGTTAAATTTGGTAAACGGTATAAAGGGCATATTGTAAAGAGTTGTAAATAACGGCTGCAAGGCTTCGATATGAAGAACTTCCCAGCCCAAAAAATCAACCCATAATACTATTAACGGAGAAATAAGTTTTATGATTGCCATAGAAAATATTTTTGACCAATGGTGGTGTTTAAAAAAGAATGAACAAATAAAAAGAACAATCCAGAAAAAATTACCTGCCGGGATTAACCCCAAAAGGATACCCCACGCAAATCCCGCCGCTATTTGACTTCTTTTTACATTGCCGTTTAGAGCAATAATCAATTTTCCGATAATTTTTAACAAAAGGATTTCCTCCCTACACTATATACATATACTATATGAAGGGTATTGATGTAAAGCCTGTCCGATGATAGGATAAAATGATGACTCACAATGCCAAAAACATCGACTTTTTTGACCGCGTAGAGATAATAACAGAAAAATATTTATCTTATCGAAAAAGAACACGCCGTATTAAAAAAGAAAAACACAAGAATAAAAACCCTGTGCTGGACTGGATTGAAGCGTTTTTATGGGCTGCCGGTATGGTTTTATTAATTAACCAGTACCTTGTACAGGCTTATAGGATACCTTCCGGTTCCATGATTGATACCCTTAATATAGGAGACCATGTTTTTGTAAACAAGCTTGTTTACGGACCGGAATTGCTTCCGGATCTTAATAAATTGCCCAGTCCGATAAAACCAAAAAGAAATGACATTATTATTTTTGAAAATCCTTCTTATATTTCAAGCGGCACTGTCTTTGATATTACTCAAAGAATCATCTATATGTTAACTCTTTCTCTTGTTGATATTGATAAAGACAAATCAGGTGATCCCAAGGTTCATTTCTTGATTAAACGGGCTGTCGGAGAAGCGGGTGACCGTTTTAAAATTGAAAACGGCGAAATGAAGATACTTTTCGCGGGAGAAAACCGCTGGGTTGATGAAAGAGAATACAATGAGCGCAGAGGCTGGAATCACAGAATTAGCAGATTAATGCGGCAAGAGCAATACCCGGTTCTTACAGCATCCGGGAAGGTTTCAGGCTGGGCGGACAAGGGAATCTCCGCCGGTGAGAAATTAATGACGCAGGCTTCTCTGTTGAGTGAAATACGTTATCCCGATTTTCTTGCCCATGAGAGGGCAAGATATGAAACATTAAGGAAAATATCTCCGCATGAAAACCGTTACGCGATGAATTTGGCAAGATACTCCTTGGGCTGGTATATACCTGAAGGAAGAATTTTTCCTATGGGAGATAACCGGGATAATTCAAGGGACGGCCGTTATTTCGGTCCTGTGAGATTATCAAGAGTGCTGGGTAAGGGTATGATAATCTACTGGCCGTATTGGCGGATAGGCAGAATTAAGTAATGGCGGTTTGTTATGTTTGAAAAATGGACGCAATATTCATATAGAGCGCAAAAATATCAACGCCACCGGATTTTCAAATTTATTTTTATTATTTTTATTTTTTATGTTGTATATAATTTTATTACGGCTTTCTTCTTTTCTGTCTGGGTTATAGATAATGAATTAATGAAGCCGGGCATTTTACCCGGCGACAGAATTATTTTTACTTCATTTACTCCGCCTGCGTGGATTAACCGCAACAGGAGCGAAGAGCGTTCCCTGCCTTTCAAACGAGGCAGTATAGTGCTCGTTGATATGGGACATAATAAAGAGCAAAAACTGCCGTTACGTGTCATTGACGGAATTGTAAGGTTTTTTACGGCGCAAAAGAGAAGTATTTTGTCCGCAAAAGGGCAGTACTATATAAAAAGAGTAATCGCTCTTCCCGGCGATGAAATTACCATGACTAATTATGTGTTCAGGGTGAAAACACCGGGCAATTCCTATAGCTTAACTGAATTTGAACTTTCGGAAAAACCATACCATCCTGAAATTCCGCAAATCCCGGAGATTTGGAATGAATCAGTTCCTTTTTCAGGAAGCATGGACAAAATAATACTGGGTCAGGATGAATGTTTTGTAGTTTCTGATGACAGAAGCGGCACAAATGATTCGCGTACATGGGGAGTCGTTTCTCCGTCATTGATCACAGCGAGAGCGTTAATAAGAATTTGGCCGATTGTCAAAATTGAGCGATTATAGTTTTAAGTGAGTTTGAGCCTTTCTCTTTATATACATATTCCCTTTTGTAACTCTTTCTGCGATTATTGCGATTTTTATTCGGTAATCGCTAAAAACGACCGATTTGACATTTTCCTTGATTCAATTATTTCTGATATAAATTATCAGATTGAATATTTTGATATAGGTGAAATAAAGACAGTATATATAGGTGGAGGAACGCCGTCCGTACTTGGAAAGCGTATAACAGTTCTTTTAGCTGCGTTAAAAAAAATACCGGGTTTTGCTCCTAAAGAATTTACAGTTGAGGCGAATCCTGAATCCGCGACAGAAGAATTCCTTTGCGTATGTAAAGAAGGCGGCGTAGACAGACTAAGTCTTGGAGTACAGACTTTTCATGAGCCGTCGCGAAGGGCTGTAAACAGAATTGGAGACGCGGTTTTGCTGGAAAGTCGCCTTGCTCTAGCGAAACGTTTTTTCCCTGATTCACTAAGCGTTGATCTTATTACAGGTCTTCCCTGTCAAAATGAAAAAACAGTTTTAAATGACATAAAACGGCTTCTTGATTTTGATCCTGCCCATGTTTCACTTTACAGCCTTACTGTGGAAAAAGGCACGTCTCTTGAACAAAAATTAACGGCAAAGGAAATAATACTGCCTGAAAATGATTTCTCGGATTCACTTTGGCTTTTATGCCGGGACACGCTGGAAAAAGCCGGTTTTTGGCATTATGAAATATCCAATTTCGCAAAAAATAAAAAAGTCTGCCGCCATAATATCCGCTACTGGCTTATGGAAGGGTGGATTGGCGTGGGGCCTGCCGCTTCAGGCACTGTCATTAATGAAGAAAACGGAACGGCGAAACGGTTTACGTATCCTTCTGACATTGACGAGTATAACGCCTCTCCGTTCATAAAGAATGCGATTTGTGAAGAACTGGATACAAATACCTTAATAAGAGAAAGTCTTTTAATGGGATATAGGTATTGTGAAGGACCGAATAAAGTATTGTTTAAAAAACGTTTTGGACGCAACATAGAAGACTGTATTCCGCAGACACTTGAAAAGTGGAAAAACAAGGACATTATGCTTTTTTTAAACAGTTTTTTGTATGACGCGTTTAACGAATTGGATTAACGCAGATTTAACTCCGCGTCTGTTTTCCTTATATATTCAGGACCGGAATAAAGAATAGCGCTGTTATCATTATTCAAAAGGTTTTGCTTTTTTACGACAGTAATCAATTCTCTCGCATATCCGCAGTTTTCAATATTATAGATTAAATATTTTACCGCTTCCTGTGAAAGCAAAGAAAAGAGTAAAGCAGCTCCGCTTCCTGTCAGTATCATTTTCTCATTTTCTGTTTCCGCTGTTTTAATAATTTCATCAGAGATTTGGATAGCTGCCGCTTCAGCAGCCGGTTTTATTTTTTTTTCTCCCCGGTGTATGGAAAAAAACCATGAATTTTTCCTTGCTTCTATTACCGATAGAACAAGCCCGTTATGGCGCGATGCCATACAGTCAAGGGTTGGAACGGCAACAAACGAAACGGAAAGTGAAAGCGCAAGCCCCTTTGCGATTGAATAGCCGATGCGAAGACCGGTGAAAGAACCGGGACCGCCCATGCAGACGACACCGTCAAGGCGGGACGGAGCAAGAGAGGCTTTTTTCATTTGGTTGTCAATCATGTCCATAACAATTTCAGAATGTCTTAATCCGGCTTCTGTCTCCGCATAGAAAATTTCATCATCCTTTGAAACAGCGATAGAAAGGGTGGAACACGCGGTATCTATGGCAAGTAAATTCAAATTTTCTTAACTCCGGTAATTTTAATCGTTCTTGATGATTGTCCCGTAATTTCAAATGAGATTGTAATTGTATTTTCCGGCAGTGACTTAAGGATTTTATCGCTCCATTCTATAACGGAAATACAGTTTGAATTAATAATTTCAGGCCCGCCGATATCTTCAAAATCTTTGTCATTGTTTAGCCTGTATGCGTCAATATGGTACAGGCGGCAGACGGAACTTTGATATTCACTGATTATTGTATAAGTCGGGCTTGTTATATTTTCACTTATTCCCAATCTTGAAGCTATACCTTTTGTCAGATACGTTTTCCCGCTTCCGAGCGCGCCTTCAAGCGCTACTACGGAACCATCAGAAAGAAGTCCGGCAATGCGCTCTCCGAGAGCGAAAGTTTCTTCAGTTGAATTTGTATTAAAAAGAAGATCCGGCTCAATGCGCCGTTTTCCTGTCAATCAGGAAGTCCCCCTGAAGACTCAAGCTCATCAATGAATTTTTTTACTTCTTTACTAAGAGGAATAAGCGGATAATCAATTGTATCTATAAAACTGAAAGTAATTTCTTTACTTCCGGTAGGTTTATATTCAATGGAAAAATCAAGACGGTATTCTTTGTTGATACTGTTTAAATCAATAACGACGATACCGGTATACAGTTTCCGATAATAAATCGGGACATCTTTTCTGATCATGTCTTTAATGGTTACAATTTTCATAATTAATGCGTTTTTCCTTCTTTATTCATTATATTCATATACATACGCGTTTATAAAATTCATTGACTTTTGAGTAACCCTTAAAAATTTAATATGAAGTACTGTAGTCATACCCGCCCTGTTTGTTCTTAATACCTGTCCAAGGGCGGCTACAGTTGAATCTCTCTCGGTATATTCAATCTTGAATCTGGCGCCGACCTGTACAGGAGCCGTTGTTTTAATTGAACAACCCCCTACAGATATATCAGTAATAGTTCCGGGAAAACGGCGTTTGTCAATAACCAAACGTTGTTTTTTTCCCGTACCTTCAACATACACCAAATTCATAAAACATGCAATAGCCGCCTGCCTGCGTTTGTAACGCCGTTGTGAAAGGTACTTTAATTGATTGGAGTGGGCAAGCAACGTAACCGATTTTCCGCGTATTACGGAATTCCCTGTAACATGGGTTTCAAAGGAAAATCCTTTATTGTTTTTTGTAAAAAACAATACGTTAAGTTTGGAGCCTTTTGCTATTTTAATTTGGCTTCCCAGTATATTTTTGGGTGTTTCTACAGTTAAATATTCATCTTTTGCTGAAATTACAACGACATCAATTTTATCCCTGCCGCTGGTAATTGTTAATTTAGTATCATCTTTTATTTGACGGGTTGAAGATATGGCTCCTATTAAGCTGTTCTCCAGTATATTTCTTGTAGAAAACAGTATTGAAAGCTTTTGTTGAACTTCTTTTTCATTGGTTGACGACAGTTCAATTACCCTGTATGCCCGCTTAAAATGACGATCCAAGAGAGAAGGCGTGGTAAGTGATTTTTCAGGATCGATAACTTCGTCGGTCTTAAATACAAAATTAAGCATTTTCTGTTGGTTATGGTTAAAATTTATATCTTTTGTCAATCGGCGCAGGGCAAAACCGGGGAATAACATGCCTTTGGAGCCGGATTTTCCTGACGGGGCGCTTTTAACAAAAATTTTTATTAAAGTGACAGCAATAATAATTACTGCCACAATAACAATAAGGAATATGATTTCTTTTGATGAAACTCCCGAGTTTTTCCATAAATCTTTCGCCTGTACCTGTAACGGAAAGAACGCTAAAACATGGTTTGTCATTTTTCTTCCTGCTGTTGCGCCTGCCGGCTGCTATTAATTATTGCGGAATACAGTTCTTGTAATTTTGGAGACGCTTCGTATTCAGCGAGGTCTCCGACAAGAACCGTGTCATGCTTTTCATAAGCTTCCAGCAATTCTTTAATAAGTTTTCCGAATTCATTTATTTTTTCGGAAAACGTTTCTTTTTCTTCTGTCTCTTGAGACAAAATTCCTTGAATATCAAGCTGCCTTATAATACGGAGCATCTTTTCCGATAAACCTGAAAAAACCTGAATAGTCTTTGCCGCCTGTGCGTCCTTGCCGGTTTGAATATCCAGGGCAAGGTTGGTAAGCTTCGTACAGGTTTCGTCCAATAGAGGCTTAAGGTTCTCTAACTCCGGCAGCGGTTCTTTTATTTCGCGAAGTCTCTCCTCAATTACGGAAGAAACAGACTTTGTGTCTATATCTGTGCCGGAGAATAAATTAACAAAAATATTATAAATATCCGGCATTTGCTCAAGCGTAAACAAAGCCTGAGGTCTTTTTTCCCATATTTTTAAAAACTCCCGCTTTTCGTCAAATTTTAAATTTTTGAACTCTTCTGTATCCGCTTGAAGATTTAAAAGGCTTTCCAAAAATAGTTCCGAGAGAGAGATTGTTTTTATATCAAGTATATTTACAGAAGCAATATCTTTTTTAAATATTTCTTCAAACGCGGAAGAAGGGACAGTGTTATTATTAATTGAAAGGCCTCTTAAGCGTTGCCCGACAATCGCAAGCCATTGTTCCAGACCTGCCATTATTTCACCTACGGTTTTCTCATTATCCGGTGCAATATCCGCCGCTTGACCGTTAATTGTTATTTCCATTTTTTACCTGTTGATGCGGTTTTGCTGACTGAAATTATCAAGTGAATTTGACATCTGTTCCATTCGCGAATAAGCCGATTCCATTCTGGCGTATTGTGCTTTTAAATCCGCTTCTTTTGCCGCTAATTGCCGATCCAGAGTAGCAATACGTTTTTCATCCTGACTGATGCGGGAATCCAGAGTGTTATTTTTTAAAAAAATAATTCCGCCTGTTTCCACAAACGGTTTTACAAGCGTATCAACGTTATAGGCAATTCCCGTATTTGCGATCAGATCGCCTGTTGTGTCGCTCGCGAAAAGTTCCTTGATTGCGGGGACTTTGTTTTCCAGCGCGGCGTCAAGTACTTGAGGGTCTATTTCAAGATAACCGCGAAGCTTTGACGCGTCGTAACCGCCGACTCTTGCCGCATTGGAACTAATTCCGATTTGAATAAGCATGGAAAGATCGCGTTCAAGACTGGTAGGGTAGGGGGCGGAAACTGTCCGCATAAGGTTGTTTTTTAAATTAGTTAACGTGGCATCTCCGTTAAAAGCGCCGAGTCTGTTTCTCATCTCCGCCCTTTCATCAGGCGTTAAATTCGTCAATTCGTTTAAAATCGTGTCATCGACGTTTGTTTTGTATTTTTGTATTTTATTATGATCTTTTGTTTCTTCTAAAACAACTCCTGAAAAGGAACTTCTTGCGGTTAGTACGTTTATCTCCGCTATAAGACGGTTATAATTTCCCACAAACGTGATAATCGCATCTTTTATTCCTTCAATATCGGCTTTAACGTCAATTTCTACCGGCTTTTCCGAAACTCCTTTCACATTTAAGGTGAGTCCGGGAACGAGGTCGTTAATATTATTGGTCGGTCGTTTTATTTCGATACCTTCCATTGTTATAATTGCGTCACGGGCGGTAGAAACCGCGTTGACGGGCCTTAAACCGTTACTTGCGACATTAGGATCGGATATTTCTATATTACCGATTGAAATTTCACGGTGAGTGTTTGTATTTTCTATATTGAGAGAGGTAATTGTTCTGCCCTGCGCGATTTCAGAAAGGAAATACTGTCTGGAAGTAAAATTTGTACTGTCTGTAATGGGGGGCAGTTTTGCGGAACTTCCGTCTGAAAAAACAAGGCTGAGAACCGCCATATCGTCATGGCGCTGCGGCGCCGCGGGAGTTTTCCATTCCGGCATAGGTGCGAGTGAAGGTTCGTTTTCTATGGTTATGCCGCCGTAGGATACCGAGGCTGAAGGAACAGACGGACCCGGCGGTGGCTTGGGTATACCGAAATTAGCGTCGGTTTCAATTCTGGTAGACGTGTCAATTTTCAACATTAATAACGAATTTGAGTCTATAGAAGCGTGTAATGGAAGTGAAGCTGAAGACTGCGGCGGTAATTTTATTACACCGTTATTTATTTCAGCGCCTTTTTTGACTGAGGTTTCACCGATTTGGAAGGTCTGGGCGTTGTCTCCGCCTTTTTCCATCATTCCGATTTTCATTGTAAAATCTACAGAATCGCCTGAAAAGGAGAGTCTGTTTTGTGCGCCTGTTACTTTAGATTCTATTAATAAAGATTTGGTTCCGCTTTGTACCGCGATAAGACTGGCTGAAATTTTATCCTTGCTTCTGCGGTTTAAAGCGTCAACAAAATCCTTTAGTGTTCCTCCGCGGAAATTTACGGATATTTCTTCATTGCCGACATTAAATGAATAGTTTCCGGCATCTACTCTCATTTTTTCATCAAGCGGCTGGGATAGAAATCTGTCCGCCTGAGCGGTTTGTTTAACTGTAAAAACGTAAGTACTCTCTTGCGCTTCTCTTGTCGCCAATGCTGTAATTACGTTGTCATTACCTGTCTTGGCAATTCTGTCACTAAATGGGTTTTGAAATGAGTATAAAAAACGCGCACTGTCGCGTACGGAAGTTATACGGCGGCCTACTTCCTTCCAGTAGCCTTTTTGAACCTGAAGATTATCAATATTACGTTCGACTCGTTCTCTTGGAATCCTCTCAAGAGTCATCAAGTCTTCAATCATTTTTTCTGAATTAAACCGGCTTTTAACTCCCGGTATATAAACATCGGACATAGCCTGACTCCCCCAATTTCCGGCTAAACCGTCATTCTAATAACGGTCAAACCTAAGCCATTTCATCAAATAAAAGACCTATAGCTTCCTTGAGCTTTCTGTGCAGCCTTTGTAATTCTTCAGGCGGAAGCTCCTTAATCACCTTATCGGTTTCTTTGTCTATTACCTTGACTATCACTTCGTTTGAATGGTGATCAACAACAAATTGAAGTTTCTTGTTAAAAACAGTGGTGATTCGCCTTAAATCTTCAGCCGTTGAATGGATTTCATGAGGTTTTACCGTTGTCTTCTGTTGAGACGTGTCATTATGCTTTACCATCCCGAAAATATCGGAAGAGGGCAGCGGTGAGACAGGTGTATTTATTACACTTGTTACTGACATTGTATACCTCCATGTAAAATAGGCTTGTAAAGCCCTGTCTTTCCGCCAATCCATGGCTGGAAAGCCCCCGACCGCTTAATTTTAATTAAGCGGCCGGGAAGCAGTGAAGGCGCGAACTCCACTGTTTTCCTGTCCGACCCACCCGGCTATCTGACCTGAACGGTCAGATAAGTCAGGTAAATCAGATACACGAAAAAAAGACGACGTCCAGAAGTCTCTAAATCGCATAACTAATACTTTTATCAGAATTACGAGAGCAGCTGCAATACAGACTGTGTCCGCATATTGGCCTGCGCCAGCATTGCGGTTCCGGTCTGGTTCAGGATGGATTCCCTTGTGAAGTCAACCATCTTTGATGCCATATTCGCATCCCTAATTCTTGATTCGGCTGCCTGGGTGTTTTCCGCCGCGATAGCGACACCCTGGGCTGCCAATTCAAAACGGTTCTGATAAGCGCCAAGATCAGCACGCTGTTTTGATACAATCTTTAAAGCGTTGTCAACTGTACCGATAGCCAAGTTTGATGATTCAGTACTTGCGATGGAAAGTTTTCCATCACTTCCCTGGGAATCAATCAAGCCAAGTGCGGAAGCGGACATATCGCCTACATAGATTTTTGAATTTTGATCCATGTTGGCTCCCACTTGAAGCTGCATAACTTTTCCGCTCGGTGAATTCATCGCGAAAGCTCCCGTGAGCATATTCATACCGTTAAACTGGGCATGGCTTGCTACGCGGTTAACTTCATCAACCATCTGTGATACTTCTACCTGGATCATCATGCGATCTTCATCAGTATAAATACCGTTGGCTGACTGTACTGCCAATTCCCGAATACGGTGCAGAATATCCTGGGTTTCCTGAAGGTAACCTTCAGTCGCCTGGATAAAAGATACGCCGTTCTGGATATTGCGTTCCGCCTGATGTAAACCCCGAATCTGACTCCTCATTTTTTCAGAGACCGCAAGACCGGAAGCGTCATCACCGGCGCGATTGATCCTTAGACCGGAGCTTAATTTCTCCACATCCTTGGTCATTTCACCCTGGGTTACGCCGAGCTGACGGTCGGCGAATAAGGCGCTCATGTTGTGATTAATAATCATATTTTACCCTCCATAGTTTATTAACTCCGGCTATCCGTGCCAGAGCCGTTCCGCGGGAGCGTCTGCCGAAAACAGTTTCGCGCAACCATTTTCTTAATCCGCTTACAGAACGAAACGATCATCATAAAGCCGTTTTTATGCGGCAATACAAATTGTCGTTTCGAACTGTCCCACGCATACTTAACTAAAAGTCAAGTAAAGTATCGCAATGCGATAACTATGGAAAGTTATTGTCAAAGAACACTTATCCGGCGCCTGAGTATTCAAACGCCGGACAAAAACCAGAGAAGGGTAATATTCCGGATTTTTGGGGCCGGAAAATACCCCCTCATGGTAATTTTACCGCACTATTGCAGTAATTGCAAGACTGAAGTTGATCTCTGGTTCGCCTGCGCAAGCATGGCAGTTCCGCTCTGATTCAGGATTTGGTTCTTTACATATTCAACCATCTGGTTGGCCATGTTGGTATCCCTTATCCTGGACTCTGAAGCTTGAAGGTTTTCCGCGCCTATATCAAGACCGCGTACTACATGCTCAAGCCTGTTCTGGTAAGCGCCAAGGTCGGCTCTCTGTTTGTTAACGATTTTCAACGCTGCGTCAATAGTGCCGATTGCCTTGTTGGCTCCATCCATTGTTTCCAGGCTGATAAATGAATCGTCCATATCGCGAATTCCAAGACCTCTTGCTGTCATGGTGCCGATGTAAACTTGTTTGCGCTGATCCATGTTGGCGCCGATATGGAACCACATTGAAGCGGTAACAGTATTCTGGCCTGACATTCTGGCGAAGCGTCCTGTAAGCATGTTCATACCGTTAAATTGAGCATGGCTTGCAATCCTGTCGATTTCGTCAACAAGAGCGGAAACTTCGATCTGGATGTAAGTTCTGTCTTCTTCGCTGTAGATACCGTTTGCCGCCTGAACAGACAGTTCACGCAGACGTTGAAGAATGTCCTGGGATTCCTGGAGATATCCTTCCGATGTCTGGATGAAGGAAATGCCGTTTTGCGCGTTGGTTGACGCCTGGTTTAAACCTCGTATCTGGCTCCTCATTTTTTCAGAGACAGCCAGTCCGGACGCGTCATCGCCCGCACGATTGATACGAAGACCTGAAGAAAGTTTCTCCATGTCTTTGTTGATGTAAACCTGGGTTACCTTGAGGGACCTGTCCGCAAACATTGCGCTCAGGTTGTGATTGATGATCATAAGATCCTCCTTGAACTTTTACAGGAGCATCCATGCCCCCGTTTGACAGGTTGAACAACGCCGGAAATCCGCGGTTTTTCCGTTAATTGACAACTCGCCATTTTTATTGTCGGTAGGTTGAGTAATAAACTTTAATCTTTTTTTTGAAAAAATTTCCAATTAGGCCGCGGCAAATCATTACTTGGGGAATACAATCAATGGGCGGCGTAAGCCTGTTTGCCGGTATTCGCTGCCGTCAGGAAGACCAAGGTTTTGTTGAACAGGCGCGGCGATGGGTTTCTTCTCAGGTACGTTTTTTGTATTTATCTGTTTTGAAACTGCCGGTTTTTTCGCGGAAATAGGTTTTGCGGTCGTTTTTTTTGCCGATACTGCCGTTTTCTTTGCAGTTTTTCCCGTTGTCTTTTTAACGGCTGCTTTCTTTACCGATTTTACCACTGACTTTTTTAAAGCCGATGCTTTTTTAACCGGCTTTTTCGTTGTTTTCCTGGCAGATACAGTCTTTTTTAATTTTGACGTGGTTTTTAATATTTTTGTCTTTTTTGTTGGTTTTTTAGAGGATTTTACGTTTATTTTCTTTTTAGTAATTGTTTTCACTATTATCTCCTAAAAAAGAATAATAATTTTATTTGTATATATAGATTTTACCACATAATTGTTATTTTTGGGAGTTTATTTTTCTGCTGTTAATAAAATACTTTTCCATTGCCAAAGAACGGGTCCTTTTGCGATTCTTAAAGAAAGCGTTTCTTTAACTTCTGAAAAAACCGTTTTTTCAAGGTTTTTTACCATAAATGTGCCCCAGCGGGACTGGTCCGTATTAAACCATGAGGTAAGATCTTTTTCAGTAATTAAACGCTCTTCTTTTTGATTTATTGTTTGAAGCTTTACTGAAAATTTTTTTTCTGTAAACGCTGTTTCATATTCCGCGGAATCCCAAAGACCGGCGCCTGTTGTATTTTCAAAAAAAGTTTCTTCAGCCTGTTCAAGAAATGATGCCAAATCCTGCCTTTTACATTGATCCGCAAGTATGCGGGAAATACGTTCTCCTAAACGCGGCGGCGAAGACAGCATTACAAAGCTTCCGCTTTTTGTCAAAAGAGGATATGCCTTATCCGCAAGTATCGCCGGAGCGGCGGTTAATCGTGCGCTGCGCATTAAGATATGGTCAAATTGAGAGCAGGAAAACCATTCCTCGCTCTGTTGTTTATCAGGCAGGATTTCTTCTGTTACCGCGATTAACGGCTTATCGGTTTCGTCAAGCACGGAAGCGTAGCGTTCAAGCGCCTCTTTTGCGGTATGGTTGTTTACAATGGCCGCAGACAAACCTTCCGGGCAGCGGCGAAGGCTTTCCCAAAGCAGGAGGCCGTCATTAGCCAGCGGAATAAGAACGCGACCCTGTCTTGAAGGAGAAGCGGCTGAAAAAACAGCGTTACGGTCACTGAGCAAGAGAGAGCTTCGCCCCGATTCAAGGCGCTTAAACCAGCCTTCCCTGCCTTTTGCCGCCGCCGACCATGATAAAAGTTCGCCCGTGGTTTCAGCATTGTCACCTAACACAATAGCCGCCTGCAGTTCGCGTTTTCGTAAAACTTCTTCGCGTATTTTTCCTTCATAGCCGATTGACGAAGGAATGTAAAAAGTTCTGCCCCTCAGTGAATTGGGCAGGTACTGCTGCGCCGCCCAATGATCGCGGTAAGCGTGAGGATAGACATAGCCCTCTCCGTGGCCGAAACCTTCGGCGTCCCGGCTTGCGTCTTTCAGATGATTGGGTACTTCGGCATCTTCACGTTCAATTTCCTTTTGAGCGTCAAAATAGGCCAGGGTAGTGTTTGACTTTGGAGCTGTCGCAAGGTACAGACACGCATGAGAAAGCGGGAAATTGCCTTCGGGAAAACCAATGCGTTCAAAAGCCTGAGCGCAGGAAATAACCACGGAAAGAGCATGCGGATCTGCAAGCCCGACATCTTCGCTTGCGAGAATTATCATGCGCCTGAAAATAAATTTAGGGTCTTCTCCGGCTCGCACCATTTTTGCGAGCCAATATAATGCCGCGTCCGGATCGCTTCCTCTCACGCTTTTAATAAACGCGCTTATGGTATCAAAATGATAATCGCCGTCACGGTCGTAAAGCAAAGCGCGGCGCTGGATGCTTTCTTCCGCAGCTTCCATTGATATGCGTATTTCCGCTCCCGCAGCCGGAGGCCACGGAGTTACGCTTGTTTCAACCGCCAGTTCAATAGCGTTTAACAAACTTCGGGCATCTCCGCCGGCGATTTCCACAAGGTGTTCAATAGCGCCTTCTTCAAATTGCACGTTCCATTTGCCGTAACCCCGCTCTTTATCCGCAAGAGTACGGCGGACAGTTTCCATTAATTCGTTACTACCCAACGGTTTAAGCTGAAAAATCCGGCTGCGGCTTACAAGGGCGCGGTTTACCTCAAAAAACGGGTTTTCCGTTGTGGCTCCTACAAGTATTACAGTGCCGTTTTCTACCCAGGGAAGAAGAGCGTCCTGCTGGGCCTTATTCCAGCGGTGAACTTCGTCAACAAAGAGTATGGTTCTCTGGCTGTAGAGCCTTGATCGTTCGTCCGCGCGATCTATAACTTCACGGATGTCTTTAACGCCTGAAAGGACCGCGTTAAGGTTTTCAAACGCCGCCCTTGTTGTGTTGGCAATGACCGCGGCAAGAGATGTTTTTCCGGTCCCGGGCGGGCCGTAGAGTATTATGGATGAAAGACGGTCGGCTTGAATCGCGCGGCGCAGGAGCCTGCCCTGTCCGACAATATGATCCTGCCCGATAATGTCTTCCAAAAAGCGGGGACGCATTCTGTCCGCAAGAGGGTTTTTCTCGCCAGATTTATTTTTATCATTGAATAGCTCGTCCATCGGAAAACGGCTTATTGTTCAGCGTTCCATAACTTTTTATCACCGCGCTGACGGTACGACCATACGCCTTTTGTTTCTGTGGACGCAAAAAGAATATACTCGCTGTTGTTTTTGTCTTGATAAAGATGCTTAACAGGGTTTTTTTCCATATTGGATTTATAGGACGCGTTATTATCAATGGTACTTAAAGGAAAATTTATTCCAGGATCATGGAAAGTATTTCCGGTTATATTGCCGGAGGAATCCAACTCAAGTTCCTGATAACCATGCAGATAGTTGACGTTAAATTTCGGCTCATCCTGTCTGCCCACAAGTAGCAGCTTGTTTGAAGTAATAGGATCAGTCCATACCGCAAGTGCGCCTGTCGCAAATTTTTCATTGCCGCCGCCGTTTAATCTAGGACCTTTCGAAAAATTGTTCGTTATATTATACAATGTGCCATTTCTGGAAATGGCAACTATTACACTTCCAATATTTAAAATACCCATGAAAGGAGTACTACTGTCAATTGTTACTGCTGCTCCCCCTATGTCAATTCTATAAGTGCTTCCAGTTCCTGCCTCCATATCTTTCGCTATTAAATAACAATCTGTTCCGTCAGAAGCGGCGCCGTTAAGTAATCTGTTTTGAGTTTCTGTAAGAAACGTGAAATCATTACCGTCAAGTCTGTAAATAGTAAATGATTTTAATATGCCGGCCCCGATAAATACCTGATTGTTTACAGCGTAAATTGACTGTACAGAAATTTCGTCAGGTATGTATATCTCATTATTCCACGCAGAGCCGTTAGACGATATTTTTATAACATTTTTTACGGATCCTTCGCATAACGCGTACATAGTAGTATCGGTCGCCGCAAGTTGCCAAATATGTCCGTCGATAGAGAAATCATGCCAATTACCTATACCACGGTCTTTGTCTTTTGTTCCTTCATACCTGTACAAAGTTTTTCCCGAAGCAACATACATTTTATTTTTAAATTCAACAAAATTAGTCGGAGAGCCTTCTATATGCGGATCAAGCTGTTTTTCTTCCTGAGAAATAGTTTTAAAAATCGGGTCCTGTTTGCAGGAACCAATTGTTAAAATAATAAAAATTAAAAATATTTTTATTAATATCTGTTTTTTCATATTTATCCGCATATTAAAAATGATACCTTGCGCAAAGTGTTAGATCGATCATATTTCCATGTACATTATCACTCTTTGTGCTTGTCCTTTCCGGAAACCAGTACCAGTTGGCGTTAAGTCCAAATGACCATGAATTGCTGACCCTGTAAAAAGCCGCTCCGCCGCCTTTCATATAAAAACCAAAATAACCCATACTTAGATACCGGTGCCATGATACTCCCAGTGTTAGAGAAACGGGAAATTCAAACTTCCGGTAGTTGAATTGATACCCGCCCTTGACGCCAAGCGGAATCATAAATAATGAATTACCTCCCAATGTAGAAAGAATCATAAAACCGGCTTCAGCGCCCGCAAATATACTTGAATAAAAATAATAATGGTATGAAAGAGATCCGGTAAATCCGACAGGAGGGTTGAATTTATGCTCAATTATATCGCCCTGATTCACAAAAACGGTCGGGAATACAGTCCCAAGTGAAATTATAAAAGTTTGATCTCCTCTGGAATGAATATCATCGTAGTAATAATCCCATTCAGAATCATCATTTTCCTGGGCAGCAAGCAGGAATGGTAAACATGTCAACAGTAAGAGTAATATAACCCCCGCTTTCCACATAATTTCTCCTTAGAAATACCTTAATTTATTCAGAGTATCTTATATAATGTGTTAATTCAACAACAAATATAGACATACAGGGGTTACTATTCCTCTTTGCCCATAGTCATAGCAAGATAATCCATCAGAATCGGGTATTTCGTCAATAATTCTCCGTAACGTTCCAATTCTCCGAAACGAAGCTGGGTTTCTATATGGATTTCAGCCCTTTTGGCAAAACCTGCCGTAACATAATCACGCTGCATGGCAAGAAATTCTTCATATAAGAGGCGTACCTGCCTGTAAAGTACAAAATCCGGAAATGACGCGGAAATAATAGCAAATGTAAACTCTCGTATCTCAGGAAAACGGTCTGCTATTTCCTGTTCCATTTCCGCGTCGTGGCTTCCTGACAGAAGTCTTTCCAATCGCGCGGTGTCCGTATCAATTGAAGTAAGCGTCCGCAGAATGATAATTTTTATTTTTCTGGTAATATCATCCAAATACGCGTCCAGGCTTTCCTGATTTGTGATGTTATTTTGAGAAACAAGTGAGATAAGTTTATCAGGATCAATGTTGAATGATATTTCTCCGCTGAGCTTCCATGAAAAATCTTTTGCCGTAAGCCCGGCAAATTCGGCATAAATGTTTCCTGAAGGCAAAGAACTGTTAAAATCCAACGCGGATCTTACAGTGTCAAGCTTGAAAACTGATATTTGTACGTTTGTAGGTATCAACTTATACCACACCCAGCGGAATTCACCTGACTGTACAACCTTTGGGTCTACACCGTGGGTTTTTGAATGAATTATACCGTAAGAACCGGGAGGAACTGAAAACTGTACCCAGCCTATAAAAAATCCTGCTCCGCCCAGAATGATCAGGAAAAAGAAGGTAATTATAAATTTTTTCATACTATACTATATTAGTATATATGAAACTTCATGACAAGATAATCGTTAGAATTCAACAATTTACTACAAGTATTATTATTCTTAGCCTTATTGTTTCACTTTCAAGTTTTGTTATTTATTCTCAGGATATAAATTACAGCGATAAAGCTCTGTTTTTGATGTTGATTGTTATGAGGTATTCTTCGTTTATTTTGTGTATTTGTTCGTTATATAAGCTGTTGAGCAATATTATTCTTTTTTTTCACCGCCCTTCTGTATTACACGTAATGCAAAACATATTTTTTCTAATATTTATGATCTACGGCGCGTTTATTATCTTTTATGAATCTTTTATTACCGTTCTGGCGGGAGGAAATGAGTGAAAAAGCTGTACGCTTTAAGGGGCGCCACCCAATGTGAAAATAATGTTGATGACATCTGTGAAAAAGTTACGATTATGTACGACGAACTGCTTAACTCCAATAATCTTGATGAAGAAGAAATAGTTTCCGTAATTTTTTCCGTTACAGCCGATCTTGTAGCGGTTAACCCTTGCGCCGCGTTGCGCAAGAGCGGACGAGCGGGAGAGCTGGCTCTTTTTTCAACGCAGGAACCCGAAAGTCAGGTTTCCCTTGAAAGAACGATCAGAACGCTTGTCCACTGTTATCTTGAAGAAGGCTCAAAACCCCGCCATGTTTACCGTAACGGAGCCGAAGTCCTTCGCCCGGATCGCTGTAAATAATTTTTATACAGTCGTTTATCTTCTGTATTATCCGTAATGTGTTTATTAATGGATAATTATTGGGCAAGCTGCAGTATTTTCCAGATTTCCTGCGTTTCCTGTCCGAGCCGCCAAAATCCTATAGCTCTGACATTCATTGATTTGTACATTTCCATACGGGCGGAAAGTGATTTTTCATTTTCAAAATAAACCTTTATTGTTACATTCTTATTATAATCAAAAACCGGTATTCCGTTTTCATAGCGGATTTCATTTACATTTTCGTCCTTTATTATTCCTTCTATGGTTTTGTGAATCAAAGCGCGCGAAGGCGAGTAATTGCCCCATGAGCGTCCGTAGAACGGAAGCCCCATGATAAGTTTTTCCTGCCCGACTACACGTAACGAATGCGCGGCGACATTTCTGCACCACTGTAAAGACGCGACAGAGCCGGGGCTTGAACCCGACCAATGTTCGTCATAGGCCATTACAAAGATTCTATCAACAATGGGTTTGATCTTTTCGTAATCATAAACATCATCCGTGATTTTTTTTGTGCGTGCGGGCAGGGCAATGGTGAACATTTTATCTCCAAGGCCTGCCCTCAGTTCACGCAGAAATGAATGAAACGCTTCTCCGTCACGTGCTGGAACATTTTCAAAATCAATCTGCAATCCGTTGTAATTTCTTGTAGCGGCAAGAAGATCCGCGATTAGCGCTTTTCGCTCGTTACTGCCGGGCATAAGGGCAAAGTGAGTTAACGCGCGCCCGTTACTTGCTACAACAAGATGCACCCTGCCGGAAAAGGAAAGATTCTGGCGTCTTGGCACATCTGTTAATTTTCCGTAAGAATCAAGTTCCGCTCCAAAGTAACCTATGTCCGTAAGCGGAAGACCTTTTTTAAGGGAATTTTCCGCGCCCGCGACAACATAGGCCCAAATTTCATTAAATGACGTAACTGTAGCTCCTGATGAGCTATCGGAAATGTAGATAAAAGGAGGTAATACATCTGTTTCTATTTCAGCTTCTGTTTCCGCTTCAACAGGTTCAATATTTGTTAAGGCTATTCGGTTTTTCATGAAGATCGAGCATTGCGAAAAAGAGGCAAGAAAAAGCGCTAAAACAGCTGTTTTTACGCAAATATTAAGAATGGAGTTTTTCATTGTTTAAATTATAATATAAAGGACATAGTAAAACAAATTGTTGTTTTTTAGAATACTAATATTTCAGAGGTTCCCAAGTTTTATTTTTTTGGGGTATAGTCATTATAGGTTCACAGTGAATTTTATTATTCTGTATGTTCTGAAACGGCTCTTATTGCTTGTTCCGGTACTCTTGGCGGTATCGGTAGTGATTTTTTTTCTTATACGCCTTACGCCTTCCGATCCAATCGGTTCTATCACCAGCGGACGAAGGATCAGCGAAGAGACACGCGCGTCCCTTACAGCCAGGTACCATTTGGACAAAAGCCTTCCGAGGCAGTACATTATCTGGATCAGTAATGCGGTGAGGGGAAACCTTGGGGATAGTTTCAGACACCGCCAGCCTGTGAGAGCTCTCCTCGCCGCAAGACTTCCGGTTACGCTTCTACTTGTTTTGATGAGCGCCTTATTCGCTGTTCTTTTAGCAGTTCCGGCGGGAATTATAAGCGCTGTTAAGCGGCATACGATCATTGATCGGGTTATTTCCGCGTTTATGCTTTTCTGCGTGTCCTCGCCTGTTTTTCTCAACGCCATTTTATTAATGTTGATCTTTGTATTTAAATTGAGGTGGTTTCCGGCGTTCGGGGCCGGACGCGGTTTTTCACAAAATTTGTATTATCTGTGTCTGCCCGCTTTTGCCTTGAGCCTAAATATGGTAGCTCTCATAGGACGGATAATCCGCGACCGCATGATTGTAGAGTTTAAATCTAATTACGCCCTGGCGCTTTCCGCCAAGGGAACGCCTTTCAGCCGTATCGTTATGACGCATTGTTTTAAAAATACCCTGATTCCGGTTATCACAGTCGCAGGGGTGCAAATAGGCGCAATGGTTATAGGAGCGGTGTTAGTTGAAAATGTTTTTGCCCTTGGCGGAATAGGGATTTTGTTAATTGAAGGGATTCAAGCGTCGGATTATCCGGTTGTGCAGAGCACTATGCTTTTTCTTGTCGCCTTGTTCCTTGTTCTTAATTTGATAGTGGATATGGTCTATTTTATCATTGATCCCAGAATCCGGGCTTCCGGAAATACCGGAAGGAGTTAAAGAGCAGTTATGCGCAAACACCGATCTATGCTCCCCAGGGGATTCTTTTCCGGCAGCATAAAAAAAACCGAAGGAACTTTTTTTACATCGCCGTTATTAATTTCGGGGATTCTGCTTTTCCTCATTATTTTTTGCTGCATACTTGCTCCGGTATTTGCTCCTTACAATGAGTCAGAACAGGATTTGTCCGCGTCTCTGGCTCCGCCGTCTTCGGAACATTTATTGGGCGCGGATAAAATGGGAAGAGACCTTTTTTCGCGGTTATTATACGGCGGAAGGGTAACGCTTGTCTCCGCTCTTGGTGTTGTAATTCTTTCGGTGATTATCGGCGCGCCGTTGGGACTATTCTCCGGTTTTTACGGAGGGAAATTCGATTCTGTCGTGTGCCGCTGCTGTGATGTGCTGCTTTCTTTTCCCTCATTATTGCTGGCGTTTCTTTTTGTAACAGCGCTTGGGCGCGGTATCACAAGCGCGGTCACGGCGCTGGGAATTGTTTATGTGCCTATGATTACACGCCTTATCAGATCTCTTACTTTGGTGGAAAAAAATAAAACCTATGTGGAAGCCGCGGAATCTATTGGTTTTTCCCGACCATATATTCTGTTCCGCCATATTTTACCCAACTGCGTTTATACGATGCTGGTACAGCTTACGCTGGATTTGGCTTACGCGATTCTCGATCTCGCGGCGTTGAGTTTCATAGGGCTAGGAGTGAGTCCGCCAACCGCTGACTGGGGGGCAATGCTGCAGGAAGGCAGAAATTTCTTGCTGATGAGTCCGCTGCTTGCCCTTGCTCCCGGAGCCGCCATTGTTGTTACGGTTATAAGCCTTAATATTTTCAGCGACTGCGTAACCCAATACCTCGATCCCCAGGGCAGGGTTCTTCCGTCTTTTGAAAAAATTGAGAAACGCGGGACGCTAATCAGGAGTCAAATCAATGGAAACTGAATGTCTTTCCATAGAAAACCTATCCTGCGATTTTCTGACCATTGAAGGGATTGTATACGCTTTAAACGAAGTGAATCTGCGATTAAAGCGCGGAGAAATCCACGGCCTTGTAGGTGAATCCGGATGCGGAAAGAGTGTAACATCCCGCGCTGTAATGGGACTTGTAGATAAAAAGCATACCCGTTTGAGAGGTGTTGTCCGTTTTGACGGTAAAAATCTTTTATCCCTGCCGGAAAGAGAAATACGCTCTATCCGGGGAAAACGTATCTCCATGATTTTTCAGGATCCGCTTAATTCTCTTTCGCCGCTGGAGACTGTCGGAAGTCAGATTGAGGAGGCAATGGCAAATCACTTTGATCTAAACAGAGAAGAACTGCGGAGCCGTACCTCTTCGCTTTTGGAGAAAGTCGGGCTTCATCCCGATACGGCGAAGCAGTATCCTTTTGAGCTTTCAGGCGGGATGCAGCAGCGGGTTATGATAGCGCAGGCAGTAAGCTGCAATCCCGAACTGCTTATCGCCGATGAGCCGACTACGGCTCTTGACCTTACTATTCAGGCGCAGGTGTTGAGTCTGCTGAAAAATCTGCAAAAGGAACTTTCGCTTACGGTACTGCTTATTACTCATAATTTCGCTCTTGTTACGGAAAACTGCGACAATGCGTCTGTAATGTACGCGGGGCGCGTAGTGGAAACCGCTCCGGCAAGAAGTATTATAGAGTCAGCCGCTCATCCTTACACGCGCGCTCTTATCAACTGTATACCCAGATCAAATACCGGCGGAAGACACAAAGGAAAACTTCCGGTAATTTCAGGTTCTCCCCCAAGGCTCTACGCGC
>Ga0268262_10002346_pt1 | contig 22036 bp, 19 predicted proteins | sample TergutNc150P3_FD_190354 | JGI IMG/M metagenome (GOLD analysis project Ga0268262, IMG submission 190354) | Nasutitermes corniger P3 segment gut microbial community from laboratory colony in Florida, USA - Nc150 P3 (SPAdes) (version 2) | ecosystem: Host-associated > Arthropoda: Insects >... | reverse complement strand
CTTTCCAAGCAGAAAACCATGTATCTGGCTCGCCAACGCGCCCAGTATTGGGACGGTCGTATGAGCGGTTATATAAATATCTTACAAACATTGTCGAATAACTTTAACTATTATGAAAACATAGCGGCGGACACACGGCGCAAAACGTATGAAGATACAATGGAGTCTGTTTTTGAAGACGTGCCGGATTTCGTACGAATGTTTACCATCTGGAAACCAAACGCCATTGACGGTAATGACGCACGTAATATAGGCAGGGTAGGTTCAACTGAAACAGGACAGTTTGCTTTTGCATTGACAAGGGAAGACGGGACTATAAGGTCTATCACAAGCGCCGTCGTTCCGGATGCAATGGCTCATATGACCGGATCAGGCAAGATGGTCGTCAATATGTCCGACATCTCCGAATTTAAGAATATGGGAAAAGACACTTACTGTATCAGACTTATGGTCCCCATTATAAATAAACGTATCAATGACGTAGTAGGAGTCATAGGCTGCCAGTTGGATATCTCCATGTGCCAGCCCAGAATAGAACAGACCATCAAAGATTTTGATGAAGTTACCAGTATGGTAATTTACACCGATCAAGGTTCTATTTTGGCAAATTACCTGCCTGAGTTTATAGGAAGAAAAATTGACGAGGAAACACAATACGGCAAACAAATAAAAGATGTCAAAGACGCTATTAAAAACGCGAAAGAATGGGAAGGCATAGAATTTGATCCGGAGCTGAAAACAAACATGATAATAGCAATAGCCAATATTCCAATAGGAGTCTCTCCAACAACATGGTCGGTAATGGTCGGTTCAACTGAAAGTTACATCTTGAAAGAAGTAAATAAGTTAAGAAGTTTCGTCGCTATTCTTGCGTCGATAGCCCTTGTAATCGCGGCGGTAATTATATACTTTGTACTGGGCAACACTACAGCCCCAATCGTCAGGGTATCTGAAACCCTCAGAGATATATCCGAAGGCGAAGGCGACTTAACAAAGAGCATCGCCGTCTCTTCCAATGATGAGGTAGGCGATCTCGCCAAGTACTTCAACAAAACAATTGAAAAAATCAAAAATCTTGTTCTTATTATTAAAAATCAGTCGCATAATCTGTCAGATATCGGCACTGAATTGTCCAGCAACATGACGGAAACCGCCGCTGCGGTAAACGAAATTACAGCTAACATTCAGGGTATAAAGAGCCGTGTAATTAACCAGAGTGCCAGCGTTACGCAAACAAATGCGACGATGGAACAGGTTATCGCCAACATCAACAAACTTAACGGTCATGTTGAAAACCAGAGCCGTAACGTTTCCCAGGCGTCGTCCGCTATTGAAGAGATGGTAGCCAATATCAGTTCTGTTACCAATACGCTTATCAGCAACGCGACCAATGTAAATACTTTAAAGGAATCTTCAGAAGTCGGGCGCGGCGGCTTGCAGGAAGTAGCGGCGGACATTCAGGAAATCGCGCGCGAATCAGAAGGCTTGCTGGAAATCAACTCTGTAATGGAAAACATCGCCAGCCAGACCAACCTGCTTTCGATGAACGCCGCTATTGAAGCCGCGCACGCCGGAGAAGCGGGCAAGGGCTTTGCGGTAGTAGCCGACGAAATCCGCAAACTTGCCGAGAGTTCCAGCGAACAGTCCAAGACAATCGGCAACGTGTTAAAGAAAATAAAGGAATCTATAGACAAAATAACCAAATCCACCGAGAACGTTCTTAACAAGTTCGAGTCGATTGACTCAGGCGTAAAGACGGTAGCTACACAAGAAGAGACCGTCCGCAACGCGATGGAAGAACAGGGCGAAGGAAGCAAGCAGGTACTGCAGAGCGTCAGCGGCTTGAACGAACTTACCCAGCAGGTAAAGAGGGGTTCCGAAGAAATGCTTAACGGCAGTCAGGAAGTAATGACCGAGAGCCAGAACCTTGAAAGGGTAACGCAGGAAATCACGGGCGGTATGAACGAGATGGCGTCGGGAGCGGATCAGATTAACGTAGCGGTACACAATGTCAATGAAATGACCACCAAGAACCGCGAAGCCATTGATTCATTGATATCGGAAGTTTCTAAGTTTAAAGTAGAATAACTGAAAATACACGTCCGGTGGCAGTGGCTTCGACAAGCTCAGCCACCCCGGATTTCCGGTCGCTGAGCTTGTCGAAGCGACCAAAAAGCCTTTGCTCCCTGCACCCTTCGACAAGCTCAGGGAGCGCCTTCATCCGGTCGCTGAGCTTGTCGAAGTGACCGAAAGAGCTTACGATTTTTCATAAAACTCAATGGCGCGGTGTTTTATAAAGGTATCCAACAATCTGGATTGTCTTAAGTTTTCTTTGGGAATAAAGCCTCCGACCATATTATCATGACCGCCGCCTACTCCACAGCCTTCCACAAGGAACCTGACAAGATCGTTGGCTTTTATTTTATTGCAAATACTTCTAACTGAAAGTTTAATTCCTTTTTCCTTAACCGCATAGGCGACAACAATATTTACGCCCGCAATGCTGATCGCAATATCACCGACGGAACCCAAAAGGGAATCGTTCACATTTTTTAAACGCAGAAATGCAAGCTCGTCATAAATTTCCACAGTCTTAAACGCTTCCGCGTACATTTCAAGATCTTTAATTGAAATCTCATTTCCTTTAAGCTCTACGATCATTTCTATATCGGAAAGACTGTAAAGACGATAAAACATATCGATATCAAAATTCGATGTTCCTCTGGTAAGGTTGTCGGTATCCATAAAGATTCCGTAAAGCAGGGCTGTCGCGATAACTTTTGGAGGATCAATGTTATTTTCAAAAAACCACTCGGCTATAATGGAACTGCAGCTTCCCACATCGGGGCGTATATCTTCAAATCGATACCCCATGTTGCCTTTGTATTCATGGTGATCAATAGCCGCCACTTCATCGGTGGGAAGATCGGTAATGTTTGCATTCCCTTTCTGCGCGTCTACTAACACCGCCCAGTCTTCAGCCCCCATGGTATGAGCATCGGCGGCTTTTACCATAGGCACATTGAATAACTCAAGCATCTTAAGAGAATTTGCCTTCTCTATTTCCTGATCATAGATGATTGCAAGTTTTTTTATTCCGCGCTGTGAAAGAAGATAGTACAAGCCAAGACTTGAGGCGATGGTATCAGGATCGGGAACATTATGGGGCTGGATAAAAACTTCATCGGGCGCGTCTTTTAAAATATTTACCAATATGTCAAGTTTTGTTTGGCTCATGGAAATTATTATACGCCATTAAATCGGCAGATACTACTACATAGAATATATAAACAGTAAACAGTGCACCTTTGCGTTGCCCATTATTATGCGGCTTTTTCTTTAATTTTTATTTGATCATATAAATATTCGGGAGCAAAATCAACTCCATTATCCCAACATATTGTATCCAACCCGGTTTTTACTGTTCTAAATTTTTCCAGATCAAGCAGTTCCCGAATAATTTGACGGTGGTCATTTCGTAATTTATCGTAAAAATCTATCACGCCGGACGTACCATCGTTAAATTCAATAAATACTTTATAATCTTCTTTTAATTCAGATTTTACAACCCAAACCATATAACCTCCTTACACCAATGGATCAATCTTGAAATATTTTCCTGTGGTTTTCACCATATCCCAATTCTGCATAAGTTTTTCTTTATGCAATTCAGCCCACTCAATAACAAGTCCTAATATTCGAGCAGGTAAATGTTCTTCCAATAATCTTAATTCGCTAATTGATATTATTGCTCTATCATCATTATACCGCACATGAAAATGAGGTGGGTTATGATCATCGAAATACATTAATATTGATATACCCAAAAAACGGCTCAATTCAGGCATATTTTTACAGTAATTTATTCATTCATTATTGTCAAGATGAACTCGGTGACTGTCACTTTTTACGAGTGCCAGTCATCCAAAATGAATGACTGACACCCCGTGTTACTTTGTTACTCCGACGTTTTCGTCCAGGTAGAACCGTTTGCCGTTCTCGTATACGTTCCCGCTTTTCCGGTACTGTAGGCGGTTTTTAAGGTATCATTACCGCCATAACTTCCTCCATAATTTCCTGGAGAAGGAAATGCATTACTTCCAAAATTAGCGTTCTGACAGCTTTGCAAAACAGGCTTAAAAAAGAAATACTGGAATATCAGCAGAGCTTGTCTTTTTCAAGGGAAACCATGCTTGCGCAGGAATATGAACGCACACGAATAGCGAGGGAATTGCACGACACAGTGGCGCAAGACCTTTTGCGGCTTTCGCTTCAAACGGAACTTATAAAAAAAGAAGCGGTATCCGAAAATCAGAGCCGTCTTTGCGCCGAAGTGACGGAAGGGCAGACAGAATTGTTAAGCAGAATAAGAAACATCTGCAACGATTTAATTCCCCCGGATTTCCAGCCGAGCGGCATTAATTATATCCGTCTGCCGGACGCGCTACGGACTCTTTGCAGCGCGTTTGAAAAGCGCACAGGCATTGAATGTAACATAACGATACACGATAACGCGGATTTCAGTTTTCTTGACGTAGATATGCAGTTACACTGTTTCCGCATTATTCAGGAATGTCTTGCGAATATTGAAAAACACGCAAAAGCAAACGAAGTATCGACGCTTGTCCGCAGTAATGCCGAAGGGGAATTGCTGTTTTTTGTTACCGATAACGGCAAAGGTTTTGAAAAAACGGATAAGGATTTCTACCGCGTGATGAGGGCGAAGGGGCATTTTGGTCTGTGGAATATGCAAGAGAGAGCCGCTTCCATGAACGGCGTTTTCAGCATTGACAGCGAAGCGGGGGAAGGCACGTCAATCAAGTTAATTATACCCCCCCACGATTTTTCCGACGATGCGGAGTGAAATATGACTTATATAGTCTTTATAGACGATCATCTTATGCTTACCAACGCTATCGGCGTATGGCTGGAAGCTACGGGACGCTTTACAATCGCAGGTACCGCGGCAAGTCTTGAGGAAGCGCGTAAACTAATGAAAGAACTTGTTCCTCTTCCTCAAATTGTCATTCTTGACATATCATTGAGCAGCGGAAAACAGGATTCGGTTCAGGAAGACGGGCTTACCTTTATTCCCGAATTGGAAAAAATTTGCAAAGAAAGAAAAGCGCCCATGCCTGCCGTGCTGGTATGTTCAATGTACGAAGACCCGTTTTTAGTACAGAGGGCAATGGATTTGGGAGCGAAGGGTTATGTGGCGAAGTCGGCGGTAGCCGGAGAAATAACCACCGCCATAGACGCTCTGCTTGCCGGGGAGACTTATACCGGTGTCAAAAGCAAAAAAAGGATCAGAACAAAACATTTCATGCCTTAACCCGCAGAGAAAGTGAAATTGTCGCGCTTGTAAAACAATCATTGTCCAACCGGCAAATTGCCAAAATGCTCGGTCTCAGCAATCGTACTGTAGAAAATCATCTGCAAAGCATTTACGAAAAAACAGGCGTTGCCTCACGAGAAAAATTGATTAGCTTGTAAAAATCACTGCCACTTTTCCAACGCTTGCCGCATAAAGCCTCGAATGTCGATGCCGTAAACGTCGTTCAAAATACCTCCGTTCAAAACGTCCTCAATTTGTCCGCTTGCGGCTAGCGTTCCGTTGTTCAAAACAACCGCCGTGTCGCCGAAGAGACGAGCCAAGTTGAGATCGTGAAAAACGCTGATTAGGGTTTTGTTGTTCTCCTTGACCCACGTTTTCAGAAACTTAAGCAGTTCAATTTGATGTTTCAAGTCGAGGTGGTTGCTCGGCTCGTCAAGTAAAATCAGATCGGGGCTTTGCGCAAGAGTTCTCGCAAGAAAAACCCTCTGCAATTCTCCGCCGCTCAATTCGTCTATCATGCAGTCCTTGTTGTCCCAAATGTCAAGTTTTTTTAGAATGACTTCAATAACTTCCCTATCTTCGGCGGAAAGATTTTTCAAAATAGACTGCGAATATGCGTATCGACCCAGAGATACCGTCTCATAAACCGTGTAGGGAAAAAATACCTGCGTGCTTTGGCTCAGCAAGGCGATTTTTTTCGCCAACTCTTTGCGTGAGACAGCGGAAATATCTTCGCCGTTCATTAACACGCACCCTCGGTAATCAATAATACGGGCTATCGACTTAAGCAAAGTGCTTTTTCCGCTACCGTTAGGACCAAGTATGCAAAGACTCTCTCCCCTTTCCGCCTTCAAGTTGATATTGCGGATTACATCAACGCCGCTGTAACCTGCGGATAAATCTTTTACTTCCAGCATATTACACCTGCGCCTTGCGCCGCCGTCTGAAGTAGACCCACGCAAAAAACGGCGCGCCGATTAGGGCGGTAATCGCTCCTACCGGAAGCTCCGACGGCGAGACAACTGTTCTTGCCAACAGGTCGGTTAAAACGAGCAGAGAGCCGCCCAGAACAAACGACATTGGAATTAAATGTTTATGGTTAGAACCGCAGAGCCGGCGCGCCGCGTGAGGGGCTATCAGATCTACAAAGCCGATAACTCCGCTGAGAGCGACGGCGGACCCTGTCAGCACGGCGCAGAGAGCGAGCAGTTTTTTCCGCACCGCGGTTGTTTCCACTCCCGAAGATTTTGCCTGTTCGTCGCCGAAACTTAAAATGTCCATTTCCTTTGTGAAAAAGAAAACCCCGGCTATACCGACTGCCAAGAACGGAAGCAGCAGCCACACCGACGACCACCCTCGCATGGCAAAACTTCCCATCTGCCACAGAGCGATACGCCGAAGGTCATCGGAAAATACTGCGCTCAGTAATGTAAGCGCTGCGCTTAAAAAAAGCGAGAGAACCATACCGCAAAGAATTATTGTATTGTTGGACATTGAGCGGTCTATGCGTGAAGAAAAAGCGGCGACGAAAAAAACCGCCGCCAACCCAAAGACAAACCCCGTCAGCGGCAAAGTAAAGCCGCCCAGCAAGGGAAGCGCAATTCCGCTTATGATGATTATTCCCGCTCCCAAAGACGCACCTGACGAGACGCCCAAAATGTAAGGAGACGCAAGCGGATTGCGCAGAATGGACTGACAAACCGCTCCGCTTACCGCAAGTCCGCCGCCGACAAGGAACGCCAGAAGCACACGCGGAAGCCGCAACAGCCACACGATTGAAACATTTTTAGGATCGATATTCTGCGCAAGCGGCAGACGGAAAATTTTATGCATAATGATTAAAACAGTATCACACAAGCCTATTCCCGAACTGCCCAAAGAGACAGCGGCGGCAATTATGAAAAGAGAGACAATTGTACCAATGATAATGCGTGTTTTGTTATTCATAATGTTTCTTCATTATAACCGTTTTCCTTAATGTGTTTTAGCGTCCGCCGTATACCGCCTGCGACATTTGCCGCAAAGCCAAAATTATACGGCTTGAAGGACGCACCGACGAATCGGTATCAATTTGATAGACACGGTTATTTATTACTGCGTTGATATGGTTAAAACCCGCGCGGCTTTTTATTTCCGCTATTGGGTCGTCAATGTAATTTACATTTGTAAAAATTACATCGGGGTTGCGGCTGATAACTGCTTCCGCTCCCGGCGTTACAAGCCAATTCTCGTCCCTAAAAATATTTTTCGCCCCGATGACGGAAATCATATCGTTAATGTAACTGCCTTTTCCAAAAGTCATCATGTCAGGAGCGGCGGAAATTTCAAAATAAACGGTTGCCCTGTCCTCTATGCCTGCCGCTGTTTTCGCCGCTGCTTGCTGCGCAATCTCGTCAATTTGCGCCTTCATCGAACTTATCAATTTTTCTCCCTCTTTTTCTACATGCAGAATATCCGCTATAAACGCAATGTCATTGTAAATTTCATCAATGCTTGTGCTCATGGAAATATACACCACAGGTATTCCCACCTTGCGCAAAAGCTTGAACGGGTCTTCCCCCGTCCCCGTTGGATTATGTCCGCTCGCAATGATAATATCCGGCTCAAGCCTGATAATCGCCTCGGCGTCGGGGTAGAAAAAATCCAACTGCGTCAGTCCTTCGGGAAGCCCCGTAACATTCGCCGAATGGCGGTCTATGGCGACAAGTTTATGCGCCTGTCCCAGATCGGTAATAATTTCCGTATTCGACGGCGCAGTGGATACGATACGGTTAATTTGATTTTTGATTGTTACCGTTTTCCCTGTTCTATCAGTTATTTCTCTGTTGTTGTGGGCATTGCAGCCTAAAAATAAAATTAAGATCATTAACCACGAACTTATCGTCCGAAATCTTGTCGCCGTTCGTGTTGGTTCGTGTTGGTTCGTGGTTATCATTTTACCTCCAAGTTGGCGCGGACTCCAACCATCAACGTAATCCCGGGCATGTAGTAGCCGCTGAATGACTCGTAGGATTTGTTCAGGATATTCCGCAGTGCGCCGAATACCGTAAGATTTTTTCCTATCTTTTGATTAATTGCGGCGTTGAGCAGGAAGATCGGTTTTAACTGCGTTAGGTTGGCTCTGTCCTCGTAACGCAGACTTTCATAGTGTCCGCTGATTATCACGGAGCCGCTTTCCCATGGGACATCAAGAGATGCGCCGATTGTATGCATGGGGCTGTAGGGAATTCTTTTGTCGTCAGCGAAATCGTAGCCGAAGCTTAACAGATAACTTAAAAGATACTGATACGAGACCGAGGGGATAATTTTTTTTATCGATCCCAATTTAACGGGAATTTCAAAACGCAGTTTACTGTCCGCGCCTAAGAACATTGCCTCTCCGACATTTTCGGGTCGCCAGATACCGCCGACTCCGGGATACCAGTGTATTGAATCTTTTAACCATTGTGTAAAAAGCGTGCTTTCAAAATTAAATAAATCCTTGAAACGCCACGAGAGACCGATGTCTCCTCCCCAACCGTCTTCGGGTTTTAAGTCAGGGTTGCCCATATTGCCGCCGCCTTCGCCCCAGTACAGTTCCTCGAAGTCGGGGAACTTAAAACTGCGGAAATAATTGTTCTTAATTGCAAAAGAATCAGTTACATTCCAAAGCAAGCCAAGTTTGGGAACTGCGGTAAATTGCGTGTCCCCCTTGTTTGCGAACACAGCTTTTACGGAAGGAATGATCATAAATTGTTGTACAGGTTTGATTTCCGCAGTCAGATAAATACCGCCATCGTGCCGATCCCGATTTCCAATGTCTGTGGAGTCAAGATAGATAAATCGATAATCAAAGCCGCTTCTAAACAACAAATGTTCGCTTGTATCCCAACTCCAGCGGTTTATTACGGTTATGTTTTGCTGTTCGTGGCGGGAAAAAACATCCGCAGGCGACGTGTAATCCCTTTTCGTATAATACGACCCCAAGGACGCTTCCATTGCAAGGTCGTCCCGAAAAACTCGGGGCATATCAAGCATTAAATTATTACGGGAAGAAATATCCTGCTGACTGCCTGCATTGCTTGAAAAACCCGAGGCAGGCAGATTTTTATCGCCGTAATAAAAGTTTGATGAAGCGATCCATTTTGAAAGATCGGGAAGCTCTCCTGTTACGGATACCGCCGCCCCTGTGTCCCATACTTCATTGTTGTCTTTGCGGCGTGAATATTTATAGCTGTCAATAAACAGATAATGATTTTGCGCGCGATTTGCGAACACATTGGCTGTAAAAGAAAGAGCGTCTCCCCCGTAAGCGGCTGAAATATCGACATTTTGAGTGTCCGCCAAATCTTCCCAATTCGGATCATGCGTTTGTCCGTCCCGTCCCCGATATTTGCCGGGCATTGCTCCTGTATTGGAAACAGAAGCGCCAAGCCTCAGCCCCGATTTTTGTTTCTTAACGGTGACAATATTAATCACTCCGCCCATCGCTCCCGAAACATTAAACTTGCTGTCAGAACCGCCGTAAATAACTTCGATACGCTCTACCGAATTAAGATCGATCTGCTCAATATCAAATTTTCCGTCAAGGGAAGAATTTACAGGTACTCCGTCTATGAGGATTGCCAACCGTTTTGAATCAAGCCCTCGCAGGTTAAGCAGGGTCATGTTTCCGTAAGTTCCGTATCGGGTAAGGTTAAGATCGAGCGTCTCTTGTAACAGAGAAGCAAAGTCCGGCGCGTTACGGCGTTCAATTTCTTCTTTTTCGATAACCGCCATTTGCTGTGTGGTTTGCATAGTACCGGTAACGGTAATGCCTTTTTCATCAGGAAAATACAATTCGTTGTCTTCGGCGGACTGCCCTGTTGCGGCGTTGGGGAAGGAGAGAGAAGAAATTAATAGTATCAAGACCGAAAGAAATTTTCCGGTCTTGTGAACACAGGGAAACATTTACTTGGTATACCCCGATTGCATACTCCAATCTACATGGGTTCCAACATTGTCAACGGTAAATGTGTTTTTTGCCTCAGCAAGCGTATTCTTTACAATGAGAACGTATGATCCGTCAATTGCGTTCGCTAAAAATACATGAGAAGCGGTGTAGCTCTTGTAATATACGCCGATAAATTTACCTGTTTGTCCTGCCGTAGTACTTGTGCTAATTTGTACAAGCAAAACGCCTGCGCCTTGCGAAAAATTAACAACTTCATTTATACTGCCTTTTATATTTTCACCAGGATATGTTACTCCTTCCCATTCTGTGTCAGCCGTATAATATTCAAGTGAAGACGTAGTAATGTTATAACCGCTTCCATAACTATCCGTCCATTCGCCCACCGGAACAAAACCGGTATTAACAATTTCCGGTTCCGGCTCCTCTTCACAACTCGCAAACAGCAACATCACCAACAACACGGCAAAACTTGCGTACTTGCGGACAAAAAGTCCTCTTGCCCTTTTTGCGAGGGCGCTCCTCCCTGTGAGGTTTTTAGAGAAATACATAAGATACTCCTTTTCGGAGAAAAGACAAAAAAGACCGCTTACGCTAATGACGAGAAAATCGTAAAGATAAGGTAAAATCGGCTTTTCTCAAGCTCTTCCTCGAAGCTAAGAAAAAAATGTTTAACCTCATACGAGGTTAAGCAACCAAAGGTTGCAGCATACCAAAGTTTCCTGGCTTGAGGGCACTTTTTCAGTCAACCTTCCCGTCTGACCACTAAAACAACCTAGAAAAATTACTATAAATAAAATCTCTTTGTTGTTTTAGTGGTCAGACAGTGGTTGTCTGCGACTGAATCTTCCCTGTCACAGTTACGGGTTAGCGGGGGAATTGCCTGACCACTAAAACAACTAAAAAAATTACAATATTGTAAAAATTCTATGTTGTTTTAGTGGTCAGGTGCACCCCACTTCCTTTGAAGTATACGTTTACAGTTTATGCTATTTGCAAAAAATTGTCAAGTGAAGAATAATATAGACGGACGAAGTACACTTTAAAATTATTTCTTTAAACTGCTTGACGTTAATTAACAAAAACCGTTAATATTTTAATATATTTTTATATAAAATGAATAATGGACAGGGTCACCCTATTCATAAAGAGGTACAAAATGTCCAAAAAAGACACGCAGACAAAAAGCGTTTCCACTGCGGCGGATAGAGCAAAAAAACGTCTCTTGCGATCTTCCTCCAAAGACGGCAATACTCTTTTAATTCAATATGAAAACACTCTTGACGGCTACGATGAAGATTATGTTGAAGAAAAACGCGATGAATACGGCGAAAACATGATCACAAAACATGATGAAGATTCCATGTTAAAGCGGGTTGTCGCCGCCTTTATCAATCCTTTTACTATAGTGCTTATGGTTTTAGCCGCGGTATCGCTTGTTACAGACGTTATTTTAATGCCGCCCGGCGAAGCCGACTATACGGCGGTTATCATCATTTTAACAATGGTTACAATATCGGGACTTCTGCGGTTTATTCAGGAATTGCGCAGTAACAACGCGGCGAAAAATTTAACCGAAATGGTCAGAACTACCGTTTGCGCGGCGCGGCAATACTTTAACAAAGAAACTGATGAAACCCATTCAGAAAAAAAAGAAATCCCAATGGATGAAATTGTCGTAGGAGACATAGTTTACCTTGCCGCAGGCGACATGGTTCCGGCAGATGTCCGCATAATTCAAGCCAAAGACTTATTTATCAGCCAGTCGGCGCTTACGGGCGAAAGCGAACCTGTGGAAAAATTTTCCGCTCCTATAACCGAGGTTGGAAACAATCCGCTGGAATTAAAAAACCTTGCGTTCATGGGGACTAACGTAATCTCCGGTTCGGCTACGGCGGTAGTTATTACCACAGGAGACGATACAATACTCGGCTCCATTGCGGAACAGCTGCAGAAAAAAGCGCCGCCCACAAGTTTCGAGTTAGGCGTTAATTCGGTATCCTGGGTGCTTATCCGTTTTATGCTGATCATGGTTCCGATAGTTTTACTGGTAAACGGTTTTACAAAAGGAAGCTGGCTTGAAGCGTTCCTCTTTGCCTTGTCGGTGGCTGTCGGTCTCACGCCGGAAATGCTCCCGATGATAGTTTCAGCTAACCTTGCCAAAGGCGCTGTGTCAATGTCGAAAAAACGCGTTATTGTCAAAGACCTGAATTCGATTCAAAACTTCGGCGCGATGGACGTGCTTTGCACCGATAAAACCGGAACAATCACACAGGACAAAGTTATTCTTGAATACCACCTTGATGTTGACGGCAATGAATGTCTTGACGTCCTTCGTCAGGGATTTTTAAATAGTCATTATCAAACAGGTTTAAAAAACCTGATGGATATTTCGATTATTGAACACGCCCGTGAAAAAAACTTGACCGATTTATGGGAAGAGTATAAAAAGTTTGACGAGATTCCCTTCGATTTTAACCGCCGCCGAATGAGCGTAGCGGTGCAGGACAAGACGGGACAGATTGAACTTATCACCAAAGGCGCAATCGAAGAAATGCTGGCAATCTCGACAAAAACCGAGAACGGCGGGAATATATCCCAGTTATGCGACGATATGCGGAAAAAAATAATCAACACCTGCTATGAGCTTAACGAAAAGGGAATGAGGGTGTTGGGGCTTGCGCGCAAGCCTCTCAATATTAACAGCACGGCTCTTTCTGTTGCAGACGAAAACGACATGATCTTTGTCGGTTATCTTGCCTTCCTTGATCCGCCCAAAGACAGCGCAAGAGCCGCAATCAAAGCCTTAAGCGAATTCGGCGTCAGGGTAAAAGTCCTCACAGGCGACAATGACGCTGTAACAGTAACGGTGTGCAAAAACGTAGGCTTGGATACAAAACATATTTTGCTGGGCTCTCAGATTGAAGAAATGAGCGATGAAGCTCTGGCAAAAGAAGTAGAAGAAACCGATATTTTCGCAAAACTTTCTCCGAACCAGAAAGCCCGAATTGTAACCACTTTACGAAATAACAAGCATACAGTCGGGTTTATGGGCGACGGAATAAACGACGCAACGGCGATGAAAGCGGCTGATGTCGGCATATCCGTAGATACCGCTGTGGATATCGCGAAAGAATCGGCTAATATCATTCTTTTGGAAAAAGATTTAATGGTGCTGCAAGAAGGCGTGGTAGAAGGCAGAAAAACTTACGCCAACACAATCAAGTATATTAAAATGACAGCAAGTTCCAACTTCGGCAATATGTTCTCTGTTTTGGCGGCTTCGGCTTTCCTGCCGTTCCTGCCTATGCTGCCTATCCAAATACTTGTTCTCAATTTAATATACGATATTTCATGTATTGCCATTCCTTGGGACAATGTTGATATAGATTTCCTGCACAAACCCAGGAAGTGGGACGCGACAAGCATAAGCCGCTTTATGCTATGGATTGGACCGACAAGCTCCGTGTTTGATATAACGACATATCTTTTAATGTTCTTCCATATTGGTCCTATTGTTTTCGGCGGTCCTTGGACGTCATTAAATCCCGAATCGCAAGTTTTGTTTATGGCTCTTTTCCATACAGGCTGGTTTGTAGAATCGCTATGGTCGCAGACTTTGGTTATTCACATGATTAGAACGCCGAAAATTCCGTTCCTTCACAGCCGCGCTTCTTGGCAGCTTGGAATGCTTACAACATTGGGCATCGCCGTCGGAACGGTCATTCCGTACACATGGCTTGGAAAACAATTAAACATGTCTCCTCTGCCGTTTATGTACTTCCCGTGGCTGATTGGCACTATCCTTGCGTACATGGCGTTGGCTACCATAATGAAAAAAATCTTTGTATGGCTGTACGGAGAATTATTATAGCTTACTTAACCGCCGTAGTTGTCTCTGTCGTGCTGGACATAAACTTGGTATATGCCCGCACCTCTATGTTGTGAGAGCCTGCGGCAAAGTCTGCAACATCAAGCGAAACATTGGTCATATTGGCATTAAAACTTTTTTTGTACGCCTCGTCGATATAAACATCTATTTTAACAACGCTATTGTTAGCGCCGGACGAAAGGGTCAGCGTCAAATTAAGGTTTGATCCGGAAAATGCCGCGGAGGTAATTGATACCGCCGGTTTGGTTAACTGCGCTGATGTGAGCTTACTGCCGCCCGCCATTGGCAATTTACCATCAAAGTTTGTTCTGATATCATCGACTTTTTTGTTTCCAAGAACGATAATATTTTTTGTATTACCATTCAGGTATATTGTCCGTCCGTTTGGTTTCCCGCCTACTCTTCCTTTCGATGTTAAATATGTCATATAGGGCACTGTGGTGTAATTCCAGTTAATTAAATTTGCTTCAACAATATCTATTGCAAGCGGGTCTTTTGACGCGAGTATACTGCGTAAATTTTTCTGGTTACCTTGTAAAGCTGATAAATCGTTGCCTGTACCGGGACCGTTTTGAAGCCCCTGCAATCCGTCCATTACCACAAAATCGGCGGGGAGGCAGGAGAAATAGTCCGCAATCCACTCGTGCAAATTAATCGAATCATGATTAACCATGCCGTTACGCCCGATATTATTATTGGCAATCCCGTAAATTTTAGGCGGAGCTGCGCCTATTGATATGTTTTTAATGGAGCCGGTAACGACCGCGTTCCCATGATTTTTTACAACCGGTATGGAAATAAGCGCGTCCGCCTCGAACATTTTTTTGCTTACCCAATATTTGCCGTCGCCTTTATAATACGTCTTATAGGATGCTGAGCCCCAATAAGAACCGTCGGGAACTGTTTTATATTTATAATTACTCAACGCGACCTGGGTAACATAAGCCTTAAGATTTGTTCCATCCCCGGGTGAATATGAGCCCCCCTCTGTATCAAGCCCGATAATTTCGTTTACTTCGGTTAGGTTTGTCTTGGTATAGCCTATATTGGCAAATTGTGACTGCATATCTCCATTACATGAACCTTCAATGAGCATGATTTTTCCCTTGCCGGTGGAGGAATTATACGGACCGATAATCGCCCTTACAAGCTCGGCTGTCGCCTGTATAACGCGCCAGTCTGTGCAGACGCCGTTCACTGTCTGGGGAATGGCGGTTCCGCCGGTTGCCCAATTATAATAAGTGGTTAGTACATTCGGTTTTAATACGACCACATCGCCTGTTTTTATAATGCCGTCAAGCCCGCCCGCCAATGTAACCGCTTCGGTAACAAGAGCTTTTATTTCCGCATAAGTAAGGCTTGACGCCTGCGTTACCGTTGTTGACTGCACCAACGAGACTACTGACGGGTTTTCCGGTGTATAGTTTTCTTCTGTATTGTTATTTTCTTCATTTATCGGCGGGTTATCCTTATGTTCGCACGTTGAAAATACCGCCGTAATAATAAAGACCAATAAAAACAATAGCTTTTTCATAAAAATTTTCTCCTTAATATAAATTTCCCGGTGTTTCTAATCCCGGCTACTTCTTCAAATACAATTTCGCGTATTGGTCTGAGTTTTGATACGATACATTCCTCTCATTATCGGTACCGCCTTTGACAAACATACTGCCAATAAAATGATCGCGATCGCCTGTGTTGCCGCTGTTGTGGGCATCCCTATCGTTATCGCAATAGGCGACCGCAAAGCCCATTTTCTTGCCTTCGGTTAATGTTACCGGCGCAGTATCAGGTGAGCTATTCAAAGGATATGAACTATTATATACCTTCATTTCTATTTCCCAGATATATAAAGGGGCGGCGTTTTCATTTATTTTATAATTTAAATGGGAATTTCGTAATACATTCTGTCCGGTATAATCCACGACATTGATTCCGTCAAAGTTCATATGGTAGGTAAAAAAATTATTTCCCCCGTCAGAGGTACGAGTGCCACCCGAGGCGTTCTCGTCGATAAACAATTCCAGACAGTCATTTTTCTCAGGGCTTTGTTTCTTGTCAGTGATGGGACAGTATTTTATGTCGTCTATGATTTCCGCTAAAATATACAGCCTGTCCGCAGTCCATACCACCTTAAACCTTCCCGAAAAATCAGCGGTTTTAGGTATAGTGCCGTCAGATGCAACCGCAGCCCCTGTGGGGAGGCTCTTCGGCGATTGATACATCCATGCATACTTAATATCCCGCCACTCGGCTTTTTCCCATGCCGCGTCACTGCCGTTTCCGTCTATTACCGGCGGAGTATCTGTAAAATAGGCGATAAAATCGTCCTGCCCCATGGTACCGTTAATGATTTCATTATCGGTATTCTGATTGTCCTTGGTATCCTTGTCATTACAAGAGATGAAACACACCGTAATAATAACGGACAAATAAAATAACATTTTTTTCATAAATCTATCCTTTTATATAATATCACCAATTTACACATAAACTAACCCCATTAACACCGCTGAAACAATAAGGAACAGGCAATACGCAACCAGAAATAATGGGGTAAACAATGTTGCCATAGCGATAAGCGGCGTTGGGCGTGTGGCGGGACCGACTATAAAAAAAGCGAGCGCGGTTCCTTTTCCCATACCATTAATAACCATAGCGCTGACAAGCGGTATCGCCGCTCCGCCGCAGGGAGACAAGGGTATGCCCAATATTGCTCCGGCAAGTATAGACTGTATACGTCCCGCCCGAAAAGCGGCATATATTAAGCCTTGCGGTATATACATCTCAACAACCACGCCCAGAAAAATACCGATAAGCAGGTAGACTCCTAAATGTTTTAAATTCAGCAAACAATTGATAAAATATTGCTTAACGATAAATAATTTTTTTTCCCGGTTTGCGATTCTTTCGCAGCCGTCGTCATAAAAATTGATACTTTTCCTAACCATAAATTTTTCGGGAATAAGATATGACAACATTCCCACAGAGAAACTGAAAATAAATACGGCGAGTGTGCGGGCAATCGCCATCTCCATCCCGATGCCGCCTGCCGTCATGATAAAAAGCTGAGGGTTCATTAACGATGATGCGGCAAGGAACGTAATAAGCGGCGCGATATGTACCTTGCTTTTATATAACTCAATCACTACAGGAATTGTTCCGTAAGTACACAGTGGAGATATAATGCCGATGATTGACGCGGATATTACCGATACCACCGGCGATCCGGATACCCATTTATAAATAATTTTTGTCCATGAAGTAAATTTTAAGAGTTCACCGACCATTACTCCCCCAACCAAATACGGAAGAAGGCTAAGTAATGTCTTCCAGCACTTATAAAGGAGCAAGAGTGATTCATTTAGAATCCATTGCAAATTTTGCATTTTTCTTGTTTATTTTTTTAAATTTAACCCCGTTTTAAAATTAGACAAATTAGATTTGCCAGCTTTAATATTATACTGTTTGTACGAAATTATCAATGTGTAAACAGCTATTTAAACTGTATTTTTACGTTATTATCCACGGGTTTTAGATCTTTCCAAAGACCGTCAATGACATATTGCTGTTGTCCAAAAACAATACGTCCCCAAAGACCCAGCTTATATGTGTCTATCTTTTTTTGCAAAGCCGGGTTTTCATCTCCGCTGTAATGCGCGACAAAAGCGTCCCCTACAGCGTCGGCAATAACGGCAATATCATTTTCGGACACTTTGAATCTTCTAAGAATATTTTCCGCTTCCAGCATGACCGTTTTCTTTACAAAAGCTGTGGCGTTATGTGCAAAGTTAGTCCACGGATAAATTTTATCTACGATTGTTTCAGTGCGGATATTTAAACTATTGTCTTTTATCTCGACATAACGCATCGGACACGGAGCGGTTACAAGAGAACCGGTCTCAATATCATAAATAACTTTTCCGTTATACTCGGCGCGCGCAATATCCTGCGCATGATAATGACCCGTAAAAACAGCTCTTACATCCCATGAAGCGAGAAAACTTCCAAAACTGACGAATTCCTGTATTAAATAATCCGGATGGAGTTTTTTCTGTCCTTTCCAGTGTTCAACCACGCCGTGGTGCATCATCGCTATAACAGCCTTGTTATTGCTTGCCGCTTCGCGTAACACAGAGGCTGTCCAATCCGCTGTTTTTTGGCCTATTTTCCCCGAGACGATTTCATGTCCGCCCTGTACATTTTCGCGGTAACGGCAGTCGTCCATAGCAAGGAGCCATAAACCTTCAACAGGTTCCACAACATAACTTAAAGAATCGTCATCGCGCGTAATTGCGGCGTTAAATCCGAAATCCCCATAGATACGCGCGAAATCATTGGCGGTAATTGACACGACAGGCTCTGTTGTATTTTTGACGTACCTTACGGCGTCGGGGTTATTAATATCATGATTTCCAGGAACAACATAAACCGCTATTCCCGCGGAAGTCAGTTTTTTCAATTTTTCCGCGACAACAGTATGATTAACCAATTCGCCGTCTTTGGTTAAATCTCCGCAGACTAAAACAAAATTAACTTTTGATTCGATAATTTCGCTTATTGCGTAATCAAGCAAATCCTGACTGTCCAGCAATAATTTGCGGTCAGAATTCATCGTCTCTTGAAACGCCGCTCCGCTTGTGCCAAGCGAAGTATCGTAAATGTGAGTATCGCTTATAACGGCAAAAAAGGCGTCAGGGTACGCGGGAGGCGTCCATGCTTTTGTATTGTTATTATAGTTTATTACGACTTTTTCTTTCGCGCAGGAAAATGTAATCGCAATTGCAATCACTGCGCACAATAAAATAGCGGCGGTTAATATAACCTTCTTTTTATTTACCCCTTTCATATCAATTATAAATAACGTAAATTTTCACTAGAGAATCAAGGGTTTTCTATAAAAAACCCCTTTTTGAATCGTTTTTTAGCTTTTTTCTTCTATTTTGTATAAAATTTTGATTTAAAATTAAATAAAACTACATATTTATATTGACAAAATGCTATTTTTTTTATAGCATAATAATGGGTTTTTGTTTTTTTTGGAAAAACATAATGAAAGCTATAAGAATTTGTGTATTTTTTCTATTTTCTCTCTTGTTTTTTTCCTGCGCTAATTTTCAAGCGGGGTTATACCTTGTTTTTATTGACAGATATAACGGAAAAGAAATACTAAACAATGAACCAAATGTAAGGTCTTATTTGGAAGGAGTTTTAGCCACTCCGGAAAACTATAGAATGGAAGTTTACAAAAGAACGGGGATAAGCTCACAGTTAAAAAGGACAAAATTACTTGAGCATAGTTTTTATGTGATTACAGATAGAAACGGCGCGTATCACACAATAAGTTTTTATGGAACCGCTATTGCTTTTATTTCGCAAGGAACATGGGCAATGGACGCGGACTCCGACTTAAACTCGTATAATATGTATTTGGACAACAAAAACAAATGGGATGTAACAAAAGTTATTACCGAAGAGATAAATGTCGAAGCAACCGTAAAAAATATAATAAGAAAATTAGATATGCACGTTACTTTTTATTACAGGGATCATCTAAACAAAAGACCCAATATGAATAACTGTAATACGGCATTAAGAGAGACAATAGTATTTAAAAAAACGCCCCGCATTTCAGACGAAATTCCCTTGATAGCGGAAAATTTCTAAAAGAAGAATAATTCCTTTTTACTTTGAAAATTTATCAATAATAATCGTTATTAGTATTAATCAATTCCTATCGCTATGGATAACGCCCGCCATAATTCGATAAGTTTTTCTTCAGAAAGAATTCCCACATAATCGGTTAATCGTGTTTTTAAAATACTGATAAGTTCATCACAACGTATCGCGCTGGTGTGCTTTAGTCCTTCTTCAATGCCAACTTGAACCTGAGTACTAAGACCTTCATAATTGGTGTATACCGGCGCGCAAATAAGGGTAGAATAAGCGCTGTCGATAAGTTCTTGCCTTGAAACAATAACATACACTCTTTGTTTTTTAGTGTCTGTTTTTGAACCAAGAGAAACGCGATAAAGTTCTCCACGCTTCATATTACTGCCTGAAATTTCAAGTTTTCTTCCGCTTCCTTGTTAAAACGTTTTGCGTTGGCATTTATTATCTCTATATCCCGCTGTCTGCGTTCATGTTTTTTCAGTTCATTTATGTAATAAGCAAGGGCAGTTTCAATGAATTGAGAAATATTTTTATCCTTGTTGAACAGGGTAAGTTCCTTAAGCAGAGAATTAGATAGGGAAACAGATTTTTTTACCTTTGTAATCATACTACTAAAATACTACTTTTTTACTTTAATGTCAAGGGGTTTTCCAGCAACTTTTGTATGCTATACTCCCAATAGGAGAAAACAATGGCTGAAATACTTAATATCGAAACAAAGAAAAAATTGATAGAAGCAAACTGGCGCATGGAAGATTTGAAGGAAGTGCCTTATATCATCGAAGTCGGTCCTATGCACATGGGAACAAAAAAATATTACAACAATCCCGATGCGGAAATTGAATGGGCGGAAGATCACGCCAAAAAGCGGGAGGGCGTTTACGATTACGGCTTCCCCAACATTAAACCCAATCAGGGAATCAATATTGTGGCGGGAGCGTTCGGCTGTCAGTGCAAAGTTAACGACGAAGCCGACCCTTGGGTCGATTGTATTATCCGCGAAGAAAATGTCGATGACGTTTTCAAGCTGAAAGTCCCCGACCCTGTAAATAATCCCTACTTTGAACAGGCGTGGAAGCATGTCGAGGCTTTGCAGAGTAAATCGAAAATTCCGCTGAGGGTCGTCAATGTTCCCTCTCCGCTTGTTTCAGCATCCCTTATTTGGGAATATACCTCGTTCATAGAAGCCACGCTTGTCTACCCTGACGAAGTTCACGCGCTTATGGAAAAAATCACGGAAGCGACTATCGGCTACATTAAAGAAATGTTTAAACGGATAACAAATCTTTATGGGGTGAGCCACGAATTTTGGTATGTGCCGAAAGAGGTGGGTATCCGTGTGAGCGACGATACCGCCGCCCTGCTCTCCCCAAAACTGTACCGTGAGTTCGGCTTAAAGTACAACGCGATGATAGCGAAGGAATTCGGCGGCATTGTAGTACACTCCTGCGGCGATGTTTCCAATGTCGCGGAAGCGATGACGGAAATCCCGGGACTGAAAGGTCTTGATTTCACTATCCCGCAAGTGCAGAACTGGGAAAAAGTCCGCGACGCGGTGTCGGGGAAAACTCCGCTCTGCCTTCGCCACTTTTACTGGGATCATCTTGAAGACGGACTTTCAAGCGTCGCGGATTTAGCCGCTTACTCAAAAAAGCTGATTGATTTCTTTGGGCGCAAAGGCGTGTTTATTCAAACATCGACAAAAACTCCGGAAGAAGCCGTCGCTCTTGGCAAAGAAATGCATAAATTGATGTCGGTGTAAATTTTAATTACGGCTATTCTTTTTTGAGCGTCTCGTAGACTTTCAGTCTGCATTCAGCGTGGTGCTGTTGTTTTTTCGCTTTGTCAATCTCAAATTTTAAATGCGTATCTTTCAATATTTCTTCGGCTTGCTTTTTAAGCGTATGAACACGCTCAATATCGATTTCTTCAGGCCACTCGGCGCTCTCTACCATTAGCACGTTTTTGTGTTCTTTCACTTCCAAAATGCCGCCGCAGACAAACGCGGAGCGCCAACTGCCGTTGTCGTCTTTAATACGAAGCGTCCCGGTAACAGAGTGCGCGGAGAAGGGAGCGTGATTTGCGTATATTCCGATTTCGCCGTCGTCAAGACCTATGATAATCGCCTGCACCTTGCCTGAATAAAAGAGACGTTTAGGCGTATGAACCTCAAAGGTAAATAAAGCGGACATTATTTTGCCTTTTC
>Ga0268262_10002345_pt1 | contig 22052 bp, 18 predicted proteins | sample TergutNc150P3_FD_190354 | JGI IMG/M metagenome (GOLD analysis project Ga0268262, IMG submission 190354) | Nasutitermes corniger P3 segment gut microbial community from laboratory colony in Florida, USA - Nc150 P3 (SPAdes) (version 2) | ecosystem: Host-associated > Arthropoda: Insects >... | reverse complement strand
CCGGACGAGGAGGCCTTCCCGGCGATCCGGCTGTGCAGGCAGGCGTTCACGCGCGGTGGCCTGGCCCCGGCGGCGCTCAACGGGGCCAACGAGGCCGCCAACGCGCTCTTCCGGGCGGGAAAGATCGGCTTTTTGGATATCACCCGGCTGGTTTCGCAGGCCATGGAGGCCGCGCCCCCCGGCGAAGCCGATACGTTGGAGAAAATTCTCGCGGCGGACAGATACGCGCGGGAAATGACATATACTTTAAGTAAAAACGTCAAGTGAGGAGCATCGCATGCATGTTATCCCGTTGGCCGTGAGCGCCGGCGCGCTGTGGGGCAAGGCCTGGCCGCTGCTCGTGGCCGTCCTCTATTTCGGCTTCCTGATCCTGTCCCACGAGCTCGGGCATTTTTCCGCCGCGCGGGCGTTCTGCGTCCAGGTGGACGAGTTCTCCATCGGCATGGGGCCGCGCCTGCTGAAATTCAAAAATAAGAAAAGCGGCACGCTCTACAGCCTGAAGGCGGTGCCCTTCGGCGGCTCGGTGCTCATGGGCGAGGACGAGGAGGCCGGCAGCGACAACCCCCGCGCGTTCAACAACCAGAAGGCCTGGAAGCGCTTTTGCATCCTGATCGCCGGGGCGCTGGTGAACCTGGTGTGCGGCGTGGTCATCATGGGCGTGATCGTGGGGCTCAGCCCCGCCATTTACACCAGCCGTGTCGGGGTGTTCCGGGAGGAGGCCATTTCCGGCCAATACGGCCTGGAGGTGGGCGACCAGATCGTCAAGGTGAACGGCAAACGCGTGTTCTCCGCCATGGATTTGGATTTCCTTTTTGCGCGCTGCCGAAACGGCAAGGCGGACCTGACCGTCAAACGCGGCGGCAAGAGCATCAAACTCCCGGCGGTGGAGCTGCTGAAATACACCTCCTCCGAAAGCAAGGAGCCCTTCTACCACTACGATTTTTTTCCGGTGAAAAACGAATCGCCGGGACTGGGGCTGCGCGTGAAGGAAACCCTCGGCGAGAGCGTCTCCGCCGTGCGCATGGTGTGGCTGAGCCTGCTGGACATGGTCACGGGCAAATTCCGCCTGCGGGACATCTCCGGGCCCATCGGCGTGGTGAGCATTCTCACCGACACCGCCCAGGAGGCCCAGGAGGGGGCGGCCGGCAACGACAAGGCGGTGGCCCTGGAAAAGCTGCTCACCCTGCTTTCGCTGTTCGCGCTGATCTCCATCAACATCGGCGTGATGAACCTGCTGCCCCTGCCCGCGCTCGACGGCGGCCGCCTGGTCTTCACCGCCATCGAGATGGTCTTCCGCAAGCCCGTGCCGAAGAAATTCGAGGGCTACGTGCACGCGGCGGGCTTTGCGGCGCTGATGATCTTCATGGTGGTGGTCAGCTTTTCGGATATCTGGGCGCTGGTGAAGAAATAGTAAATGAGAAATAAGAATGCAGAATGCAGAAATAAAAAATAATATGCCAAGGCGCATTTCGCGTTTGGTCCATGCCGGCCCCGTCCCCATCGGCGGCGGGGCGCGCGTGAGCGTGCAGTCCATGCTGAGCAGGCCCGCGCACGATATCGCGGCCAACATCGTCCAGGCCCTGGCGCTCGAGCAGGCCGGCTGCGATATCATAAGAGCCGCCGTGCCCGATCTCGAAGCCGTCAAGCTCATCGCCGCGTTAAAGGAGCATTGTACAGCACCCATCGTTGCGGACATCCACTTTGATTACCGCCTGGCCCTGGAAAGCTTGGCCGCCGGGGCGGACAAGATACGCATCAACCCGGGCAACATCGGCGGGCGGGACAGGGTCAAAGCCGTGGCCGACGCCTGCCTGGCGAAAAGCGTGCCCATCCGCATCGGCGTGAATTCCGGCTCCCTCGAGAAGGACCTCCTGGCGAAATACGGCGCGCCCACCCCCGAGGCCATGGCCGAGAGCGCCATGAACCACGCGCGCCTGCTGGAGGCCTGCGACTTCCGCGACATCGTGATTTCGCTGAAGTCCTCCGACGTGGCAAACACCGTGCGGGCTTACGAAATTCTCGCGGGGCAGTGCGATTATCCATTGCATGTGGGCGTCACTGAGGCGGGAACGGTACATATGGGTGTGGTAAAATCCAGTATAGGCATCGGCGCGCTGCTGCTGCGGGGCATCGGCGACACCATACGCGTGTCCCTCACCGCCGACCCCGTCGAGGAGGTCCGCGCCGCGCGGGACATCCTGCGCGCCCTGGGGCAGGGGAGCGGCCCGGACATCATCTCGTGCCCCACCTGCGGCCGCACGAAAATCGACCTCATCGCCCTGGTGAATGAGGCCGAGCGGCGCCTCATGGGCTGCGGGAAGCGCGTCACCGTGGCCATTATGGGCTGCGCGGTCAACGGCCCCGGCGAGGCCCGGGAGGCCGACATCGGCCTGGCCGGCGGGGATGGTTGCGCGCTGCTGTTCCGCAAGGGCGAAATCCTGCGCAAGGTGCCCGAGGCCCGGGCCATCGACGAACTGATGGAAGAAATCGAGAAATTATGACACAGCTCCGCCACGAACTGCAAAAATGCGGCCTCCCGCCCGGTTGCGCGCTGCACCCGATCCGTGAAAAATCCGGCATCGTCGTTTTCCGCGCCGGAGATTGCGTCGGCAAGTATTTCAGGCAGGCGCATGACAGAAGGGAAATCCAATATTACGAGCTGCTGCGCTCCCTCGGCGTCCCCACCCTGCGCCTGATCGCGAAGACAGAACGCCTCCTCCTGCTGGAGGACATCGCGGCAAGCGGGAAATACAGGCTTGGGACAGAGCAGGATATGTCCGACCCAAACGTCGCCCGGCTGATTGCCGCGTGGTTCCGGCAGCTGCATTCGCGCGGCAAAGCATACGGCGGCCTGCCAAAGCTTGATTTGCTGGACGATGTGAAAGACGCGCTCAGCGCCAAAAGTGGAGGCGTATGGCGGCTACAGCGCGGAGGAAAAGGCGTTTGAGGACGTGTTTTTCCCGCTCACTGGCCTGCTGTCGGCCTATCGCGCGAAAGCCTTCCCCGCCTGGGCGGGCAAATTCAGCGATATGCTTTACAACGGGGCGCTGGCGGAGCGTGTCCGCGCGCTGGCAAATTTTTTGTGAGGTGATTCCATGCCCTTCGTACCCCTGTGGATTTTCTTCGGCGACTGCCTGCCGGGCGTGGAGTTCCCCGCCGAAACGCAGGCGCTGCAGGTGCAGCCGGAGATCGACCTGGCGCGGCGAAAAATGCACCTGGAGTTCTTTGCCGAACAGCGGATCCTCCCCGAGACCGTGGGGGAGCTGTGCCGCAGCATCGCGCAGGCCACCAACTGCGAGGTCACCCATGGCCTGCGGTTCGCGCCCGAACCCCCGAAACCGCCGCCCGCGCCGAACAAAAATGAAATTCCCGCGCCCAAGCCGAAAGCGCTGCCCGCGTTGCCCTTCACCCCGGAAAACAGCAAGAAGCTGCTGGGCGCGGCGATCCAGGGCACGCCCACCCCCATGGAGCGCCTTGAGCCCGGCGACGGCGGGGCAGTCGTCGTGGGCGAGCTCTTCAGCCTGCGGGAGACAAAAAAGAAGGACGGCACGAAGCGCATCATCACGTTCTACCTGACGGACTACACGGATTCCGTCGCCTGCAAGCTGTTCCTGAAGGCCGACGACGCGCTGGCCTTAAAGGACGGCATGCGGCTGCTGGCGCAGGGCGTGTACGAGTACGATAATTTCACCAGGGACCACTGCCTGCGCGTGAAAGCCCTGGCCACGGCCGAGCCGGTGATCCCGCAGGACGAATCGCCGGACAAGCGTGTAGAGCTCCACCTGCACACCAACATGTCGGAGATGGACGGGGTCGCGGGCGTCGACAAGCTCGTGGCGCGGGCCGCCGCCTGGGGGCACAGGGCACTCGCCGTCACCGACCACGGCGTGGCGCAGGCCTTCCCCGCGGCGATGGAGGCCGGCAAAAAGCACGGCGTGAAGCTTCTCTACGGCATGGAGGCCTACTACGCGGACGACCTGCCCGACGCCGTCCTCGATTGCCCGGACAGTTTACCCTTCCATAGCGACATCGTCGTCTTCGACCTGGAGACCACGGGCCTGAACCCCGGGAAGGACCGGGTCATCGAGATCGGCGCGGTGAAGCTCATAGGCGGCGAGATCGTGGATGCCTTCCAGACCTTCGTGGACCCCGAGCGCGATTTGCCCGCGCGGATCGTCGAGCTGACGAACATCACGCCGGAGATGCTGGGGGGCGCGCCACCGGAGTGGGAGGCCGCTAGAAGCTTCGCGGCGTTCTGCGGGGGCTGCGCCCTGGCCGCCCACAACGCCGCGTTCGATACCGGCTTCCTCAAGGCGCTTTACCGCAGGCACGGGGAGCGCTTCGAGCGCCCCTGCGCGGACACCCTCACGCTGGCGCAGATGCTGCTGCCGGACCTGAAGAACTACCGGCTGGATACCCTCGCGGAGCACTTCAAGATGGGCAAGTTCGAGCACCACCGCGCCGACGACGACGCCCGCGTGACGGGCCGCGTCCTGCTGGAGCTCATGGCCCTGGCCCGGGAGCAGCACCCCGCCTGCGGGGAGGATCTCGCGTATTTCAACGGCGGGCGCGTGCCGGTGGACCCGAAGAAGCGCAAGTACTACCATATGATCCTGCTGGCGCAAACCCAGGCTGGCCTGAAGAACCTGTACAAGCTCATCACGAAGTCGCATGTCAATTATTTTTACCGCAAGCCCCGCGTGCCGAAGAGCGAGCTGCTTGCGCACCGCGAGGGCCTGCTGGTGGGCTCGGCCTGCGCGGCGGGCGAGCTCTACCAGGCGGTTTTGCGCGGCGAGCCGGACGAGGCCCTGCTGCGCCTGGCAAGCTTCTATGATTATTTGGAGATCCAGCCCCGGGGCAACAACGCCTACCTCCTGCGCCCGGAGAAGGAGGGCGAGGCCCCGCAGCTGGACAGCGAGGAGGAATTGCTGGGCATCAACCGCAAGCTCGTCGGGCTTGCGAATGCCTGCGGTATCCCCGTCGTCGCCACGGGCGACGTGCACTTCCTCGACGAGCGCGACGCGGTCTACCGGGAGGTGCTGCAATCCGCCCAGGGCTACGATGATGCCGATTCCCAGGCCCCGCTGCATTTCCGCACGACGCGGGACATGCTGGAGGAGTTCGCCTACCTGGGGGAGGAGATGGCCCGCGCGGTCGTTATCGAAAACCCCAACGCCCTCGCCGACAGCATCGAACCCCTGCGGCCCTTCCCCAAGGGCACCTTCACGCCCAGCATCCCCGGCTCCGACGAGGACCTGCGGGCGATCTGCTACGAGCGCATGAAGGCGCGCTACGGCGACCCGCTGCCGGAGTACGTCGCCGCGCGGCTGGAAAAGGAGCTGGACTCCATCATCCGGCACGGCTTCTCGGTGCTCTACGTCATCGCCCAGAAGCTGGTGCGGGACAGCGAGGAGCACGGCTACTACGTGGGGTCCCGCGGCTCGGTGGGCAGCTCCTTCGCGGCCTTCGCGGCGGGCATCTCGGAGGTCAACCCCCTGGCGCCGCACTACCTGTGCAGGGCGTGCAGGCACAGCGAGTTCTACCCGGATGGCGAAGCGGGCTCGGGCTTCGACCTGCCGCCGAAGGCCTGCCCGAACTGCGGGGAGCCGCTCCAGCGCGACGGCCACGACATCCCCTTCGAGACCTTCCTTGGCTTCGAGGGCGACAAGCAGCCCGACATCGACCTGAACTTCTCCGGGGAATACCAGTTTTACGCGCACCGATATACAGAGGAGCTCTTCGGGAAAACCCACGTGTTCAAGGCGGGTACCATCGGCACCCTCGCCGAAAAAACGGCGGCCTACTTCGTCAAGCGCTACCTGGAGAACACCGGCAGGGAGCTGGCCCCCGCGGAGGTTGAGCGGCTGGCCCGGGGCTGCGAGGGGGTCAAGCGCACCACGGGGCAGCACCCGGGGGGCATGGTGGTCATCCCGGAGGACATGGAGGCCGAGGACTTCACCCCCGTGCAGTACCCCGCCAACGACGAGAGCAAGGGCATGACCACCCACTTCGACTTCCACTCCCTGCACGACACCATCCTCAAGCTCGACAACCTCGGCCACGACGTGCCCACGATGTACAAATACCTCCGGGACTTCACCGGGCTCGATATCGACCGGGCCGACGTGTGCGACCCGAACCTCTACGAGCTGTTCCGGTCCCCCGCGCCCCTGGGCGTCACCGCGCAGGACATCGACTGCCCCACGGGCACGCTCTCCCTGCCGGAGATGGGCACGCGCTTCGTGCTGGACATGCTGGTGGAAACCAAGCCGCAGTGCTTTTCGGATTTATTGCAGGTGTCCGGCCTGTCCCACGGCACGGACGTGTGGCTGGGCAACGCCCAGGAGCTCATCCGCAGCGGCACCTGCACCATCGGCGAGGTCATCGGCACCCGGGACAACATCATGCTCTACCTCATGCGCAAGGGCCTGCCGCCCAAGACGGCCTTCCAGATCACCGAGATCGTGCGCAAGGGCCTGGCGAAGTACAAGCTTACGCAGGACCACATCGCCGCCATGAAGGAGCACGGCGTGGAGCAGTGGTATATCGACAGCTGCATGAAGATCCAGTACATGTTCCCCAAGGCGCACGCCGCGGCCTATCTGATCGCGGCCATGCGCCTGGCCTGGTATAAGGTGTATTACCCCCTGGAGTACTACGCGGCCTACATGACCGTGCGCGGCGAGGACCTGGACACCCGGGCGGTGCTCTCCGGCCGCGGGGCCGTGCGGGCGCGGATCGGGGAAATCCGGGCAAGGGAGGCCAGGCGCGAGGCCTCGCAGAAGGAGAAGGGCATGGTCCCCATGCTCCAGGTGGTGGGCGAGATGCTGGCCCGCGGCATCGAAGTGCTGCCCGTGGACATCTACATCTCCGAGGCCCGCGTCTACAGACCCGAAGGGACGAAAATCCGCCTGCCCTTCGCCGCCCTGGAGGGCTGCGGCGAGCGCGCCGCCGAGCAGATGGAGAAGGCCCGCGACGACGGCGGGGAGTACATCTCCAAGGAGGATTTCAAGCGCCGCACCGGCGCGCCCGCCCCCGTGATGGCCCTGCTGGAGGAGCAGGGGGCGTTCAAGGGCCTGAGCGAGCGCGCGCAGATGAGCCTGTTCGATCTGTGAATGCTACGCTTCACCCCAGGGCCCCCAGGGCCTGCGAGGTCAGCGCCCGCCAGGTGGCGCAGCCCACCACGCCGTCCGGCACAAGCCTGTTGAGCGCCTGGAAAATACGCACCCGCGCGACCGTCAGCGGGCCGAACACGCCGTCGATGCTCAGGCTGAAGCCCGTGACGACGTTCAGCGCGTCCTGGAGGATGCAGACGTACACCCCGATGCTGCCCAGCCGCTGCAGCGGGTAGCCCGCGTCGCAGGCGGGGGGGCCGAGGCGGCGGTCGAAGTGCACCCAGGTCGGTGTGAGGCTGGCCGGCTCCACGTAGCTCCACAGGCCGCTGCGCTGGGCCAGCTGGCGCATCTGCGCGCGCCGGGCGTTGGTGAGGTTCTGCCCCACGTCGAAGGCGGTGCCGGCGTAGTGCTGGCTCTGGGCCGCGTGGCCGCCCTCGCCGATGCGCCGGAACACGTAGGGCGCGTAGATCGGCGCGCCCCACATGCGCCGGAACGCCACCCAGGACTGCATGGTCTGCGAGGTGGTCCACACCAGGTCGGAGAGCGAGCGGCCGCGGAACTCGCCCACGGTCATGGTCTCGTCGGCGTAGGGCATGGGCTCGCGCAGGTCGCGCCCGAAGCGCTCCATGCGGTTCGCCTGGATGTTATGGACTAAAACGGTCATAAATAAGCCACCCCCCACGCAGGTATATGCGCGGGGGGCGGGGTTCATGCTTTCGCTAAAACGCCATCCAGATCCAGCCGAAGCAGAAGATCACCAGCAGCCAGTTGCCGAAGTTGGACAAGTATTTCGTGGTCTTGCCCCACAGCTTGATATAGTTCGCGCCGGGGTCCGTGCCGCCGCCGCCCCCAAACGCCGCAACCGAGATTTTCAGCGGCGCGCTGAGCAGGCCCCCGAGGGCTTCCAGCACCACGTAAATATCCTTCGCGCCCGCCGTGAGCGTGACGGGCTTGCCGGTCACCGCGCCCGCCGTGACAATGCTAAGGGATGTACCGCCGGACTTGACCAGCGCCGCCGAGGGCGCTGCCGCCCCGCTGTCGAGAACAGCGTAATACGCCGTGCCCTCCATGTTGGCCGTGAAGTTGATGGTTGCCGCCGTGTCGCTTGTACGGCTCACGCTGCCCGCGGTCAGCGCGATTGGGTATACGATTTTGACATATTTATGACTACTATCGAAGACTGTCGTCAAGCCGTCTCCCGCGAGCGGCGTTGTACTCGGAGCAGTTGTCGTGTTCACATAGTATGTAGCTCCGCTCGGTATTGTTGTGGATGCGCCTATCATGTGTAAGGATATGGCTTCGGTGTACCCTGTGGCGGTTAGGGTTGAGCCGGGCATGATTACGAGGTTTTGCCCACAATAACCCCAACTATAACAATGAGAAGTGTTGGTCGTACCGCCCGCAGCGGTTACAGTTGCGCCTCCTCTGATTGTAAAGGTTTTGTCGCTATCAGTAGTCGTTGAACTACACTTTATCCCTGTACTTTCCCCAAAAGAAGAACTTGTGTCTGTGCCGCTTCTAACATTCAGGCTACCGCCGCCGGTAATAGTGAAATCACCGTGATTATGAAGTATCCCAAAAGAAGGAGAATTGTTGCTGAATGTGCTGGTAATTGCGTTCGTGCCGCTGAGCACGATTGTCGCATCGCCGGGTAGGCGCAGCGCGGTCGCTGCTGTGGTTGTGTAGCTGATGTTGGTGAGGGTGAGGGTTTTGGTGGCTTGCACCCAGGTCCACGACCCGTCATTGTAATTGCCGCTGCCGTCCGTGTCAACGGCAGTGAAGTTCCACGTGGTGGTGGGGGTTGGGTTGACCGGGCCTGCCGCGTGGGCCGTGACGGGCGCGAGGGCCAGCAGGCCCAGGGATAATGCCAGGGTGAGGAGGATGCTGAGGATGCGCTTGCGTGTGGTTGTTTTCATGATGATCTTCCTTTCTGGTTTTTAATACGCAAAAGGCGGCTCCCCCCGGTGAAGGGGAAACCGCCTATGGGCTCATATTGAATTTTGGCAATACAAAAAGGGCGGATTAACCGCCTGTTGCCTGTTGCCTGTTGCCTGTTGCTATTATACCACGCTGTGGCATACGTGTCAAGCCTTTCCGTGTAAACTTTGTGTAAAGAATAAGGGGCGCGGGTACCGATACAAGAATATCATAGCACACTTTGCGGGAAAATGCAAGCAAAAGTTTTGGCGGGGTTCAAGGTTTTTGGGGCGGGCGGGGCAACCCGCAGCGCTACCTTTCGTCCGCGCGGTTGTCCGCATCAGCCTCCGCGATAGCAGCAGCAACAACGGCATCTACAGATTGCTCAAACACCTTGCCAGCAGATCGGCAGAAAAAAGACATCTGCTCGTCCGGCGTAAGAGCTATATAGCCCCGCCCTCGCAGCGCCGCAAGGGCTTCTTTTTCGTCCTCGTCAGGTTGGTAGTCCTCCGGGTGGTACGTGCTGTCCTGGGCCTCGTAGGCAGCCCTGGAAGCCCGCCAGACGTGGCTCATCATCTCCGACAAATCCGCTACCGTCAGCCACTCGCTGAACACCTCTGTCAGCGGCTCCGGTTCCTTCAGGGTGAGCTTGAAATCGTTCTCGATGTTCTGCTCAAAGTGAATGCTCTGCAAACGTCTGATTTCATCAATCGCCGCCTCGCTCAGGCAGAGATATTCAGCGAGGGCCTGCTTGGTCGCGTCGGGCTTGCTTACGTCCGTCCGGCCCAGCAGGAACTCAGTGGACACGCCGAAGAAGTCGGCAATCAGCCCGAACTTCTCGATGTCAGGCAGCGATATACCCAAAGACCAGGCGCTGATGGCTTGCCGGGTCACGCCGATGTGATCCGCCAGCTTGGACTGGTTCATTTCCGGCTGGTTTAGCAGTTCGCGCAGGCGGCTAGCGAACGAAGAATCGTACTGCTCATAGTTGTTTTTCTTAACACGCGGCATCTTTATAGCCTCCTATGTTGTGCGTTCTTGCGATTGCTCTATTATAGCACATAGCTATTGACAAATCAATAGGTTTTGCAGTATAATATAAATTGCAAGAGAAACTTGCAATTCTGCAATGGACATAGGAGAAAGAAAATGCCAGGCAACAAAAACAAACCCACGAGGGAACCGCCCTTCCGACCGCCCCAATACGAAATAGAAGCGTTCGCCCGTTGTATCCTGCCCGCTATCAGGGCCTTTTACGATAGCGAGGAAGGACAGCGGGCGTTCGCGGAGTGGAAGGAGGCACAAGAGAGAAAATAGTCCCAAGTAAGGCGGCTGCGGAGAACCCGCAGCCGTCTCTTTTTCTGCCCAGTGGAAAACAGGGTTTTAGGGATGAAGTCCCTAACTTTGCCAAATGGTATCCATTTGGCGTTGCTTGCTGTTAGTGTAGCGCGTTGTTCCAGCGACCGCGTGGCGGGCGCTTTGCGGCGCGTCAGCGCCTCCCAAAGGGGGTGCAGGGGGAACGCCTGCCACACGACCTTGCTTGCAAGGTCTAGTGTGTTACACCTGCTGCGGTTCCCGGATTGCTTTGGTTCCCAAAGCAATGCAGGGATACGGCGGCACGCCCTCACCGCAGCAGGTGTATTGAAAACCCGCGCATAGATGAAAGGTGCGTTTTCCGAAAAAATTTCCTGTCCTGCAAGCTCACAGTCCCGCATGGTGAAATCACCTTGCCCTTGATTCTAAGGCGTGTTACAGGGCAAAAAATCCGCGAAAACGGCACCGAAACACGACACGTTTAGGAGGCTGTCACTAGTAGAACAAGCATCGCCAAATGGGCCCATTTGGCAACTCGCAGGGATTCTCCCTGCAACCCTTTTCCGAGGGGAAGCAGCGCCCAGCGGCGATTCACCCGCCGCTGGGGCCAAGCCAACCCTAGAACCGAATGACAAATCCGAACGCATCCCCAATCACATAGATTGCCGGATGGTTCGGATTTAGCTGAACTGGTCGGAGTGTCGAGATTCGAACTCGAGGCCTCTTGGTCCCGAAATAGCGCTAGTCGGTTAGCATAACATGACTCGCCCCAAAAACCCCCACCAGCTTTTTGTGGGCTAGCGGGGTGGGTTTTTGTTGGTGGGGTTGCTCAGTCCCATTTGTTGAAGCTATAACCGCCGCTGCTGTTGTTGCCCCGATAAGTCCCGTCTACGCCAAGATTCACGGAATTGGGGTCCCAGGGCGAACGCGCGCCGAGGTAGCAAATCCACACGTAGCCGTTGTAATCCGCGATGCCATTCACGGTCGTGGAGGGAATCGTGGGGTTGATCACGGCATCCCAACCGGCGGGCAGCGAGCTCAAGGCCCAATTGCCGTAGGAGCCGCCAACCAAATAAGACGAACCGCCCCCGCCGCCGCCGGATGGACCAGTACCATTATAACCACCGCCGCCGCCCCCGGCATAACCGCCGCCGCCGCCGCCGGCATAACTGCCGGCTGTGCCGCCCTGCAGCGCGGAGCCACTGCCGCCGCCGTTTTTCCCGCTGCCCCCCGTGGAAGAGCCGCCGTCACCGCCGTCGCGATCCCAAGCACTGCTGTTTACGGTGGGTCCGTGGGCGCCGCTGCCGCCACCGCCGCCGATGCCATACCAGGAACCTCCGCTGGGATAGGAAGAAGCGCTGGGATTCCCGTCTTGATTCCCGCCCGCGCCGCCGTAGCCGTTGCGCCAGCTGTTATCGGTGGTGTCGCTGCTGGCGCCTGTGCCGCCTGCACCACCACCACCGCCACCGCCACCACCACTGCCATTATTGCCTGCGCCACCAGGATTGCTGCCCGCTGTAGGACTGCTGCCAGAGCAATTGCCGCCTACGCCATTGCTTGATGTGACCCCGCTGAGATTGCCCCCGCCAGCGCCACCATTACCGCCCCTATTATTTGTGATACCGCTGTTCGTGCTGCGGTCCGCGCCGCCGCCGCCGCCCCCGGCAACAGCGATGGCGTGTACCTGGCCGGGGGTATTACCGTTGAATATAGCGGAATACCCACCGCCGCCGCCAGACCAGGAGTTGCTTCTGGAGGGGCCGCTGCCGAACTCTACGCCGTTCGTTGGGTTCGTGCCCCAGTCACCGCCCTTGCCCGCCTGGATTAGCATCGTGCCGCCGTTCCAGAAAAACACGCCGCTGAGCGTGGCGCCGCCGCCGCCCGCGCCACCGCCGCCTCCGGTTGCGCCGCGGCCGCCGCGCATTTTGAAGGCGTACCAGCCTGAGGGGCAACCGTTCAGCGTGATCTGCGCGGATGTGCCGCTGCCGTTGGTTTGACCCGGCCCGGGGTTTGTATCCGGCGTAACCAGGATCGGCGCGGTGTAGATGATGTCGAAGCCGCGCCAGTCGTGCAGGTTGTATTGCTGGGACACCCAATTGTATTTATTGTCTTCGCCCGTCAGGATAGCGCTCTCGTAGTTATACAGGGTGCCCGAGATGTATTTGGCCGAAGAGGACGTGGCCCCCGCTGCCAGCGTGAGCAGGAATACCGCGGCGACCGTCAGCCGGACGGCGGTTGCGAATCTGCGCTTCATCGTGATTCCTCCTTAGTCAACTTGCTCGGCCACAAGGTCAATGTTGACCCTGTAGGTGCGCCACCATTTTGTTTTCATGCCGTCGATGGACCAGGAACCGACGCCGAACCGGATGGGGTCGCTCTTTGAAATATTGCTGCCGTTGGTGACGCTGTTCGTGGCCCCGGTGAAGCTGGCGCCCGCGGCGTTCTTGGAATTGGCTGGCCGGATAGGGTACGCGGTAAGGCCCTGAAGGTACAGGTGGCACAGGGTGCCCACCGTTGTCCCGTTCGGCGGGTAATTCACGCCTGTCAGCGGGTTTGCCTCCCCGTTTTCCCACTGCGAGTTGATCCAGCCCGGCATCCATGCCCCGCCCACGCCAACGTTCGTGCCGAAATTGGTGGCCGGGTTCAGCTCGGTGCGCGTGCTGTGCACGTATTCGCCGACAGCATAGCCGCCGTGCGCCGTCGCCTGCGGGTCTTTGTCTTGGTAGGACATGAGCCTGTACCTGGCGTTAACCGTGACCTCGCTCTTGTTGATAAAACGCCACAGACTGACAAACCAACGGCCCCCGTCCGATCCGCCAGTCCGGCTCGTCGGCACGTACCAGCTATCCGGGTGCATCACGAAGCCGCCGCCGGTCATGGTTGTCGTGATGCTGCCCGGGGAAGTGAAGCTGTATTGGAGCCGCCATTCCGGCTCAAACCTGGCGTACCTCGCCTTGGCGCGCCCCACCCCGGTGGAAACATATTTCGATGCCGCCAGGGGCGTGCTCAGTATCGCTCCCACGCACGTAATCAGCACCAGCAGGGCCAGCAGGGGCGTCCGCCGGGGCCCTCGCGTTGTTTTCCTACGCATCATGCATCACCCTTTCTAGTCAATCTGCTCAACAGTGACCCGGAAATAGAGGTTGACCTCCGGGCTGAAGTCAACTTGATTCCAACCGGCGGAATCATCCAGGTCATGGGCGTCGATCCCGTTGTCGTCCGTCAGCGGGTTCCATTGAAACATCTGCGCCGTCGAACCGTCGGAATAGGTGGCCCTGCCTATCCTCATATACTCCGCGGTCGCCAAGCCCAGCCAGGTGTCGAAATAGTCGCCCGGCCAGCGCTCCTGTATATTATAGGTGGCGTTCCAAGTGGCACCAGCGTCGAACCGCCATATCCAGCAAATCTGCCGCACCTCTTCCGCGCCAGGCGCCAGGGTGCGCCAAGGGCTGTTGCCGTTCCTTGTCACCGGCACGAACCGCTCCAGGCCCCCGTTGCCCCACCAAGGCCACATCACAGGGGGAGTGTAGCCCGTAGTATTATTGTGGTAATCCGCCCGGAACCAGCTGTAGGGGTCCCCGACGATGCCTCCCCCGTCCTGCGCGCGCATGAGCAGCGGGATGCTGGCGGCCGGTAACTCCCAGAACGGTTGCCCATCCCTGTTGATTTCGAGCTTGGATATATAGCCCCAAGGGGAGTTTGATACCGTCCCCGCCGGCTGCTCGTAATGATAAATCGGCAGGGAGCGCCTGTCGTACTCCACTTTATAGCGCACGGCGACCTCGGAGTCGTTACGGAACACCAGGTCCGTGCCGCCGCCGTCCAAGTAGCCGTCAAGCGCCGTCACGTAGCTGTTCCTTCCTTGGCTGCTGCTGTAGTTCGGGTTTCCCTGCGCACTGCTGGCGGGCCAATCCACATGGTGCCCAATGCCCGGCGCGACCAGCGCATCCTTATTCGAGCTCTGCACCGTGGCGGTGCGCGCAGGGGACTTGTGGTCGTATTCCTTGGCGAACATGGGCACGGAAATGGTTTGCACGAATAAGTTGGCTGTGCCAGCGACCTTGACGACCTGTTCCCAATAACCCGCCAGGGTGTTTCCGTTCCAATAGGTGCTTGGGGTCCCGCCTTTTGTCTTCGTCGGTCCTGTGTAGTCGCCGTTCGCGTCCGGCTTCATGCTCCCCACTAGGAATGAGAACTTGGCCACCCTGGCGCTGGCCGTGACCGTGGCTGAGGCGACATATTTCGCCCACGTGCCGCTGAGCAGGCTCATGCTGGCAACGACGGCCACCAGCAGGTATGCCGCCATGCGAAGAAAGACATTGCGCTTCAAGAAAATCACTCCTGTTCCCCTGCGAAAGTAGGCTAAGCTGTCGTAACTTACTTTAACTTAACTATATTGTACTATATTTCGCAATAAAAGGCAAGGGCTTTTATGAAAAAAGTAAAACAAAAATTTTTTTTAATGATCCGTACAGAGGCGGTCCAAAAAAGTTTGCGTTTCAGACAGAGATTATCGGCCTACAAAGGCATTGGCACAGCACAGGGCAACCTGTGTGTGGCACGCAGTCGCTATTTTGTAAAGAAGATTTAGCTCCATGGGTCCAGCGCGCACGGCGAACAACCACTACTACATACGCACACGCTACGGCATACCGCCGCTTCTTTCCTCATTGAAGCTAATGTAAATCTTACCTCCGTTGCCAAGCATTTAGGCCACGCTGATTCATCTACCACCAGCAGAATTTACGCCCACGCTATCAACCGCGCCGATGCTCTAGCCTCTAGCGTCATTGATACTGCGATACAGGCGGCGCGTGGCACGGTCCAGCCCGTGGGGGATAATGATTAAATCATGGGGGTTGGCCCTGAGCGCAAGCAAATAACCACACGTTACAACAAGCAAACGAACCCTACCGAAACCCACTGATATAAACAAAAAATAGAGCGAAATCCCCCACAAATCCCCCACGCGAGGCATTTCCGCCCTCGTTTCAAGGGCAAAGCAAAACCCGCTATCCCTTATGGATAGCGGGTTTGCGGTGGTCGGAGTGTCGAGATTCGAACTCGAGGCCTCTTGGTCCCGAAATAGCTCTAGGGACGCGAAAACATAAATTCTTAGGCCAGAATCACATTAATGGATGTAATTTGCCACGGCTGCGGGCAATGCACTCAAATCCGGGTTCAAGGGATCACCCGACTCGCCGCCACATATACACAACCAGATAAGGCTGTAAGGTTTTGTCTTGGGCATTATCGCTTGACACGGCAATGCTTCCCGCCAGGCCGGACGCCGTGCCGCTGACGCTGATAAAGCCGCCGTATCCATTCAATGCCGAAGTCCCTGATGCGGCACCCGACAAATTGGCTGCGGTTCCATTGCTTGTCAGGCTGACGGGCGTGCTGGTGCCCGTGGCACCGGTGTTACCGCTCCAATCGCCGGTGTTGCCGCTCCAGGCGCCCGTGGTGTTCCCGTTTGCATTATAGCCTCGCCAGTAAGCTTGATAAAAATTTTGGCCGCTGCTATTATCGGTATCAAAATTGTCCGGCCGGTGTGTGTAGCGGTACGCGCTGGCATAATTATGGACATGGGTCAAATCGTGCGTATGCGACGGGATGCCGTGGTTGTGCTCCGGCATTTGGCTGATCCCCAGCGCAACGGAGGCGGAAACGGAAATGGAACCGCCCACGCCGCTTGCGGAACCGGAAAGAGTCTGGTTCGCGCCAACGTTGGAAGCCGTGCCCGTCTTGGCGGCGACAGCGCCCCCCACGTTGACGGCGGAGCCACTGGCGCTGAGGGTACCGGTTTCGACATCTGTGCCGCCCGTCGCGCCCGCGCTGTATCCGCCGCCGGCCCCCACGAGCACGCGCCCCTGGGAAACGGCAGACCAGCTGCCGCCGAACAGGTCGCCCGGGTTGTCCGCTGACGTCGTCTGATAGATACAGCCCACAGGGTACAGCGCGTCGAGTAAATCGGCGTTTGTCGTGCTGTCCAGGCCCCGGGGGCGCGCCAGCTTCAGCATGCTGTTGTAGTGCGCGCTGGCACAGGGCAATGCGATGAAAGCGACCATCAGCGCCGCGCAGACAATCCGCGCCAACCGCGTGACAAAAGCCTTCCTGCGTCGACTTTCCTGCGTCTGCCAGGCAATTTTTAGCTGCAGCAGCTTCTCATATTCAGTCTGCTCCACAGGTAATCCCTCCTTATGAAATGCGCTTCCACATATAGACAACAGCATACGGCTGCATGACGTTGTCCGTTATTCCGGTTCCCGACACAGCCGCGGAACCGGACAGGTTCACCGAGCCGCTGACCGTGGCCGAGCCGCTCAAACCGCCCGTGCCCAAATTGAACGTTGCCGTGCCGGCCAGACCCGACGCGGAGCCGGAGCTGTTGACGGTAAACGGGCTGCCAGCGCCCGTGCTGTTGTTTGTGTCCGCAACGCTGGATCCTCCAGTGGTGCTGTTGCTGACCGGGTTGCTCATATTGTTTTTTGTCACATAATACGCAGCGGCGCCAGCCCAAAGCTGCGTTTGTACGCGGTCATTGTGAGAATTGCCGTTCTTTGGCTGACCGCTTCGGTCAGTCAGCCATATATAGGTGTGGGTGTGGCTCGCAATTGAGTGGTTGTGGTTTGGAATCGAATGGGTATGCGAAGGAAGATTTGCGTTCTCGAGCGACTTGGAGGCGCTGACCGAAATAGCGCCGCCGACGCCGGACGCATTACCCGTGATGACCTGATTTGCGCCGACACCGGTCGCCGTGCCGCTCAAGGTGAGGCTCCCTGTTATGCCGGAAGCCGTGCCATTGAGGGAAATATTCCGGGTGGTGTTCCCTCCGCTGTATTCTGCCCCGGCAGAATAGCCCCCGCCCGCGCCAACCAAGCACTTGCCCGGCGCGAGCGCTTCCCATGTGCCAACGCCGTAAGTGATGCAGGGGTTTTCGTTTTCCGTCGCCATATAAATGGAGCCGGGCGGATAAAGCGCTTCCAACAAATCCGTGTGCGTGATGGCGTCGAGGCCTTCCGGTTCCACCAGCGTCAGATTGTAAATGTACTTCGCGTAAACAGGTTCAACCACGCCGATGGCGATACCCATAACCAGCACGGACACCCACAAGATGAGGCGTCTTTTTTTGCGCGCAGCCGCCCGCTCCTTGAGGATATCTGCTTTCAGCCGGGCGCGCAGCGCCGGAGTGATCTGTTCCATAGAAAACCCTCCTTTCTTCAGGCAACGCGCTTCCACATGTAAACCACAAGGTAAGGCTGCATGGTCTTATCCGTGATGCTGGTGACCGCCGCGCTGCCGGTCAGCCCGCTGATTGCGCCGGACCACGCAGCTGTGCCGCTCCAGCCTTGCGTGGGGATCTTTGCGCTGGCGGAACCGGTCAGCGGCGCGGTAGAACTGACGGAACCGGCGCTGGCGAATGTCACTGAGCTGGGGCTGGCTGTTCCGGCGTTGCCTGAAGTGCCGCTCCAAGCACCGGAGGTTCCTGACCAGCTGCTTGTCGTGCGGTTCAGGTCGTTGGTTCCGTTGTTGCCGCCCCAGTAATACCGTTTGAAGTTACTGTTGGTAGGATAACCCGGGTCGCCGTACGCAGCATACGTAGGATAGGAATAGATCGGGGCTGCGGAAGGAGGAGCAGGATCAGGCCATTGAAACGTTCCATAATTTGTACCATTATAATTCCATTCGGAATGATCCTTCCAGCCGTCCGGATTAGCGTCCTGATACTGGGAAACTAAATATGTGTGATTATGGTTCATGGTGTGCGTGTGCGCCATGGTGTGGCTGTGGACCGGCAGGTTTGTCAGCCCCAGCGTGACGCTGCCGGACGCCGAAAGTGTGTTGTTGCCCCAGACGGACGAGGAGCCGGTCAGCGTAACGTCCGCCCCGACGCCTGTTACGCTCCCCGTTAAAGCGACGGTGCCGTTGACGCCCGTAACGGAACCAGTCAGGCTTACCGTGCTGGGGCCGTCCGGTGCGCCACCTGAATCGCCTGCGGTAAAGCCGCCGCCCTGGCCTACGAGCACGCGGCCCTCCCCCACCGGGTTCCACGTGCCGCCGAACTGGCTGTTCGGGTCGATATTTGTCGTGCTGATGTAAATCTTGCCGACCGGGTACACGGTGTCCAATACGTCCCTGGCAATCACGGGATCCAGCGTCGTCGCGCCAAGTAGCGACAGGCCAGGCACAGTGATTGCCGCCGCCTGCGGAATAAAAGCACAGCCTACAATCAGGAAAACGAGCAGACTGGACTTGACAAGCTTCCGTTTGCGTTGGTTTCGCTCGCGGGCCAACCGTTCTTCCTGCCGGATTTCCGAAGCAAGCTCAAGCATGAATTCCCGTTGGTCATTCTTCATTATATACCCTCCTTTCAAATGCTTCAGCCGTCGGCGCGTCAGTCTATTTGCGCGACGTCGCAATCCAAGACCAGCCCTGTGAACGTCGCGCGCGCCACGCGGACATAAATACTCTGCACCGCGCCCAGACCCAGGGCCACGGTGTTGTTTACGCACAGCGCCCCAAGGTCGCCGGGCGTCTGGTCAATGATCGGGTCGGCTCCATGCGTGGTCGCCATAAAAACATCAAGCGCGGGCATGAAGTCGCAGTCAGCGTACCAGTTGTCCACCGCATGCCCGCCCACCATGCAGGCTTCCACGTGCTTCACCTTGCCTATGACGACATATTTGGCTGCCACCTCGGAATTGTTCACCAATTTGTATTTCAGATAATAGTAAGGCTTTCCGGCCTTGAAGAAAGCAAAATTCTGCCCCGTGGCCAGCCTGCATGTGTACGGGGCTCCGTCGAACGAAACGTCCCACTTGGCTACCCGCGCGCTGGCCGTGACCGTGGCCGAGGCGACGTATTTCGCCCCTGTGCCGCCGAGCAGGCTCATGCTGGCGACGACCACTACCAGCAGGCAGGCCGCCGCGCGAAGAAAGACATTGCGCTTCATCTGCATCCTCCCCTTACGTCCGAAAAAGTAAACCTTTTTGGACTACCGTAATTTACTGTAACTTAATTACCATCATACTATATTTCATAAGAAAAGGCAATAGCTTTTATGAAAAAAGCAAAAAAATTTTTCATACAGAGGCAGTCCAAAAAAAATTTGCTTTCCGGACGGAGATGATCGGAACGCAAAAGTAATTGGCACGGTACAGGACAATCGGCGCCACGTCGTCGCTATTTTGCAAAGAGGATTTGTCTCCACAGTTCCGGCGCGTCCAGCGAACAATCACTACCACATCCGTTCAGTGGCCGAAGCCGTAGCAACGCACGAACGCTTTCCTGGTGGGCTGGAGGGTACTTTAGCAGATGGAGAGGATATAGAAGAACAAAATGAATGTCTAGCTATTTAAAACCTCACCTCTCGTCGAAAATGGCCCTGCTCTTAGCCGACACCCATACGAAAAACGCCAGTTCCATCGCTCCCAAGGGAGGCAAGCAGAGCGTGCGGCTTAACGCCGCCCGCCTGCTTGCCGGGGCGCTGCCCCGGACCCCGTTCATCCTTCGCCACCGCACAGTGGGCCAAGACGGAAACGCCCCTGTCGCGCCGTGTGTGCCCCCGTGTGCGACTTTTACGCCCCGGCTAAGGGTAGACAACGGCAGGGGAAGAAAAACGCGCTGTCGCCCCCCGTGTGGCCGCGTGTGGCGCTCCCACCGTTTTCGCTCGCACACCATAGCGGTCAGGGCAAAACGCCGGAGAACGACCATCGGCAGAGAAACGAGAAAACGAGCAGGATAAAGGCCCTGTCAGGCTTGCGCCTGCCAGAGCCAGTTTACACCGACCGGCAACGCCGTTCGGGGGTTACGGTTTCTGTCATAAAAACGCCGTGGCAAGCGAAAACCTGTTAGGAACTGCCTCAAAGCCAAGCGCATCAAGGGCTTTGGCCTGTTAGCAAAAAAACATAGCTCTTGGTCAAATAATTGTCTGGACTTCCGAGCAAGGTTGTGGTATGATGTCGTGCTTGGAAGGAGGGTGAAAACCCATGGCAAAAAGAAGAGCGAACGGCGAGGGCAGTATCTGCAAGCGGAAAGACGGGCGATGGGAGGGCCGGTTCACAGTCGGCTACCGAGAGGACGGCAAGCAAATCTACAAGAACGTGCTGGCGAAAACACAGGCAGAATGCGCGAAAAAACTCAAGGCGGCCATCGCCGCGGCGAAGGTTGAGCAGGTCCCAGAACCCGCCGTTGCGAGCTACACAGTGGCCGAATGGATCGATATCTGGTACGAAAATTTTATCCGGCCCAACCTCCGGGAGACAACTCGGAACCAGTACGAGTCGTTTATCAGGCACCACATCAAGCCCTACGTCGGCGCGGTTCCGCTGGCGAAGTTGAGCTCCCTCGACCTCCAAAAGCTCTACAACAAACTCAAGACCAGCGGAAGAATCCAGACCGACCATGCCCTGCCCAACCCCGGCCTGAGCGCGAAAACGGTGCGCAGCATCCACATGATGCTCTCGTCCTGCCTGAAAAAAGCGGTGGCCGAGCGGCTGGTCCCGAGCAATCCAGCACATGGATGCAGCATACCCCCGAAGGAAAAGCAGGAGATGAAAATCATCCCGCCGGAGCAAATCGGTAAGTTTTTAGCCGAGGCAGACAAGGCAGAGTATCTGGCGATGTTCTACCTGGAGTTGACCTCCGGCCTGCGCCGAGGCGAACTGCTGGCCCTGCTGTGGTCGGACGTTGACGCAGCCAACCGTACCATCTCCGTGAGCAAACAGGTCATCAGAGTCAATGGGGAGCTGAAGGTTCTGCCGCCGAAAACAAAGAACGCCGTGCGGAAAATTGTGCTACCCTGGCAAACGATCGACCTGCTAATCGCCGAGCATGAGCGGCACCCGGACCACTCGCTGCTATTCCCCTCGCCAAAGAGTGGCACCTACCTCGACCCTCCGGCGGTGGCCCGGAAGATGAAAACCTTACTCAAACGGGCAGGCATTGACGAGATCAGGTTCCACGATCTCAGGCACACCTTCGCCACGCTGTCGCTCCAAAACGGGGTTGACGTGAAAACTTTAAGCCACACTCTTGGCCATTATTCGGCAGGGTTCACCTTGGACACCTACACCCACGTCACCACCCAAATGCAAGAAGATGCAGCACGAAAGATCGGTGGGTTCATGGCAGCGGCCCAAGAATAAATGGTCAGAAAATCATCAGGTCCAGCCCAGCGAAACGCCTATACACCAAGGCTTTCCCAGCCCCGAAGACACTCGCCAAAAACAGCAATATGCGTCCCGTAATGGTCAAAATAATGGTCAGGCGGCGTGAAACGGCCAAAAGCAACAGAACAACAGAAGAAAGCCAAAGCCGCAAAGTCAAGCGTGTCAAGACTTTGCGGCTTTTTGGCGGTGGTCGGAGTGTCGAGATTCGAACTCGAGGCCTCTTGGTCCCGAAATAGCTCTACCCTGTTGAAGCAGAAAAACAGCGGTCAGGTGACACGAAGAGCGGTCCTAACCTCGGGCACAGGAATTTCAAGAAAATTGGCAATCGTTTCAGCATCAAGGCCTTTGGTTGCCATTTTGCGAATGACTTCGGACATAGCTTCCGCACGCCCCTCCAGCCTGGCTCCGGCCATGCGGGACCACTCGTCGCGCTGGGCCTTGAGGCGGGCTTCATAGCGCATGCGGGTGGCTTCGTCCTCGCTCAACTCGCGCAAAACAGCGTATGCCTGGTTGATCGCCGGGTTTGTTTGGGCCA
>Ga0268262_10002344_pt1 | contig 22057 bp, 14 predicted proteins | sample TergutNc150P3_FD_190354 | JGI IMG/M metagenome (GOLD analysis project Ga0268262, IMG submission 190354) | Nasutitermes corniger P3 segment gut microbial community from laboratory colony in Florida, USA - Nc150 P3 (SPAdes) (version 2) | ecosystem: Host-associated > Arthropoda: Insects >... | reverse complement strand
AATATTTATTTCCATATTTTATCCTTTTCGTATATATATATTATTTTTCATATTTTGTCAAGTCTTTTCCAATATTTTCATCTACCATTTCAAAAAACTTGCGCCTAACTACTAATAGATGAATAAAAACGTCATCTAAATCTAAAATTCGCAATATAGACGATATTCTGCCATAATTAAATTATAATCAACCATTGGCGCTTCCAAGTCAATTAAATAAATAGAAAATTCCAACATCTATAGCGTATTCATTCCATAAGGAAGTTTTTTGGTTCCTATAATTATTCGCTTGCTCATCTAATTTAAGTTTTCCGGCGCATTTTATTGCCATTTCAAGAACTTCAGGATATATTTGCATTGAATAAATTAATGGATCATTTAAAATAATTTGTATATATTCATACGCCTTTTTATGTTTGTTGCCTTTCATATACATTTTGGCATACCAATATTCCGTCCATAATTCATAAGGGAAAAGTTCTTTCATTTTACTGATTTTTGGCTGTTCTATGCTTATTATTATACTTACAGGTAATTTAAATGCCCAATAATAATCATTCAATGACTTGAAGTAATAACAATAATCATGGTAAGTTCTAAGAGTTTCAATGGCCGGAGGAGGAAAAATCATTTTATCTTCCGGTTTGGAACTTTTTAATATATTATTTTTAAGTATTGTTATTGCTTCGCTTAAAGGCATTTCAGGATTCCAAAAATTATAGGTGAAATTACCGCCGAAATATAACTTTAAGTAATACACATATTTTATCATATAACTTATTTGATAATATATATCGGCATTTATGTTTTCTAAACGGTCTTCTTCCTTTAATAAAGATATTTCTTTATCCAATTCTCCTGTTTGCTCAATGAATATATTTAAAATATCCGTATCAAACAGCGTATATCCAAACATTACTCCCATAATACCGCTTTTATCAACAATAAATCCGTCAAAATTATTACTTCGTCCGCTTAAATTCAAACGTGAAAATAATTTACGAAGATTTGCCGCGTTAGCGGCAGTAACTAATTTAGGCGTATTTGAAATATTTTTCCATTCGTTGGAAGTGATTAACTTATAATCAGATTTAAATAATATATTGGAAAAGGAATCATTGCCTGATTTAATATTTTCATCCAATGTTATGTAGTGTAAAGAAAGAAACCTGTCTTTATATTTTTCATATAGATATGCTCCAAGAGGTTTCCAATCTTCTCTGCTGCCAAACGCATTGGGAAATATTTCTTTACTTCCATGATCGCCGCCGGCGTTAACCAGTATTTTCTCACCTTGCTTGGCGTTATCAATAGCGTCAATGGCGATATTCGCCATGTATTTATCTCTGTAATTATATCTATCTATATTACTTACAGTTCCCGGAACAGCGTTTTCCATGTCCGTTTGAAGTCCGATTATTTTTATTTTATCCTGTTCGTTTTTATCTTTATTCAATTTATATATTTCATGAAATAAATCAAAAGCGCCGTATCTTATACCGGCATAATCCCACGGATAATAAGGGTAAGCAGCGTCTTTTTCTTTCGGCCATCCATATTTATTATTATCACCAATAGCTCCTTCAACAAGAAAGTACCTAACGCCCGCATTATACAAAAGCTGCAAATTTGAACTCAGTAATATTGTATCATTTAAAAGATAATGGCTTTGGCCGGTGGCGACAAAAATTATGTCCGAATTTTTCAGTTTTTCCAAAATTGCCTCAATGGCATTTGGTGAATTGGATAAAATATTATTTATTTCTTTGGCAAGTTTCTTTTTTGTTGAACAGCCTGAAAATAATACGCATAAGATAATTAATACGCATGGAAAACTTTTATTTTTCATCATCGTCATCGCTCATATAAAATCTTCATATATACAATATTATAACATTAATTCTTTATCAATGGTGTCAAGCGGACTTGTAATTTATTGACAATATCAATTATATAATCTATAATACCCCATGAGCCTGCCCCCACTCTACCTAATCGACGCATACGGTTTAATTTACCGTTCTTATTTTGCGTTTTTAACCAGCCCCCTGCGTAACAGCTCGGGTAAAAATGTTTCCGCGCTTTTCGGGTTTTCACGCACCGTTATTTCCCTGCTGGAAGACGGCGCGCCTTTGGCGGACAAAGAAGGCAAACTTAAAAATAAACTCGAAAAGCCCTTGCGCCTGGCCGCCGTTTTTGATTCGCGCACTCCTACATTCCGCCATAAAATGTATCCCGAATACAAGGCAAACAGGCAGAAGGCTCCCGACGATCTGCATGAGCAGGTGCCGTTAGTCGAAGAATTTTTGTCGGCGTTGGGAATTAAATCAATTAAGATTGAGGGCTTTGAGGCGGACGACATTATCGCGGCGCTTGCGGAAAAATGCCGAAGCGAAAAACGCCAGTGTTACATTCTTTCTTCCGACAAGGACCTTCTTCAGCTTGTGGGCGGCGGCATTTATGAACTGCGGCCTTCCAAAATAAACAAAAAAGGCGGCAATTCCGGTTCGGAACCGGCGTGGGAGCTTATCGGGCCGGAAGAAGTAAAAACCGAGTGGGGCGTTGAGCCGGCAAAAGTGCTGGATCTGCTTTCTCTTACAGGTGACAGTTCGGATAATGTTCCGGGCGTTAAAGGTATAGGAGAGAAAACCGCGGTTAAACTGATGGCACGTTACGGCTCTCTTGACGAGATTTACAAAAACATAGCGGCAATTGAGGGCTCTGCCGGAAGAAAAATGGCCGAGGGTAAAGAAAGCGCCTACTTTTCCCAGTCGCTTATCCGACTGCGGGACGATGTAACATTGCCGGTAACCAATATTGACGAACTTTCCGCGGAGAGCCTTAACCGCGGCGCTGGCGCGTCTGTTCTGATGCGCGAAGGCATACGCAAAAGCGCGAAACAGCTTGACCCGGGCGTAAAACCTGTCTCGTTAGGCGGGCAAAACGATAACAGTCAGTCTGCGGATAATACGACTGTGGATACGCCGGTTGAATCCCAGGTAATTGAAGCCGCAAGCTTCGTCTCGGCGGCGGCGGACCAAGATCTTCTGGGAGACGGAACTTACAAGACCATACTCGAACTTGAAAAATTAAAAGCCCTGCTTGAAAAGGCAAAAAAACAAAAATATTTAGCCATCGACTTTGAAACCGATTCTCTGGACGCGTGGAATTCTCACCCTGTCGGAATATCTCTCGCGTTAAAGCCAAAAGAGGCGTTTTACGCGCCGCTCGCGCCTCACGGAGAAAACAAATCCGCATATATCGATCCTGAGAAAGTCCGCGCCCTGCTCTCTCCCCTTCTCGCGGACGGCGAAATGACAATTATTGCGCATAACGCTAAATTTGACTATAAGGTAAGCAGGGGCTGGGGCATAGAACGCTGGCAGTGTAAAATTTGGGACACAATGATTGCGGCCTGGCTTGTTAATCCCGAGCGCGGCGCTTATTCGCTTGATTCGCTTGTTTCCTACACTTTTGACTGTACTCCTATCAGATACAATGACATAGTATCTAAAGGGAATACCTTTAATTCGGTTGCTTTGGAGACAGCGACACGTTATTCGGGGGAAGACGCGGACTTTTGCATAAGGTTAAAACATTTCCTTGAACCTATAATGAAGAAAACGGATTCCCTCGCGCTGTTTGAAACCATGGAAATGCCCCTGCTTCCTGTGCTTGCCGAAATGGAAGGCGAAGGAATTAAAATTGAACCGAAAGTTCTTAAAGATTACAGTAAAGAGCTGGGGGTTGAACTGGATCACATTCAGGCAGAAACATGGAAGACCGTAGGGCATGAATTCAACCTTTCTTCCACAAAGCAGCTTCAGGAAGTTTTGTTTGTTGAACGCAAACTTACTCCGACAAAAAAAACAAAAACCGGCTTTTCTACGGACGCGGCCGCGATGGAAGACCTCGCTCGGCAGGACCCCGTCCCCGCCCTTATCCTGCGCCACCGCACCCTTTCCAAATTAAAGTCAACTTATGTGGACACCTTAAGTGATATGGCGGACGGCGAGGGGCGCGTACATACCAACTTTGTGCAGACGGGAACCGCCACAGGCCGCCTTTCCAGCAGGGAACCCAATTTACAGAACATTCCCGTACGCGACGAGGAAGGCCGGCGTATACGCGAGGCGTTTATCGCAAAACCGGGAAGCCTTCTTATTTCCGCGGACTACAGCCAGATAGAGCTTGTCGTGCTGGCCCATCTTTCCGAAGATAAAAATTTAATATCAGCTTTTATGGAAAACAAAGACGTTCACGCGCGTACCGCGTCGTTGATTTTCGGCATGGATGAAAGCGAGATAAAGAACGAACAGCGGCGCATGGCAAAAGTGATCAACTTCGGCGTGATATACGGAATGAGCGCCTTCCGCCTCGCCAACGAGTTGAACATCAGCCGCACGGACGCGGTAAATTTTATCAGCGCGTATTTTAACACATATTCGGGCGTTAGGAATTTTATCGAAGACACCATCAGAAAAACCGAGAAATGCGGCTATGTTACGACAATTTCAGGACACCGCCGCTATATCCCCACGATTAACTCGCGGAACAAAACAGAAAAAGCCGCCGCGGAGCGCGTCGCCGTAAATACGCCTATTCAGGGCTCCGCGGCGGATATCGTTAAAACCGCCATGCTTTCATTGGATAAGAGACTTACTTCAGCAAAAAGCAAAGCGCGTATTTTATTGCAGGTACATGACGAGCTTATTCTTGAATGCCCAGAGAAAGAAGCCGATAAAAACGCGAAAATCGTAAAAGAAGAGATGGAACAGGCGGTAACCTTGCGAATTCCTTTGCGCGTTAATATCGAAACGGGACACAACTGGGGCGTTTTTCACTAAAATAAACGAAATTTGACAAATACCAAATTAACCTATATTATTAGAGTTATATAGAATATAGTTAATTCTATATCAGGAGAAAAAATGTCAGTATCGCCTTTAACGCCGGTTATTCATATAGATGAAGATAAATGTATAAACTGTTACGCGTGCATTACGGATTGTCCCGTAAAACTTTGCATGGACGCTTCCGGAGACAAATTAGATATAAACCATAGCATGTGCATAGGCTGCGGACACTGTATCGCGGTCTGCACGCACAAGGCGCGAAGTTATATAGACGATACCAAACGCTTTTTTGACGATCTGCATAACGGGACAAAGATGATTGCCATTGTTGCGCCGGCCGCCGCTTCTGTTTTTGCGGAAAAATTCCTTAATTTAAACGGATGGTTAAAATCTTTGGGCGTTGAGGCGTTTTTTGACGTCAGCTTCGGCGCGGAGTTAACCGTCGTATCTTATCTGGAATATATAAAAGCAAACAATCCAAAAACGGTTATTGCCCAGCCGTGCCCCGCGATTGTAACCTTTATCGAAATTTACCATCCCGAATTAATTCCCTATCTCGCTCCGGCGGACAGTCCTATGCTTCACACAATAAGGCTGATTAACGAATATTATCCTCAATATAAAGATCACAAAATAGCCGTAATTTCCCCGTGTATCGCAAAGCGCCGTGAATTTGATGAAACCCGTCTGGGCGATTACAACGTTACAATGCTCGCGTTAAAAAAACATCTTGAATCGCAGGAAAAAAATCTTTCCGATTATCCGGAAACGGAATACACCAACCCGCATCCTGAACGGGCGGTGGGTTTTTCAATTCCCGGAGGCTTAATGGATACCGCGGAGCGTTTTGTTCCCGGCATCAGCAGGAGAATTCATAAGGTTGAGGGAATACATACCATCTATCATTATCTGGTTGAAATATCGGAACTGCTGCACACCGATGTTGAATTGCCGCCTATAGTGGACTGCCTTAACTGCGAAAAAGGCTGTAACGGCGGCCCCGGCACAGGCAACCATAACAAGCCGGTTCCCGTCCTGGAAAATCCGGTTCGCAAACGAAGGGCAAAACTTGAGGAATACCACAAGCCGCATAAAGGCGAATGGGTATATGAAAAATACCACAAAATTTTAGACGACTATTGGAAGAAAAATCTGTACAACCGCGATTACAAAGACCTTTCCGGAAATAATACCCTTAAAACTCCGAATGAAGAAGAACTTAAAAAAGTTTTTCAACGCCTTAAAAAATATGAAAAAAAAGACATATACAACTGTACAAGCTGCGGCTACCAAAGCTGCGAAATAATGGCTAAAGCTATTTTTAACAATCTTAACAAACCGGAAAACTGCGCGCATTATAATATAGAGCTTTTAAAAGAACAAACAAAGACGGAAGAGTTAAACCGCCTGCTTAAAGAACACATCGGGCGCGCGACAAGCCTTATCGAGAGCATTTCGCAGACAGTACATGACCTTAACGAAACTATTGATATGCAGGCGCAGTCCGTAAAAGAGTCGTCTCAAAAAACAGAGTCGATGATAGGGTCGCTTACCTCCACTTCCGAAGTTTCCAGAAACAAACAGAACGATATTCATAATCTGCTTGATAACGCCACCAAGGGACAAGCGTCCATGAAGGAGACAATTCAATCGATACAGAGCATCTCCCAATCGGTAGACGGCGTTGGCGCGACTATCAAAATAATCAGCGCTATTGCCGCAAACACCAACTTGTTATCAATGAACGCGGCAATAGAAGCGGCTCACGCGGGGGACGCCGGAAGAGGTTTTGCGGTAGTAGCCGATGAAATCCGCCATCTTTCCGAGACCACAAGGGAAAATTCCCACAATATCGCCAAGACCTTAAAAACCATCATCGACAATATAAAAGTTACTTCCAAACAGTCCGGCGACACAGACTCGCGGATAACGGAGATGTCAAAGCAAATTAACGGGTTCGCGGAAACAATGACCGAATTGATAAATACCTTAAACGAGCTTTCCGCCGAAAGCCGCGACATAACGGGGGCGCTGAACAGCCTTAGGGATCAAAGCGCCGCGGTAAGGACCAGTTATACGGCAATGCTGACAATGACGGACAATCTTCGCGACGCGATGCAGGAACTCGCCGAATTATCGAAGGAAAAGCCGGCTGTTTAAGTTATGGGCGGAATTTTCCGATATTAATGAAAATGTTCTCTAAAGAATTTATAGATTTACTTACTCAAGTTATCAAATCATGGCAGGTAATCGCCGTTGCCATCGTATTTATACTGTATGTAAAAATTGTTTCCTATGTAGGCCGCGGTTACCACGTTCCAAAGCGGAAAAGAATCAAAACGCCAAAGAAGGAAAAAGCCGAACCTGCCCCGGCCGCCGGCCCCGAGGAAAGCGGCGGCGGCGGTTCCAACGACGAATTGGGCCTGGAAGAGGCGTAATTCCACAAAAAAAGATCAAGAATTTTACCACGAAACACACGAAAAAACACGAAAGGATATGAGAAATAATTTCGTGGCGTACCGAAGGTACGTTTCGTGTGTTTCGTGGTAAAAAATTCTTAAAAATCTTTCCTCCAAAGTAAAGCAAAACAGCGTTTTCGATCATATATATATACGGAGGTACATATGGAAAATATTGAAATTAATGAACAAATTGAAGACCCGCTAAGCGAGGCGGTAAGCCGCCTGTTCGGGCTTTCCTACCTGTTCCCGTATCAAAGACTGGTAATCACAAACATACTGGAGGCGGCCAACGCGGACGCCTCTTCGGACAGGGAATCTTGCGGGAGGCAGATAGTTATCCTCCCTACGGGCGCGGGAAAATCCCTGTGCTTTCAGCTGCCGGCCATGCTTTTAGAAGGGCTCACCCTTGTTATCTACCCTATCCTTTCACTGATGGCGGATCAGGAGAGGCGTCTGCAGGAGCGCGGTTTTTCACCGGTAATAATCAGGGGAGGACAAAGTAAGGAAGAGCGGGATGAAATCTGGGAGAAACTTGAAAGCGGACAAAGCAAGTTCATCATCGCTAACCCCGAGGTTTTGCTAACGCCGCAGGTAAAGTCAAGGCTGGAAAAAATAAGTATCAAGCACGCCGTAATTGACGAGGCGCACTGCGTAAGCGAGTGGGGAGAAAGTTTCCGTCCAAGTTACCTTGAAATCGGCTCTATCTTACGTTCGTTGAATCCGCCGCTTGTAACCGCTTTTACCGCCACAGCTTCCTCTCCGGTACTGGAAAAAATAAAGAAGTACATCTTCGGCGACATGGAAGCGCGTCAAATCGTGGGAAACCCGGACAGGCCCAACATCAGTTATTCCGCGAAGGGCTGCATTAACCGCAATCTGGCGGTTCGGGATTTAATTCTTCAAAACAGCCGCCCCGCGATAGTGTTCTGCTCCTCGCGCCCCGGCACGGAAAAACTTTCCCGCTATCTGCGCGATTCTTTCGGCGGGATGGGACTGTCATGGAGCAGCGAAATCCGTTTTTACCACGCGGGTTTAAGCAGGGAGGAAAAAGCCGGCGTTGAAAAATGGTTTATCAACAATCCGGAAGCCGTCCTTTGCGCCACCTGCGCCTACGGAATGGGAGTGGACAAAGCCGACGTTCGCACCGTAATTCACAGGGACTGCGCCCCGTCTGTAGAGGCGTATTTGCAGGAAGCGGGCAGGGCCGGCCGCGACGGCGGGCAGTCAAGCGCTTTTCTTTTGTGGGGCCCCGAAGACGACGCTTCTCTTTCAAGAGCGAAAACAGAAGCGGACAAAAGCAGGGTATCCGCTCTCTTGCGCTACGCGAGGGACACAGAGCATTGCAGGCGTCACTCGCTTCTTTCCCTGCTAAATTACGACAGCGGAGGCGAAGTGCCGGAAAAACTCTGCTGCGACGTCTGCGAAAAAAAAGCGTCCGATGTCTTGAGGGAGGAAACGGCAGTATTAAATTTTTTCCAAAAAAACAAAAGACGCTACACTCCCGAAAAAGCCGCCTCTGTCTTAGCGTCGAGCAAATCAATTCACTGGCAGGAAGAAGAAGCGTCGGCGGTTATTAATTATTTGATAAAAGCAGAAAAGATAAAGAAGTGCAAACGGTTTCCCTGGAAGAATAAAATTACTTTATAATAAAAAATTTTTCAAGGCTTTATTCCCGAAGATTTCTCACAAAGGCACAAAGAACACAAAGATCACAAAGTTGTTGTTCGAAATATTATCTTATTCCTTTCCTGATCTTGGTATTTACGATAATATATCTTGGTAAATCGAAAATCCATCGGACGAGAGCTTTGTGATCTTTGTGTGCCTTTGTGATCTTTGTGTGAAATTTCTTCTCGAATAAATTAAAAAACCGTCTAAGTTACCTCAGACGGTTTTAATTTAATAAATAACTCGGCTACTCCTTGAGACCGCCCATTGTCAGGCCGGAAATGATAAACCGGGACATGAAGGAGTAAAAGATAATGATCGGTAAAAGAGAAACGGCTATTCCCAGATAAATTGCTCCGTATTCGGCGCGGTATATGTTGCCGCGCAGGTTTTGAACAAGCATTGGCAATGTATACTTTTTCTCGCTGGAAAGAAGGATGAACGGAGTAATAAAGTTGTTCCATGAGCCTACAAAGGTAAAAATTGACTGAGCGGCAAGAGCGGGAAGCATAATAGGAAGAATAATAATATTGAAAATACGGTATTCGTTCGCGCCGTCAATACGCGCCGCGTCAATAAGATCGGTGCTCAAAACAGACGACATGTACTGCCTAAGGAACAAAATCGTACCCGCCGCGGCTATACCCGGAATAATAAGCGGGATATAACTGTCGCGCATCCTTAATGTGGACATGAATTGATAAAAACCGATAATGGAAAGCGAACTGGGCAGCATTATTACGATAAGGATTACCGTCCACAGCAGAAGTCTTCCCTTAAACCGGTAGACCTGCAGGCCGTAAGCGGTCATTGCCGAAAAGTAAATGCTTAATATCGTGGCGGTAACGGAAATAAACGCGCTGTTTCCGAATCCCTGCCAAATTTGAAAGCCGCGTCCGGTTAAGACGCCCCAGTTAAAACGAATGTTCGGCAGTTTAACGAGTCTTGCCAGAGTATCGCCTCTCTTAATCCTTTGCCCGTTTTCAACAAAAATGACCGTGTTATTTGTAAGATTAAAAGTCGCAATCGTTTCATCTTCATCATTTAAAACAGAAAGGCGCGGCTGTATGCTGTCTGTAAAACTCTTAACAACTATTTTTTCATTTACTCCGGTTTTTTTATTAACTTCTTCTTTTAATGACCTGCCCTTATTTAAGTCAAAATATCTTATAATACCGCTTTCTTCCGTAAATTTATCGGAATCCCAATCGGCTATTACATTGCTGGTACTTCCGGCAAACGCGTCTTTTCCGGGAATGATAACAATCCCCGAATTTATCTGTTCGGTTGTGCGGGTAGCGTTAATTAACAGCAGATAAATCGGTATTATCGCAATAAGCCCAAGAACAATCAGCAAAACATGAATACCGTATCGTTTTAGTTCGTCTCTGGAACTCATACCGCGCCTCCCTTCTTTTTCTTGATTTCACTTCTATCCTGCAGGAAGAAAAATATTATCAATGCCAAAATTATAGTAACAATAAATATGCCTACGGAAATTGCGGCGCCGTATGCATATTCGGTAGAGCCTCTGAAAAAAGCCCTGTTGTACTGGTACACCGTTGTAGTTCGAATTTTAAAATCAGGACCGCCCATCATATCGGTAAGCAGGAAAGGAATATCAAACATCTGCATACCGCCGATCATTGAGGTAATAAGTATGTAGAGCATTATGGGGCGCAAAAGCGGCAATGTTATGAACCATGTGGTTTGGCCGCTGTTAGCGCCGTCAATGGACGCTGATTCATACAGCGATATTGGGATAGTGGTAATACCCGCCATGAGTATGATCATCGTATAACCATACCACATCCACCATTGAATAAACGCAACCAGTCCCCTTGAAAACGCGACGCTTCGGAAAAAGTCAAAGGCGTCTTTTACTAATTGCCCGGTAATCGGGTCAACTTTTGTCGCTCTAACTCCTAAAGAACTTAAAAATTGATTCGCAGGAGAGGTGGCAAACGCGTTAAAGCCGAAAATACTGCGGAAGAGCAATGCTACCGATACGGCCGTAAGCAGGTTAGGCATATAAACAACCGCCCGGAACAAACCTTTGCCTGTCAGGTTAAGCCGGATATCGGAAAGCCAGATGGAAAGTATCAAGGCAAGGCCTAACTGCGGGATAAAGTTAAAAGTCCAGATAATAAATGTATTTCCCAAAGCGCCCCAGAAATACGGATCATGTACCAATTTTATATAATTTACAAAACCGTTAAATTTAAAATCTGTCCGCAAACCTTCCAGATTGGTAAAACTAAGGATGAAAGTATATAATGTAGGCCACAGGTTAAATACGCAGAATACAACTATAAAAGGCGCGACAAAAAAATAACCCCAGCGGTTTGTTTTAACTTCATGGCCAACTATTTTTCTTCTAACAGATTTAATAATACGTCTTTCCATATCTTTTTTCCTTGATAGTTATTTTTGGCATTGTGTCCCTTTCCTTACTTAATAAAAAAGGCGCGGATAAGAAAATCCGCGCCTTTATCGAGACTACTCTTAAAGTTTACCTCAAAGAATTATCTGATGAACTGAGATTCAGCCTGTTTTCTGAAATCCGCAAGAGCCTGAGCTTTGGATTTTTCGCTGTTTACGAAAGCTGATACCGCTTCATCAAACATAGCTTCAATGGCTTCGTCGCTTCCCTGAAGGAGTCTGCCGTTAACGCCTTTCGCCATTTCGGCAAATTCGGCATAGTGGTTCTGTCCGCCGAGATAAGGCTCGGTATAGGTGTCTTTAATTTTGTTGATAACGTTGAGATTGCTTACAACGTCGCCGGTCTCTTTCGCCCATGCTTCGAGGAAGCCGTCGTCTGTGGTTACGTAGCGGATAAATTCTTTAGCTGTCGCGACATTCTTTGTTCCTTTGTATGCGCCGACCCATGTGCCGCCCCAACGATAGGAAGACGGACCCTGGCACATTGCCCAGTCGCCTGATGTTCCGGGAGCATTGGTTTTGAGTACATAGTGGAGACCCCATGTGGGCAGGAAGTAGGAGAATACTTCTACCGGTTTTCCGTTTTCATCTTTAAGCTCGCCCTTCATACCTGCGAACCAGCCTTCTGACCACTGACCAACGCGGCCTTCCCAGCGATTGTCATGCAGAGTTTTGCAAATGTCCATGTACTGTTCCATGGCCGGATCAATTACCAGTTTGTTGTTTACAATCCAGGAATCTTTTCTGGCAGACAGGAATGAATTCCTGAGGTCGCCCAGTGAAGAAACGACTACGCATGTGCTGCCCATGGTGGCGGATTTTTCTTTGAGCATTTTTGCTGTATCAAGGAATTTGTTAAAGTTGGCAAAATAGGTCTGTACGGTTTTGGGATCGTCTGTGCCAAGATATTTTTTGGCGAGGCTGCGGCGATAGAACAACGCGCCGGGACATGCCTGCCATGACATACCGTATACTTTGCCGTTGAATGAACCAACTTCTACCGGGTAGGCAAGAAGTTTGTCTTTGGACGCGTTATAAATATCGGTAATGTCTAAAAGAAGACCGGATTCAACGTATTTGCGTACAAATGCTGATTCCAACGCGATAACATCAGGGGCGCCCTGACCGGATGCCAATACCGGGTCAATTTTGGCCTGGAACTGATCAGACGGGGTCTGTGAATATTCAACTTCAATCCCGGGATGGGTTGCTTTGAAACCCCAAGTAGGATTGTTAGTCATGTTAGCCAACTCATCGGTAAATGACCAAATTACTAACTTCCCCGTGTCTTTTTTACAGCCGCTTATGCTGAACAGCATAAGGACCACACCTAAAATAATAAGTGCTTTTTTCATCTCTTTTCCTCCATTAAAATTTTTCCAACCCATCAGGTTAGCGTTTATTTCCTTACATTCTATCACAAAGAAAAAATATGTTCAACATGTTTTTTAGATTTTTGTTAATTAATCAAAATCTTTTCCACAACCGGGGCGGGAGCGCCTTTTTCCACAGAAACAGGCGCCGGGGCGGCGTCCGAGGCAATAACCGAATAAGAGCCGGGAAGCAGAACGTTCTCGCCTTCGGCGGAAATTGTCTCAAAAACCGTCGAAAAAAGGTCAAATTCCACTGTTTTTGCCTTTCCGGCGGGGATAAAAACACGTTTGAACCCCTTAAGCGAGGCTAAAGGCTCGTCATCCCCCCGTTTATCCCTTGAAATATACAGTTGAACCACCTCTTCCGCGTCCCTTTTGCCGGTATTTGATACGGTTACCTTTGCTTTTACGCAGCCGCCGGCGGAAATTGAGGGAGAAGACAGATTTATTGAATCGAAGCGGAAAGTAGTGTAAGAAAGGCCGAAACCGAAGGGATAAAGGGGCTTTTCCGTCATATAACGGTAGGTTCGCCCTTTCATGGAATAATCTTCGTAGGGCGGAAGTTGTTCCGTAGAAGCCGGGAAGGTTATAGGAAGTTTCCCCGATGGAACAGTGTCGCCAAAGATAATGTCGGCGACGGCCTTGCCCCCCTGCTCTCCCGGATACCACGCGAAAATTACGGCATCGACAAGGTCTTCGGGATAGGCAATAGGGCTTCCCCCGGTTAGTACCAAAATGATTTTTTTGCCCGCGTTTCTTACCGCCTGCAGATACTTTAACTGCCACGGCGGAAGCTCAATAGTGTTACGGTCGCCGTTAGAGTCCGAGGCAATCGCGTCCCCTTCCTCGCCTTCGATGGCGCCGTCCAGTCCCATGACCGCGATGGCAATGTCGGTGACATTCGCCTCGCCGTAATGAACAAGCGACTTGCTGTTTTCGCTGTACATAAGGCAGCCCTGACGGTAATCAACGTTGATGCCGAACATGTTTCTTACTTTTTCCGCCATGCCTTCAAGAATTGTAACAAAGCGGGAACTGACTCCGTAATAATTGCCGAACAGCGCATGCGCGTTTGCAGCCGCCGGACCAAGAACCACGATTTTTTTCGGATTTGAATTGAGGGGCAAAAGGTTATCATCGTTTTTTAAAAGGACGATGGATTTTTCCGCCGCTTTAAGCGCGAGTTTGCGGTGTTTTTCGCAGTTGATAATTTTTCGGTCAAGTTTAGCCCATTTGCTTTTTTTCGGCGGATCGAACATTCCAAGTTTAAACTTGGTGCGAAAAAGCCGTTCAAGAGCGGTATTAATCGCCTGTTCGGTGACAAGTCCTTGTTTTAACGCCGTTGTCAATGTGGGGTAGGTACAGCCGCAGTTAAGATCGCAGCCGGTGTTAAGCGCAAGAGCCGCGGATTCTTCGGGCGATTTTGTTATCTTGTGATACATATGGAAATCCTGTATGGCCCAGCAGTCGGAAACAAAGTGCCCCTTAAAGCCCCACTTTCCGCGCAGAATGTCTTTAATAAGAAGATCACTTGCGCAGCATACTTCGCCTAAAACGCGGTTATAAGCGCCCATTACGGATTCAACTCCCGCGTCAACAAGCGCCTTGAAAGCGGGAAGATAAGTTTCCCACAGATCTTTTTTTGAAACTATGGCGTTAAACGTATGGCGGTCTTTTTCCGGGCCGGAGTGGACAGCGTAATGTTTAGCGCAGGCGGCAAGTTTTAGATTTTCCGGATCATCGCCCTGCAAGCCCTGTACAACAGCGGTTCCCATGCGGGAAGTAAGGTACGGATCTTCGCCGTAAGTTTCCTGCCCCCGCCCCCAGCGCGGATCGCGGAAGATATTTATATTCGGCGTCCAGAAAGTAAGCCCCCAGTACTGGCCCCGGTTATTTTGTTTTATCGCTTCGTTATTTTTCGCGCGCGCCTCATCGGAAACGGCGGTCATAACCTGTTTGACAAATTCGTCGTCAAAGGTTGCCGCAAGCGCGATGGCCTGAGGGAAAACCGTGGCGATTCCCGCCCTCGCGACTCCGTGCAGACACTCGTTCCACCAGTTATATTCGGGTATCCCAAGACGAGGGATTGCCTCGCTTCTGTGGCTTAATTGGGAAACCTTTTCTTCTGTCGTCATTTTGGAAATTAGCTCTTTGATTCTTTCTTCACGGGTCATAATTGCTCCTTATGTTATAATATAGAAGAAAACGTTTTTTCGCAATGAATAAATTATATCAAATTTGGGGATTTTTATAAAGGAGAACGCGAAGAATTCTTATATTTACTTTTATCAAAAAATGTTTATAATTTGGATGATTTATATGGAAAATATTAAATTTGACAATTTACAAGATATAGCAAATTGGCAATTGAATCCAAATAAGGAAAGTGTTGATCTTCCTGAATTACAAAGAGGATTTGTTTGGAAGCCTAATCAGATAGAAAGCCTCTGGGATTCTCTTTTACGCGGATTTCCTATAGGGTCGTTCCTATTATCAAAGGACGACGAAGGAAAACTATTCATTCTTGACGGACAACAACGCGCAACATCTATAGCCCTTGGATACTATAATCCTTGGCAAATAAACGAGTCGAATCCGCTTTTTTGGTCGTTAAAAAAAGTTCCTGTATTATGGCTTGATTTAGCTCCAAAGGAGAAACCTTCAACACAGAAATATACTCTTAGGCTTGTTACTCAATCGCATCCGTGGGGTTACAAAGCTGTAGATAATTCTTCCATATTGACTCTTTCAGACAGAAGAAAAGCTCTGGAAATTTTCAGGGAAAATAAAGAAAACAAGAATATCGGCTATACACAATTTTCATTGAAAGATGTATTTCCTTATGATTCTACTCTGCCTGTTCCTTTAGCATTTTTAACTTCATTAATAAAGTCAGATAATTGGAAAGATAATTTACTAAAATTATGCGAAAAATATTTGCCGCATAATTTTATTCATACAAAACATCTTGAAGGAAACTATATTAATGAATTGCGGAAATATATAGAAAACGATAAATCTGCTGAGACTATATTTAAGGCAATAGAAAATCTGAATAAAATACAAACTCCATCTATTATAACAAATAAAGAAATATTGGAATCGGAAGATGAACAAACAGGAGAAGATCCGACTTTATTCGTAAGGTTAAATTCTCACGGCACACGAATAGCCGGTGAAGACCTTATATATTCAATTTATAAAGCGACTTTCCCTAATTCAAAAGAATTGGTTGAAAAAGCCGGACTTGATTTTATAGCGCCTTCTCATATAATATCTTTGGCATCACGTCTTGTTTTATCGGATATTAATAATAAATATCCTAATCATATAGGTATAAATGAATTTAGAAAACATTTAAAAAATCCGGAGTTCAAACAAAAACTGGAAAACTTTATCGGGAAAGAAAATTCCAGTCCTATAGCTGATCTTTTCCTTACAGTAGTGGATATATTTAATTTAGAAGTATTTCAATCAGAAGATAATCAAAAGAGCCCGCTTCCGCCCGTTTTGGTTAAGAAATTAATCAAAGGTTCTTCTGAACTCTTGTTAATGATTCTACAGTGGCTCAAACTTAGAAAATCAAATGAATTAACGGATATTGAGAAAGAGAATATATTGGCTGTTTTTACGGCATTGAGTTGGTTTGGGCGTGATAATACCTTATTTGTTAATAAAATTTGGGACAGTCTTGGTTCAGATAAGGTATGGAATAAACAAACCATAAGCCGGCTGTTTTTTGTTAATAATTGGTATATTATGTATCCTCTGGTTCGGCCGTTTGACCTGCGTGAATTTCTTCTTGAGCATGTAGTACAGAAAAATGTTTCCTGGGATAATCTGTATACAAAACCTGAAGATAAACTTAATGAACAGTATAAAAGCGTCATTGAAGAAAACATCAAAGAAGAAAATAAAAAACAGGAATATATTAATGTTATTTGGCGCTGTTTTATCGGAAGTCTCTTTCATAATAGATCGATGCTGCTTTTCGTACAACGTAAATATATCAAAGAAAAATTCAAAGACTTTAACCGACTGGAAAACCTTGAAGACACGAATACACCGTGGGATTGGGATCATATCTATCCTGAAAGTTGGGTTTACCATATTCCTAATGTGAATGTAAATGTTCGTCGTTGGACTTATTCTATAGGAAATTTAAGGGCAATTTCACTTGAAGATAATCGAAGTGAAAATAATCGTGAGTCACCGTCTGAAAGATTGTCCGATGTAAAAAAAGAATCCTTTATCAAAGAGAATGATTGGGAATACTGGGAAAAAATTACCAAACGTATATACGATAACCAGAATGAAATAAAAGACTATTTATCTGCTGTTATAAACAGATTATGTAATATTTATGCAGAATGGTATAATTCTCTTAAGATAGGGGATTTGTTTAATTAAAACAAAGGACAAAATACAGGTCGTGTCAGAAACCAATACTTATAGGTTCCTATTACCTTTTCATAATAAATATTATCTAAAAATATAATTTCCTTCATTATCGGTAAAATTTTCCATAATTAACATTATTAAATCAATTAATGTCCAAATACCAAATCCTCCCATAGTTAATAACATTATAATACCAGAACCAATTTTACCTGTATAAAACCTGTGTATACCAAAAGATCCAAATATCAAACAGAGGAAAAAAGTTACCCACCAGTTTTTTGGAGAAACAGTGATTTCGTCATTTGAAATAGTATCATCTTTTTCTTGATTATTATAATTTCTTTTTCTTCTTTTTGGCGATCTGGAATTACTTAATGAAGACGCGTTTTGATTTTCACTTTTTGATACAGTTTCATATTTTTCACAATAATTTGTTGTTGTATATGGTTTACTTTGTGTACAAATATAAGCCGCTGTAGATGTACTGTTTTTTGTACACTTATATGGATAAGTATTATTTTTCCCTGGTACTACTTCAAAATTTAAACATCCTTGTTGACATTGTGAGCAAACCACGTAATTTGTACTTGTCCTAGATGCCATGTGAAAAGCCTTATACTCTTCTTTCATATTATACTCCTTATAATAAATATGTAAAACACTTTTTATTCCTGCTTTTTTCCAAGATACTTATTAAGGAAATTAATAATTGAAATTGTTTTCTCTCCTTCCCATATTTCACCGTGTTCAAACCACCAAGCTGCTCTTTTAGCCATTATTCTGGCAATTTGATGATAATTTTCTCTGAAATTTTTTATCGCTGCTGGGTTGTCTATAAATAACCACCAATTATCTTTTGGGTGTTCAAACGAACCAATTTTTTTATTTTCATTTTTGTCAGGAAGGTCTGTCGTTAATTCAACCCAATCTTCCCTTCCTTTAGTATCATATATTCCAACCCAAAATTTACTAAAGTCAGGAAAATTTGAGTAATCATCGTCATTGTATCTAAAATCATCAACTTCATGAATGTTTTTAGAAAAATAAAGTCCCATATATACTCCGCCGTGTGCGCAATATTGACTAATTGAGCCAATTATTAATTTACAATCTTTGAAATTAGGATTCTTAAAATAGAAACAAGCGTATTCACCACCGTCTTCTAACCTTTCATATTTACCGGTTTCGAATATATCATGTTTCATACTCAGTAAAGAGATATTTAGTTCATTTAATATTGATTCCTTAAAATCTCGTGGATATTTGTTTATTTTATCATCTAATTTTCTATCAATTTCAAGATTTATCGAACCACCAAAACCAAGATTTTCGCTTAAAACATTAATTATACCAAAAATGCTTGAGTTCAGAACATCATAATTGGGAAAATTTTCTATTGAACAATCACCCAATTTGACAAGATACTCCGCTATTTTATCTGCAGTTTCCTTCTTCAAAAAAATCATTATATGTATTCTAAAATTATTGCATATTTCTCTAAATTTTTCAGGTTTAATTCTTTGATTTTCCCATATAGATTTTAATGTATTAATATAATCTTGAAACACTTTATATTTAGTTTCAAATACTTTTACATTTCGTTCGCTTATTTCTTCCTTAGAAGTTTGAGCGACCAGAAGAACTTGCGTAATAATAGCAGAAACTATAGCTCCTAAACAAGCGCCAATAAAATTAGCAGGCAATTGATTTACTGAAAAAATTTGAAAGGCCAATGTTATTAAACAAAAAGCAACAATGCCCACAAGAATTAAGAAAAATACTCTAAACCATGTTTTTTTCATATTCTATCTCCATTCAATTAATAATATCATATTTAAATTTACATGACAACGGTTATTTCCCCCACTAAATAATATATAACATAGCGGTCTATCACCGGTTGCCAGATCAAAAAAATTAATCCTCCGGCATTTCCTGACAGATCAATCTTTTATATTATTAGTTATGATATGGATAGAAAAGAGTACAAAACGCTATTACTTTCAGGATTTGCTTTTTTGATTAAGACATAGGTTAATGATAGCCATTTTTTGAGAGCTAATCAAAGGAGAGTTGACTTTTAATAAAAAATATGTATATATTATTCATGCAAAAATTGAAGTTTGAGGTTTAAAAAAATAGTATGAAAGAATCAAACAAAGATATGGATATTTTTTTTGACAAGTTATCAGAAAGGAAATACAAAGAAAATGACCTTTCTGATTTGACATGGGCTATTTGTTATCAAAACAAAACATTTAATATATTTTTTATTTCTTATTGTTTTGATAAAGAATTTAAAACTATAAGAAATTTTGATAGAGAATTTCCAAAAAATAAATCGCGTCTTGATTTCCATTTTTTAAGTAACGATTTTAGTAACGATAAAGAATATTTAATTGAAGTAAAAATTTATGATAAAATAAAAAAACAACAAATTAATAAATATAAAAAAATATTTCCTAATGCAGAAAGATCTATAATTACAAATTATAATTTAAAACAAGAAAAAGGATATAAAACAGTAACTTGGAAAGGATTTATTAAAGAGTTAGAAATTGAAATGCATAAAAATAAAGAACTAGATAATAATTTAATAAATGGTTATTTAAAATACTTAAAGAATACAACAAATTATTATGAAGAAACAATTATGAATTTTACTAAAATAAACTCACTCAATAAATTTTTTTATATCTCTAAAAATATTTTTGAAAAAAAATTCAGCGAAAATATAGATATAAATGTTGATAAAAGATATTATCGTGGTATTGATTATTATGGTTTTAATCTAAAAAATCTCTTAAATAATAATGATTTTTATTTTTGGGTTGGATTGTCGTTTCATGATAAAAATGTCGAACTTTTTTTTCAGATACATCATTGTGCTCCGGAATATAAAGATAATATAAAACAAGAAGGTAATTATTATGAAATAAAAGAAAATAACGAAGAAAAAGATTGGATTTATTTGAAAAAAGAATATATTAATAAAATAGATAACGAAATACTAGAAAATTTTTATAAGGAAGTATTAGAAAAATTTAATATAAAACCTGATAAAAAACAAAATAATGAAAAAAATAAATCTAAATGCAAAGAACTGCAAAAAAAGACAATTATGGATTTTTCTCATTTAAACTCACTTCTTACTTTTTATAAAATAACAAATGATATATTTAAAGAAAAATTTCAAGACAGTTTAATTATTTCAAAAGATATTGGTGAAGATTATTATGGTTTAAAATTAAAGAAAAAGAAAGATAAAAATACCTGTTTTTGGGTTGGATTATGGTTTGATGAAATTAATATTAATCTTGGTTTTAAAATAGAAAAAAGCAAAAATTGGATAAATTTACCAAAAAGATTATGGTTATTTCCAAATTTTAAAAATTTTTGTATTAATAAAAATATAGATGGACAAAGAAAAATATTAGAAAAGTTTTACATAAAACAATTAAATATATTTAACATAAAACCAGATAAAAATAAATATAACTAGATAAAAATGATTAATATTTTTAATAAAGAATGTAATATAATCATATCTATCACCTACTGACAGACCAAAAAACAAAAAAATAAATTCTCCTCTATCATCTCCTGACAGACCACTCTGTTATATATAAAGTAAATCACAAACTCCGCAATGAGGATAAACTACGAAGGAGCGTTTTATGGGAAAAGGTATCAATTTGGCTTTGACAAAATCATTGGTTGATTTTGACGAATTGTTGGACAATGCGCTTAAGGCAGTGCCCGGTAAAAAACTGTCGCCGGTATATGACCCCGGTGAGGATTCGTGGAGGGTTCCGGGCGGGAAGTATGTAGAAATGAACATGGGCGATGATGAAAATTATGAAGCGGAAAAACCAATGTTTTGGGTTGGATTAGGGTGGAGAAAAAAGGAAAAGCGGGAATCTTTCCTTTGGCTCGAATTTGACGCAGAATCATGTCCTGCGAAAAATTGGGAAAAGCTTATCAAGTTTATAGGAACATCAGGCAAGTATTACCGTGAAATTGACCTTGAATTTTCTCAATTGTATATGAATGCATGGATACACTTTTTCCTAAAAGAAGAATATGTCAAGCAATTTTATGATGAAAATATTGACTTAAACGCTCAGAAGGAGATTTTAACCGGATTTATCAGCGAGGCGCTGGAAAAAATTTAATTGCGTGTATTCGGATCAATTTGCTTTGGGTACATACTAATTTACTATGCTTTTATATAGTATGTACCCCGTTTTTGATGATATGCCAGATCAATCTGTTACCACTTCTTAAATAGCCTATAAACAAATATTCCCGATATAATCGCGGAACAAAAAAGAGAATTTGACGGGAAAGGCTTAACATGGTATATTGACTGTTAAGAAGATAAAATGACTGTGTTTAAGAAGATAATGGGAATTATCATAATCTCCTGTCTGTTCTTTTCATGCAAAAACAAAAAACCGCATACTGAAGTAATTGAACAACAAGAATCTGTTTCTGATAATAATACGAAATATTTATATCCGGAACAGATTCCCGATGTAACTTATGAATCATTTCCGTTGGATATTTCCCAATATTTTAAGACGCCTGAGTATGAGCCGGTTCCGGAAGAAATATGTGACATATTGTACAAGAATGAAAAACGATATTTGGAAGGATGGTTTACGGCGATACTTTATATACACAGGGCCAATTTCGGCATTCCCGGCGGCGATAATTATATTGTTTTATGGAGATATGAAAGCAAGGGATGGAATGAGACGTATGTATCACATGATATATACGTATATTCCATCAGCGATAAAATTGAAAACAGATATTCTATCGATACCGGTATTGGAAGAAAAGCGGGCGA
>Ga0268262_10002343_pt1 | contig 22068 bp, 21 predicted proteins | sample TergutNc150P3_FD_190354 | JGI IMG/M metagenome (GOLD analysis project Ga0268262, IMG submission 190354) | Nasutitermes corniger P3 segment gut microbial community from laboratory colony in Florida, USA - Nc150 P3 (SPAdes) (version 2) | ecosystem: Host-associated > Arthropoda: Insects >... | reverse complement strand
AAATTGAGGGGAATTTTCAAAAAAGCCAAAAAATGAGGCTAATTCCGTAACATAAGGAATAACAGGCACTTAGTAGTAGGAATTTTACTCACCCTGCCAGCTTCACTTCGTGGGCAGGGTTCGCCCTACGGGCTGTCCTGCGGACATTAAAAATTTCCTAACAATGCCTTACAGGCACGGAAATTTTTTCTACATTCTCCATGTGCACATATCCATATTTGCCTTTCTTTTTTGCCTTGGCTTTGCGCTTGCGCTGGGTTATGTTTTTGCTTGGATTTACAATTACGGCAAATTGCACAAAGAGCCAGAAGGTGAGCCGCAAAAAATAACAGATACCCTTAGTGCTCCGGTTCCGCTTATTACGGAAGAACATAATAATAGTAACTCTGCAATGAGAAGGCTAGAGCAAGAAAAAGCTTTGTCCGAAACAGATTTTGCCAGTAGAGATGCTTTTATAAAAAAACTGCTCATGCTTTTTCGCAGTCGCTTGGAAAAAGAAAATGATAAAATACTCTCAATATGCTATTGGATATTTGACGGAGAGGGTTTTGCCCTGAGGCTTTCCAACAGCACTAGACGGCTCCGCGAGAATTTATTTGTACCTAAAGACAATAGATATTTTTCTAAAAGGGATTTTAACTGGAATGGAATTGATGAGGCACCAATAGATGTTTTTCATTCCGAAGAGCAAATAACTCGTTCCATAGCCGGCTCTGCAGTTTCTGGCGAAGGAAAATTTCACGGCTATATAACCATAGACAGCGCAAATGAAAATGCTTTTGATGATGAAATTTGCATAGAACTTCGCGAACTTGCCAATGTAGCAGAAGAAATACTCAGAAATTTGGATATGAACTACAAACTGAACACGGAAAACAACCTCTTTTATGGAATGTTAAAAGATATTTCAAATTTGTTTTCTTCTGTTTCAAAGGGAAATTTAATTACCAATCTATCAAAAATTTTGAGAGACAATTTTATATTTAACAGAATGATGATAATTATTCCCGCCGAAAGGGAAAAGGATAAATGGCTAATATCAGAAGCAGTGGGAGAGCAGAGCGAAAAATTTAAAAAAGTTGTTTTTAATGTTCACGAAAAATGCCTGCTCCACGAACTTTTGTGTGGCAAAGTTCCAAAAGTGAATGAAATAAATATTCCAACAGACCCGTATCAACGCAGATTTTATGAAAACGAACCGGAAAATTTGGAACTGCGCTCGCTTTTTGCCATTATGCCACCTGCGCAAAATAATTCTCATCCACTTGCCATAGTGCTTGAGAGCATAAACAACAGAGCTATTTCTAGAATGGACGAAGTTTTGCTAACCTGCATAACGGCTTGCGCTTCTCTTAAACTCTCCGATATACAATCTAGAGACACTTCGCAGCAAAAAAGAAATGAATGTTTTGATGGCGTAGATTCAAACGGTTTGGGTGAGCTTTTGGATTTTTACCATTCAGAAATCAATGATTTAAGAAATAGCGAAGATAGCATAGGAATTTTATTTTTGAAGTGCGTAAATACAAAAGGTGAAAGTACGGTAAATGATTTTGACAAATTCCTCTCTGTACTCAGAGAATTGAAAAAAGCTTGGAATGGCAAACATTTGGCAATGCTTGGAAATGGCGAATTTGTGTTCTCCATAAGGAGCAATTTAAATGAAGATATTTTTGAAATGGCAGCAACTCAAATAATAACAAATGCAGAAAATATGCTTGCGGAATATTCTTTGTCTTTGAAAAGCCACTCTTTTTGGCTAAACAGATATAAAATGGCAGAAATTGAACAGGCAAAGAAAAAAAGCTACAATGTTTTATTTGCATATTCCGTTATGAATAAATTCCTAGAAATGAACAGGGAAAACTAGGTGTTTGGCATAATAGATTGGATTGTGCTTGCGGCTTATTGGGGACTTTCCATTTTCATAGGGCTTTATGTAGCTAGGGGCAACCGTTCGTTTAAGGATTATATGCTTGGCGGTGGTTCAATGCCTTGGATTCCGGTGGGTATTAGCTTAATAGCAACTTCTGTTAGCGCAACAACTTTGCTTGGGGTTCCTGCAGATGTTTTTGATGTGGATATGAGCTTGATAATGACCAATGTGGGGAGTTTTTTGAGCATTTTGGTTGTTGGCTTTTTGTTTATTCCTCGTTTTAGAAAATACGGTATTCAAAGTGCTTATGAACTTTTGGAAAAAACTTTTTCTCGCTCGGTTCGCAGAGTTGCCGCAGTGTTTTATGCTATGCACTTGGTTTTGAGAACGGGCATTTTATTATTTGCTCCTTCCATTGTGCTCGCTTCAATTTTGCAAATTCCAGTTTGGGCAGCAATTTTAATATCATCTTTTGCCGCGATCCTCTACACTTGGTACGGCGGGTTCAAGGCTGTTGTTTGGACAGATGTTATGCAATTTTTGGTGTTTTTTGGAGGCGGAGTTTTTGCGCTTTTCGCTTTGGCAAAAGGGATAGGCGGCTTTGGGGAATTAGCAACCCTTGCCGCAGAGAGCAAAAAGAGCAACTGGTTCAACGGTTCATTAGACCCTTCCAATGCGAGAACTTTGCTTTCCGCAGGCATTGTTTACGCTGTTTTGGAAATTGCGATTAGAGGTTGTGACCAGCAATTTGTGCAAAGATATTTGAGCTGCAAAGATGTTAAAGCGGCAAATAGGTCTAGCATTTTATCTATGGTTTTGGGGCTTGTTGTTTCGCTTTTATTTTATTGGCTTGGAGCCGCACTCTTTGTTTATTACAAGGTTAAAAACGTGGCACCTTTGCCGGAAAATTTGGGCGTAAATGATGTATTCCCATATTTTATTGTGAACAGTTTGCCAACTGGTTTAACGGGTCTTTTGGTTGCCGCAATTTACGCAGCCGCAATGAGCAGCATTTCCAGTGCGATTCACGCCCTTGGAAACACAACCGAAAAAGACATTCTGTGCAAAGCCTCTGGGCAAGAATCCATTGCAAGGACAAAGATATGTATTGTGCTTTGGGGAATTAGCGGAACCCTTGCTGCTTTTATCGCCGCTTCGCAAGCAGGCTCGCTTTTGAAAAACGCCTTGTTTTTCACAGGTCTTTTCACAGGCCCATTGCTTGCATTATTTTTGCTATCTTTTTTTGCTCCACGCTTGCGTTCATTTTCTGTTTTAACAGGTGTTATTTGCGGAATGCTTAGTTTGCTTTTATTCAACAAAATTCCATTTATCTCTGGCTATGTGCCTCCGTTCACAAAAATCATAGTTTTTTCTTGGCCCTGGAATCCGTTTATCTCTTGTACGGTTTCTGTGGGAATGGCTTTTTTTGTTGATTTTTTCGCCAAATCACATAATTTTAACAAAAATTAGTAAAAAAATAGCCCACAATACAAAAAAAATATATTTTTAGTAAAAGAGGGCTATTATGAGAGTTTTTTCCTTTGCCGTATTGCTCGCAATGTCCATTGCGTTTTTGTCTTGTAGCAATGGTCCAATGCTAGAACCTGGAATGCCCTATCATGGCTATGAAGAAGAACTATTTGATATGCCACCTCCAAATACAGATATAAGCTCAGATGAAGTGGAATTATATTGCAAAGATATGACATTCGAAGAAAGCATAGATTGTGTTGCAAGCCTAAACGACAAAAAACAAGCAGACTATAAAACTTGGCAGGCTAAAAAAAGTGAACCACCTAAGCAGGTAAAAAAGCCTGTACAAAAAAAACCTACTAAAAAGCCCACACAAACTAAACAAACCAAAAAGAGTACACAAACAAAAAAGAAAAAGTGATTTACTATATTAACCCCTAATGAATAACACATTTACCGAACTAGCAAATGCCCTTAATTCACATTTGGGCTCATGTGTAGCTTTGCGCGTTCTCTCGGAACGAGGCAAAAAAATTTACTTTCCACACAAAGGCATTCTGGGACAAAGTGCAGAAGCCAAAGGTACGGAGATTAATGCCACAATAGGAACGGCTTTTGAAGACGATGGCACGCCGCTTATGCTTCAAACAGTTAAAAACGCTTTTGCCATGCCAGACCATATAATTCACGCGGGCTTTCTTTACCAACCCAGTTTTGGTAAAGCCATGCTTCGCAAAAAATGGACAGAAATGTTATCTAAAAAAAATAAGAATTTGCAAAACATAAAATTCAGCGAGCCTGTTGTAACAGCCGCCTTAACCCATGCCCTTTCTGTCTCTGCTTGTTTGTTTCTAAACCCCGGAGAGACAATTATAATTCCCGATTTATATTGGGATAACTACGATTTGATTTTCTGTGAAACTTATGGTGCGCAAATTAAAACATTCAACACCTTCAAAAATGGGAGCTTTGATGTGGCGGCTCTTGCCGCTTCTTTGGAAGAAGGTGGTAATGGAAAAAAAGTGGTGCTTTTAAATTTCCCAAATAACCCCACAGGCTACACAGTGACAGAATCCGAGGCAAATGAAATTTGCGAAACACTCATAGCCTGTGCTAAAAAAGGGAGCGATGTTGTTGTTCTTTTAGATGATGCTTATTTTGGTTTGGTTTATGAACATGGCATATATAAAGAATCCCTATTTGGGCTGTTGGCGAATGCTCACGAAAATCTATTAGCCGTGAAGCTAGATGGCCCAACAAAAGAAGATTATGTTTGGGGTTTTAGGATTGGTTTTATAACCTTTGCTTTTCATGGAGCAAGTGTACCGCAGCTCAAAGCCTTAGAAGACAAAGCCGCCGGCATGGTGCGCGCCACAATATCTAACACCGCAAGCACATCTCAAGAAATTTTATTGAACGCTTATAGCAGCGAAAGCTACGAAAAAGAAAAGCACGAAAAATACCACACTCTAAAAATTCGCTATGAAAAAATAAAGCATGTTTTGGCAGCTCACAAGGAATATGAGCAGTCTTTTACCGCGATGCCTTTTAACAGCGGCTATTTTATGTGCGTTAAAATAAACGGAGCAGACCCAGAAGCAGTGCGGCAAGAATGTTTGAAAAATCACGGGCTTGGGGTTATAGTACTCTCTGGGCTTATTCGCATAGCCTTTTCCTCCGTTGCTTTAAACAAAATAGAAGAACTTTTTAAAAGGCTCCACAAAGCGGTGCAGGCGGTAAAAGCATGATTATTCGCCAACGTTCAACTATTTCTGTTCCTGGGCATATAGAAAAAATGCACACAAAGGCATTGGCTTCTCCAGTGGATGTGGTTATGCTGGATTTAGAAGATTCCGTTCCTGTGGAAGCAAAGAACTTGGCAAGGGGGCAAGTAATCAAAACTTTAACCAGCATTGAAGTTAAAAAAGGAATGGGAATATCTGTTAGGGTAAATGGTACAGATACTCCTTATTGCTTTAGAGATGTTATAGAGGTTGTGGAAGCAGCAGGTGCAAAAATAGATTCTATAGTTTTGCCAAAAGCAGACAGCGCAGGCGATGTGCATTTTCTCTCTCGCTTATTAGATGGCATAGAAGCGGAATTGGGCGCAGAAAGGCAAATAGCCATAGATGCTAGCATTGAATCTGCTTTGGCCATTGAAAATATTTCAGAAATTGCAGCATCTCCAAGAGTGCGCTCCCTAATTTTTGGAATAGCTGACTACAGTGCCTCCATAGGAGCAAGGCTAACCAGCATTAGCGGGCACGGTGAAGAAGATGCAGATGTTTATCCGGGGCATAGGTGGAACTATGTTATGTCTAAAATAGTGCAAACCGCAAAAGCCCATAATTTGCTCGCCATAGACTCTCCTTATGGAAATTTCAGGGATTTGTTGGAGCTTGGCAAAAGCGCAAAAATATCTGCCGCACTAGGTTTTAACGGTAAATGGGCAATTCATCCGAGTCAAATAGAAACAATAAATAACGTATTCTCGCCAACAAGCGAAGAGATAGACAGAGCAACTAGAATTCTTGCAGCGGCAAAAGCAGCGCCGGGGCGCGGAGCGGTTGCCATAGATGGCAGAATGGTGGATAGAGCAACTATAAGGCTGGCTCAAAAATTGATGGACTTTGTTGAGAGTGGAGAGTGGAGAGTTGAAAGTTGAGAGTTATATAATATTGGTTTTATTTGTAGTGATGGGATATTCTCAGGAGGGTTCCATTTCTTTGAATGCTATGGAGCCACCTAAAACCGAACTCTTTTATACAAATGAAATTCCAAAAATAGGCGATACTCTTCATTTAAAGATTGTTATACCGCGGGGATGGCATATAAATGCAAACAAGGTTCCTGATGATTTTTTGGTACCGAGCCAAGTGGAGGTAGAGGTACAAGGTGTTGAGTTTGAATCTGCGCTCTGGCCCGAACCCTTAAAGCAGCACAACGATTTGCTGAATATGGATTTGCTTTTGCTGCAAGATACATTCACCATTAGCTTGCCAATAAAAAACCTTCAAAAAAACGGCGACCCTTATGGTGTGAAAGTTAAATTCACTTATCAGGCTTGCTCCGGTATATGCTTGCCTCCAAAAACATTGGAGATTTTTTTAAAAGAAAGTTTTATAAGCGAAAAAAAAAACGCTGATTCATTCTTCTTACATATTTTGCTAGCACTGCTAGGTGGTTTGCTTTTGAATGTTATGCCCTGTGTATTGCCAATTTTATTTTTGAAAATTTTTGACTTAATGCGAAAAAAAGACGAAACAAAGAGTAATATGCTAAAATGGGCATTTGCCACAACGGCAGGTATATGTTTTTCCTTTTTTGTTATAGCTATGATAATTGTCATTGTCCGTTTAACTGGAAATAGCATTGGCTGGGGATTTCAGTTTCAGCATCCAGCTTATATAGCAACAATGTCTCTCTGCATTATGATTTTCGCTTTGAATCTTTTGGGGATTTTTGAGATATGGATGCCCGGCAATATGCTTCAAGGCTTGGAAAAACATTCAAAAGGCGGCGGTTTTAAAGGTTCTTTTGCTTATGGAATTTTACTGGTTCTCTTATCCACTCCCTGCTCTGCACCATTTTTGGGCACTGCGGTGGGCTTTGCTTTTGCTGCACCAACCTCAAAACTATTTGCGATTTTTGCCGCCATTGCAATTGGATTGTCTTTACCATACCTAATTCTGGGTATATTTCCGCAATGGACAAAGAAGATGCCACGACCAGGGAAATGGATGGAGATTTTAAAGCAGTTTTTGAGTTTTCCTTTTCTGCTGACCATTGTTTGGCTGGTTTGGGTTTTTGCCAAGCAAGCAGGATTAGAAAATTCTGCAAAACTTGGAATATTTTTGTGTGTGGCATGTTTTTTTGCGTGGCTATCAGGTTTAATTGCAAAGCCGGGTAAACCTTTCCTGCGTTTTGCCATTCTTTGGCTCGTTTTTATTATTATATACATATTCTCGTGGAATTTCTGGTTTCACCCGCAAACAGAGGAAGAGTGGGTTCCTTTTTCCACAGAAAAGTTGGATAACCTGCAAAGGGAGGGTTTAGCTGTTTGGGTAAATGGTACGGCAAGTTGGTGCCTAACCTGCAAGGAAAACGAAATAGTACTTGAAAACGAAACAATTAAAAAGACTTTTAAAGAAAAATCCGTAATTAAAATGCGAGCAGACTTTACCAAAAATAACGAAAAAGCATTAAAATTCATTGAATCTTATGAACGTAGCTCGGTTCCCTTTAATTTGTTGATAACTTCTCATGGAAAAAAGATTTTAATGAGCGAAATTCTAACCCAAGATGCCGTTATTGAAGCCTTGAATATGTAGTATTGAAAATAATTTTCTATATTTATTTTTATATATAGTAGGGGGGGAGATATGAAAAAATATCCCATTAAGTTGTGCTTTTGCGCTTCTAGCGGTGGCCATTATTGGGCAATGCTTCAATTGAAGGCTTTGTCAGAGAAATATCCGAGCTTTATCATAACAGAAAAGCAGGATTATGAAGAGAAATGTTCGGCTGGGCGGATTTATTTTGTGCCTATGCTCAATCGTAAGAAATTTGTTTCTATATTTCTCTTGTTTTATGTGGCTATTAAAACATTTTTTATTATGGTTAAGGAAAAGCCTACTCATATAATAGCAGATGGCGCTTTTGTCACTGTTCCGTCTATGTTTATAGGCAAATTGTTCGGTAGGAAAATTGCTTTTTTTGAAACACTTGCTAGAGTTAGCAGTCCAAGCTTAACAGGTAAAATAGCATATAAGTTTTTTGCAGACTTGTTTATTGTTCAATATAACAATATGCTGAAAATTTACCCTAAAGCACAAGTAGGTAGCGTATTATGATTTTCGTGATTACAGGTACGCAAAAATTTGAATTTAACCGTTTGCTAAAGGCAATGGATGGTTTGCTTGCAAATAAAAAAATAACTGATAAAGTTTTTGCGCAAACGGGTTATTCAACTTATATTCCACAGAATTACGAATATTCTGGATATTTATCTATGTCGGAATTTGACAAGTATATTGGCGAAGCATCTTTGATAGTTTGTCACTCTGGTGCAGCAACTATAAATACCGCATTGAAGGCAGGCAAAATAGTTATTGTGGTTCCTCGGCTTCAAATTTTCAACGAACACGTGGATGACCACCAGCTTGAAATTGCAAAGAAATATAGCGATGCGAATCTTTTGGAAGTTTGCCACGATATAGAAAAACTATATGAGCACATTGAGCTTGCAAAAAAGAGAGAATTTGCTAAATTAGAGAATAACCAAAATAAGATAGTTGATATTATAGGCAAATGGTTAGAAGATGGAGGAAAGGAGTGAAGAGTTATCGCATTTTAGGCATAAACTTGATTTACGAACCAAAAAAAGAATGGTTGGAGAGAGTTATGTCTTTGCTAAATAACTTCAACTCAAAATTATCCACTATATACACAATAAACACAGAATTCTTGGCAAAAGCAGTAGAGAATAAGGAATATCGCAAAATTTTACAAGAATCTGAGATAAATGTCATAGACGGTTTACCTGTTTCTTTCCTTGTTTTCTTGAACAGCGGAAAATTTTTGCGGCGTATATGCGGTTCTGATTTCATTTATGATTTATTGAAAATTTGCGAAGACAACTCAAAGAAAATTTTGTTTTTAGGAGGAACAGAACATAGGCAAAGGCGAGCGATTGAGAATGTAAAAAAGCTGTACCCAAAAATAAATGTTATAGGTTATTCGCCTGCATTTCCTGTTCCGCTAAATGTGAAAGATGATTTTGAATTGCATAAACTTATAGAAACAGAAAAACCGCAAGTGTTAGTTGTGTGTTTTGGTACTTCCAAGCAAGAGGAATGGATAAATACCAACAAATATTTTTTGGAAGAAAATGGGGTAAAACTAGCAACAGGCATGGGCGGGGTTGTAGATTTTATTTCAGGTGAAGTTAAACGCGCTCCTCGTTTTTTTAGAATATGTGGCATGGAATGGTTGTGGAGATGCTTGTTGGAGCCGTTTAGAATTAAGAGGTACATTAGGTCGGTATTAGTTTTGATAAAATATGCCATTTGGAGGTGATATGAATAAAAAATTAGCGATAGTGACTATGTCATTTAAAGATGATTTTAAAGAATGTGGCCTGCTTTGCAAAAGCATAGATATTTTTGTTAGCGATGAAATAATTCATTATATTATTGTAAATGATGAAGATTACAAATTATTTCAAGCATATAACTATGGACAACATAAAATACGAAAAATATCTGAAATTTTGCCTAAATGGTTAATAAGATTTCCTTTCAAAATTGCCGGACATAGATTTCATATAAGTCCTTTTACTTATCCTGTAAGAGGATGGATAATACAGCAAATATGTAAATTAGGGGTGTTTGAAATAATAGATAAAAATATTGATGCAGTTTTGAACTTAGATTCAGAAAGTGTTTTTATGCGACCTTTTAACTACGATTATTTTGTGAAAGGCGAAAATTATATTATGTTTAAATTAAAAGAAAGTGAACCAGATCCCGCAGACAAGGAATTTTGCATAGCGGCCAAACGCCTATTGCGAATAGATGCTGATATTTCATCATTACAACAATATAGTTATATAAATGAGTTAGTATGTTTTGAAAGAAATAATTTAACAGAATTATTAAGTTTAATAGCTTCAAATAACATATTTGGCAATTGGAAAATGGCTTTATGCAATACATATAGATTTAGCGAATATTATTTATATGGTATTTATGTAAATGCTATTCTGGAAGGGAAAAATCATTTTTTTGATGACAAAAGAATTTTTCCGCATTTAAGTATTAAAGAATATAACGAAAAAACGTCGTTTGAGAATAAAGTCAAAGAGATTATGCGAGATGATAAAGTTATAGGATTATGGTTACAAAAAACGCTCAGAAAAAAAAATAGTCAATATTATTTAGAATTTGATGCAAAAAAACAGATAATAGAATCTTTTTGGAAATTGAATAGCAAATGATAGAAAATATTATACATATTTGTACATCTTCTAGTGGCGGAATGAGCACTGTTGTCAATGGCTATATTAAATTATTTGGTTTACCAAAAGAAAACTATTGGAGTAGCCACAATGGAAATTTTATTGTATCAATTTTTAAAACTATTCTAATCAGTATTAGAATTCTTTTTGATTCTCATAAAATTTATCATTTACATACGGCTAAAAGAGGTTCTATTTTAAGAAAATTTTTTATAAGCATTTTTATCCGTATAAAGAGAAAAAAATACATAGTTCATTTACATGCTGGGCAATCAAAGGAATTGCTTTTAAAATCTAAACTTGAGAGAAAAATTACAAAAAATCTTTTGAAGAATTCAAGTGCTATTATTTGCATAACTAAAGATATGGAATGTTTCCTCGCTCAGAATATGCAAATAGAGGATAATGTTTTTGTGGTTCCAAATGTTTGTGAAACTATATCGAAAAAAATAGTGAATTTAGCACATCACAAAAAACCGGTAAAAATTGTTTATTGCGGAACATTTGTAAAAACCAAAGGAATTTTTGATTTGATTGAAGCTTTTGAAAAAGCAAAATTTGAGTACCCTGTTACTTTAGATTTATTTGGCAATGGAATTACACCTAAGATAGAAGAAAAAAACATAAATGTTCGCGGTTGGGTTGAACACGATGAATATTTGAAACTTTTGCCGAATTATGATTTTTTGGCATTGCCCAGCAAATACGAAACATTTGGCTTAGCTTATGTAGAAGCGATGGGTTTAGGTTTGCCTGTTATTGGTACTTTTGGTCCAGCCATTCCAGAAATCGTGAAAAATAACGAAACAGGATTACTTGTGGATTTTGGAAATATTGAACAATTAACAATAGCCCTAGAAAAATTGGCGAACAATTTGGAATTACGGATTGAATTAGGAAAAAATGCTTGGGAAGATGTTAAAAATAGATTTTCACCTCAAATTGTATTGAAAAAATTAGAGGAGGTATATTATGACCTTAAATTCAATATTACAAAATAGTAAAGTCTTGTTTTTTATATTAGCTTGTGCCTTGATTGTATTTGCTTTTGGCGATGTTGCAAATACCATTGTGTATAGAAGCTCGCGACAATTTGAAGAAGTGGAATATGGGAAAATTTCTATATTTTTCAGAGCATTTTTTGAAATTTTTGTGATATTTTGTTTATTTAACGGTCAAAAAATAGACATTTATTTTAAAAAATTATTTTTATTATTAATTACATTAGTTTCCACATCTATATTAGGATTCCTTTTTTTACAAATAAACCCCTTGTCTGCTCCATTTGGAACATTTATTGTAAATTTGAATAAATCTTTGTTTTTATTTATCTGTTTCTGTTTTATTTTTACTATTTTTGAAAAATTACGAGATATTCAAAAAAGAAATATTTTTAAGATATATGAACTAATTATTTATGTAAATGGTTTTTGTGCCATACTGGGCTTAATATTTGATATACCGATGTTCTATACGTATGCGCAAAGACATCGCTTTGGTTTCTCTGGTTTTTTGCCAGCCCAAAATGAAGCTTCTTTGTTTTGGCTCATCGCATTGTTTTATGGCTATATAGTTTTAAATGAAGAAAAACGAAAATTACCATTAATAATTGCTATTGCAGGTTCCGTTTTGTTGGGAACAAAGGCGGCTTTGATAAGTGTAATTGTATCACTTATATGGTTCGGTTGGAAATTTTATCGCAAAGCATTTAAAATATTTTTGTTTGCAGGCATATTTATTGTGCCTTGCTTGGTTTCTATTTTTTTTAAAGACAACTTAGAAGATATGTTGAATTCTTATGAATATTTTCAACATTATATTTATAATATTGATAGAGGAACAGATGCTTTAACCATACTTTTAAGTGGAAGAAATACATTTATGGATACATTTTTTATGCAAATAGATAATTGGAATTTTGGTAATTATTTATTTGGCGGTTATTTACAAACAATAGAGATGGATATTTTTGACTCCTTGTTATTTTTTGGAATAATAGGGTTAATCCTTTATTTTATCTGTTTTGGTTTTGTTTTTCGCAATATAAACTCTAATTATAGAATGATATTTGTTTCCCTATATTTCTCTATGGCTGCACTCGGTGGGCATGTTTTTTGGAGTGCTGTGAATACTTTTTATATCATTTTGTTTATTTTAAGAACCTCAAGTATAGGAAAATTTTGCAAATGAAACCATTAATATCTGTGATTATACCTATCTATAAAGTTGAGCAATATCTGCGGAAATGTGTGGATTCTGTTTTATTGCAAACTTATGCAAACTTGGAAATTATTTTGGTGGACGATGGTTCTCCAGATAATTGTGGAAAAATTTGCGATGAATATGCAGAAAAAGATTCTAGAATTAAAGTTATTCATAAAGCAAATGGGGGTGTATCGGCAGCAAGAAACGCGGGTTTGGATATAGCAAAAGGCGATTATATAGGCTTTGTAGATAGTGATGACTGGATTGAACCGAATATGTACGAGCATTTGTTGAATGATTTATTCCATAGTGGTTGTGATATTTCTATGTGTGATTTTTTTGTTCATAGAAAAAAAAAATCAATTTTACGTATGCCAGGCGATAAAAAAATAATGGATGCAAATGAAATAGTAAAATCATCTTTTTCATATCAAATGCTTTATAACCCTTTTAAATTATATAACAAAGAAATATTTGCAAACATACGCTATCCAGAAGATATAACAAATGGCGAAGATTTTCTCACATTTTTTTTGGTAATAGATAAATCGCAAAATATGTCTTTTGTCAGACTACCGCTTTATCATTATGTTTTTAGAGAAAATTCCATAACTCATAGTAATTTTTCTGAATCAAAATATATAAGTTTTATTAAAGTTTATAAAGTGGTTTTTGAATTGCCTATTGTACAGCCATATTTAAATTTATTAAAAACCTATTATGTTAATTCTGCGTGGAATTTATTATCTTCAATGAATGGGTATTACGGAGAAAAAAATTCAATCTATGCAGATAAGCTAGTGGATATTATTCGCTTTAACAAAAATTATATTCAAAATATATCTAAAATAAACTTTATTTTGCTGAAACTTTTAGCTTATGGTTTTCCATATAAAATTATTTTATTTGCAAAAAATAATTTAAGGAGAATAAAAAGGAGTTTTGTATGAATAAAATGATTACGGTAAAACTTATGGGAGGTTTGGGCAACCAAATGTTTCAATATGCTTTTGGTTTCGCTTTGGCAAAAAGGAGTAGAATCGATATAATTTTAGATATAGGATTTTTTAAAAGAAAAGGAAATTGGACTATTAGGAATTATGAGTTGGAACAATTTAATGTTTCTAAGAATAAAATATGTGATAAAAACTCTTTAATCCATAGAGCTTTAAGGAAAATATACAAAAGCAAATATTATTTTGAAGGATATTTTCAAAGCGAAAAATATTTTGCAGATTACACAGAAGAAATTCGCAATGAGTTTCAATTTAAAGAGAGGCTTCAAATACCAGAAGGCAATACCGTTGCCATTCATATTCGCAGGGGAGATTATGTTAAATTCGCAGATATTCATTTAGTATGTACTCCTGCTTATTACGAAAATGCCATTGCTTATGTTAAAAGCAAGGTGGAAAATCCTGTGTTTTATGTGTTTAGCGAAGATTTGAAATGGGTGAAGGAAAATATAAATATTCCAAGTAACTCTATTTTTGTGGATTATAACCCAAATTTGCCAAGTTCACATGATATGCAACTTATGAGTTTGTGCAAGCACCAGATAATTTCCAATAGCAGCTATAGCTGGTGGGCAGCATGGCTTAACCAAAATCCAAATAAAATTGTTGTTGCTCCAGATAAATGGTTTAATGATGATAGAGACATGGATATTTACACTGATTATATGATTAGAGTTTCAACAACGGAGGGGAAAATAAATGTATAAACTTTCTCAGGTTCACCCAATACAAATGGACGATCTTTTGCGTATAGGAAAGAATAGCGATGGTGGTTATGTGCTGAGCAAAAAACAAATGAATAAAACAAAGATTTTGTTGAGTTTTGGTATATGTGATGACTGGTCTTTTGAAGAGGAATTTTTATTAAGAATAATTGGAACTACCTGCCATGCTTTTGATTATTCTGTGAGTGAACAGATGTTTAATAAAAAGGGGCTTATAAAAAAACTGGTTCGCCGTAAATTTTCTAAGGATTCCAGAATTTGGGCAATGGATAAAATTAAACATCCTTTCAATAAAATTTTTAATGGAAAAAATGGTTTTTTTCATAAGAAATTTTTAGGAGTTGTCGATAATGAGTATAATATAAGCGTTCCAAGTTTATTTTCTAGAATTTTGCCTCAATCTATTGATGATTTGTCTATTTTTGTGAAAATGGATATTGAACAAGGAGAATTTAGAACACTCCCATATTTTGAGCCATATTACCGTCAAATAAATGGTTTTGCTATTGAATTTCATGATTTGGATATTCTATGGCGAAATTTTACAGAAGAAATAGAACGACTTTTAAGTAATTTTTATATTGTACATACTCACGCAAACAACGGTAATGGTTACATACCCGGAACAAAATTGCCTCAACTTTTGGAAATTACGTTCATAAATAAACAACTTGTTTCTGGAATCCCACAGAACTCTCTTTTAGAATATCCAGTTCAGGATTTGGATTTTCCAAATTTGCCTCAGTATGAACAATTGCACCTTGATTTTGGAGAATGAAATTTCATCTTATCTCTTATCCATTTCGTCATTTTCTTTCTTTCGTTTCCATCTAGCCCAATAAACAAAGTACTTAGTGCAAACATCGCCAAAAAAGATATAAGGCATATCAAAAAACCCTGCCAACCATTAATATTTAAAGTGATATAAAAAGGCAAAGGAATGGAAATTATTCCAACCGCAAAGCATTTAACCAGAGACCGACTAAATAACTGCCGGATTGGAAAACCCGTTAAATTTCTGATATGCAAGGTAGCATAATTAACTCTAAAAATATTTACAAATATATGTGAACATATATACCCGATTGGCGAAAAATGTAAACCTAAAAATGCAAAAATAAAAATAGACATAACCATTAAACCATCTATAGTCCGCATTTTTTTTATTTTCCCAGTGGAAGTTATTCCATGCCAAATTGGATAAAATGGAAAACATAGCAATACATTTATAATACTCAATTGACAGAAAATTCCTGTATATTCGGGAACTTCTTTTAACCATAACTTCAAAACAAAATCCATTTGCAATATAAGAGGTGCCATAAACATAAAACTTAAAAGAAAGCAATATTTGCTTGAACGGATTATTAAATCATAAAAATAATCCATTTCTCCTGCTGCCAAAGATTTAGTAATTTGCGGATTTACTGCTGTTAAGAAATTTGTCGTAAATACATTTGCTGCGCTTATCACTTGTTGAGCTACTCCATTTGCCGCATTCAACAAAACTCCATAAAAACGATTTAGCAAAAAAACTCCGCCTTGTATCGCCAAAATTCCAGAAATACCGCCCAAAAGTTCAAAGCCTCCAAACCCCATCCTCTCTAAAAACATCTTTTTATCCCAAAACCATTTAAAATGCGTCTCATTAAAATGTTTGCGGCAATAAACATAATAAAAAGCATTCATCACAACAAAAACTCCAAACAGCAAAATGGAATAGAACTTTAACTTGTCAAAAGGGACAAATCCAAGTGAAAGCACAATGGCAAGTTTAAACATGGTATCTGCAATTCCAGCGTAGGCAAAAATTTTCATCATTTCGTGGGCGGTAATGGCAACCATATATGGCACTTGCAAAATTCCAACACAAGCGGTGAAAATCGTAAATTGATATACAAAATTCGCTGCCTCCATTCTCTCTTCGGGAATGAGCAACTGCGTATTCAAAAACCACAAGCCAATAGTCTCGCCCAAAATAAAAATGAGCAATGTGGTGAAAATGTGGATAATCACGCTCAAACTGAAAGTTTTTTTCAATTGTTCAAAATCGCCTTTTCCCAAATCAAAAGTAAAAAAACGGCTAGTTGCGCTATTCATTGCACCTTGAATAAAGCTGAACAGCACAATAACCCCAGCCACCACATTATAAATGCCAAAATCGCTAACACCTAGCTGAGCCAGCACCTCGCGGCTTGTGTAAAGCCCCACTACAAGGGTTAAAATACTGCGAAAATACAGGAACAGCGTGTTCTTAGCTATGAGCTTGTTGTTTTCTGTGGCGGAATTTTGCATTTGGCCTATGGCTAATATAGAATTTTCTATATTTTCCCATTATGAGTGGAAATACAAATAGCGCAGGTAAAATAGCAGTTTATATTCTGCTTGGTTTGGTATTCGGCGGCATTTTGGGCGAAAGCCTAGGTTGGCTCTTTGGGTACATAGGCACGCTTATGAATGCAGGTGGCGAAGACAATGTTGTTAGGAATTTCTTTATAAAAGCTTGGGAGTTAAAGCTGGGTTATTCCGAAAATGGTAAGCCGATGCTTGTGGATTTATATATGCTACAATTCAATTGCGGCATAACGTTTAGGCTAAACATCATCAGCATTGTTGGAGTGGCAGTTGCTTTGTATATGATGAAATGGTCGAGGAATAGATGAATTTAAGCGACGTTAAAAAAAAAATTGAAGCTAGTTCAACGGTAGCTGTTGTAGAAGATGTTTTTAAAAAAATTGAAGAAACACACGACCTCAATGCTTATATATCCACCTGCAAAGACCGAGCTTTGAAAGCCGCTGCTGCAACAGATGAGCGTCACAGAAATGGCAAAAGCCTCTCTGTTTTAGATGGAATTCCCATTGCCGTTAAGGATAATATGTGCATAGAGGGCATAAAAACAACATGCGCCTCTAGAATTTTGGAAAATTTTGTTTCTCCATATACGGCCACGGCTGTGGCAAAATTAGAAGCCGCTGGTGCCATTGTTGTTGGCAAAACCAATCTAGATGAATTTGCAATGGGTTCTTCCAACGAAACATCTTATTTTGGAAAAGTTCTAAATCCAATGGCAAAAGACCGTGTTCCCGGAGGCTCTTCTGGTGGTAGCGCAGTTGCAGTTGCCAGCGAAACAGTAGCTTTGGCTCTAGGCTCCGATACAGGTGGCTCCATTCGCCAGCCAGCAGCCTGCACGGGCACCGTTGGCATAAAACCCACTTATGGCAGAGTTTCCCGCTATGGCTTGGTTGCTTATGCCAGCAGCTTGGATCAGATAGGTGCTTTTTCAAGTAGTGTTAAAGATTTAGTTCCTGTTTTAGATTTTATGTGTGGACAAGATGCAAGAGACAACACAACTGTCGCCCGTTCCGCCAGTAATTTTGGCAAGCATATAGGTGAAGGCATTAAAGGCAAAGTTATAGGACTTCCTCGCGAATATTACGCCGAAGGCTTAGACAAAAAATGCAGAGAAGCAATAGAAGGTGCACTCGGAAAACTTGAAAAAGAGGGTGCCGTTTTAAAAGAAGTTTCGCTCCCTTCCATTCGCTATGCAATTGAGAGCTACTATATAATAGCAACAGCAGAAGCCTCCAGCAATCTTGCTCGCTTTGACGGTATTCGCTACACGCACAGGAGCAAAGAGGCAAAAAACCTAATGGAAACTTATGCAATGTCCAGAGGCGAAGGTTTTGGTAGCGAGGTGAAACTCCGCATTTTGCTCGGAAATTATGTTTTAAGTTCAGGCTTTTACGATGCCTACTATGTGCAAGCTCAAAAAGTTCGCCGCATAATAACAGAAGATTTTGACAAAGCCTTTTTAGAATGTGATGTAATTGCAAGCCCAGCAATGCCAGGGCTTCCCCAGCCTCTTGGCAAATGCGAAGAAGACCATTTGAGCATGGTACTCTCCGACCTTTACACCGTAAGCGTTAATTTAGCTGGCTTGCCGGGCTTAGTTCAACCTTGCAACAAATTGGATGGTTGTTCCATTGGATTGCAGTGGATTGGCAAATCTTTTGACGAAGCAACTCTGCTTAGCATTGGCGATGAAGCGGAACAGATTTTTTCCCCATCCCTTACTTCGAAAAGCTAGGTGGCGGCCATCTGGGATTTTTAGAAGACATATCCACCATATAGAATTGCTTGCTCATATAGCTGTAGTCCATATCGAACATGCGAAGAACATAGCGAGCTATCCACTGCCCCAGTTTCAGCACAACCATTTTTCGCCTTAACCTGCCTTGGCAGTCTCGGTTTAAAATATCGGGCAGGGTATTGGTGGTCATTATTTCGTCTATAAAGGGGCTGTTCAGTTTTTCGCGAGCCTCGTGGCTGGAATAAAAATGTGTAACACCAAAGCAAACCCGCCGCGGGTTCGCGCTCTTTTTCAAATATTCGCAGCATTGAACAATGGTTGAACCTGTGCGAACCATATCATCTAAAATAATAACATCTTTGCCGGTTAAATAACCTATATCCACCTCGCTTGCAGGGTTCAAAGCCATGCTAACTTCGCGCTCGCCTGTGCGTTTTTTATCCAGTATCACTCGTTTGCACTCGCTAAGGCAAAGAGCGTCTAGTACTCTGTGTCCAAATGGAGCTGCGCCTTTGTCTGGCGAAACAATTACCAAATTATCTCCGTCTTTGCCTGTTTGAACAAAATCCGAGGTTTTTATGTAATGAGCATATATTTCTGCTGGAATAAGATTGTGAAAATCTCCTTCAAAAATATCTCTGAAAAGATTTTCAACTTTTATGGAATGATTGTGAACGGTTATTACAGTATCTACGCCTGCTTCTTTTAGCAGCTTGGCATAAAGCAAAGAGGTGAATGCCTGACCGTCAAATTTTTTTAAATCCAAAATTTCTCGGTCTTTTTCAATTTCTCCAAAGCGATATGCCCCTCTGTCTTGGGCGGAATAAAACAAATCCGGTTCAACTAAAACCACCCTCTTTGCACCATTGTCTTTTGCGGCTCTCGCCAAAATCATATTTCGCATTGCGCAGTCGTTGCGGCTTCTGTCGGAAAGCGAAACCGAGCATATAATAACAACCTTGCCTTCCAGATAGCGCCCCACTCTCTCCAAGTCTTCAATATCGGAGATATAACGCGGACAAAACTCACTATTTGCATAGGTTTTAAGCGACACTTCATCTGAAATATCACCGCGCACACCCAAAAACTGCGCCACATCCATAGCAAAGGAGTCGTCTGTAAAGGTGCCTGTTACAACAATGCTGTCTGACATAGGGGAGAATGTAGAAATTTACAAATCCACTCCCCCAATGTTTTCAACTCTTCTAAACACACGGTATGCCACATATTATGAAAAGAGTGCCTTTCAACGGGGTTTCCGTTTGATTTGAAAAATTCAAAAGTCTTTTCGCTAAGAGATTCTGGCACAACTTCGTCGTGGGTTCCGTGACCGAAAAATATTGGGAGTTTTGCGTTCACTGCTTTTGGAGATATTGTGTTTGTCATAGGGTAATGTGAAGATAGACAAGCTACGCCTGCGAGTTTTTTTGGGTAGAAAAGGGCTGTGTGCATAGCTACTACCACGCCTTGGCTAAAGCCTACTAGAAAAATGTTTTCGGACTTTATGCCTTTTTCTATTTCTGCATCTATTAGCTCTGCTATTAGTTTAGAACTTTCTTCTATACCTTTTATGTCTGGGTTTTCCAAGTCAAAGCTTACTCCGTCAGCCATAAGAAAAAGGTCGCACCAGGCTTGCATTTTTTCGCCCTTGTGTGCTTTTATAGATTTTATTGGAGCATTGGGGAAAATAAATCTGATAGCCGCATCAGGGGGCAGTTCTAGTTTGGGAACTTTATCTGCAAAATGCTGTGCATCGGAACCAAGCCCGTGCAACCAGATAACCGAAGCCATTACATTCTCCGCCGTTTCTTTTATTATGAATTCTAGCACTTAGCAAAGATATAAATTTTTTACTTTACTAAATTGATATAATAAGTATGGAAAAAGCCATTCTAATAGGAATAGCCACGCAGCGCACAAAACCCGCGCAGGCGCAGGAGCATTTGCAAGAATTGCAGCGTTTGGCAGAAACTGCTGGGGCAAGCGTTGCGGAGATTTTTCTTCAAAGGGTTCAGGCTATTAATCCAGCAACGCTCATAGGAGAGGGCAAAATAGAAGAGGTGCGTTTAGCCGTTGAAAAGCACGATGCAACTTTGGTTGTTTTTGACGAGGATTTGAGCGGCTCGCAGGTGCGAAATTTGGAAAAACGTTTGCCCGAAATCAAAGTGCTGGATAGAACAGGTCTTATACTTGATATTTTTGCACATCACGCCAAAACTTCGGAAAGCCGCCTTATGGTGGAAGTGGCACAAATGCAGTATTTGATGCCGCGCCTCACCCGTGCCTGGGTTCACCTTTCAAGGCAGGTGGGCACGGGCGGCGCAAGCCCCGGAATTGGGATGCGCGGGCCTGGCGAAACTCAGTTGGAAGTGGATAGGCGTTTGGTACGCAAACGAATTCAGGAACTTAAAGCCAAGTTAAAAAAAATAGAGCGTGACAGGGAAAACCAAGAACGGCGAAGGGAAAATACATTCCACGTTGGCTTGGTTGGCTACACAAATGCGGGAAAAAGCACCCTCGCAAACCGCCTCACAGGTGCAAACGTATATGTGGAAGACAAACTCTTTGCAACCTTGGACAGCACAACACGCAAATTTCATTTAGCAGACGGCCAAGACATTATATTAAGCGATACAGTCGGCTTTATTCGCAAATTGCCGCATCACTTGGTAGAGACATTCAAAAGCACCCTTGGCGTTGCCGCAAATGCGGACTGCATTCTTGAGGTTATAGATTCTGCTGCCGCCGATTACAAAGAGCATATTGAGGTAAGCAAAAAAATTCTAGACGAATTGGTTGACCCGTCCATTCCCCGTTTTTGCGTGTTCAACAAAACCGATGCCGCAACCGATGAACGCAGAGAAGAAATAGCTGCAAATTATTCCGATGCCATTTTAATAAGCGCGTTGGAAAATACCGGCATGGAAATGCTAAAAAAACGTTTGATGAAAGAACTCGCTAAATGGACTTTTCTCCGCACACAAAAAATTGCCGAAGAACAAATTGCGGCAATAGAGTGGCATCCATAATGCGTTGCAAATTTACCTGCGAATACAACGGCTTTGCATTTTCTGGCTGGCAAGAGCAGCTTAAAGATAGGGTTATACGCGAAAAAACTGTGCAGAGCGAGTTGGAAAGGGCTTTTTCCATAGCTCTTAGGCAAAAAATAAACATCGTTGGTGCGGGCAGAACTGATGCCGGAGTTCATGCAAGGGGGCAGGTTGCGCATTTTGACTGCGAAGAGCAGAATTTGAACTGCCAAGTTTTAGAAAAATCGGTAAATGCCCTGAGCGATAAAAATGTGTGCATAAGGAATTTGGAATTATGCCCCGCAGATTTTCACGCCCGCTACAGCGCAAAAGAGAGATATTACATATACACGCTTTGCACAGAGCCTGTGGTTTTGGGTGGGGAATATGTTTGGGAATGTGGCTACAAGCTAAATGCAGAACTTATGGCGGAGGAGGCAAAATGTTTTTTGGGTTCGCACGATTTTAAGGCTTTTTCGGTAGCGAGGAAAGATGGCAAAAGCACTGTTTGCAATATTACGGAATTTCGTTTGGAGAAAAATGGGAATCTGATTTGCTGGCATATTTGCGGCAACCGTTTTTTACATAAACAAGTGCGTTCAATGACGGGTATTCTTTTTGATATTGGCAGGG
>Ga0268262_10002342_pt1 | contig 22072 bp, 17 predicted proteins | sample TergutNc150P3_FD_190354 | JGI IMG/M metagenome (GOLD analysis project Ga0268262, IMG submission 190354) | Nasutitermes corniger P3 segment gut microbial community from laboratory colony in Florida, USA - Nc150 P3 (SPAdes) (version 2) | ecosystem: Host-associated > Arthropoda: Insects >... | reverse complement strand
AACCAGCGAACCGCAAAGCCCGGTATATAATCGCCATAACCAGCACCGTAGTTTTGCCGGAACGTGAGCCGCCGAAAAGCAAAATGTGTTTTGCCCCGCTTTTTAATAACGCAAGGGCTTTGCGCTGAATTGCAGTAGGCTTGAACAAAACCGCAGTACCCATTACAGCCCTTCAAAGTCAGAGGTAAAATTTAATTCGCCTTGTTTCGTTTCAGGCTTGCCGTTAGACGCAACCAGCCCAGCCGCTTCACGTTCTGCCTTTATTGCTGTCTGTACCCATTCAGGCAGCGAGTCTTGCGTCAAATCCGCAGGGTTCATTGTGTCAAGTTTTTTACTCACGACATCGAGCATTTTCCCGGTAACCATCCTCTGCTTTTCGCCTTGCGCCTCGATGGTTTTCCTCTTCTCCCCTTGCTTCAGGTGTTCAATGTACCTGTCATAGCCAGCCGCACGTTCCCGCCAGCGGAATTTACTGCACCAGTTACGCCAAACCTTGCAGCGTTTCTCCCTCTTGCCTTCGTCTTTTTCCGCACCTTCCACCGCCTTGCGTATGCTTCTTTCCGGCCCAATATCGCGAAAAGAACGGAAAGCCAAAAAAGCCTTAGAACTTTCTCCGGGCAATTGCTCCCAGCTTTCAAAAGGCATCATTTGTTTTTTCGCTTCCTCAACGGCCTTGTCTATGTCGGTCATTCTTCGCCCCCGGTTTCTTCGCCTAATTCCTGGGCTTCGGCATCTTCAAACAATTCGCCGCCCTGGGCTTCGCAATCATTTGCCGGATTGTATTTTCCGCCAGCATTAATCCATCCCTCAATTTCGGATATGCGGAACCGGATTATTTTCATAATTTTGTGGTAAGGCATCTCGTTGTTAAGCACCCATTTCCTAACGGTTTTTTCCGAGACCTCCAAATACTTGGCCAATCCCTCGATGCTCAAATACGTTTCCACAACCGCCCCCGGCAATATGCAGTTTTCAGGCGGCGTTATTCCCACCGCTTCATACGTTAAAAATAAAGCCGTTCAAATCAAAGTGCTACGTGAGTTTTCCGCAAATTTCATGGTTTTTAATTTTTTAAGGGCAATTGAGTAGGAGGCCGCCCATTATTTGAGCGGCCGTCCTCTCACACCACCGTGCGTACCGTTCGGTACACGGCGGTTCAATGGGTTCGTGCGTTTCCGCATTGCCTGTTCCATGGTTCCAGTCATTGACATTTGGCGCTATTGGGGCATCCTTGAGTTCCACTCTACTTTCCCCGTTTAGCTGCTTTCGCATTACTGCCATTACACATCAATATACCTTCTGCTCACTTCACTAGCACCCATTGTTCAGCCCTTCCCGCTCCGTTCGTACTCCCTCTTCCCGGGACATCCCCCTTAGCGGTACTATGGCCTCTGCTGACTTCTGGACGTTCAGCCATACATCGCTGTATGGGTTGCTCAGGTTTTATTTACCTTGTGCTTGCCATCCAGACCTCCCCAGGTAAGAGCCAGTAACCTTCGTCCCATGTGGCCGCCGCATTTACAATACAAGGTTCGGGCAGTAAACCGGAGGTCTTTATAACAGTCCGGCTTTTAGGACTTCGTTTTGTTTAGCAAACTCGTCCGCCTTGCATTGCCTTCTATGCGATTTCTGTTCGTCGGCCCGGAACTTTGCCTCCGGCTTCCTTCAGATTCCGCCTCGCGGCGGACACCCTTGCCTTTGGCCGACACTTCCTACTGCCATCCGTGTAGCGGACTTTCACCGCCAAGTTACCGCCCATGCTGGGCGCACTAAACCTGCAGCCGAAGGCTAGACCTTCGGCTGCAGACCTCCGGTCTGACGGTTCACTGAGCATTATCACTTTTTACTTTTTCTTTCAACCTTTTTAGGGCGTGAGCCTTTGGCGGCTCTTGCGCCGGGGGCTTCAGCGGCTTTTTTGCGCTTGTCGGAAAGAGTTAGTTTCTTGCTGGTTTTTTTGGCTGTTTCCGGTTTTGGAGCGGCAGGTTTCTTTGCTTTGGTAATCGTTTTTAGAATATCCTGCAAATTGCTGTCTTTTGAAGCTTCATTCAGGTCTGCTTCACGTTGCAGATCAAGCCAGTAAGCAGGAGTCTTGTCAAAAAACTTGGCAAGGCGCAGGGCGGTGGGAACCGTAACTTTTGATTTCCCGATAACGAGCAGACGCACTGCGGAATGGCTTAGGTGAACCGCTTTTGACAGTGAAAAGGGGTTTAGCTGGTACTCGTCCATGAGGGATTGAAGAACGGTAGCGGGGGTCTGTGATGATTTGGGCATAAAAAATCCTTTAAAGTAGAATGATTAATTATTGACGAAAACGATGAAAGTGTCAAGCAAAAAATCAGGAATGAGAAATGCGATAAGCATAATTATACGGCCAAGGCATTTCCCGCCTTAAAGTGTCATTTCCACTTCTTGAATACGAAAAAGACGGCGAGAAGAATTAAAATGAACCCTACAAGATAGTTCCATCTTAACTCCTCTTTAAAGTATAGTACCGAAAACACCGAAAATACGCTAAGCGTGATTACTTCCTGCGCTACTTTAAGCTGTGCTACGGAAAAATATGAAGAACCTAAACGATTAGCAGGAACCTGGACACAGTATTCAAAGAACGCGATACCCCAGCTAGCCAGAATTACCATCCACAGGGGACTTTCCTTGAATTTCAGATGTCCATACCATGCAAACGTCATAAAAACATTTGAAACTACAAGCATGCCCAGCGGAATAAAACTCTTTAAATTCATTTTTTCTCCAATTTATTTAATTGTTTTTATTAATCAAACTTGTTTTATTTTAGCATAATTTCAAGAAAAATGAACCTCCGCGCCCTGAAGGGCGGGGAATGAAACCCGCCTGCGAATAAAATAAACGTCGCAAGTAGCGTATAACGCGTATCGGTAATTACCTGCGGGTTCTCCGTGTGCCCCAACTGTAACAGAGGTAGTGTATGATTCCGCGAGCGATTCTGTTTTTGACACAGATGTTTCTCTAGATTTTGAAAATGCATTTGAGTTAGTCCACGATCACGTCCACTCAACTTTTATTTTTGCGGAGAATGACCCGACGAAAGGGAATCCCGTTTTCCAGGCCGCTTCTATACCGACTTTGCCGCTTTGAGTATTAGAAATTGTTATGCTTTCTGAAATTGTTTGGTCAATACCTCTGTTATGGCACTGGTACTTATGGTTGTCTTTGATACCAATATAGGCGTCATGCCATTATAGGCAGCCGCCAATATTGTTGAAACATACATATTCCTGACATACCCCACATCAATTAAGTAATGGTTTTTTGTTCCATCTATATACGAATCCAGCACTACAGGAGATGCTGTAGATGCGGCTGATAGAAGAAATAATTAACGCATTTTTATTGAAAACTATGACTACGGATCGGTAACGATTTGCGACGGCGCTACGATTGTGGGAATAATTACGAGCACATTTTTACAGCACTCTCTTCCTTCGCTCCGCCAGGCCTGTAAGGTCCTGAAAATCCAGTTTCTCGCCGTTGTTAAGAACAACTTTGCCTGAAAAACTACCAAACAATTGACGGCGTCTGTGCGAATAAAAAAACATCTGGCGGCTTTCATCGCGTTCCTGCTGGGGTTCAAAGATCATTTCCAGGCGGCTGTCATTGCTGGTGAAACGCCAGGGCAAAACCCGTTCCGATGGGATGTGAAAACTAACCTTGTCGAGCTTGTGAAGCCTGCCGTCAAGGAAAAAAGCGTTCTCGGTCCCCATGCCGGAATCCGCCGAATTGTAGCCCACGCTGAATCCCGCTTGACGGCCGTCAACCTGACCGCAGCCGGCAGCCCAGAAACTGATATCGGAACCGGGACGTACTCCCCTGCTCCAGTCAAAAATCCCCCAGCCGTTTCCTCGGGTAAAGACAATATTAACCAGGCCAAACTGGATTACCCCCTCGGCGTAAAACCAGGGGGAGCGCCTTAACAGCGAGAATGCCTGACCCTTTCCCCTCCAGGGCATATGCGTGTAAAGGGATTCCGCCTGCTCAGGCGGAGACAGAACAACCTCGCCCCTAAGGCTGAAGCTGTGGCTAAACATGGGAATATCTATCTTTATTATCCTTACCCCGCCATCCATGGCCGCAAAGTTGACATAGGCTGTTTTCTGGCGGAATTTAATTGAACCGGATTCGCTGTCGCCGGGAAGATCAAAGCAGCCCAGGGAAAAAGGCGTTATAAGAGTCTGGGCGGTAGTTCTTTTGTCCCTCAGAGAAACCACTGACATAAAAAGATAGCCCAGGTAGCCGTCATCCAGGATTTCAAAAAGAACCTCATGGGTCGGTGAAAGCAGTATATAGCGATCGCCCTCGCTTATTCTCCTGCGGGGAGAGCGAATCAGGGCGTGATCGTACGAGAAACACCTGGATTTCGCCCAGCCGAAATTGAGCGGTCGGCCGGTCTCATCCAGAGCGGGAACAGGTTCCGTAATTTCAGTTTGCGGCATACAAAAATCCGCGAAAATTCATGCTTTTTTCCTAACCTCTTTTCTGGTACTATTTATTATGCAGGCGATTTCGCCAAAAAACAAGGTTTACGGTGAAAACAATTTTGCCGGGATGAAGGTGCTGATCATGGGGCTTGGGCTCCACGGCGGCGGCCTCGAATCAGCCCGGTATCTGGCTGAAAAGGGTGCCATAGTTACCGTAACGGATCTTAGGGACGAAAAGACCCTAAGCCCAACTATCGAAAAACTCAAAAAATTCCCCATCCGCTATGTCCTGGGCAAACACGAGATCGAAGATTTCAGTAATTCTGATTTAGTAGTAAAAAACCCTGCGGTTAAGATCGATTCGCCCTATCTGCAGGCTGCAAAAAGGATAGAAACGGACATCTCCCTTTTTCTTGCAGCCTGCCCGGCACGGCTGGTAGCGGTAACCGGCTCCAAAGGCAAATCGAGCGTTTCATCGGCCATTCACTTTGCCTTGAACGAGGGCCGAGCAGAGGGACAGACCCCGCACGGAAAGGCCTGGCTTGGGGGCAACATCACCATTTCGCCCCTAAGCTTCATTGACGAGCTGGGTGAAGAAGACGACGTGGTACTGGAACTTTCCAGTTGGCAGTTGGGAGATCTAAGGGGGCGCGGCCTTTTAAAGCCGAGGGCGGCAGTAATAACAGCCATTATGAGGGATCACCAGGACAAGTACGGCAGTATGGAAGCTTATGTCGATGACAAGCGGGTTATTTACCGCGACCAGGATGAAAACGACGTAACAGTCGCCGCCGATGACGCCTGGGGAAGGAGTTTCCTTAGCGAAAGCCGGGGGAGGTCTGTCCCTTATTCTACTAAGCCCCTGGATGGCAACAGCCCCGGCGGCTGGATTTCCGATCCTTATGGCCCCGGCCTTGCAAGGCTTTGGGAAATCCCCGGTAAAGGTAAAATGGAAGAAAAAGGCCGCGTCGTGGAAGTTGTTCCGGCCAAGCCGCTTATTCCCGGTTTCCACCAGAAGCAAAACCTCCTTATAGCGGCTCTGTCCCTCCTGGATCTGGGGCTGGAGGCGGATTTTATCCGCGAGAGCCTTGGGCGTTTCCCCGGCATTGAACACAGGCTTGAATTTTTTCACGAATCAGGCGGGGTAAAGTTCTACAACGACAGCGCTGCCACAATTCCCGAGGCCGCAGCCGCTGCTTTGAGCGCCTTCGAAAAGCCCCCCGTTTTAGTAACCGGAGGCACCGACAAAGAGCTGGACTTTACGCCGCTGGCCCTGGCGGCGGGAAAAGCCAAAGCCCTGGTTCTTCTTGCCGGGACGGGAAGCGAAAAACTAAAAACCATTCTGGATTCCGGCGGCGTAAAGTACAGGGGCCCCTTCGACTCCCTGGATGCGGCAATAAGCGCAGCCGTAGAAGCGGCGGTTCCGGGCGACGCCGTAGTTCTTTCGCCCGGTTGCGCCAGCTTTGGTATGTTTCTAAACGAATTCGACCGCGGCAAAAAATGGAAAGAGGGAGTAAAAAGATTATTTCCCTAGCAAGAAAGCAGGATCGCATTTAATGGACCTTGAGTTACTGCGCGAACGCTCCAGGATAATAAAGCAGGTACGTTCCTTTTTTGACAGCCGCAATTACCTGGAAACTGACACCCCCCTGCTTTCTCCGGACTTAATTCCCGAATCGTGCCTTGATGTTTTCCAAACCCTCCGCCTCTCCCCAAAGGGCAGCCTAACGCCGGACAAACCCTGCTGGCTCGTGCCCTCTCCTGAAATTTGGATGAAGCGCCTCATCGCGCAACACCGGGTAAACCTTTACCAGATCTGCAAGTGCTTTAGAAACGGGGAATCCTCTGGCCGCTGGCACAGCCCTGAGTTTACGATGCTGGAATACTACACCATGCAGGCGGACTACATGGACTCGCTAAAACTAACCGAGGAGCTTTTTGCTTTCTTCCTTGGCGAAGGGTATAAAAACGGAAACGAGAGCGCGGAACTATCGCCTCCCTTTATTAAAATCACCATGGAAGAAGCCTTTAGCCGCTGGGCCGGCTTTGATCTTTACAAGGCCGCAGAATCGCCATCCGCCATGGAAAAAGAAACGCGGAAGCTGGGCCTCTGCCCACCGCCTGGGCTTTCCGTTCCCGAACTCTACGACCTTATCTTTATTCACGCTGTAGAACCGAACTTAAAACTTGAACGTCCCGTTGCAATCATAGATTATCCGGCTTTCGTCCCCTGCCTTGCAAAAAAAGTAAGCGGCGGGAAAACCCGCGGAAAAACTGTTGAACGCTGGGAGCTTTACGTCCGGGGGATTGAGCTGGCCAACTGTTATTCGGAAGAAACCAGCGCCAAAGAAGTACGCGCCTTTTTCGAAAGCGAAAAAGCCGCTAAAGAAAAGAATGCGCTTGTACCCCACAAGGTGGACGATGACTATTGGAAATTATTTTCGTCAAAAGAAAAACCTTTCCCCGAATGTTCAGGCGCAGCCATGGGGCTTGATCGGCTTATAATGGTTCTTACCGGGCGCAAGACAATCGACGGCGTGTTGCCCTTCCCGGCTCTTTAGCCAACGGCAGCGACCCTAATAAACACGCAGTTCCCCAGTAATAAACGAGCGCTCGTTTTTTTCCCCCCTTGGAATAATAAGAAGTTCACCGCCAGGGCCAAGGCCCGAAAGAACTCCTTCTACCAGATCTTCCGAATCGGCAGCGCCTTCGGCAAAGGTTACGCTCTCGCCCTTTTTGTAAAGCCGTCTGAGAAGGCGCTCACGCCACGCCTGGCTTTCGTTGGACGGGTTTTCAATCTCCGCGTAAAGCCGCAAGAGGATTTTTTCAAGTAAGTCAAATCGGGCGTTATCGGCCAGAGCCGGGAAAGAGTGGATGATGCTTCCTGCCTTGGAACGGTATTGCTCAGGAAATTCCTCCTGAGCTACATTTACGCCCACGCCTATAAACACGTTTTTGCCGTCGGCTTCGGTCAGGATGCCCGCCGCCTTGCGGGCGTTTATCATCACATCGTTTGGCCACTTGATCTGTACAGAGCCGCCGATTAAAGCAGGTACGAGGTCTTCTATCGCGAGGGAGACCGCAAGGCCGGTTCTCAGCGTAAGGGCAACCGGTATGGAAGAAACGTCAGCGTAACGGAGGATTATCGTTAACATCAAACTTTTTCCGCGCTCGGTAACCCACGGGCGGTTAAGCCTGCCCCTTCCCGCTTCCTGAAAATCCGCCGTGATAACCGTTCCGTGAGGTTCGTTTTGCCCGGCGAGAATTCTGGCAAGGTCAGAAGTGCTGGAAACCGTTTCCTCATGGTAAATCGGCGCACCAAAGGGATTATTCAGTTTCAATAATTTCATAAAAGGATTATAATGGAGCCATTTCCAAAACTCTATTAGTTTTGAAAATGGCTTTAAAAAACCGGCCAATAAGCCGGTTTTCCTAAAATCTAAGGAAGCTTTTCCAAAAACTGAAGTTTTGGAAAAGCATAAAAGGAGATAAGCTTGCGTCTGGTATGTCTTGATCTTGAGGGAGTTTTGACTCCCGAAATATGGATTGCTTTTTCCGAGGCTACAGGAATTCCCGAATTCAGAAGAACAACAAGGGATGAGCCCGATTACGATAAACTTATGCGCTTCCGCATTGAGCTTTTGGCAAAACACAATTTGAAGCTCGCTGACATACAGAAGGCAATAGGGGGGATGGATGTTCTTGAAGGCGCGGAGGATTTTGTCAGCTCATTGCGCGAAAGAACCCAGCTTATTATCCTTTCGGACACCTTTGAGCAATTCGCCAGGCCGCTAATGGCAAAGCTTGGCTACCCCACCCTTTTCTGCAACAGCATCGTAACCGCCGCTGACGGCTCTGTCTCGGGCTATGCCCTCCGCCAGCAGGGCGGCAAAAAGTGCGCGGTTGCGGCTTTTAAAACCCTCAACTTCAAGGTCTTTGCGGCAGGGGACTCATTCAACGATCTGGCGATGATCGCCGAAGCCGACTCCGGCTGTCTGTTCCGCGCACCGGAAAAAATACGAAAAGACAACGCGCATTTGTTCTGCGCGGATACCTACGGGGAGCTGTTGGAAAAGATAGATGGGTTTTTGACACTCACTCCACCTTAAACAGCGAGACCTCCCGCAGCAGCGTCTCAATACCTTCGCGGTTTTTGCCGCTTATCTCATTGACGTGGTTGACCGCTATGTTGATCTGTTCCACGCCAGAAGCCATTTCGTTCATGCCCCCGGTTAGCTCCACGGTTATCTTTTCCAGGTTCTGGCTTTCCTGTATGACTTCCTTTGAACCATTAAGCATTTCTTCGGAACCGGTTCTTACCTGCCGCGTAATATCGTTCAAATTACCTGCGTTTTGAAGGAGCTGTTTGCTTCCCGCGCCCTGCTCCTGCATCGCTCTCCGTATGTTATCTTCCTGTTCCGCAACGATCCTGACGCTTGAGTCAATTGCCACAAACTTGGTAAGTACACCATCGGTGGATTTGCTTATCTTGTCGATGGAGTCCTTTATCTTTTTTAGAACCGTGCCTATGGTTTTGGATTGCCTGCTCGATGATTCGGCAAGTTTGCGGATCTCGCCCGCGACTACGGCAAAGCCTTTGCCCGCCTCACCGGCGTGGGCCGCTTCAATGGCGGCGTTCATCGACAATAAATTGGTTTGGCTGGCTATATTATCCATAACCAAATTGATCTCCAAAAGCCCCTCCGAATCGCGGGCAATTTCCTGAATATACGATGCGACTTCCTGCAATCCCATACGTCCAATTTCTGAGGCTTCCTGTAATGTCTTAACATTGCTTGAGTTGTTGACAAGAGTAGAAGTAACCGAATTGATATTCGCCACTATTTCCTCAATGGCTGACGATGCCTGGGTTACATGATCGCTCTGGTTTTCAATATGACTGTTAAGTTTATTGATGTTTGCTACAACCTGTTTCATAGTGGCGTTTGTTTCGGTCAGGCTGGCGCTTTGGTTTATCACCTGCCCTTTAATATTCTGAATGTTGGCGGTAATTTCATTTACCGCTGCGGCTGTCTCTGTCATATTGCCGACCAGATCCGCGCCAACTTCGGACAGCTTAACCGATTCTTTTTTGATACTTAACACAAGATTTTTAATTTTCGCCAAAGTCTGGTTGAAGTAACGTGCAAGATCGCCAATTTCATCTTTTGAATCGGCGGCAATAATCCGGGTCAGGTCGCCTTCGCCTTCAGAAATATCCTTGAGGGTTTCCGTTACCTTTACGATGGGCTTGCTGATGGTTCGGGACAGGACAATCGCCGCCATAGTTGCAAAGGCAAGCACAACGGCGCAAACGACGATGGCTATGAGCACCATATCGCTCACAGCAGCCATTACTGTCTTTGAATTGACCCCAACTGCGTAGCTCCATGGATTGGCGGATTCCCCAATCTCGACAGGAACAAGAAAGATCTCCATATTCTCTTTAAGCGCATCAATATAATTGGTAAAGGTTAAGGACTTCCCGGCCTTTACGGCTTTTAAAAAATCATTGAAATACGGCCCGGCCATATCGCGTTCGGTCTCCATATATTGACCGATGCGGCTGGTATCGAAGTGGGCTGTAACGGTTCCGTTGTTGCTGAATACCGCAGTAACAGCATCGGGATAGGGCTTTGAGCTTTGGGAAATTTCCTGAATCTTGTCTATATCAATGTCAAGACCTATAACTCCGACAACCCTTCTGTCCGGCCCGCGAATGGGTGCCGCAACCGTAGTCATCAGCATAGTCTTCCCGTCCACATCGTACTCGTAAGGATCCAGAACAGTTATTCGCCCTGAGTCTCTTGCCAGGAAATAGCAATCCCCAGCTGCCCCTGTGTCAAAATCTACCAGAGGGATCATCTGTAGCCTTCCGCCTGTTCGGTACCAATATGGAGCAAAGCGGCCGTCGGGATTGGTTCCATCCGTCCCAATGTATTCACTGTCATCGCCTTCAAGGGTATTCGGTTCCCAGATGCTCCAGACGCCGATAAGTTCCGGATTTTCTTCCAACAACCCACGGAGTATTATATTGAAGAATCTCCTTCTATTAGCGACAAGTATGGATTGGTACTGATTCATTATCTGCGCAGTGGTCTCCGCACTGGACCAGTAAGTTTCAAGAAATTCGGAAATTTCAAGCGAGGATTCTTTGGCAATAGAGGTGGCATATTTTTTTGTAAGATCAGAAATCGCGGAACGGGAGCGGAGGAGCAAAACAACACTAACCACGCCTATACTGAAAAGGCTCAACAAAAACATAATTGCCGTAAGCTTAAAACTGATTTTCATTCGAATCCTCCTGCGCAATGGGATAAATGCAAAATCAAGATAATTTTAAGCGGATTCTATTGCAATTATTTTTTATTGTTTTTTATGGAAAATAAAATTTGCGTTATTAGAAAAAACAAAAAATGAGGGAATAATTCAAATTACCGGATTAAGCTATTTTCAAGTTACAATATTTTTATACAATCGCCTCTTTTTTGTACCTTTGAACATATTTATCCAAGACTTCATTAATCATAGTCTGATATTTTACGTTGTTCTTTTTTGCGTGTTCTTTAAAAAAATCAATGCTACCACTGTTTAATGTTATGGTTATTTTTACTTTTGGTTCCTTTCTAACCAATTTTTCAGGAGGCGGTAAAAAATCAGCAATGATATCCCCTTTAGTTATTGCCCTTGAAACATCTTCAGGCGCTTCAGTGTAAGTCATTTTTCGTTTCATATTTATCTCTCCCTAATTTCCGGTTATCTTTTTTAATATTCTGTCGTTATGCCGCCAGTCTTTTCCGGTTTTCACGCGCAAATCCAAATCAACCTTCCACTCGAAAATGGAATTGAGCTCTTTTCGCGCAGCCTGGCCTATGGCTTTGATCATTTCGCCGCCCTTGCCCACTATCATGCCTTTTTGGGATTCCCGCTCGGTGATGATGAAGGCCCGCACCCACAGCCGTTTTTTCTTTGGGCTGTAATCTACCGTTGAAGACTGGTCTTCGCGAAATTCCAAATCTGCCACTTCCACGTAGATCGAGTGGGGCAGCTCTTCCCTAAGCCGTAGCATGGCCTTTTCCCGAATGATCTCCTGAATCCTGAAAGAAACTTCCTGATCGGTGTAATACTCTCCGGGGTAAAGGGCTTCCCCCTCTTCAGCCATTTCAAAAAGGCAGGCTAAAAGCGGCTGTATTCCTTCTTTTTTGTGACAGGAAATTTCAAAGCGCCGGGAGGGTGGAAGGCCGGGCAGGGATTTTTCAAGAAAACCTATGAGTCCTTTTGGATCGGCCCCGGCGGCATCGCACTTGTTGATGGCCGCAACGGTTCTGTTTATGGAAGCTCCGAGTCGCTCTGCCACGGCTTCTTCCTCCGGCCCGGGAGAGCGGCTGGCATCAAGCACGTAGAGAATCAGCTCTGAATCATCCAGGGCACGGTCAGAGACATCCATGAGCTTTTTGTTGAATTTTTTTTCCGAAACATGTCGACCGGGTGTATCCACAAAAACCAATTGCCCTTCGGGACGCGTGAGTATGCCCCGGACGGCGTTTCTCGTAGTCTGGGGCACAGCGCTGACTATCGCCACTTTCGCGCCGCAAAGCAGGTTTACCAGAGTGGACTTTCCAACAGAAGGGCGTCCTACCAGGGCCACAAATGCGGCTTTACTCATCGTTGTTTCCGACAACTACCGGCGGCCTGTTCGACAAACGGAAACGGGGGCGAAAAAAATCTTCCAGGGCGTTCATATTATCACTGACCGCTTTCTTACCCACATCGATAAGTTCCTTTTGTTTGTAAAACGAAAAAAGCGCCGCGGCGACTTTCATGGTGACGGTCAGATCCGCCTGGGCTTTTCCTCCCTCATCCTGGGCATGGAGGACACAATCTATGCTGCGAAAAATTACCTGCGGCCCGTTCCTAAGATTCTCTGGTTTGCCGGGGGCGAAGTTGGTTACATTTACCGCCAGAACCCGATCAAAACCTTCATTACGGGCAATTGCAACAGGCATATTGTTCAGTAGCCCCCCGTCAACAAAACACATCCCGTTATACTCAAAAGGCTCAAAAAATATCGGAAGCGACATGGATGCCCTCATGGCCATTGCCAAAGAACCTGAATTGAACACAATTTCCCGTCCGCTAATCAAATCCACCGCATTGCAACGGAAAGGAATCTTGGTTTCGTCGAAGCGCTTTCCCGCCGTAAGGCTTTCAAGAAGCTCAAGCGCCCGCTGCCCCGGATCTATCCCCGGCTTGCCCGCAAGAACCGCCAGCGCCTGCCCGGTTTGAATTATCCGGCCAAAGGGCCCATCTATCTTAAAAACAAAACTGTCAAGATAATCGGTAATGTTAAATTCATCAAGAACAAAGCTTTCCATTTCCGCAGGCGACATTCCTATAGCGTAAAGGCCCCCCACGATGGCACCCATCGAAGTACCCGCCACAAGGGAGGGCTTGGGAAAACCGGCATCCTCCAATCCCTTGAGAAGACCTATATGCGCAAGCCCCATTGCACCGCCCCCCGAAAGAACCAGAGCCCAGGGATGTTTATTTTTATTCATAGCGGCGCGTCTACCAAGCCTGAAAGATCGTTGCTCCCTTTAAAGCGCAGCACGTTCACCATAAAGATGTTGAGCTTGTTTACGATGTTCGGGGGCAAAAGGTTTCCGTCAACTTCTACCGAGAGAATCGGGTAGTTGCGCTCTCTTGCCCAGGGAGTAAAGAGCCCTTCGATGACTCGGCCGATAAGGCAGGCGAAGGGGCTGATGTTCACGATGCCAGAATAGCCTGCCTCCATAGCGGCGGCGGCGGAACCGGAAGAGACAGCTATCTCCGAGTTGAGCTCCAGGTTCACAAAATGTTCCTGTGTGTATTCCATAATCTTGTGCATGTCGTGGGGCGTTTCGGGAATAAGCCCCGTGGGCCCCAAAATCGAAATGACTTTTTTCTCTATCGAGTGTTTCCACCATTCCTCTATTCCAAGAATTTTTAGATCGCGCCAGGGCCTGGAAAAAAGCCGCCTTCCGGGCTTTCGAAGCTTAAGCAGTTTATTGAGGGCGTACTCCCGCACAAAGTCCAGATAATGTATCCATTCGGAAATGCCCGCCACTTTAACCACGATGCCCCTCTCGCTCATTAGCTCGGTAAGTTCCCCCACGGCAAAGTCGTCGCGGCGGACGTAGATCTCCCCGATAACAAGCACCTTGGGGCAATCGGTTACTTTCTTTTTAAGCGGTACTTTCTTCAAATCTTTCGCTACGTTTTCAAGCTCTTTCCAGAGGTCTTTTGGCTTGTGCTCAACCGCGTGCATAACCTTACGCCAGGACTTTTCAAACGCCGCAGTTGCCGAAACAGGATCAGAGGCAACTGTCAGAAGCGAGTTTTGTATGTCTTTCAGGTAATCCGAAAGCACCAGGCCCTTCCACATTTCCCTAGCGAATCCGGGCCCAAGTTCGTTGTAGGAGTTGTCCGCCGAAAGAATAAAGACCACCACGTTTTCCAGTCGCATGTCCCTAAAGAGGTTTTCGTAGAAAATGTAATACTGGCCGGTTCTGCACGGGCCTGTGGTAATCGGCACAAAGAGAAGGTAGAGCTCGTCCTTGCGGTACTTCTCGCTCCAGAAAAATTGAAGCGCGCTTCCAAGCACCAGGTGGCTGGGCACGCACTCCTTGCCGGAGGCGTGAGAGCGGGCTATCTGGATGGTCTTTCCTGTTGCCACAGGCAGGGCTTCGGCGTTGATCCCAAAGCTCCGCACAGCCGCGCCCATGTACTCGGTGGAAATTGCGCCCATGTTCGACAATAAAATCTTGACACGCTTGTTGTCGCGTATCCTCACCTTCTCGCCGCTTTTCGCGTTATCAAGCCTGAGCTGATCGTCAGGCGAAGATGCAGCCGGATCGTAAACAAACTTCCAGCCGTTGTCAAAGCGTTCCGCTTCCAGCTCGTTTTTTTTGGCGCGGTACCCGTCAATGATGTCCAGGAAAGCCTCGACTCTCGTATCCACGCCTGCGTCGGCGGAATGTGAATCCAGTTCCAGCACCAAAAACGGTTTCTGGCCCATGATCCATTTTAAGTAATGCAGGATGAAAGAATCAGGGGCGCAAGAAAAGTTCGTAACGAAAGTTATATAAACATTGTCTTCGTTTTTTAAAAGACTCGCGGCCTTAACATCCTGCTGACCGTAGTACCAGTACATATTGGAAAATATTTCTTCGTCTTCAAACGGAAGAATATCAAATGGCACAATGGAATAGCCCCGCGTGGTAAATTTCCGGGGAATCCCCATGTTGGCTTCGGGAGTGAACGCGTTATAGGGCCGACCCAAAACCGCAATCACCGGGCGGTCAGCTTTGCGGGCATCTTCAAGAGCCTGTAACCCCATCTTCTTTGCGGCCGCAAAGTACTCGTTTTGTTTTGCCAGGGCTTTCTCGAAAGCCGCCCTTGTTTCTTCTTCACCGATGCCGAGTTTTTCATTCATCACCTGAAAAAGTTCCAGCGCCTTCTCCTCGCCAAACTTAAAACTAACCACCAGCGGAAGCCACTTTTTTTTGTCAACATCGGGAAAAGCTTTTTCGATGTAATATGGAAGCCCCTGCGTTATGGGACAGAAATTTGCGTGTATCTTTTCCTCGTAACTGGGCATATCCCGAAAATGCGGCAGTAGCACAAAGTCTGCGCCCTTGTTCAGGCAGTCCTGCACCGCCCCATGGGCAATCTCAGCGGGAAAACAGTAAGTGGACTCCGCTCTCGCCACGCCTTCGTGCGCCACTTCCGACGAAAGAAAAGTTTTTATACCAAGTTCATGGAAGAACCATGAGTACAGCGGATAGAGAGTGTGGGTGGAAAATGCGCGGGGGATACCTACAGTAAAATTTCTTTTATAGGGGGTAGGGAGTGGGGAGTGGGGAGAGTATTCCTCAAAGATCATCTTCTGCCTTTTTTCCACATAGTCAAAAACCGGCACGTTCTTAACTTGCTTTCGCATATTTGTGTACTTGTTGCAGCGGCCCCCGAACATATACTTATGGCTTGCAGATTTATCAGCTGAAGCTATCGACAAAACCTGAATGGGGCAGAGATTCTCGCAGGCCTGGCAGGTAAAGACCCTTTCGTAACCTATCTCGCGGTTTATAAGATCATCGATGGGCGAACCGCCCTCTACCACCGGACGTTCTTCAAGAAGGCCGTCGGCGTGCTTGCGTTTTGAAAGCAGGGCCACGCCAAAACAGCCCATTAGCTCCGGGGAAGGCGGCACAAGGATTTCCTTGTCCAGGAGCATTGCGAAAGCAAGGGGCACGGCGGGGTTTTTCGCCACGCCGCCCTGAAGGAAAATTTTTCCGCCTATGGTGCGGTTTCCAACCACACGGTTTAGGTAGTTGGCTACAATTGAGCAAACGATCCCCGCGGTTATATTCTCGCGGCTTGCGCCCTGCTGAACCGCCTTGCGGATGTCGCTGTTGATGAACGCCGAGCAATGCTCCCCGAACTTGAGGGGCGCGTCGGCGTTAAGCGCAATGGGACCGATGTCCTTAGCGCTGTGTATGGAAAGATCGCCTGAGGCGCTTTCCTCCAGAAAAGAGCCGGTACCCGCCGAACAGGCCTCGTTCATGGCGTAGTCGATGGGCACGCCGTTCTTCAGCAAAACGTACTTTGCATCCTGGCCGCCAATCTCAAAAATCGTTTCCACGCCTGAATCGAAGTAGGTGGTTCCTACCGAGTGGGCGATAATCTCGTTGTAGACGCCGGGGGTTTCAAGGAACACCCCAAGAATTTCACGGCTGGAACCGGTGGTTGAAACAAGGCGTATGTCTATGGCTTTGCTCCCGGTATCCGCCACAACCTTGTCCTGAATTATAGCAAGGCACTCTTTAAGGGCCTTCACTGGATCCCCGTGAGTTCTGCCGTAATGGCTTGCGACGATCTCGTCGGTTTCCATATCAACAAGGCAGGCCTTGGTGGTGGTGGAACCGCCGTCCACCCCCAGAATGTATTTCCGTCCGGACAAAACTTTACCGCCCGCTTTGTCAAAGGTCTTTACCTTAGGCGTCCATTCACGTAAAGCGCCAAGGGGCGCGAAACGTATCTCGTTGGGTTTTAGGAGTTTCTCTACCGGAGGCAGAGGGCTTCCCGACGTTGTTGCCAGCACCGCCGCGCCCAGAGCCTCGAAAACAGGCGCGGTCTGGGGGATGATGAATTCTATTTCCGGCGCTTTTTCACGGATGAACCGGATGATGTGGCGGTTCAGCGTAATGCCGCCTGTCAGTACCACCTTGCCGGATGTAACTTTGGCGCGCTTTAAAAAGTCGATGACCTTGACCGCCATCACGTCCGAAAGCGAAAGCACTATGTCGTCTTTCGTTGCCTCGCGCTTGTTGAGCCTGTGGGTACAGTCGCTCTTCATAAACACCGAACAGCGGGTAGACAGCGGATAAACCTTGGCGGTGTCAGACACCTTTTCGATGTCGTCCAGGGTCATGTCCATGCGGGCAAGCTGCTGCTTAAGAAATTCCCCGGTACCGGAAGCGCACTTGTTTCCGGAAAAGTTATTGACGATCTTTCCCGATTTATCGAGGGAATAGACGATAAGGTCTTCCCCCCCCATGCTTACAACTGCGTCCGCCGCGAGGGACAGGGCTTTAAGCGCCGCTTCAACGCAAAGGGGCTCCAGAGTCCCTGCGGCGTCGAACATAAAACGGCCCTCGTTGCCCGTTACAAGGGTCGGAATGCCGACGGGGATTTTTCCTTCCTCAAGAAGTTTTCTTACAGCCGCGCCAAAATCACCCTCATGGGGCGTAGAAGAGAACCAAAGCGGCTGGCTTTCTTCGGCCAGGACCATTTTCAGACTTGTTGAGCCAATATTAATACCAAGTGATTTCATATTTCCCCCAATATATTAAAAATCCGCAGGTTATGCTATACTTTGAACAGCATTATGCATTTTCAGTGGAGTGGCCATGAAAGCTAAATTAACTTTGCACAGCGAGTTTTCCATAGGAGAAACAGACAAGCGGCTTTTTGGTTCGTTTATCGAACATCTGGGCAGGGCGGTTTACACAGGAATCTATGAACCGGGGCATCCGCAATCAGACAATGACGGTTTCAGGAACGATGTGGCGGAACTGGTAAAAGAACTTGACGTTACGATAGTCCGATATCCGGGGGGTAACTTTGTTTCAGGTTATAACTGGGAAGACGGAGTGGGGCCTGTGGAAACACGCCCGATGCGGCTGGATCTTGCGTGGGCTACAAAGGAGAGCAACCGCTTCGGTACCAACGAATTCGCAGCCTGGGCAAAAAAGGTAAACACCGAAGTAATGATGGCGGTAAATCTGGGAACACGGGGCGCGGAGGCGGCAAGGAACCTTGTCGAGTATTGTAATTTCCCGGGCGGCACTTACTACAGCGATCTGCGCAAAAGCCACGGCGTCAGCGTCCCCCACGGTATCAAGCTCTGGTGCCTGGGAAACGAAATGGACGGCCCGTGGCAAATATGCCACCGTACAGCTGCGGAATACGGCAGAGCCGCGACCGAAACCGCCAAGGTTATGAAGTGGACCGACCCTTCGATAGAACTTGTGGCCTGCGGCAGCTCTTCCGGTAAAATGTCGAGTTTTGGCGAGTGGGAAAGTACGGTGCTGAATCATATGTATGAATACACGGACTACGTTTCACTCCACACCTATTTCGCAAACAGGGAAAACGATGTCCCCAATTTCCTTGGCCGCAGTCTTGAGATGGACAGTTTCATCAAGACAGTCGCCGGAATCTGCGATCTAGCGAAATCAAAAAAGAACAGCAAAAAAACCGTCAACCTGTCGTTTGACGAGTGGAATGTCTGGTATCACTCAAACAACTCTGACAAAAAAATAGAAAAGTGGACTGAAGCGCCGCCGCTTCTTGAAGACATTTACAATATGGCAGACGCGCTGGTCGCCGGCTGCATGCTTATCACCCTGCTTAAAAACGCCGACCGCGTAAAAGTTGCCTGCCTTGCGCAGCTTGTGAATGTTATCGCGCCCATAATGACCGAAAAGGGAGGCGGCGCGTGGCGGCAGACGATCTTCTACCCGTTCAGGGACGTGTCGCGCTACGGGCGTGGAACGGTGCTTCGTTGCCCTGTCACAGTTGACAAATACGATTCACGCGAATTCAGCGATGTGCCCTACCTTGAAGCCGTGGGCATTCACAACCATGAGAAAGACGAAATAACTCTTTTCGCCGTAAACCGGAATTTGGAAAGCGCCATAAATCTGGAAACGGAAATCGCGGGCTTTGGGGAAATGAAACTTGCCGAACACCGCGTTCTCTCTTGCGCGGATCTATCCGCCTGCAACTCCGCCAATGAAGAAAAAGTAAAGCCGGTTATCCAGCCGGGCGGCAAGATTGAAGGCAAATCCGGTTCCAGCCGCCTTGAAGTCAGCCTGCCTGCTGCCTCCTGGAACATGATTAGACTGACTCGGCAATGAAAAAATCCCTGCCTCTTTCCGCGGTTCGCATCGACGATCCCTATTGGAACCGCTACACCTCGCTGATTCCCGACAAGGTAATTCCCTACCAGTGGAAAATCCTCAATGACCAAATACCCGACGCTCCGCCCAGCCACTGCGTAAAAAATTTTCGCATTGCCGCCGGGGATGAAAAAGGCGAACGGCAAGGCATGGTTTTTCAGGATTCGGACGCGGCAAAATGGCTTGAAGCGGTAGCATACAGCCTGGCAAACAGGCCTGACGCGGAGCTGGAAAAGAACGCCGATGAACTGATCGCCCTCATAGGCCGCGCCCAGGAAAAGGACGGTTACCTTAACACTTACTTCAGCCTGAAACGCCCTGATGGAAAATGGAAGAACCTCACCGAAGGCCATGAGTTATACTGCGCAGGTCACTTTATCGAGGCGGCGGTTGCTTACTGCCAGGCCACGGGAAAAAAGGCTTTCCTTGAAATAGTGTGCCGCCTGGCTGACCTCATCTGCGCTACTTTTGGCGCCGAAGAAGGCCGCCTTCACGGGTATCCCGGTCATCCTGAAATTGAGCTGGCCCTGGTGCGTCTGTACCACGCCACCGGAATAAAAAAATATCTGGATACGGCCAAATACTTTGTTGACCAGCGTGGAAGCTCGCCGAATTATTTTATTGAAGAAATAAAGCGCCCGGATTTCAAGTCCATATACCAGGGGCCTCCAAGTCACGATCCCAGGTATTCACAGTCCCATCTTCCGGTTCGCGAACAGGATACCGCAGAAGGCCACGCTGTACGGGCGCTTTACCTTTACTGCGCCATGGCGGATCTTGCGGAAGAGTATAGCGACGAAAAGCTTCTTGAGCGCTGCCGCATACTCTGGAACAACATTGTGCAAAAGCGAATGTACATCACAGGCAGTGTCGGCTCGTCCGGCGTTTGGGAGCGCTTCACCGTTGACTACGATCTTCCCAACGATTCAAACTATTCGGAAACTTGCGCCTCTATTGCCCTTGCCATGTTCGGCCTGCGGATGGCAAAAGCCACAGGGGATGCCTCGTATTTTGATACGGTGGAGCTGGCCCTTTACAACACGATCCGGGCCGGCATTTCACTGGAAGGCGATCGCTATTTTTATGTGAACCCTCTTGAAGTTTGGCCTGAAACCTGCATCGAACACACTTCGCGTTCCCATGTAAAACCGGTACGCCAGAAATGGTTTGACTGCGCCTGCTGCCCGACCAATGTGGCCCGCACCCTGACCAACCTGGCACAGTACATTTATTTTATAGATGGGAATGATCTGTTTATCAACCTTTTTATTCAGAACGAGGCTTCGTTTGAAATAAACGGAAAGCCGGTGAACATTTCCCTGAAGACAGATTATCCAAGGACAGGCCTGGTGAAAATCGCGATAAGGGCCTCCGGCCCTTCAAAAGCCCCCGGCCTTCGTTTCTCCCTTAATGTCAGAATACCAGGCTATGCCGGGGACTTTTCCGCAAAAGTCAACGGCGAAAGCTCAGGCGGAGAAAAAAGCAACAATTATTTGCGCGTAACAAAAACCTGGAACAATGATGAAATAGAAATTTCTTTTTCCATGAAACCACGCCTTGTTTACCCCAACCCAAGGGTTCACCAGAACTGCGGAAAAGTTGCCATTGCGCGGGGGCCTGAAATTTATTGCTTTGAGGAAACAGACAACGGCGCAAATCTTGCCGCCCTCTCGCTGGACACCAATTCTCCTCTGACAGAAAACTGGCGGCAAGACCTATTGGGCGGCCTTATGCAGATTCAAGCCAAAGGCACAAGGCTTATTGAGCCTGAAGCCCCGGAATCCTTTTCAGAAAAATTTGTTCCTAAGCACGAAGCCGCAACCCTCAGAGCAATTCCCTATGGCTTTTGGGGCAACCGCAGTCCCGGCGAAATGCTTGTGTGGATTCGCTCAAATACTTAAAATAGGGTAGCGTTCGCACAGCTCCTATAAGAAATTGGAGGCTTGTAGCTTAAGCACAATCTATTGCCAAAAACCTATTAAGTGTGCTACACTAAATCATTGCGGAGGAAAAAATGAAAATTAATAGAGTTACCTGGTATACATTAAAAGACGAGAAAATTGGCGATGTCTGCATATTGCGAGAAGGTGATGCGCCACAGCCGGAAAGCAAGCAATGGATAAAATCTCCCAACAACAACGTGTTGCACCCGGAAACACCAATCGCGCGGTATGACGAAAATATGCGATACCTCTCTGACCAAGAATGGCTTAAAAAGCAGGGCAAGAAAGACCCGCGGGGCCGATGGCACCACAAGGGGCGCGAAAAACAGGAAGTAGTGATCTACGATGTAGATTCCGCAGGGCCAGGCGACGAGTATACGCAGTTGCCGCCGCTTGCGAACGAGCCGCACCAATATTATGACGAGAAAGCAGAGGCGTGGATCGTTGACACAGAAAAAAAAGAACTTGCGGAAAAAGAAGCGGAACTGGGCAAGCTTAAAGCAGAAATCACCGCTGCGGAACAGAAGCGGATAAGGAGCATCCTTGCGCTGATCGACGAAGAGGCAACGGAAGAAGATAAGGAATACAACGAAAAGTTTAAAGCGCGAATTGAAGAACTGCGCCCGAAAATACAAGCCGTCGAAGCCGAACTGAAAGAGCTAAAGGATAAACAGGAACTGAAAAGCACGTAACTTTTCATTTTCTTTCGTTGTACCACCGTTGCCAAGAGGATAGATTTCACTGATAAGGCTGATGTACTCAATAAAAGGTAATATATCTCCCAGCCCTTGCAAAATTTCAAATACATTATATAATTACTAAGGTATTGTAAAAAACGGCCCTGGGCCGATATCAATCCAATTTTAAGGAGAAAAAAAATGAAAAAATGGGTTTGCTCAGTTTGCGGTTATGCTCACACAGGCGACGAGCCTCCGGCGGCCTGCCCCCAGTGCAAGGCGCCGGCTTCCAAGTTCAGCGAGCAGAAAGCGGGAAGCAGTTTTGCCGCCGAGCATGTGCTTGGAGTAGCCAAGGGTGTGGACGCCGACATAATAAAGGATTTGCAGGCGCACTTTAACGGCGAATGTTGCGAGGTGGGAATGTACCTTGCCATGGCGCGGGTTGCGTTCCGCGAAGGCTACGGCGAAATCGGCCTTTACTGGGAAAAAGC
>Ga0268262_10002341_pt1 | contig 22073 bp, 15 predicted proteins | sample TergutNc150P3_FD_190354 | JGI IMG/M metagenome (GOLD analysis project Ga0268262, IMG submission 190354) | Nasutitermes corniger P3 segment gut microbial community from laboratory colony in Florida, USA - Nc150 P3 (SPAdes) (version 2) | ecosystem: Host-associated > Arthropoda: Insects >... | reverse complement strand
CTGTTCAACTATCCCATTCCCTGCTGTATTTTTACCCATAACCTCAGCCCCCACAAGGAATTCCATGAAATAGCCGAATCGGCGCAATGCCCCCTGTTACAGACCAATCTGGGAACCGCCGATTTTTCCGCGCGGCTTATGCGCGTCCTGGCTGAAATTTTCGCGCCCCGTAAAAGTATCCACGGGGTGCTGGTGGAAGTTTTCGGCCTGGGGATTCTGATTCTGGGGGATTCGGGGGTCGGAAAAAGCGAAACCGCCCTTGAGTTGATTCACCGGGGACACCGGCTGATAGCGGACGATGTAGTAGACATTCATTGCGTAAACGGCAATATGTTGATGGGAACCGGGGCGAATAAAATCATCGGGCATCACATGGAAATCCGGGGACTGGGAATAATTAACATAACCCATATGTTCGGCGTCCGGGCAATCAGGAACCGGAAAGAGATTCAACTTGTGGTAATGCTGGAAGCGTGGGACTCCAACAAAGCCTATGACCGGCTGGGAATTGAGGAACAGAGAACGGACATTCTGGGAGTCAGCGTTCCCAAACTGGAAATACCGGTAAAGCCGGGAAGGAATATCCCCATCATCATTGAAACCGCCGCGATGAACGAGCGGCTTAAATCAATGGGCTACAACGCCGCGCGGGAATTTAACAAGAACGTCCTGAAGTGGACTGAAAGCGACACTGTCCGCTCGGTTTTTTTCGGGCACGACGATATTATTTAAGGGAACGGGTATGACAGAACAAACAATTACCATTTCAAATCGCGCCGGTGTCCATGCCCGCCCTGCGGCGCTCGTGGTTCAAACAACCAAAAATTTTTTGTGCAATATATACCTTGAAAGGGGCCGTGACCGTATAAACGCGAAATCAATCATGGGCGTTATTACGCTGGGAGCGGCTTACGGAACACAGATAAAAATTATCGCCGAAGGGGAAGATGAACAAACGGCGGTAGATACATTGGTCCGCCTTTTTGAGTCAAAATTTGAAGAGGAATGAAAACGGTAAGAACCCGCCCGCATTATTCTATCCTCAATGTAAGAAGTTTGATTTTTATTTACGCGCTGCTCTGCATACTTACCGTATTGTTTTTTCGTTCTTTTTTTTCCGAAGCCCTGTACGAAGGAAAGGTTCCCGGCAAACTTAACCTGCTGGTATTTTTCACCATCCCCGCGGTACTGTTTATTTTTCTGGCAATCGCCGCCGCCGGCCTGCTGGGGGATATTATCGCCCGCCGTCCGGGAACAAAATTCAGGGCGCGGCTGCTGGGCTACTTTATCATCATTGTTGTTTTTTCCGCGGCGCCCATAGCCATAGTTACCGGTGTTTCCCTCAACGAGGCAATCCGCTTCTGGCGCAGCATTGACGCGGACGCGGCCAAAGCCGCCGCGCATTCATTCGCCGTGGATAACTTTTCTTTTCACCTGGAACATTTTGAAGACATACTGAAAAAAACCAACTGGAACGCCGTTATGTCATCGGCAGGGCCGGCGGCCTTGCCGGCGGAGATTGCCTCGGCGCAGGATTTTCAAAGAACCGACGGCGTATGGAAAGAAACCGCCTTTACCGGCGCTGAAAGCGGAAGGCTCGGATTCCCCCCTTCGGAGATCGAGGGTTACATTACACGCGAGATGCCCCGTGATATGGGCTTGATTCGTTATGTGATACTGCCCGCGAAAAATATGGTTAGAATCATCAATTATAATCTGGGCGTTGACTTTGACCGGGGAGTGGACGCCATAGAAAACCAAACAGAGCGTTTTGAAGTAATCGACATTTTACGGGATAACGCCTCAATTCTGGCGCTGTTTTACTACGGGGTGTTTTTTGTCCCCACCCTGCTGATGACGGCGATCATCGCCATTTCATTCACCAAACGCGTAACCAACCCCATTGTGGAATTAACCGAAGCTACCCGCCGCGTCGCCGAAGGGGATTTTTCAATACAGATACTTGCCCGCCGGGGCGACGAGCTGGGGCTTTTAATCCGATCGTTTAACGCCATGGTGCAGGATTTGGAAAAATCACGGGCGGCGTTGGTGAAAGCTGAAAAAATTTCAATATGGCAGAACATGGCGCAGCAGCTTGCCCACGAAATAAAAAACCCCTTAACCCCGATAAAGCTGTCCGCCGAGCGGGTGCTGCGGCGCTGGCGCAATGAGCCGGAACAGATCGGCGAAATCATCGAAGATTCCATGCTGGCGATCATTCAGGAGACCGAGGGGCTTTCAACCCTCCTCAATGAATTCAGAACCCTTTCCCGTCCGATGGAACCTTCACAGTCATGGACGAAGATCGGAGAAACAGTCGAAGAAGTAATCGGCCCCTATCACAGTTCTTATCCCGAAGTGACGTTTAACACCGGGCATATTGACGCCATTGTAGCCGTTAAAATTGACAAGCACCGTCTTGTGCAGTTGTTGACCAATCTGCTTATCAATGCCATTGACGCAATGGACGGCAGGGGGCTTATTGAAATAAGAACGGACTTTGTGCAAAAACGTGAACTGCGTTTCTGCAGGCTCAGCATCAAAGACACCGGCAAGGGTATCGCCCGGGAGTCAATTCCCCAGATTTTTACCCCGTATTATACTACCAAGGAATCGGGCACCGGCCTGGGGCTTCCCATTGTTGAGCGCATCGTCAACGATAACGGGGGAAGCATCTGGTTTAACTCAGCGGAAGGAATGGGAACTACTTTTTTTGTTGATCTGCCGGTCAGCGAGGAGGCGGTGTAATGGGACATGCGGCGGCAATTCTTATCATAGACGACGAGCCGGGAATCAGGCAGGCGCTTGCCTCGATTCTTGAGGACGAAAAATACCGTGTGTACACCGCGGAAGACGCCGTCGCCGGCATGGAAATACTGGACAGAAATAAAATCGATGTGGTTTTTCTTGACGTGCTTTTGCCGAAACTGGGCGGCCTTGAGGCGCTGGAACATATACGCGGCAGTTGGCCGGAGCTGGAAGTGGTGATGATATCCGGTCACGCCAACATTGACATGGCGGTGCGGGCGGTCAAGGGCGGCGCTTTTGACTTTCTGGAAAAACCCCTTTCACTGGACAAGGTGCTGACCGTCTGCCGCAACGCCCTTGCCATCGGAAAACTCCGCGAAGAAAACCGCCGCCTGCAAAAAAATGTATCTCTTGACCAGAGGGAATTAATCGGCGACAGCGACGCCATTAACAGGATCAGGGTTCTGGTTGAGCAGGCTGCCGCCAGCGACGCGCGGATTCTCATTACCGGGGAAAACGGCACCGGTAAAGAAGTGGTAGCGCGGGCAATTCACCTGCGGTCCGCCCGCGCCGAGCGCCCTTTTGTGGAAGTCAACTGCGCCGCCATGCCGGAACCCCTTATAGAAAGCGAATTATTCGGCCACGAAAAAGGGGCCTTTACCGACGCGGTTTCCAGCCGGAAGGGACGTTTTGAGATTGCCCGCGGCGGCACGCTCTTTCTCGATGAAATCGGCGATATGTCGCTTTCGGCGCAGGCCAAAGTTCTGCGGGTAATTCAGGAGCAGAAAATGGAACGCGTGGGAGGGGAAAAAACCATCGAAACCGATGTCCGTATTGTGGCGGCAACCAACAAAAACCTCGAAGCAGCCTGCGCCCGCGGCCATTTTCGCCAGGACTTATACTTCCGCCTCAACGTTATTCCCATTTATATTCCCCCGCTGCGGGAACGGCCCGGCGATATTCCCCTGCTGCTCTGCCATTTTCTCAAAAATATGGAAACGGAAATTAAGCTGGAAGACGACGCGCTGGAACTGCTGACATCCCATGACTGGCCGGGAAACGTGCGGGAATTGAGAAATCTGGCCGAGCGCATAGCGGTAATGCATTCAGGCGGTAGTATCAGCGGGAAAGAGATTATGGGGCTTTTGAACACAGCCGGAGGCCGCGCCGGCGGTCTTACCGGCGGTAAAACCCGATCCCCCGCCCTGCCGGACGGGACCGCCCTTCCCGAAACGCTGCTGGAACAAAATTTCAACGACGCAAAAGAATCGTTTGAAAAGCGCTATTTGGAGTTTCAAATTTCAAAAAACAATGGTATAATTTCAAGGACTGCGGAAGCTATTGGAATATATCCAAGCAACCTGCACGCAAAGCTGAAAAAATACGGCATTGCGGCGCAAAGTATAAAGAGAGAGCCATGAAGGAACTTACCAAACGTCAAAAAGAAGTTTTGTCCTTTATCGCCGCGTATATAAAAAGCCACTCCTACCCTCCCACCATCCGGGAAATCGGGGACCACTTTGCAATCTCCGTAAAGGGAGCTTATGACCACATCGCGGCGCTTAAGCGGAAAAAGTGCCTGAAGCAGGACAACAACCGTTCACGCACCATGGAGCTGGTACAGGCAAAGGTCGATGAAGATTTGGGAACGATAACCAAAGTTCCCATTGTGGGGACTGTCGCCGCGGGCACGCCGATCCTTTCCGAAGAGAACTGGGAAGGAACCATTACCTTACACCAGTCCATGCTGAAAAAAAACAAGGTCTATTTTGCCGTCAAAGTGCGGGGAGATTCCATGTCCGGCGCGGGGATCATGGACGGCGACATGGCGATTATCGAAAAGATGACCGTTGTTAAAAACGGTGAAATTGCCGTAGCCGTTATAGACGACGCGGTTACCCTGAAACGTTTTTTCAAAGAAAGCGCCCGAATCAAGTTACAGGCTGAAAACCCCGACTATAAGCCAATCTACTGTCAGGATGTGCGGATATTGGGACGCCTTGCCCAGATAATCCGCTATTATAAATAATGGCCGGCGCGTATATTTTCCTCGGTCCTGAGACCGGAAAAAAACAGGATGCCATTGAAGAGATCAGAAAAAAAATCGTTGATGGGCCGCCCGAAGAAACAGTGTTCTACGCCGGCGAAACGCCGTTAGTTGAAATTGCCAACGCGGTGCAGAACCACAGCCTTTTCGCCCAATCGCGCCTGTTCATTGTTAAAAACGCCGATCAGATTAAAAAGAAAGAAGATGTCAGCCTTCTCGCTTCCTGTATGCGGGAACTTGAATCGGGAACCGTATTGATCCTTATTTCCGATGAATTTAAACTTGCCGCCGGCCTTGACGACTGCGTTCCCAAAGAAAACCGCCGGGTTTTTTATGAATTGTTTGAAAGCGAAAAAAGCGAATGGCTGCGCTCATTTTTTGCGCGTCAGGGTTACCGTGTCGATCCCGACGGCATCGATGTCATTCTGGAAATGGTTGAAAACAACACCGACGCCCTGCGCCGTGAATGTTCACGGCTGACGCTCTTTCTGCCCAAAGACCGCCCCGCCGCGGCGGCGGATATTGAAAAGTGGCTGTCCCACAACCGCGAGGAATCGGCTTTTACCCTGTTCTCCCGAATCGCCGCCGGCGACACTTCCAAAGCCGTTGAATCGCTGCACACCCTGCTTGCCGCAAAGGAAAGCGCCCAGAGTATTTTGGCCGCCCTTGCCTGGTGTTTCAGAAAACTCCGCGACTATCTGGCCCTTGTACAAAACGGCGAACCAAACAGTTTTGAACTCAAAAAAATCGGCCTTTCTTCGCCCAAAGCCCGTGATGATTACGCCGCCGCCGCCCGCCGTTACCGGACTTCCGCCGCCGACGCCTGCCTTGCCCTCACCGCCGAATACGACATCCTCACCCGCGCGTCGGGAACCGCTCTGGAACAAACATTAATGGATGTCTATTTGCTGAAGGTTATGAACAGCGCTTAAGACAACCCCCTGTTATGCGCTACCAGCCGAAGGCTGATAGTGTTTTTCATAATAACCTCCCTAAAAAAGTTTTATATAAACCCATACGGGCTTATTTCAAAAAAAATTGTTCGGAATTTCCTCCCTTGTTTTTCACTGTTTTTCATGCTATAGTTACCCCATGAGTGTTACACAAACCGTAGAAATTCCCGCCAACCACAGGCTGACTATTGACGTACCCCCCGAAGTTCCAACGGGGCGGGCTAAGATAATCTTTTTCCCGGTTTCGGCTGGCAAGGAGCCGGTTATGGAACCGAAAAGCGGAAAAAGAGGTGGATACGGTTCTGTAAAAGGTGAATTTTGGATGGCTGATGACTTTGATGCCCCTCTTGATGACTTCAAGGACTATATGTGATATATTAGAAATGGAGGCAGATATGGCTGTAAGAATAAAACCTGTGCAATCTACGGAAATTAAAGACAAAAGAATCGCCCTGAAAATTATCAAACAAATACGCAAGCCTATATCGCCGGAAGCAATTGAGCGTAACAGAAAAATGGACGAATTCGTAGATAAATTTATGAGGTGATTACCTTGCGGATAGATTTGAGCGATAAAGAAAGCTCGTCTTTCAAACTTGAGCAGCTTAGTTCTGAAATGGCTCTCGGCAGCTTTTGTTGTTCCATTGCTGAATACAACGACTACCTGACTAGTAATGCGCTTCGTTCCCGGCAGGATAATATCGCTCTTACCTGGGTTCTTCGCAAAAGAGGAACAGACGACATTGCGGCCTATATGTCTCTCGTTGCGGATGCCATTAAGCTTTCGGTTGCGGAAAAAGAACTCCATAATTTGAATTACCCTTTCAGGACTATTCCGGCTATGAAAATAGCCAAGCTTGCTGTTTCCCAACCTTTCCGGCAAATATACCGCGGCATAGGTTCCTTTATGATACAGGCTGCCCATCGCATAGCCCGTATGTGCAGCAATGATTATTTTGCTGTCCGTTTTCTTACTGTTGACGCTGATATAGAACATGATAAAAACGTTCTCTCCTTTTATAAAAAGAATGGTTTTCTTCTTAACAACGAACTCCAAAACAAAAACCGCAAGACAATCAGTATGAGACTTGATCTTTATAGCGTTTAACAGTTTCATCCCCTCATCTTCCCCCAAAAAGCAAGAGAAACAAGAAATGCCGCCATAAGTTTCCTTACAACGGCATTGCTAATTGCTCATTACTCATTGCCTTGTCCCGCCGCCGAAACAGGCTTGAACCGTACATATAGGTACTTTTTTCAATTAGCAATTAGCAATGAGCAAAGAGCAAAGCAAGATACTACAATCTTAACTTTGCTCCCTGCTCTTTGCTCTTTAGTAATTAACCGCTCCCACCGTCCCATTCCGTGCCGCGCCGTAAAAATCAATTGCCGGCACACCGGTAGTGCTGGCATTAACCCCAGTTTTGAGGGCGGCGTTGTTCGGCTTAAAGGTGCTGGTGTTGAACGGCACGCCGGCAACGCCCAATTCCGAAAGAGTCTGATTGTTAGAGATGTAGAGCCTTCCTGATCCGCTTGCAGGCCAGCCGGTCTGACCTGTGGCGGTTCCGATGGGCACGTCTGTCACAGTGCTAGCAATCTGTGTATATGAAAGATCACCGCTGTAAGAATAGCTGGAGAGCAGGAGAGTTGCCGTATTGCCATAGAACAAGCATCCTCCCATATAAAAGGGGTTAGTACCATTGTTCCGTCTTAGTAACGGGTTGCTTCCGACATTGTTATTGTAGAACGTGCAATGAAATAACATCACCTGACCGTTAGAGACAAGCGGAGATGACTGATTGCCGCTGAAAATACAGGAGGATACAACCATAAACATACTGTTGGTGATTGACCCGTATTGAGCGTCCTTAAAATGCGTATTGATAATGTAATTTCCGCTTGACGTAACATTCAGCAGGGTATTCGTTCCCGTCCATGAAGCGCTCGGACGTATCACCGCTCCGTTACCGTCAATGGTTACATAGTTTCTCGATATGCTTAACTGGCTGTCCAGTTGAATCTCCGGCACTTTAACGCCAATGGTAAGAGTTTGACCTTCACCACTGCCGGCGGGGATATTTGCCGCCGCCCACCGCAGAGTTCCCGTTCCGCTGTCCGCACCGCTGGTAACTTTCAGCCCGAATACCGGCTGTACTGATTTCGTGCCGTCCATAGTCAGCGTCAGCGTGTTGCCGACATCGAGCTTCGCCCCGTTCACCAGCCACCATACCACTTCGGTGGAAGCGTTTGTGGGCGTTGCCGTTACCACAACCGTCCCCGAATACAAGCCTTCGGCGTCGGGCGTTGCTCCGTTTGTTATGGAAGCCGTGCCGCCGTATCCCTGCGTCAGACCTAAGCCGTAACCGCCGCTTGCCGTTGTCTGTACCGCTCCGGCGGCGGCAGGGGCTGTAATCGCCGTGCCGTAGAAGTCTTTGGCGGGATAGCCGGCGGGAATGGAAGCGAGCATATTCACCGCGTCCCCTCCGGCAATCGGTTTCAGGCTTACCGGGGATACAAATACGCCGCCTGCTACGGTTTTAGCTTGAGCATTGCTGAGACAGGAAGTGGAATAGTCAAAAAGATTACCGCTTCCTACAAATACAGGAGCGACATTGAACAAAGTAATCGGGTCTCTCAAATTTCCGTTGTAAAGATTGTTGTTAAACACGTTGCCGACAAAAACCCATCTGCGGGTAGTTGAAGAAGATTCGGCGTGTATTGCTCCATAACCCTGATTCCCATAAAACGTACAGCCGTACATTTCCAGATTTACGTTTGCGCTTGATAAAGAAATAGCCCCGCCGTTTTGTGCGGTTCTGTTATTGCTGAAGATACAGGATTCAAGGATAAGGTTAGAGTTACAAACTATCGCCCCACCCACAGTGGAAGATACCTCGCCGTCCTTGAACCACACACGGCTTATCCTGATGGTATATGTATTACTACCGACAACGGCCAACAGCCATGAAGTTGTGCTGGTCGAAAAACCTTTGCGAATCGTCACCCCGTTCCCCACAATCGTTACACTGCGGTTAGAAATATAGGATAGGGGGCTAGTAAGGGTAATCGTCGTTACGCCGGGCGTTACGTCTTTGCAGTAAATGTAATCATTGGCGACATTGAGGTCTAAAGCGGCGCGGAGCGTCCCCGTCCCCGAATCGGCATAGTTCGTTACCACCGTGCCGTATACCGCCTGCACTACCGAGTGCGCGGTTACCGTTTTGGTCGTCGCCGTGGTTTCTTCCATAACGCCGTTCACCGACCAGCCGATAAAATCAAACGTGCTTGTTTTCGTTGTCGATACGGTTACCGGGGAACTATACAAGCCGAAAGCGTCCGGCGTTCCCAATACGGAAACACTGCCCCTTGACGGGTCATTTACCGAAGCCGCGACCGCTATGCCGTCGCTGGCTATCGGGGTCTGTACCGCTCCTGCGGCGGCGTTGTTGGCGATGGTTACGCCGTAGAAATCCTTTGACGGATAATCAGCCGGCAGCGGCGTGATTATGCCGGATGCGGCGCTGTTCTTCAACAGCCGGTACTGTTCGGGCGTGGTCGAAATAAACGGCGCGGCGATTGCTTTGTCGCTCTGCGTCTCTGTCCAGCCGCCGCTTTGCGATAAGTCGATCACATTGAAACCGCCGCTCGTAACCGTTCCGGCGGCGGATTGTACCGCCGTCCCCCCGGTGTTCGCGTAGAACAGACAGCCGGTCAGAGCCAGCGAGCCGCTCTGCTGATAGACTGCGCCGCCCCTGCCCGAAGCCGTCGCAACGTTCTGATAGAACGTGCAGGCTTTGAGCGTCAGCGTGCCGCTGTTGTACGCCGCCCCGCCGCCGTCCGCCGCCGCCGTTCCGTTCGCCGTGTTCCCGCTGAAAATACAGGACTCCAGCGTGAGCGTACCGCTGTTCTTCACCGCCGCCCCCTGCGTCGCTAAGCCGCCCTTAAAGTGCAGTCTGCGGACAACCGCGGAGCCGTCCTCGCCCACCGCCAGCAGTTGGGACGCTGCGTTTGCCGTCATCGAGCCCGAACGGGTCAGAACCCCGCCGTTCCCTTCAATCGTAATATTTTCTTTGGTAATCGCCGGTAACGGCGCGGCAATAGCAATCGCCCCGTCCAGCGCAGGTTCAATCGAGATATAATCCCCGTCAACGATATTGGCCAACGCATAACGCAGGGTTCCCTTCGTAACCGTATCGGCGGTACTGTTCACCCGGTAGGCGAACACGCCCTGAATACCGGAATGGCCGGTCGGCGTAAAAGTCCACGGGCTTGCCGAACCCGCCTGAACGCCGTCCTTCAGCCAGTATAAAAACGCCCCGCCGTCCAGTGCCGCCGCCGTAAGCGTAACACTGCCCGAGTACAAGCCGTCCTCATTGAGGGAAGACGTATTCGCCGCCGTACCCAATGCGGAATTGGAAGAACTGGTTGTCAGCAGGAAGCCGCTGGCTATCGCCTGCACCGCTCCCGCGCACGCCCCGTGGCTCACCGCGTTCCCGTAAAAATCCGTCTCAGGATAATCCGCCGGAAGCGAACTGATGATATGCGCCGCCGCGCTCCCGGTCAGCACTTTGAAATTCTTCGGAGTGACAAACGGCTCCTCGCGTAAAATGTCGGTCGCCGCCGGGTTCATCCGGTGGAGCATATCATCGATAGTATTGGCGTATTCGCCGTCCACCACGTTGTAACCGCCCGATGTCCCTTCAATCGTTCCGCCCTGATACACCAGCTTGGAAGCCGTCCAATCGACCTCGACATCGCCGTAATAGAAGATATTGCCCGTGATCCTGAAATAGCCCTGATCCGCCTCGGAGCGGATAGCGTTTCCGTCGAACATACCGCTGGTGTTCCCGTAGAACGTACACCCGCTGACGGTAAGCCCCATAGCGCCTGTATCATTGAAGACAGCCCCGCCCTTTCCGCTTACCGCTTTGTTATAACTGAAGATGCAGGACTCAAGCCACAATTCGCCGCTATGGTTACAAACCGCCCCGCCCAGCGCCGAGCGTCCCCCGGTAAAATGCACCCGGCTGATATGCACTTCGGGCGTCACGCTGTCCGGCGCGGAATCTTTACGGATATACACGAACTGGGAGTCTCCGTCGCTGTCCGTCCACGAAGGGTCTCTGGTAACAGTTACGCCGTTCCCCTCGATATTGAGGGATTTATCAATGTACAACTGCCGTGTTTTCAGTTTGATTTCTTTCACCGAGTTAGCGATAACGATGGTGCTGTTCCCCTCGGCGTTTTTGATCGCGTAGCGCAGACTGCCGGGGGCGGGGTTTACCTCGTCGCCGTTGTCAGCGTCACTGCTGACGATATAGGTGACGAAATGCCCTTCGGTGAATTCAAACGTGAAAGAGCTTTCCAAACCTTTATAGATGTGCAGATAATTCTCCCTGCTGACCGCCTTTGAACCGTTATCAAGGTTGAAACTAACGCGGTAGAAGCCTGAGTTGAGGGTAAGGGTGTTCTCTTGTTCGCTGACAAGGGTATATGTATGCGTTTCGCTGCCGCCTTCGCTTATCGGCGTTATGGTCATTGTCGCGGTTACCGCCGCCGGAAACTTGATTTTATATTTGAACATTCCGGTCGCGTCCGTTTCGACAATGCCGCTTAACACGAGGCTCCTGCCGGTTGTCTGTCCCGAAGTGATGGCGATTCCGGCCAGCGTCCCCCTTGCGATGGGGTGAGCCTTTGCGGTGTCGGTGTAGGCGGTAACCGTTAAGTTGTACGTCCCCGCTTGCAAGCTGACCGCTTCGCCGACATTAGCCGGAGTACGGTCTACGGCGAGTGTCCCCGCTCCGCTAAACTGGAGCGAGTATACCGCGATGGTCTGGTTTATATCCGGCATTATCGTTCTGCCTGCTCCGTCGTTGCCGATATTCAGCACGAACCGCCCTTCGCCTTTGGCGGCGTGGGCATCATCCATTTGGTAGGGGCTTTGACAACCGATTACCGTCAACAGCAAACATATTCCAATTAAAAGTGTTGATATTTTTCTCATTTGTAGTTCCTCCTTTTACTCTGTTACCTTGAAGGTAATGGTTTGGTCATAGGGAATGCCGTTCCTTTCCGCTTCCACCGTGACAAAATATAATTTACCGGTTTGATATACGAGGTTAGCGGCGTTCAGTGTAAACGTGGCTCCGCTTCCGGTAATTGCCGTGTTTTGCACTTTCCACCTGATACTGTCCGCGTCATACTGGGCGCTATTGGCAAGCGTCAGCGTTGCCGTGGCGCTCCGGTTCAAGGTTAATACGCCGCCCACGATTGACGGATTGGAGATAGCGGCGTCTGTTCCGATGGTAACGGTGACGGTTACGTTTCCGGGTGTTGCGAGAACGGTAGCTGTCGGGGCGCTGGTAACACTGCCATTATAGCCCGCGCGTGTAACGGTTACGGTGATCGTTGAACCCACATCAGCGGCTGCCACTGCGTAGGTACTGCTTGTGCCGATGTCGGTGGTTCCCCGCTTCCACTGGTAGGTAATGGTTCCGGTTCCCTCAAGGGCTGTGGTAACCGCCGTCAGCGTTTGTCCTACTTCGGCGGTTCCGCTTATGGTTACCGTTCCGGTAAGGGCGGGTAAACTTGGGTCTATAATAACATCTGTCGGATTGCTGATAACATGACCGGAGTTGCCGGAGCGTGTTACGGTTACGGTGATGGTTGAACCTATATCGGCGGCTGCAACCGCGTAGGTGCCGCTTGTGCCAATGACGGCGCTTCCCCGCTTCCACTGGTAGGTAATGGTTCCGGTTCCGCCCAGCGCGCTCGTGTCTGCCGTCAGCGTTTGTCCCACTGCGGCAGTTCCGCTTATGCTGACCGTTCCGGTAAGGGCGGGTAAACTTGGGTCTATAATAACATCTGTCGGGTCACTGGTAACATGACCGGAGTTGCCGGAGCGTGTTACGGTTACGGTGATGGTTGAACCTATATCGGCGGCTGCAACCGCGTAGGTGCCGCTTGTGCCAATGACGGCGCTTCCCCGCTTCCACTGGTAGGTAATGGTTCCGGTTCCGCCCAAGGCGCTCGTGTCTGCCGTCAGCGTTTGTCCCACTGCGGCAGTTCCGCTTATGCTGACCGTTCCGGTAAGGGCGGGCAAACTTGGGTCGGTAACAACATTTGTCGGCTCGCTGGTAACGCTGCCGGTATAGCCCGCGCGTGTTACGGTTACCGTGATGGTTGAACCCACATCGGCAGCTTGCACTTGATATGTGCCGCTGTTTGTGCCGACGACGGCGCTTCCCCGTTTCCATTGGTAGGTAATGGTTCCGGTTCCCTCAAGGGCTGTGGTAACCGCCGTCAGGGTTTGCCCCGCTTCGGCGGTTCCGCTAATGCTGACCGTTCCGGTTAGCGCGGGGTCGCCGCCGCCTCCTCCGCCTCCGCCGCCGCAGGCTGTCATTGAAAAACCAATTACCGCCGCAAGGGTGATAATTCCGACCAGCCCAAAGCTGATAGCGTTTTTCTTTTTCATAATAATCTCCCTAAAAAAGTTTTTGCGTTTAATGTCCGCCGTACAATATATAAACCCATACGGGCTTATTTCCTCTTTGAAATACAGTCTTTACAAACACCGCCGTATTCTTTTTCCGCTATGTTGAAACAGTCATCGCATACTCGTCTGCCGCAGACGGGGCAGAGGTTAAAATGCAAATGGGCTTCCAGGTTTGCCTCGTCAAAGGCGGCGCGGTGTTCGTTTGCCCACAGCAGTTTCAGGGCGTCCTGGTTTTCTATGACGGGACCGTCTTCGCCGGTAAATAGCTGAGTAGGGCTTGTCCATTCCTTTTCGCACCTGTCGCAGAAAAAACTGAAAGAGAATTTTCCGGAATCGGAATGGTCGATTGATTTCTTGGTAAGCGCTTTTCGCAGCATAACGAAAAGGGTATCACCCAAAATTTCTTTGCCTACCTGTAAAATTTACAGGTTTGGGCGTTTTTGGGTGATTTTTTACTGTTAATATTAGTAGGTTTGGGAGAATTCGATACTGATAATGTTATTAGGTTCCGTTTGAAATGTATTCAGCATTTATCTGAAACATTTACTCCAAATCAGGCTTGTTTACAAATTTGGCAAATAGTTCCATGCGGCTTTGTATCGTCCATACGGGCGATTTAAATAACAGATAACAAACTTTTAATTATTTGTTATCTGTTATTTGCTATTCCTCACTCACGGCTGAAGGTTTGCGCTTGTTATGCCAAGAGCGTTAACATTTTCGCCGCCGTAATAGGCGATGATAAGATTTAATGAAGGCTGTGCGGTAAAGCTGCTGTAATCTTTAAGGGCTGCCGACAAATTGATCGTAAGTGTTTTTGTGTCAGCGTTCCATGTCGCTTTGCTCGTATTCACGACAGCGCCTGTATTTCCAAGAATGTCTTGATCTGATTGGTTCCACCAAAGATTATTGGCTGGTCCCTGCCATGCCAACTGCGTTGTAGCGGTTGGGGCCGCGTTTAATACCAACACCAGTTTTGCTCCCGCTGTTTTTGCGGTTGTTAAGTTCGTCCCCGACAGTTCCCAAACTGCCTGTGTGTAGTTAGGTGAAACTCCGTCCTCCTTGATTCCAAAACGGTAATTGCCCAAATTTCCGCTAACAGTTGGCGGGGTCGGCGTTTCACTGCCATCGCCGCCGTTATCGCCGCCATCGCCGCCGCCATCACCACCACCGGGAGTCGCATTGGCTATTCTCGTCATCATTGTTGATAACGTATCCGCCCAAAGTCCTGTTTTTGGTTTGCCGTTTGAGCGTTCAAGCACTTTGAAACTGCCATTGTCGTCCCAATAAATGGGTACTATGCCGTTCTTTCGCGCCGCTTCCGCTACAGAACCGATATAATCCAGATGAGTGGCTTTTACTGTTGCGTTCATATTACTGCGTGTGTCTGTTGGCGCTCCCCATTCTCCGAAATAAACCGCAATGCCGTTATCTATAAAGGTTGTTTTAAGCGATCCTGTCTCGTGTGCTAATTCTTCCTTTTCAGCGGGAGTGCCCCATGTATGTATTAGCGGATTTGGATCGGTTATCCCCGCTACCGTGTATTGGCTTGGGGCATAGTAGTGAACCGCGACAATCAATTTATTTTTGCCGTTTGCGACGTCATTGGGCAATAATTTACCCCGGGAATTTGCGCTGACAACTATTGCAGGTTCGGTACTGCCTAATCCCGGCACCGCGACATAACGTGTCGCGTTATTGCCGCCTGTCGCTCGAATGGCGGATAACGCCGCCTGATTCCAGTCAAAGAGTATGTCCTGTTCGGCATTGGAAGCGCCAACCCCCCAGTTGCCGCTGTGGACTTCGTTCAATGTTTCAAATATTAGGTAGTCGCCGTAATTTATGAAATAATTGGCTATCTGCGTCCACACCTTGCCGATTTCTTCCTGCACCTGAGTTTTCTTTGCGGAATTACCGACAGCCCCTTTAAAATCGACAAAACCCCATGTGCCTTTTGAGGGATCGGTATAATTGCCGTCATGATGTATGTTGATGATTACCGCTTTAATTCCGGCTGTTTTCGCATAACCAATAACTTCGGCTACACGTTTTAGTCTTGCTTCGCTTACGGTGTAATGGGGAGCGCCGCCGATGTGTCCGATCCATGTTACGGGAATACGCACAATATCAAAGCCGGATTCTTTAACGCCGTTGAACAATTTCTGTGTAGCCGCGGGATTTCCCCACGCGGTTTCCACCGCCGCGCCGGGAACATTTACCGCGTCCAGCGTATTGCCTAAATTCCAGCCCGCTTTGATGTTGTTATCCGTGAAATACTGCAATGCCGTTTTTGTTGACATTGTTTCGGGTAAATCCGGGCGCGGATCGCCGCCGCCGCCGCCATCGCCCCCTCCGCAAGCCGCCGCTGAAAGTCCGATTACCACTATAAGAGCGACAACGCAAATCCGGTGAATTTGCGTTGTTAAAATGCCGCGCATTTTAGCCGCTTTCGTTGTTTTGTTTTTCATAAAACACTCCTCATCTATCAACTGTTTTTAAGAGAAAACTTCTCTTTTGCTCCATCGCCGAAAAAATAGTGTTATCGCCGCCTTTTATGTATCCGGCCTCCTTTCAAAATTTATAGTTTTTAATATATATGTTCAATCGGCTGTGAAAACCTGTAAAATTTACAGTTTTGGGGTTTTTGAGGTGTTTCCGGACTACCAAATTTGGTAGCACTCTGTAACAGCTAAAAAATTACAAAAAGACATCTCGCAGAGGCGCGGAGGCGCAGAGTTTATGCCGCAGGAATTTATTTTCTGAATTTGACCAATAATTCTGTCCGGCTTTGTACGCCGAGTTTGCTGTAAAGATTTTTGATATGAAAATTAACGCCTGAATAGGTTATTTTAAGATCATTGGCGATGTGTTTTACCGGTAGGTCTGTCAGGAGCAGGTCAAATATTTCTTTTTCGCGGGGGGATAGTTCAACCGACAGTTCAACGGCGGCGGTGTCTTCGTCAGGGATAGCCTGTTGTTTCCGTTTAACCGTGAGGAAAAACAAAACACAGCCAAACGCCAATGCGGTCGCTATTAAGGACGCTATGACGATTATCCACCAGGGGTGGTTTATTTTGTTTTCTATTTCGTTTGATCTGCTCCATTTGTCTCCCTTTCCGAAAAGATCAAGATTAGCCAGAACCGGATCGCCGATAAATGTCAGGGTTTCGTTTTCCCCGACTGTATCATCTCTGAACGCGTACAGTTCTTCATATTTAAGAGTATGGGCGGCGCATAGAGCGTGTCCGTAGATTATTGGACGGCTTGTTCCATCTATAACGGTATTCCTGTAACCGTCCGGCGCGTCAGAACCATATATAATACCGCCTGTCTTTTTGAATGTACCCCTGCCGCCTGTATGAAAGCCGCCGCCTGAACGGTAAGCGGTATTGTTCATTATCTCTCCGCCTTCCATAATGAAAAAACCAAAACCGGCAATTAATATGCCGCCGCCGCATGGGGTAGGGTTTTGCTGATTGTTTATGTTTCCCCGTATTGTCCCGCCTTTCATAATGAATTCCGCCTGATTGTCCAAATCGTCCGCAATGGTACGAATAAAAATACCCGCTCCGTTGCGGTAGGTATCGGAAGAGGCGCAGTTAGCGTTGCTGTAGTTGTTTTGGAGAAAAACTTTATCGTACATTATCAGTTTTGAATTCCGTCCGTTTATTGTAATCAGGGGCGCGTGGGCTTCTATGGGAGGGGTGTTCAAATATCCGCCGTCAATAACAAGATCGTTCCCCATATAAGGTTTACCCAGAGTTAAGGTTGCGGAATCTCCGAGCAGCCAAAACAGCGGATTTTCCAAATTACCGCTTCCACGCTGTATGGTTCTGCCGCCGTCCGCCGCGACAAGACGGATATGTTTGGCGGTATCAATAATTATGGGTTTATCCAAAATTATGTCCACAAGCACGGTTATTTCATCGGGCGTGTCTACAGATGTTCCGCTTGCGGCTTCAAAGGCTTCGTGCAGGGCGGCGTAGTAATGTACTGTTACGCCTTCCATGCGGCTGGCTGCGGGTTTAGACGTATCCGCAAAAGCTGTCGAGGCGGCAAGAAGCAGAAAAAACGCCCACGATTTTGAGAACATTGTTTTATTTCCCAATGATCTTCCCCACCCTCTGTAACAGATCATCTTTATCATAGGGCTTTTTGATGTAATCAACCGCCCCTATTTCTTTCGCGTGTTGTATGTCTTTCGGATCGTTTGAAACGGTGAAAAACGCTATCGGGATATCATGCAAGCCGCTTATCGCTTTTATTCTGTTGTAGGTATTCCATCCATCCATATCCGGCATTATTAAATCCAATAATATTAATTGCGGAACAAGTCCCTGGTAGAATAAGTTCAGCGCTTCTTTGCCGGATTGGGCGTTCGATACGTCATAGTCGTTTGACAGCACCGCTTCCACCATTTCAAGATGGATGTTGTCGTCATCCACTATGAGGATCTTCCGCTTCTCGTCGCCGGCGGTAACATTGAATTTTTGCGTTTCCTGTTTTAGGGATTCAAAGTTTTTGTTGTTTTCCTGACTCATGTCATTTACGTGATTTATCGAAACCTTTATCTGATTAACGCCTTTTAATATTTCGTTCATGCCATCTACCGCTTTTTGGCTTATTTTTATGAATTCGTCCGTTTCCTTAACCAGAGTCTTGCCTGATTCCGCCATGTCATCAGACCCTTTTTTAACCGAAGACGTTATATCCCGCAGGCGGCTTATGGATTCCAGTATTTGCTTTCCGCCCGTTTCCTGCTCTTCCATCGCGTTGAGAATATTCCGCTCATGCTCTGAAACCGTTTTCACGCTTGAGTCTATGGCGCCAAAACGCGCCAGCACATCGTCAGAGGATTTGGTAATGTTGTCTATGGACGCTTTTATTTTTTTAAGCATCGTCGCGGTGGTTTTTGACTGCTTGCTTGACGACTCGGCAAGTTTGCGGATTTCATCGGCTACTACCGCAAAGCCTTTGCCCGCATCCCCCGCGTGAGCCGCCTCAATCGCGGCGTTCATCGAAAGCAAATTGGTCTGGCTGGCGATACTGTTCATCACCGCGTTTATTTCCAGCAGCCCTTCGGAATCATGGGCTATTTCCTGTATCTCCTGCGCCACTGTTTGAACGCCCGTTTTGCCGTTTTCCGACGCTTCCGCCAGAACATTGACGTTTTTGCTGTTTTCCACCAGCGTCCGGGTTACCGAGTTAATATTGGCGGTCATTTCCTCAATGGCGGAAGAAGAGCGGTTTACGCTTTCAGTTTGTTCTTCAATTATTTTTTCAAGGCTGTCAATGTTAACCTTTATATTTCCTACCGCCCTACCCGCTTCTTCCGCGCCTTTTTCCTGCTTGACCATGAGGTCTTCCATGTTGTCAAGGTTAGATGAAATCTGATTCACGGCCGTTGATGTTTCACCCATATTGACCGACAGTTCAAAACTGGTATGGTTAAGCCCGTTGATCTTGTACTTTATGGTCCCGATTCCGCCGCTCAGATGCTCACAAAAAGCGTTTACCATACCGGCGATAGTGCCAAGCTCATCTACAGAACAAATTGAAATTCGCTTTGTAAGGTCTTTCTGCTCGGAGGAAAGATTTTCAAGCTGCGCGATTACCGAGGTGTAGGTCGCTCCCGTGTTTTTCTTGAGGGTGATGGCCAGGCAAAAAATACAGATGAAAAAAATAACCAGCGGGATCAACAGGGAAGACATGGCATTCCCTTTCAACACGTCCAGACTCCCGCCAAGACGGTGAATGCCAAGCAGGGTAACAGAACAGGAAAAAAGGAGGCTGACCAGAACTGCCGCCATCGGGACGATCCACGCCTTGGCCTCCTGCCGCTTTTCCCGGCAGTCAGAGGGGTATTGGGTAAAGTTATGGGCAAGCAGGGTACGGGAAACAAGGCCGTCGCCCGCTACATATACAAATGTTCCCACCAGCATCCCAAAGGACAGGGCAGCCAGAAACAGGGAGCCTTTTATGGAGGGATCAAGCCCCAGATAACCGCCTGAAAAAACAATCCCCAGAAAAGCGGCATGGGTAACCACATTAAGGGCGATCCTTTTAATCGGCACCGCCCCTATTTTTTTAAGCCATAACAGATAGTGTTCTCCGTCCAGTTTGGTAAAATATTTGTAATCAAAATACCGCGCGCCGCGGCCCAAAATAAGGCAGTAAAGGACGAGAAATATCAGAGCCGGAACGCCGAACCGGAAACGAAGCTGGGAAAAGGTATTCCCAAAAAAGAGCAGTATTAAAAAATCGGCCGCAATCATGGCAAGCCCTGTCACTACGATAAGGGCAAAAAAAACATACTTTTGGTTTTTCACGCATTACTCCTTCCCGGTTTTTCCCTGTTCTCTCAATATTGTTCTGTTAAACGCGACGTTGTTATTTGGTTGCGTCCGTTATTTTTGGATTCGTATAACGCTTTATCGGCGGCCTTGATGTAGTCGCTTCCATGCTGTAAATAATTAACGATACCGGTTGTAACGCCAATGGAGACGGTAACATAACCGGCTATGTCGCTTGTTTCGTGAGGTATATTGCGTTCACGCACTTTTTCCAGCATTTTTTCCGCAATCAGGCAGGCGCCATTCATATCGGTACTCGGCAAAACAGCGACAAATTCCTCGCCGCCGTACCTTGCGATAAAATCTTCTTCTCTTATTATACACTGAGAAAGAGCGGACACAACCGCTTTCAGGCAGTCATCTCCCGCGTCATGACCGTAAGTGTCGTTGTATTTCTTAAAATAATCAATGTCTACCATTAATACGCTCAGGCTGCCGCCGGTACGTGAATGTAATTTTATTATCTTTTTCAAACTGCCGTCCAAATACCGCCTGTTGTAAATACCGGTAAGCTGATCGATTATGGTCAGGCGGAAAAATTCGCCTAATGTTCTGATTTCATCTTTGCGATATTCACCTTCCTGCGGCTTCAAATCCCAGTCGGTAAACGTTTGATTTATTGTTTTTACCATCCGGTTAAGCGGCTCCAGCGTCGCCAGGATAAATATATTAAAGAATACAAAGACAGAAAAAATAACCGCCATCATTACGCCAAAAAGAACAGTCATGCCTGTTTTCAGGAAGCCCGCGACAGTAACAGGACGCACGGCGGTTATATACCAATTCAGGGCCGAAACCGAGCTGACCGGAATTGAGGTAACCGCGATTATCTGCCTCCTGGCTTTTATCTCAAAATATTCGGTTTCCCCGATTTTTAACCTTTTCGATCTGGCAAGAATTTCCTCGCCTGTTTGACCCAATACTTCGGTTATATTTGCCTTGTTGACAACAAGGTCAATATCTTTTGCCTTGATTATTTCTCCGTCCGCATTAAAGAAATACAATTCCTCCCTGGCGTCCGCATCGCTCTGGTTTATGGCATTGATAAAATCAGACAGATTTATGCCGGTCCCCACTATGCCGACAGGTTTTTGATTATCGCCAAAAACAGGCGTGTCAATCCATAGCATTGTATTTTTTAGTCCAATATCGAAATTAACCGTCAAACTGTAAGGAGCGGGATTTTTCATAATAGCGTTATACCACCATGAGCTTTCATCTGACGGGTCCATTGTGTAGAGACATTCATGGTTGAAATAATATTTTTTATCGGTATCGCTTATCCAAAAAACATTTTTTCCGGTAAACGCCCTGCGGTATCCGGCTATTTCCTCAAAAGCGGCTTGTTTCATTTCTTCGTCATCAGGGTTAAGGAAGTGCCATTGTATCAAGGGAGAGTCAGCCATTCTGAGGGCAATGGCAATTTCGCTGTTTATGGACGCTTCCAGTTTAAGCCATTCAATTTTAATGGTTTGCATTAATTTTTGTCCGGCGTTATCATACTGAATTTGATTCATTAAAATGATAAATGTCACGCTTCCGGGAATGAATATAAGCAGAAATAAAACAGTGGAAAAAACAATGAATTTGCGCCGCATGGAAGTTTGGTGCTTATGAGAAACCGGTATTGAAAAAATGTTACTGTACTCCATTATTTCCTACTGAAAGAATATGATTGTTTTTTTCTTAAAAAACCAATAATTCAGTTAAAATAATAACATATCGGCTGTTTCTGTCAAGTATAAGCTGCCAATGCTTCATATGTAATACATTTAGGGAGTATGTAACATTTGCCAAAGTTTGCCCGAAACAGTGAACTGATTCTCGGTGGTGCGGATAACGGCGACGCCTTCGTTTTTGGCCGCTTCCAGCATATCGGGCGGCAGGGGCCGCGAATTGCAGATAATTATGACCGAAACATTAACCAGAGCGGCGACGGCGACGGTATTTTTGTGCGCCTGAATTGTAATCAGGGCGCCTGAGTCCGCGGCATTGGCGATAACATCGGACAGCAGATCGGAAGTATAGGCCCCGGCAACCTCGCTATCCTCAAATTCGCTCTGGCAGATTTCGGCGCCCAGAGCCGCGGCGATTTCCCGTATCGTCATGTTTCGTCCTTTGATGAATTGACATACACCACCGAGCGCACCGTCGTGCCGACCCCCACCGCGGAGTTGATTGAAAATTCATCGGAAACCCGTTTGGTATTGGCAAGACCCATGCCGGCGCCAAAACCCAGTGAGCGGATATACTCGTTGGCGGTAGACCAGCCTTCCTGCAAAGCCAGATTTACATCGGCGATGCCGGGGCCGGTATCGGCGGCTATAATGGTTACCTTGTCCGGCTGTACGCTGTAATGAATACTGCCGCCCTGCGAATGAACCACCAGATTTATTTCCAGTTCATAACTGGCAATGGCAATGCGCCGGATAATTTTGGGATCAAAATTCCGCTGCTTCAGGGCTTTTTTGATCTCG